>Ga0079037_100001856_pt1 | contig 11279 bp, 11 predicted proteins | sample Mud3Dept4metaG_FD_71479 | JGI IMG/M metagenome (GOLD analysis project Ga0079037, IMG submission 71479) | Freshwater wetland microbial communities from Ohio, USA, analyzing the effect of biotic and abiotic controls - Mud 3 Core 4 Depth 4 metaG | ecosystem: Environmental > Aquatic > Freshwater >... | reverse complement strand
CGTGACGAGCAGGATGGCGGCGCTCAGGCGGACGCTCAGGCGCTTCCACCAGGGAACGGCCTTGAAAACCGGCATGGATCACGCCGTGCTGGGGGCAGGCGGCCGGGCGTGCCGGAAACCGGCACACCACAGAACGCCTTGCGACGGTGCAAGGGGACTGCCACCGACGAGCGGGCGGATTTGCGGGAGAGTCTCGCGATCTCCGGCCCCCCACGGACGCGCGGCGGGGCCATCGCCGGATTACCGGCGGACCCCGCGCACCGCTCAGGAGGTCCGCGCCGGCCGGCCGCCCGGTTCGAACCGGAAGGTCTCGAGCACCGAGCCGCCGATGAACTCCCGGAGGATGGAGTTGGTCGGTACCGGTTCGTCACCGGCCGGGCGGAACCACTGGAGGAACGACAGGAGCCGGTTGGCCTCGACCCACTCCGGCGTGTCGGGCCGCACCTGCAGCAGCAGCGGCTCGGCGCGCGGCCGGAGGACGGCGAGCTCGTGGGCCAGGGCGGAGTTGAACACCGCGTCGCTGTTCTCCTGGAACGGGAAGATGTGCTTCTTCTCGCCGGCCACGACCGAGTCCCAGCGCCTGAGCGTCGCCACGCCGTCGTACCCGCGGGTCGCCGCGTCGCGCACGAGGCGCCGGATCAGGCGACAGTCGGTCGTGCTCACGCGGTTGTGACGGTCGAGGTTCAGCTGGGTGAGCGCCGAGACGTAGATCCGGTAGACGCGCTCGTGGGGCACGTCGGGCACGAGGGCCGGGTTGAGGCCGTGGATTCCCTCGACGATCACGATGTTGTCGCCGTCGAGGTCCACCATCGGCCCGGCCTCGCGGTGGCCGGTGCGGAAGTTGTAGCGCGGCGTCTCGACCGGCGTGCCGCGCATGAGCGAGAGCAGCTGCTCGTTGAACAGCGGCACGTCGAGGGCGCGGAGGGACTCGTAGTCGTACTCACCGCGGGCGTCGCGGGGGGTCTCGTCCCGCTCGAGGAAGTAGTCGTCGAGCGCCACGGGGTAGGGCCGCACGCCGTTGGCCAGCAGTTGCACAGCCAACCGTTTGGAGAACGTCGTCTTGCCGGAGGAGGAGGGGCCGGCGATGAGCACGACCTTGATCCGGTCGCGCGCGGCGGCGATGTCGGCGGCGATGCGGGCGATGCGCGCCTCGTGCAGCGCCTCGGCCACGAGCGAGATCTCCGGGAGGCGGCCCGCCACGATCGCGTCGTTGAGGGCGCCGGCGCCGCGGATGCCCAGGCGCACCAGCCAGTCGGAGTACTCGTCGAACACCGCGAACAGCTTCGGGTACGGCGTGATGGGGTCGAGCTGGCTGGGCCGGCTCTGGTGGGGAAACTGCAGCATGAACCCCGGCGGGAAGGCGTGCAGCGCGAAGTGGCGGAGGCGGCCCGCCGAGGGCAGCATGTACCCCTGGAAGTACTCGCGGCGGCCGCGCAGCTCGTAGAGGTTGATGGTCTTCTTGGCCCGGTGCGCCACGAGCTGCGCCTTCTCGGGCTCCCCGCGCGCGGCGAAGGTCGCGACGGCCTCCTCGCTGGCGTGCGCCGACTTGCGGATCGGCGTGTCGGCCGCGACGATCTCGCGCATGCGGGCGGCGATGCGATCGAGCTCGGCCTGCGAGAACGGCGCGCGTCCCTCCACCTCGCAGTAGTACGCCCCGGCCGTCGTGGCGGCATGCTCGATCACGACGGACGCCTCGGGGAAGACCTCCGCGGCGGCCGTCACGAGCAGGAACACGAGCGAGCGGCGATAGACGCGTACACCGTTGGCGTCAGCGGTGGTCACGGCCACGAGGTCGGCGTCCTCGTGCAGCGGCGCGCCCAGCTCGCTCAGGCGGCCGTCCACGAGGGCCGCCACGACCAGCGGTTCCTCGGGCAGGCCGGCGGCCTCGAGGAACGCGCCGGGCGTCGTGCCCGGCGGGGCCGCGAGGTAGCGGCCGTCGGGCAGGCGGACCTGCACGGTCTCGCGAGGCCTGGCCGTGGTGATGGGCGCTGACATTCGTCGCTCCGTTCGCTCAGTCCTGCAGGGCCGCCGCCGTGCGGTCGGCCAGCGCCTCGAGCGCGGCAGAACGCGACACCGGGTACGCCTCGGTTGGCTCGAGCGCCCGGAGCGCGCGCGGCAGCTCCTCGAGGAGCCGGGCGCAGCGCGCGCGCGCCACGCCGACGTGCTCCGGCGCGCCCGTGCGAAAGCCGCGCTCCATCACGCACTCGAGCAGCGGCCGCGCGGCGGTCGGCGGCGGCTCGGCGGCGAGGGCGATCACGTCGCCGCCCGCCGTGCCGTCGCGCGTGTGGCGCCACAGCTGTTTGCGCCCGGGCAGCGACGACTTGCCGCCGCCGCTCAGTTTCATCACCGGGATCGTCGCGCCATTTCGCTCGATCTCCACGAGCTTGTAGACGCCGCCGAGCGCGGGCGCGTCGTTGGAGGTGACGAGGGCCGTGCCGACCCCGAAGGCATCGATTGGCGCGCCCTGGGCGAGGAGATCGGCGACGGACCACTCGTCGAGATCACCACTCACCACGATCCGCGTGTCAACGAGGCCGCCCGCGTCGAGCACGGTGCGCACCGCGAGGCTCAACGCCACGAGGTCGCCGCTGTCGAGCCGGACGGCCGCGGGCACCAGGCCGGCCGCCACGATCTTCCGCGCGGCCTCCACCGTGTCGTAGGTGTCGATCAGCAACGTGGACGACGGGCCGAAGACCTCCATGTAGCGCCGGTAGGCCTCCACCTCGTCGGCGAACGTGGTGACCCACGAATGCGCCATCGTGCCCGAGAGCGGGATGCCGTAGCGGAAGCCCGCCTCGACGCAGGACGTGGAGTGGCAACCGCCGATGTGCGCGGCGCGGGCGGCGAGCACGCTCGCCTCGGGCCCGTGCGCACGGCGTGCGCCGAACTCCAGCACCTGCCGCCCGCTGGCGGCCCACACCACGCGGGCCGCCTTGCTCGCGATCAGCGTCTGGAAGTTGACGATGGCGAGCAGCGCCGTCTCCACCACCTGCGCTTCCATCATCGGGGCCGTCACGCGCAACAGCGGCTCGTGGCCGAACACCGGCGTCCCCTCGGGCGCCGCCCACACGTCGCCCGTGAACCGGAAGGCGGGCAGCGTCTCGTCGAAGAAGCGCGCGGGCACCGGGCGCAGGTTCGGCAGGTGCCGCAGGTAGGCGATCTGCTCGGGCGTGAAGCGCAGCGTCTCGAGGTACTGCAGTGCCTGCTCGAGGCCCGCGGCCACGAGGTAGGCGCGGCCCGCCGGGAGATTGCGGACGAACAGCTCGAACGTGGCGCGTCCGGTCACGCCCGCCTGGTCGTAGCCCGCGAGCATCGTCAGTTCGTAGAGATCGGTGATGAGAGCGGAAGGGATCATGGCGTCGGGCCCACGTATAGCGCAGGTGCCGCGTGCGGGCCAAACGAAAAAGGGGACGGCCCTCGCGGGCCGCCCCCCCCCGAAACGCAAAAGGTGACACTTTCCAATTCGGAACGGAAAAGGTGACACTTTCCAATTCGATCACGCGAAAAGGAAAGTGTCACCTTTTCACATGCTCTTACTTGCCGATGCTGGACTGCGCGGCGCAGGCCTGGATCGCGCCCTGCTGCCGGCCCGTGATCGCCTCGGCCTTGCGCAGCGCCGTCGTCGTCTGCGCGACGCAACTGGCGTAGGCGCCGTGGTCGGCGGCCCCGACGGCGCACTGCGCGACGAGGTCGCTGATGCTGCAGCCGGTGGTGAAGATCGTGTTCGGGACGCGCGAATCGCACGACTCGATGACCACGGTTGCGGCGATGTCCGACCCGAGGCACTCGTCGCGCCCGTCGGGCACGCCGTCCTGGTCGGAGAACCAGCCGATGTCGGTCATCAGGGGCAGCGTGAGGTCGACCGGCGGCTCCACCTCGTTGGTGAGGTCGCTGTTGATGGCCGGTTCCATCAGCTGGTTCGGCGACGCGATTCCGTCGTAGTGCGAGATCGAGGAGCCGAGGCGCACCGGGTTGAACGTCGCCAGCAGCGCGAGGCTCTTCGTGTCGTCGGTGCCCGCGCGGATCGAGAGGTCGAGACTGAGGGTGCCGGTGACGGCCCCGCCAGCCAGTGCTGCCTTTAGGGCATTGCCGGTTGGGAGCGACACACGAACCGACGGGATCGTGATCGTCGGGTCGGTGCCGCCGAGCCCGGCCGGGGGCTCGTCGAGCACGTTGTCGGCCACGAGCACCGCGATGGCACCCGCGTTCTGCGCGTTCTTCACCTTGATCACGAAGGCGCAGGTGCCGCGGTCGACGAGCGCGATGTTGCCGGCCACCGCGGCAGGGTTGGCCAGGGGCTCGCACGCGTCACCCGGCGTGCCAACCGCGTCGAGGCCCAGCACGATGTTGCCGCTGACGCCGGCTGGCGTCAGCGCGGGGCCGAACGAGGCCGCGCCCACCGCGAAGCTCCCGATGCTCGACACGAAGGTCGGCACGCCATACGCCAGGACGTCCGGCACCGACGCGTTGACGTGCACGCCGTCCCAGCTGACCCGGCGGATGTTGATCGCGGAGGCCGCGCGCTCGGCGTTGGTCGCCATGTCGTTCCAGCGCTGGCCCGTCGTCACGTCCTGGGTGTACTCGGAGTAGATGTCCTTCCCGCCGCTGAAGAGCGCGCCGGTGGTCTCGTCCACGAAGTTGGCGAAGCCGAGGCCGTGCCCGAGTTCGTGCAGCACGACGGGCAGCAGGTCGACGAGGGCGCCCTCGTTGTTGTCGTAGCCCAGGTAGAACACGAATTGGGAGCTGAAGCGGGCACGAATGTCCGTGAACCCGGGATTCAGCTCCGCGCCGGCCAGCTTGTCGGCCAGCGCCGAGTGATACCACGTGTCGGCGTACTCCACACCGGGCGAGTTGCGGAAGATGAACGTCGTGCCGGCGGAGCCGAGCACGTTCGTGCCCAGCGGGTCGAAGGACGACTGCACGTAGATGTCGGTCTTCGGCTGGAGCTTGGCTTCCCAGATGTTCGCGGCGTACTCGAAGACGTTCAGGCGCTGCTGGCCGAGCGTGGTGCCGTTGTTGCCCCCAACGGGTGCGGCGGGCGTCGGGTCGTTGAAGCCCTCGCCGGGCCCGTCGGTGTTGACGATGATGATCTGGCCCTGGGCGAAGACGGGCGCGGCCTGGCCGGCGACGACACAGAGCGCCGCGGCCGCCGTGACGAGGAGCGAACGGCGAAGGAGGGTGTGGCGCATGGCTACTTCTCCTCCAGCGTGGACGCCGGCTTCGAGACCGGAGCCGTGGGGGTGTCAACCGACCCGTGGGTGTTGCACACGAGGCGGAGCCCGCCCTTGCCGTCCGGCACCGCGCGCATCACGTGCATGAACCGGCCCTGCAGGTCGACCAGTTGCACGCCGTCAGCCCTCGTGATGACCGTGAGCCCTTCGCTCGAGCGACTCGTCATGCGCGCGAGTTCCTGATCGATGGCCACTTCCTCGGCCGTGGGTGCCTTCCCGTCCTCCTTGCCCGTGGGGTGTACCTGCTGCGGCTTGCCCTTCGCCTTGCCGTTGGGCGGCTCGGCCATCGCCGCGCCCGCCGTGGCCGCCAGCGCGAAGCCGGCGGCAAGGACGAGGCGGCCTACAGTGATCCGTGTTGCCATGTCTCCTCCAGAGGGTGAACCGGCCGCACACCGTGGACCGCTCGGCGCCGAGGGGGCGGCCCCGCGGGATCCAGTGCGGCTCGGACGTGAACGAAAAACCCTACCACGAGCCCATCCACCGGGCAACAGGATCCCCTCGACTTCTCAGCCTCGCACCGCGCAAGCCGCCTCAGAAACGCCCGGCTTGTGCACGTGCCGCACACCGAGCGCGCGGCGCGGCACGCGGGCACCTGGCGGGGCGTCACGCCCTTGCTGGTCGCCAGCCGCCGACGAGCAGCCGGACGGCCGGCTCGAAGTCACTGCATAATCCACAGCATGTCGGCCGACCTCGGCGCGCCGCGGGACGCCGTGCTCGGGGTCGGCCAGTTGCTCACCGCGTTCCCCGAGATCCAGGAGCTCCACATCAACCCGTTCGTCGCGGGGCCGACGGCGGCGACGAGCGTGGCCGTCGACGGCCGCATCACTCTGAAATGACGGCAGCGACCAGTCCGTGGCGCTCGGGCGTGCGATGGCACAGGTGACGCTGAAGGAGGAACACGATGACACTCCCCGGACTGTTCTCCCTCGAGGGGCGCGTGGCGGTGGTCACCGGCGGATCGCGGGGGCTCGGCCTCGAGATGGCCGAGGGCCTCGGTGAGGCCGGAGCGCGGGTGGTGATCACGGGCCGGCGCCCCCAGTGGCTCGACCCGGCCGCCGAGCACCTGCGCGGGCGCGGCGTGGACGTGCTGGCACTCACGGCCGACGTGGCCGACCCGGCCGGGGCCGACACGGTCGTGGCCCGCGTGCTCGAGCACTTCGGCCGTGTCGACGTGCTCGTGAACAACGCCGGGATCAGCTGGGGCGCGCCCGCCGTCGACATGCCGACGGAACGCTGGCAACAGGTGCTCGCGGTGAACGCCACGGGGCCGTTCCTCATGGCGCGCGCCGTGGCGCGTCCGATGATCGCGCAGGGCGGCGGGTCGATCATCAACATCGCGTCGGTGGCCGGGCTCGTCGGCACGCGCCCGGCGGTGATGGACGCGGTGGGTTACAGCGCCAGCAAGGGCGCGCTCATCGCGCTCACGCGCGATCTCGCGGTGAAGTGGGCGCCGCACGGCATCCGCGTGAACGCGCTCGCCCCGGGATTCTTCCGCACGCGGATGAGCGAGGGCATCCTGGAGCGGCACGGCGCCGAAGTGGAGGCCTCCACGCCCATGGGGCGGATCGGCCGGGAGGGTGAGCTGAAAGGTGCGGCGGTGTTCCTCGCCTCGGCCGCCTCGTCGTTCATCACCGGGCAGGTGATCGCGGTGGACGGAGGAATGACGGCGGCGTGATCAACGGCGTGCGTGAGTGCCGTGCTCCGGCTCCCCGAGCAATTGCTTCGAGGTGGTGATCCGCACGCCGGCGGCGCGCAGCTCGTCGAGCGCGCGCGCGCCGTCGCCGGCCCGCACGTCCACCGCGCGCACCGCGTCCTCCACCACCGTCACGGCGAATCCGGCCGAGGCCGCGCCGAGCGCCGACGACTTCACGCAGTAGTCGGTGGCGAGGCCCACCACGACGAGGTGACGAACACCCCGCGCGCGCAGCGCCTGCCCGAACGGCACGCCCGGCGACACGCGCCCGTCGAACGCGTCGTAACCCTCATCCTCCGGCTGGTCGCCCTTGGTGACAACGACCGTGCCCTGTGGCAGCCTGAGGTCCGGGTGGAACGCCGCCCCGCGCGTGCCCTGCACGCAGTGCACGGGCCAGGCACCGCCATGCTCGGCGAAGTGCGCTGAATGGCGCGGGTGCCAGTCGCGCGAAGCGAAGACCGGGACTCCAGCGGCGGCCGCCCGTTCCGCCAGTCCGTTGATCACCGGCACGACGGCGTCGCCGTCGGGAACGGCGAGCGCGCCGCCGGCGCAGAAGTCGTTCTGCACGTCGACGATGAGGAGTCCGCTCGACGGGGGCACCTGCATCCGTTCAGCCTAGCGCAGATGCCGCCAGGCACGGCGCCCGTCGTCGGTTGCCGAGTATCGCCGGTGTCTGCCGTCGGGCTTGGGGCCAGATGCGATTCACTCCGGCTTCGGACGGGGCGCGTCGTGCGGCGACACTTTCGGAATGCCCAGGTGCCCCTCGAGCTGCCGCATCCGGGCGAGGTCGATCTTCCCGATGATGTTGATCAGCGTGAGCTCGGTGGGCTCGGTGGACACGACGGCGAGGCCGCCCGGCCCGCCGCTGGCGTCTCTCCAGGCGTACACCTCGGTGTTCGAGGCGCCCTCCTTGGCGGCGATCAGCCGCTGCCACGCGCCCTTGCCGAGCTGGGCGCGCACCGAATCGACAATCGCCGGATCGTAGAGACCGGCCGACGTGAACTCGAAGTGGCGGACGTTGATGCTCTCGAGGTCGCGCAGCAGCGCCTTCACCGCCGCCTCGTCCTCGTCGTCACCGAGGAAGCCGGCCGCGAGCTGCAGCAGGGCGCGGTCGAGCGTGACGTCCACCGCGTCGGTGGCCTTCTGCGCGAGGCCGTCGAGGTTGGGCCACACGAGCTTTGCCGTCTGGGCCTGGGCAGCTGGCGGCGCGGCCAGCAGGGCGGCGACGGCGAGCGAGGGTACGAGACGGAACAGCGACGGCTTCATGGGACACGCTCCTCCAGCCGCCCCGGGTCTCCCGGGACGGTTTCCACCCGTGCGGCCGCCGCGGTGAGGCGGCGGCCGATCTCGTTGAGCTCCCCGCTCGTGAGGCGGAGGGCCGTGATCACCTGTTGCCGCGCGCGCTCGCCTTCGGCGCGGCGCTGCGTTTCGAGGAACACGAGCCCGGCACTCGTCGCGAGCGTCATCGAGGCGGCGAGCCCGAGCGCCACCAGGCGGGACATCCCGCGGGGGCGCGCGAGGACCGGGACGGCGAGGGCGGACGGTTCGGCCGTGTCCGGTTTCGCCGTCGGCTCCAGTCGCGCGAGCACGCGCTCGGCAAACCGTGGGCCCGGGTCCAGCGGCCGCAAGGCGTCCCGCAGCTGGTCTTCGAACCTCATGACGTGACCTCCGCGCCTCCCAGCGCCTGGCCGGCGCGGGCGCGCAGCACCGCCAGGGCGCGGCGGAGATGGCTCTTCACCGTGTTCACCGGCATGTCGAGCACCCGGGCGATCTCGGCCGGTTCCAGATCCTCCTGGAACCGGAGCACGACCACCGTCCGGGGGCGCGGCGGGAGCGCGGCCACGAGGCGACGCAACGTCCGGCCCACGAGCGGGTCGGCGTCCCGGCGCACGACCCAGGGCTCCGGCGCCTCGTCGAGCCCGGACAGCTCCGCGTGCCGGCGGTGCCGGGCGACGTCGATCGCCCGGTGACTGGTGACCCGCCGCAGCCAGTGCGTGAGGTGCGCCTCCGACTCGATGCTCCCGAGGGAGCGGTGCAGCTGCAGGAACACTTCCTGTGCGACTTCCTCGGCCAGCGCCCGATCCCGGAGCACGTTGAGAGCCAGGCCGAACACGAGCCGCTGCCGTTCCCGCACGAGGCCCCCGAACGCGTCGGCGTCGCCCCGCCGGGCCCGCTCGAGGGTCGCGGGGGGCGGGGACGTCGCGGGAACCGCAGCAAGCGCCATCTCTTCGAGTAATACGTGGGGGAGGGGAGCGCGGGTGCAGCCGCCCCGGCTCACTGCCCGACAGCGCTCGCGTCGAACTCGTAGAGCCCGGGGGTGACGAGCAGCCGCGACCGGCTCGGGAACGAAAGGCTCGTTGGGGCGAGGAGACCCGCGGCCTGGAACTGCACCTTCGTGAGCAGTTCCCCGTCGGGATCGAACACGTAGGTGACCGGTGCGATATAGGACACCCACAGCCGGCCGAGCGGATCGACGGCCGCGGCGCGCACCACGGGAGGCACGAGCGGCAGCGTGGTGCCGTCGAGCGTGCGGCGGGGCCACCGCGTGGGCATCGACCGGGCCAGCGCGTCGAGCTCGGCACCCTGGGCGATCCGCTCGTAGATCAACGTGCCGGATCGGTCGTACCGGCGAAAGCGCGGCTCGCCGGTGAGGAAGACGAAGAAGAAGCCGCCCTGCGGGTTGACGAGCGGCAGCCCGGCGTTGAGCGCGAGGTGGACGTCGCGATCGGCTTCCTGCCCGGTCGGCCGGAGCTGTCCGATGGTGCGGACGGGCGTGCCGGCCAGGCCATATTCGGTGATCAGGCCGCCAGTCTCCGGCTGGTTGATGAGCAGCGAGCGTCCTGTGAACTGCAGCGACCCCACGCCGCTCAGGACGAGCGTGCCGATCACGACCCGCGGGGCGGCACGCCCCGGCAGGTCGAACCCGCCGACGCGTTCCCCGCGGAGGTTGAAGAACTGCAGGCGCTCGACGCCGGTGGGCGCGTCGGCCACGACGAAGATCCCGTCGGGGCCGCTGTCGAACGCGGTGGGGCCGATTACCTTGCCCGTCTCGGGCCCGATGTCGACCACCTTCTCGGCCCTGTCGCGCGCCGCATCGAGCCGGTAGACCGCGTGCGCCCGGCGGTCGAACACGAGATACGCGCCCGAGGGCACCTGCTGGAAGGCGAGCGGCTCCTCGAACATGCCGGCGAGGTGCGCCGGCACGCCGCCAACCGAACGCAGCACGATTGGCGCGCGGGCGCGGAGCGGGGCGATAGCGACGGCGGCGAGCGCCCCGGCGAGCAGCAGCGTGCACGTGCGGCGCATGGACGTGCGGCCCCGCCCTCAGTCAGTACTTCGCCAGGTCCCGGATCGCCCGCAGCACGTCGGCCGACTGAGGCAGGATCACTTCCTCGAGGTCGGGGCAGTAGGCCACGGGCGTGTCGAGGCTCGCCACCCGCCGGATGGGGGCGTCCAGGTGCTCGAACAGCTCGTCCGCGATCCGCGCCGCGAGCTCGGCGCCGAAACCGCAGGTGAGCTGGTCCTCGTGGGCAATCACGATCCGGTTGGTCTCCCGCACGGCGGCCGCAATCGTGTCCCAGTCGAAGGGCACGATCGACCGCAGGTCGATCACCCGAACGCTGATCCCGTCCTTCTCAGCCTGCTGCGCGGCGAGCAGCGTGCGTTGCACGAGCGCGCCCCAGGTGACCACCGTGAGGTCGGTCCCCTCGCGGCGCACGGCCGCGCGCGCGAACGGGATCGTGTAGTCGGAGCCCGGGTAGACGCCCTTGTTGTAGGTCTGCCGGTACAGGTGCTTGTGCTCGAGGAACAGCACGGGATCGTCACACCGGATCGCGGTGCGCAGGAGGCCGGCAGCGTCGACCGCGTTGGACGGGAAGACGATGCGGATGCCGGGGCAGTGCGCGAAGATGCTCTCGCCCGACTGGCTGTGGTAGGGGGCGCCGCCGCGCAGGTAGCCGCCGATGGGCACGCGCACCACCATCGGGCACGACCAGGTGTTGTTGGATCGGTACCGCAGCATCGCCATCTCGTCCCGCAGCTGCATCATCGCGGGCCAGATGTAATCGAAGAACTGAATCTCGACGACCGGCTTGAGCCCGCGGGTGGCCATTCCCACGGCCCGCCCGATGATGTTCGCCTCGGCGAGCGGCGAGTTGAACACGCGCGTGGCCCCGAAGGTCCGCTGCAGGCCGTGGGTCACCTTGAACACGCCGCCCTTGCCCGGCACGGTGGCGAGCGCCGCCTCCCGCGTCGCGTCGGCCACGTCCTCCCCGAACACGACGATGCGCGGGTCGCGGGCCATCTCGTCGTGCAAGGTGCGGTTGATTGCCGCCACCATCGTGTCGGGCTTGCCC
>Ga0079037_100001855_pt1 | contig 11280 bp, 7 predicted proteins | sample Mud3Dept4metaG_FD_71479 | JGI IMG/M metagenome (GOLD analysis project Ga0079037, IMG submission 71479) | Freshwater wetland microbial communities from Ohio, USA, analyzing the effect of biotic and abiotic controls - Mud 3 Core 4 Depth 4 metaG | ecosystem: Environmental > Aquatic > Freshwater >... | reverse complement strand
TCGCCCTTACCCCAGGTCACTCGTCCCCTCCCTGTAGGAAAACAGGGAAATGGATTCCCTCGAGGGTGTCCAGAGTGTTCCAACATTATTCTCAAATTTTGACTGGTGGGAAAACCGCTAAACATCCCCGGGGGAGAGATCCCATGATGACCCTGTATCCCGAACAGGAGGCAGGGAAAGGCAGGACCCGGGCAGGGTTCCGCGGGTCATGGAGGTCATATGAAGAAAGGAAGCATGATTCCATTCCTGGTTATCCTCGGTATCGCCTGTGCAATCTTCGCGGGATGTGCGTCCACGCCGGGGCCTGGCCCCACGACCACGATCCCCACAACGGCGCCCACCACGGCACCACCCACCGCACCCACAACCTCGGCCGCCACCACGGTACCTACGACGATCCCGGCGACCGTCACCACCCAGCCGACCACCAGCGGCGAGGTCACGGTCAGTCTGGTCGCAAAGAACATCGCGTTTGACCCGTCCCAGATCACGGTACCTGCAGGGGCACTGGTGACGATCCATTTTGACAATAAGGATACCGGGGTACCCCATAACTTTGCGCTGTACACGGATTCGCATGCAACCACAAGGATCTTTGTCGGTGATTTCATCACCGGACCGAACACGATCACCTATACCTTCACCGCCCCCTCAACACCAGGGAATTATTTCTTCCGGTGCGATGTGCACCCGGAGACAATGACCGGCACATTCATCGTGACCTGAAGAACCCCCCCTTTTCGGATCAGGGCCAGGTCCCGAAAGTAATTGTCACTGTCCATGGTGCAGCGAACACTCTCTGAACCTGTTCTGGGGAAGGTGAAAAGGGCGAGGGGTTGCAGGGGAAGGGAGTGAGGAAGATCAGTTACTCTTCTGGCGAAGTGATTGTACCACGAGGACCCGGAGAAGTTCCCCGGTTTCGAATATGCGAAAAGAAAGGGAGTGAAAGAAGGGTCAGTAACCCCCGCCGCCACCGCCAGAGGAGATGGGAGTAGCAGTGATGACAAGGGTTCCCTGCATCCCGACGTTGGGATCGCTGCGGTAGATATAGGTACCCGGTGTCGTGGGGGCAACGAAGGTGTACGTCTTCGTCACCGGCCCGGTCACTACGGCGCTCCGGAAGATGGCGGCTGATGATGATGCCGAGGGGTACAGGGCAAAGTTGTGGGGGTCCCTGTCCTGATCGTCCAGGATCAGGGTGATCGAGGCACCTGCCGGGGCGGTGAGGGTTGCCGGGTCGAATTTATCGCCCTTCTGCGTGAGCCGGAGGGTCACGGCCTGTCCCGTGCCCGGTGCGCCGGTGGGCACGGGTGTGGGTGCCAGATGCGCTGTTGTCTCCTCCAGGCCAGCGGTGGTACCCGGCACCATCTGCCAGACCTCGCCGGATCCCTGGGGAGAGAGGCCCGGTCCGCCGTTCTGGTTGATCAGGACCAGGATCTCGTGGTCCTGGTTCTCGGAGAGACCCAGGATGAAGGCATTGACGCGGCCGCTGGGATTGTTCATCACCTTCAGGGTCCGGGTTGTCCACATGGCGTTGTCGGCCGCCGTCAGTCCCGACGCGTCGACAGGAAGCCCCCCGGGGATAAACCCGGCCGGGGGCGTGGCCGCAAGGAGCGTGCCGTTCCCCAGGATCCGGTTCTCATCCGACCAGGTCCCGAAGACGTACTTCCCCTGGAGGTTCGTGTTCAGGTTACCGTGGTACACGACGCCGCCCACGATCACGTCGCCGACATCATGGCCCAGCTCTACGATGGGACCGATCAGGGGCTGCGTGGAGGCTGCTGTCGTGGGGCACGCGCCGGAGGGCGGGGTGAAGTCATTGGACGGGTTGAAGCAGTGGGTCCCCTCCCGGATGTTCCAGGGATAGGCCCCTCCCCGGTAGATCATGAAGACCGACTCGAAGAGCCTCTGGCCTGCCATGCCGATAAACATCTTGTGGCCGCCTCCGGAATCGAAGGTGGCATAGGCGGGGTTCCGGAAGCCGTAGGCATAGATCTCGGGGGCTGCACCGGGGGTGGACACGAACGGGTTGTCCGTCGGGATCCCGTACATCTTCCCCGGACTCGTGCTGTCCACGTCGATCCGGATCACCTTCCCCAGGATCTTGGAGAGATCCTGCCCATTGCCGATGCCCGGGGTGTGGCCCATACCGGTGTCATCGGCCCGCCCACCGTCACCCAGGGGGAGGTACAGGTAGCCGTCATCGGGCCCGAAAAGGATGGTTCCGCCATTGTGGTTCTGATAGGGTTTGTCAACCTCCAGCAGGATCTTTTCCGTGTTCATGTCGACCCGGTTCATATCCGAGGAGACCTTGAACTCCGAGAGATGATTGGTGCAGCTCCAGTTGGGGTCAACTCCTGCCCTGAGGGGGGCGCTGTAATACACAAAGAGCCTGCCGTTCGTCTCGTACTGGGGGTGGAAGGCGATGGAGAGGAGGCCCCTCTCATCGTAGGCAGGGGAGAGCGCGACCATTCTGCCGCGGATATCCAGGAACGGCTGGTCTACGACGGTACCGTCCATGGAGAAGATCTTCACGACACCGGTCTGGTCCACCAGGAAGAGCCGGCCGGAATTGTCGGGCGCGGGGACCACCATCATCGGGGAGGTAAACCCGCCGGCAATGAACTTGAGGCCGATCTGAATATCGGGCGTATGCAGCTTCGTCCTGGAAGGATACGTGGTGAAGGTAGCCGCCTCGGGCGAGTTCTGGTTCGTGAGGTCAGGAACTGTCTTAGCAGTCACGGTCACGGACTGGGTTGCCAGCGGTGTGACCGGGGTGTGATCGTTGTTGACCAGCTGGACCGAGATGGTGTGTGTCCCTGCTGACACGTTCGTGAACGTGTAGCTGGTGGCAGCGATGTGGGCCCAGACCGCCGAGGCACTGGCCGGGATCGCGGGACTGCTGGGATTGGTGGGGAGCGGGGAAACGTCCAGGTAGTAGTGGACATGCCCCTCGCCCGGGACGCTGGGCTGCCCCTGCCTGTCAACCACGTTGAAGTTGGAGACCTGGATGGTGACCGGCACGTTCCCGGCGGCAACCGTTGCCCCGTCCTTTGGCGAGGTGATGGTGACCGAGGGGTTCACAGACCCTGTGACCGTCACCGTGACGCTGGCAGTTGCGAGCGGCGTAACCGGCGTGTGGTCATTGTTGGCCAGCTGGACAGAGAAGGTGTGGGTTCCCGGCGGCACGTTCGTGAACGTGTGGCTGGTGGCTGCCTCGTGGGCCCAGACCGCATTGGCATCGGCAGGGATTGCGGGCTTGGCAGGGTCGCTGGGGAGGGGGCTCACGTCCATGTAGTAGTGGACATGCCCCTCGCCAACGGTCTTTGCCTGGCCCTGCTTGTCAACGATATTGAAGTTGCTCACCTGGATGGTGACCGTGACACTCCCTGCGGGAAGGGACGCCCCGTTCTGGGGCGAGGTGATCGTCACCTGTGGACCGGAGGGCGCAGGGGCCGTGCATCCGGAACAGCTCAAAAGTACCGCCAGGATAACCAGCGGGACAAGGATTACGGAAACCTTGTGTACTGAAACCTCGTGCATGGGCTGAAGTGGCGGGGCGTGGAGAAATATAGGTATCCGGACAATTCAATTTTTGACATCAAACCTGACTCCGGGATCAGGGTGAATTCAGGGTGATATGAGTGACACCTGATAACCTAAATTCCCCGCAATGGTGCCGGAACAGGGCGACGAGAACTGGGGGATGGAATTCCTCTGTGGGAGAAAGTGACCTCGGCCCCCATTGATCATTCCAAGACAGTCGTTTTTTGCCGTCTTCTGGTTACTGGGGTGGAGCCAGTTCCCCTTCCCAGTATGATGGCCGGGGAACGGGACCGGTGTCCCCGGTGTCTCAATATCTGTGACAAAATCCGGGTTACACGATAACTGCTTTACCCTTGTCCCTGCAAGACGGGTCGCACGGGAGATTGATCCCGGATGGCCGGCTCCATAGGTTCCCGGCCGGCAGGGTGGGGGGAGTGGATGCGAGACGATCCGGTCTTCCCGGAGGGAACAGGGGGAGGAAAGAGTGGTAAGAACAGAGAAGCGTTTCACGGTGGATGGCCTGGCGAACCTGAGGGTCCTCATGGATGCACTCCTCCCGAAGGTTTTCGATGGGGGCCTGCAGGGGGACGGGACTTTTACCGGACAGCCGGAGAATGGAATCCTCCGGCCGGGACGCCAGAGCGCCGTGGGGGCCCGAGAGGGGGATGTGGGAGCGGCCGGAAGTGGCCAGATCTCTTCCGTCCGGTGGCAGCAGATACGCTGTCTCAATCCGCAGACCCTGGCGGTCGCCCGCGGTGATCGGGAGGTCGTCAGGAAGAGGATGGACAGGTATTACCATCGCGGGAGCCTGCCTGTTCCCCGGATGAAGATCTTTCGCATTCCGAACACCGTGCAGGCCCCGGGAACCCGCAGGAGCGTCACGCTGCACGTGTCTCTCTGGAGGAGTGACGGGGATTCGGAGGGGATCCTGTCGCACGATGCAGCAGTAATCCTTGAGGGGACCCCGCGGCATGGGAAGGGCTCCCATCCCAGGGAAGCGAAGGCCTGAAATGCATCCCGGTATCGCAGGTGAACATCCCGTGGATCGGGAGCAGTGATCGAAGGAACACAGGAGGATATCCGATGAACAAGTTTGAAGAATCGATGAAGGCGATGTCCAGGATGTCGGCAGAAGAGCAGAAGAAGATGCTGGAGGCCGAGAAGGCGAAGTGCATCTGCCCGACCTGCCCGACGTACAACAACTGCGCAAAGAATGCCAAGGAGATGATGTTCTGCTGGACAGGCAGGAGCTTCATGTGCATCTCCTTTGAGAAGAAATGCATCTGCCCCACCTGCCCGGTGACGGCAGACCTGGGACTGAAGAAGCAGTTCTTCTGCACGAGGGGCTCCGAGAAGGCCCAGCGGTATGAACACACGCTCTGGGGCACGAAGGTTATCTAGCAGGGAAAGGGAGAGGAGAGAACAGGGGTGACGGAACGGGACCGGTGCGGGGGAATGGTACCCCCGGGATCCGGTCAACGATCCTTCCCCCGGCTTATCTCATCCCTGCGTTCCGGCTGCGCCCGAGTCGGGCGCTGGGCCGCAGCGGAGGGTTAATGAAAAAGCCTTGTCAAATCCGGGCATATGTTTATCACCTCTTCCCCCGATAATGCCCACGTCAGATAGCAGGAGAGGGTGTCGATGACGAGACGAATCCATGCGGGAGCTGTGCTTCTGGTGCTGATACTGCTCCCGCTCCTGGCCGGTGCCGCCGGTGCCGCTCACCCCCAGCTCTACTTTTCATCTGCTGACGTGGCGGGGCTGAAGACGAAGGTGGCTGCCGAACCGTATCGCTCGTGGTTTGCGGGAGTCCAGCAGCTGGCCCAGGAAACCCCGTTCCCGAACGGCCCCTCGCTGTCCCAGCAGGACCTGGGTGATGCGGCGAGGGCGCTCCGAACGAACGCATTCGTGTACGCGGTGAACGGCGATCAGACGTACGGCCTCCGGGCCAGGGGGTACCTGCTGAAGGCCTGCACATGGCCCTACTGGCAGGATGCGGACCGGATCGCGCACGGGCAGCAGGTAAGCTACATGTCAGGCACCTTCCAGGGGTCCGTTGCCGAGACCTATGACTGGATCTACCCGCTCCTCACGGCTGACGAGAGGGCCACGGTCCAGCAGGCGATGGTGGCCAAGTCCCTGCAGCCGCTGATTGCACAGCATGGGAGCGAGATAGAGGCCCAGGATTTCGGCACCAACAGGATCGCCCTTGCGCAGGGAGGGGTAGGCCTTGCTGCAATGGCCCTGAAGGATGATCTGCCGGGGAATACTGCCGTGAGCTCCGCAGCCACGATCGCCCACGACACCCTGCTCACGGAGTACTTCAACCGGTTTGACCGCGACGGGGCCTGGAACGAAGGGATCGGGTACTTCTCCTTCGGTCTCGCCAACGACGCCGGGGGGAGCGGCGCGATCTACTACGCAGAAGCACTCCGGCGGTCCACTGGCGAAAACCTCTTCCAGCACCAGAAGTTTGCCAGATCCCCGGAGTTCCTGGTCTACTTCCTCCCCCCCGACCGGAAGGGCGAGTCCAGTGCCTTTGGTGACGAAGACTTCACCGAGGCCTTCCGGAGCGCCGGGGCCGCCGCCCTCGCTTCCCGGACCGGCAACGCCTATGCCCAGTGGTATTACAAGAATGCTCCGCTGCGCTCTCCCGACCCCATCGGGGATATCCTCTTCACCGATACCACCCTCACGACACAGTCCCCGGACAGCCTCCCCCTCTCCCGCTGGTTCCGGGACGCCGGCTGGGTGGCCATGCGGACTGGCTGGGACAAACAGGATACGCTGGTAGGGTTCAAGTCCGGCCCCTACAACGAGGGGAACGACCGGCCCGAGCAGAACAGCTTCTTCATGGACGCCCTGGGCGAACGGCTGGTGATTCTCCCGGGCGTTTCGACCCAGGGATACAGTGACTCCAGTTACTGGACCTGGTACCGCGCTACCGTGGGCCAGAACACGATCCTGCTGGACAAGGATGTCAACAGCCAGGTGATCCACCCGCCCGACGGGTCCTCGGTGATCACCCGGTTCCTCTCCTCGTCGTTCTGTGACCAGGTGCAGGGATCGGCTGCCCCCGTGTACAAGGGGAAGCTCTCGAAGTTCACCAGGGACCTGGTCTTTGTGAAACACGATGCTCCTGGTTACCTTGTCGTGTATGATGACCTGGCGGCCACGAGAGCGGTCGAGTTTGACTTCCTGCTGCACGGCCTGGGATCCGGCTCTGTCAGGACCAATACCTTCGGCACCGGTACCATCTCTATCACCCGGCCCGCGGCCCGCCTGTACGCGAAGATCGTGAGCCCTGACACGCTGCGGTACACCGTTCTTACGGGCAAGCCCACCGATATCTATGGGGTGAACACGGCCACCTCCTACGTCCGAGTGGGCACCCTCGAGAAATTGACGGCCACCCGGTTCCTGGGGGTCCTGCAGCCTCTGGGAAGCAGTGAAACCGCTCCCCGGGTGACTGATATCAGCGGGACCTCCTTCGACGGGGTGACCGTGGCAAAGAACGACTGGGATGATACCGTTCTCATCAGCACCACCGGTGCCACCATCCGATACCGCACCACTACCACGGATGGCCGGATGGTCATCCTCTCGGAACAGGATGGGGAGCTCAGCGGGTTTGGACTCCAGGATGCGACCACCCTCACGGCTGCGGGGAAGAAGCAGCTGACCGCCACAAAGCCTGTCTCCGCCGGGATCCAGCTCACCGGGAACGGATTCCAGGGAACCATCCAGGCATCGTCCGCCACGTCCGTCACATTCCCCTCAGGGACACCCACGGACGTGAAGGTGAACGGGGCGGCGACCACCGCCTACACCTGGAACAGTGCCGCGGGGACCCTGACCTTCTCCCTCCCGGCGGGAGATACGGCGATCCAGGTCACGTACTCCGGCTCGACTCCTCCACCGGACCCCTCACCCAGCCCCACGCCCACCCCCACCCCCACACCGGAGCCACCACCCCCTCCGGAACCCGGCCTGGTCACGACCACGGAGACCGCCACCACCTCCACCTACCTGGGATACAGCAGCTCCTACGTGAAGCAGGCCCAGTCCCTCAAGGCCTCAGGATCCGGGATTACCAAGATCGCCGTGTCCCTGGCCCGGAAGGGCAATCCCACCCTGCCCATCACGGTCCGGCTGCGGTCCTCGCTGAAGGGTGCTGACCTTGCCACGGCCACCATCACTCCTGCCATGGTCACTTCCACCAGCTCCTCCAGCCCCGTATGGGTGGAGGTATCTGTTGACCGGCAGGGGATCCTCACTGCGGGGAGCCCCCTGTACGTCGTGCTGGATACCGGCACCTATGACCTGAAGAACTACTACTATGTCCCGCTGAACTCCCGGAATCCCTATGCCGATGGAAATCACTACCGGGGGACCAGTTTCTACACCAACTCTGCCTCCGACATGCTGCTGAAGGTCTGGTTCACCTGACGGCGGGCCCGGGAACCAATCCTTTTTTCCCTCGTTCTTTGCCGTGATCACCGTGATCCTCCGGCTGAAGGTATGCCCCTGCCGGCAGGCCCATTCCCCTGCGTCCTGTGCACCGTAACCGGCCCTATCCTTTATCGTGCTCTGAGGTGAGGGGGGTAATCAGGGATGGCGGATGAAAGATAAGGTTGTGGGGACAGGCGAGGCAGTGCTGGTACTGCCCCCCCAGCTCTTCCGGGACCACCCGCAGCTCCGGAAGGACCTGCCGGTGTATCTCGTGGAGGCGGGCCGGTACTTCTCGGCGTTCCGGTTCCACCGGCAGAAGCTGATCCTGCACCGGGCGACGATGCAGGCGTACCGGGAGCGGCTGGAGCGGGAAAAGTACCGGGTGACGTACCTGGACCATGCCACCGCAGGGACGGTTCCCGCGATGCTGGATGTCCTGAAGGGGCAGGGCATCGGACGGGTCCACTTCACCGACCCCTGCGACCAGCCCCTGGAGGGGGAGATCCTCCGGGAGGCTGCGGCCCGGGGGATAGACCCGGTGGTGGGCGAGACCCCCCTTTTCCTCCTGGACCGGAAAGAGGTGATGCAGTACTTTTCCCATCTCTCCCGCTACTCCCTGACGCAGTTCTACGTGGCCCGCCGGAAGGCAACGGGTATTCTCATGGAGGACGGGAAACCCCGGGGCGGGCGGTGGACCTTCGACACCTCCAACCGGGAGCCCCTGCCCCGCGGCCTCTCGCCACCGCCAATTCCGGAGATCGCTGATACCGGATACGTCCATGAAGCACGGACCTATGTGAAGGAACAGTTCCCCCACGCGCCCGGCGACGACACCCCCTTCCCCTGGCCGGTGACCCACGGGGATGCCGAGATCTGGCTCCGTGACTTCCTTGAACACAGGCTGGCCTTCTTCGGCACCTACGAGGACGCCATCCACAGGGACGAGCCCTACCTCTTTCACTCGCTCCTTTCTCCCCTCCTCAACATCGGGCTCCTCACCCCGAAGCAGGTGGTGAATGCCACCCTCGCGCACGCAGCGGAGCACGACGTGCCCCTGAACTCGCTGGAGGGGTTCATCCGGCAGATGATCGGGTGGCGGGAGTTCATCCGGGCGGTCTACGTGGTGGCAGGGGAACGGCAGCGGAAGGGTAACTTCTGGGGCTACACGAAGGGGCTGCCCCCCTCGCTCTACACGGCCAGCACCGGGGTCCTCCCCGTGGACGACGTGATCCGGCGGGTGTACCGGAACGGATTTGCCCACCACATCGAGCGGCTGATGGTCCTCGGGAACTTCATGCTCCTTTCCGGCATCCACCCCGACGACGTGTACCGCTGGTTCATGGAGCTCTTCGTGGACTCCTACGACTGGGTGATGGTGCCTAACGTGTTTGGCATGTCCCAGTACGCCGACGGCGGCCTCATGAACACGAAGCCCTACATCTCCGGTTCCAACTACCTGCGCCGGATGTCCAATTATCCCGAAGGGGACTGGTGCCCCGTCTGGGACGGCCTCTTCTGGCGGTTCGTGGACGTGCACCGGCAGGTGCTGGCGAAAAATCCCCGGACGATCATGATGGTAAAGACCTGGGAGCACCTGAAGCCTGACGTGCGGAAAGCGCACCGGGAGGCGGCGGAGGAGTTCCTGCGGCGGTTCCACGGCGGGATGTGAGGCTGCGTGAACACGTTTCGGCTCTCCGCGGCCATTCACCACCGTCCCCTCAGGTCTCGCTACCGGACTTCTCACCCGTCACAACCGATGCGGCTGGCTGGGGGCTGCAAGAGCGTGGCGACCTCCCTCATGAGGGTGGGAACGGGAGGGGGCTCCGCCCCCTCCCGTCACCGTAGTGAGGATGTCGGTTCTGTGTCGGTTTACACCGAATCGAAATGATATCTGGTCTCACCCCAGCACCCTCAGCAGGAGAGAGATGCAGGGCGGGATCAGGAGGTTGTCGTCCACCGGTGCGACGAGCTCAATCAGGCCGGCGATCACGGCGATCACGAGGGCCTGCGCGGGAGGCACGACCAGGAGGAGCACAAGGAAGGCAGCGGTAATCCCGGCACCGGTTCCCTCGACGGACTTCCCGTTGAAGATCCGGTGTTTCCCGTACCGGAGCCCGGCTATTGTGGCAACCCCGTCCAGGACCGCGAGGGCAACAATCGCCGGGATCACCACTTCCGGTTCGAAGAAGAAGAGGCAGACAAAGGCCGAGAAGACGAAGAGGAGCGCCCCCTTCCCGGGGAGGACGTTCTCCCGTTCCATGGCATTCACCAGTGGTGATATCCCGTGAATATAGTGGCCCCGGGAGAGGGCATCGGAGATGAGGAACCCGAAGAAGAGAGCTATCACCATGATGGCGAGCATCGGTTCCCTGGGGATGAACGCGATGGCAGCGGCGATGCCGAGACCGATGAACAGATGCGCGAGCTTCCGCAGGGTCTCATCCATGGAGAGAATGTGGTGGGACGGGGATAGTAAGGGTTCCGGTCCGGGCCGGGGACCATCACCGCCTTACTCCGCCTCGGTGATCACCTTCACGACCCGGCCGTCCTTGAAGAGGGAGATCCGGCCCCCGCTCTGGGAGACCACGATCCCGACGGAGCGGGTCTCCTGGGTGATCCCGGCCACCGAGGCATGGCGGGTGCCGAGGCCTTTCGGCACTGCGGCAGCACTCGTGTCGATGGTGATGTACCGGCCCCCGGCCCAGACCACTCCGTCGCCGCTCACGACAAACGCCCCGTCCAGCTGGGCCAGCTCCTTGATCGTCTCCCGGAGGCCGGAACTCGTGATCATCCGGGCTTCCCGCGGATGCCCCTCGAAGGGATTCAGGATCAGCTGCCGGGAACGGGCCAGCACGTTCTGCGTGTCCCCGAGGACAAAGGTGGTCCCCACCGGTTTTCCCTCCCTTCCTTCGCGGGAGATCTCGGCCGCGATCTCGTAGACCGCGTCAAAGACCGGTTCCTGGATGTCGGTCCCGTCAATGATGGCCTTCTTCCAGGGGGCGATGGTGATGCTCACCTCCTTCACGTCCAGCTTCCGGTCGGTGATATCGTTCCCGATGGAGAGCATCTCCACGAGCCGGCCCGTCTCGTCCCGGATCGCCTTGTTGGTCCAGGCAATCCAGACCCGTTCGCCGGACTTCTTCATGTTCTCGTTGACGTTCACCTCGAAGTCCTCGGGCTTCTGCATCACCTCCCTCACCATCGTCGCCAGGTCCCGGCCGGTCCGTGATCGCTCCGGGAGGATCGTCCCGAGGACCGGCTTCCCCACGATCTCGTCAGAGG
>Ga0079037_100001854_pt1 | contig 11287 bp, 6 predicted proteins | sample Mud3Dept4metaG_FD_71479 | JGI IMG/M metagenome (GOLD analysis project Ga0079037, IMG submission 71479) | Freshwater wetland microbial communities from Ohio, USA, analyzing the effect of biotic and abiotic controls - Mud 3 Core 4 Depth 4 metaG | ecosystem: Environmental > Aquatic > Freshwater >... | reverse complement strand
CCTTCGCGAGCGAGGCGCTCTCGACGTTGAGCACCTTGCCCCGGAGCGGGAGCACCGCCTGCCGGGCACGGTCCCGCCCCTGCTTTGCGGATCCGCCTGCCGAGTCGCCCTCGACGATGAAGAGCTCCGAGTCCTCGCGGCCGGACGCGGAACAGTCGCTGAGCTTGCCCGGCAGGTTGAGGCGGTTCGACGTCGCGCTCTTCCGCGTGACTTCCTGCTGCGCGGCCCGGCTGGCCTCGCGCGCGCGCGCTGCCAGGATGATGCGCGCGACAATGGCCTCGGCCACGCTGAGGTTGTGGTTCAGCCAGTGCTCGATCGCCGGCCGCACCGCCGAGTCCACGGCGGAGAGGATCTCGGGGTTGTTCAGACGGTCTTTCGTCTGGCCCTGGAACTGCGGCTCGGCGATGAAGATGCTCAGCACGCCGACGAGGCCCTCGCGGATGTCGTCGGCCGTGAGGGTGACGCCCTTCGGCGTCAGACTGTGCGTCTCGATGAAGTTCCGCACCGCCTTGCCGATGCCGGCGCGCAGGCCGGTCTCGTGGGTCCCGCCGGAACTCGTCGGGATCCCGTTGACGTAGCTGCGAATCTGCTCGTCGGTCGACTCGGTCCACTGCATCGCCAGATCGAGGCGCAGGCCGTTGTCGCGGGCCACCACGAACGCCGACTCGTGGACCGACCGCAGGTTCGCGGCTGCGAGCAGTTTCGCCAGGTACGCCTCGATGCCGTCGGCGTGCTCGAACACCTCGCGCGACTTCGTCGTTTCGTCTTCGAAGACGACCTTGACGCCCTTGTGGAGATAGCTCGCGACCTCCAGCCGCTCGCGGATGACGGCCGCGTCGAACTCGACCTTCGGGAAGATCGTCGCATCCGGCCTGAAGAACACCGTCGTGCCCGTGCCGCGCGCCGGGCCGAGCTTCTTCACCGCCCCCTGCGGAATGCCCTGCCTGAACCGCTGCTCCCACGACGCGCCGTCACGCTTCACGGTGACGACGAGTTCCTTCGACAGCGCGCAGACGACGCTGGCGCCGACCCCGTGCAGGCCGCCGGCCGTCTTGTAGCTGCCGTGCTCGAACTTCCCGCCCGCGTGGAGAACGGTGAACACCACCTCGAGCGCGCTCTTCTTGCTCTGCGGGTGCTTGTCGACCGGGATCCCGCGCCCGTCGTCGGTGATCGTCATCGACGAGCCGTCGGCGTGGAGCGTGGCGGAGATGCTCGAGGCGTAGCCGTTCATCGCCTCGTCGATCGCGTTGTCGAGAATCTCCCAGGCCAGGTGGTGGAGGCCCGTGCTGCCCACCCCGCCGATGTACATGCCGGGGCGTTTCCTGACGGGCTCGAGGCCTTCAAGTACGGTGATGTCCTTGGCGGTATAAGACGGCATCAACGACTGGGTTCTGGAGACTTGGCGCTCGGCGCTAGGGTTCGGATGCGACGGCGGAACCGGACACTAGGGACCGCGCTGGCAGCGGCGGGCGCCCGGCGCTCCGAAACAAGCCCCCCGGCAACCGGGACGAGCCAAGAGCACAGGCCGCGCGCCAATTCGTTGACGCCATTGTACTTCGTTTCGCCCCTGCTCCGCCACCCGTCGTTGCGGTTGGGGTCGGACCCGGGTGCGACCCCAGGCAGGACGCCGGAAGTCCGTGGTCAGACCCGGGTCTGACCACGAGCACCGGGCATGACGGGCGTCATAGCGGCTGTCCAGTGGGATTGCTACTCTTGAAGCGGTTTCATGGCCCGTTCGCGCGGTCACTTCCGGCCGCAGCAGTACGCAGGTCAGGAAACCGGTCCTGTTATGGTCGGGCCCGGAACCGTTCGTCCAGCGATCTTGTATCGCGCCGCTGATCTCAGGCGCGGAGCTCCCGAATCGCCGTCCCCCGCACGGCCGGCCAGAAAGTCCTTCACCAGGCGCGGGCCCGACCGCACGCCGTTCATCCGCAAGACCTTCCAGGCGGCCTTCATCCTGCTGAACCTCTGGATCGGCGCTCGTTTCTACGTCTTCGTCCGCTACTACGAGACCGGCGGTCAGACGGCGTTCGCCGGCCGGCCTCCCGGCGTCGAAGGCTGGCTGCCCATCGCCGGTCTGATGAACCTGAAGTACGCGCTGCTGACGGGGCTCGTCCCCGAGGTCCACCCGGCGGCGATGTTCCTTCTGGTCGCGTTCGTGGCCATCTCTCTCATCGCGCGGAAGGCGTTTTGCAGCTGGCTCTGCCCGATCGGCACAGTGTCGGAGTGGCTCTGGGAAGGCGGACGGGAGATGGTCGGCCGGAACTTCCAGGCCCCGCGCTGGCTGGATCTCCCTCTGCGAAGCCTGAAGTACCTGCTCCTCGGCTTCTTCGGCTACGCGGTCGCCGCCATGACCGCGCCCGAACTGCACGGGTTCATCACCAGCCCTTATGGTCTGGTGGCCGACGTGAAGATGCTGAACTTCTTCCGCCGCATCGGGACAACGGGCGCCGTGGTGATTGCGGTGTTGCTGGTCGGATCCGTGTTCGTGAAGAACCTGTGGTGCCGGTACCTGTGTCCCTATGGGGCGCTGGTCGGACTGGTCTCGCTCTTCAGCCCTGCGGGGGTTCGCCGCGACGCCGACGCGTGCATCGATTGCGCGAAGTGCGCGAAGGCATGCCCGTCCCTGCTGCCGGTCGACAGGCTGATCACCGTGAGGTCCGCCGAATGCACCGGTTGTCTCGATTGCGTCGCCGTCTGCCCGGCCGAAGGGGCGCTGCGCCTGTCGGTCGGCCGGTCGCGCGCCATCCCGTCGTGGGCCGTTGCGACAGCCATCGCCGTCATCTTCCTCGGCATTGTCGGCTACGCCCAGGTGACGGGGCACTGGCACTCGGACGTCCCCGATGCCGTCTATCGCGAGCTCATTCCCGCGGCGGACTCGTACGCGCATCCGCAGTAGGTGGACAGAGGCCAGAAGCCAGAAGCCAGAAGCCAGAAGCCAGAATGAGACGAGAATGGAGCGGTCGGGTTCCCGCCGCTGAACGCGCATTCCTTCTGGCTTCTGACAATCGAAGCGGGCTCTTCTGGCTTCTTGGTTCTGACAGGGGGCAGTCCATTGTCCGGCAGCCCCGCCCTATTGACACCTCCCCTCCCTCCCCGTCAGAGTACGGGAATGCCGACGATCGACTTCGCTTCGCTGACGCTGCAAGACGCCCTCGACCTCGCCATTCTCATTGAGGAGGAGGCGAAGGAACGCTACGAGGAGTTCGCCGACAACCTCTCGTTGCACCATACGCCAGACGCCGCGCACTTCTTCACGACCATGGCCGGGAATGAGGCGAAGCATGGGGCGGACCTGCTGATGCGCCGCCAGGCGATCTTCGGCGAGGCCCCGACGCGCGTCTCGCGCGCCATGCTGTGGGACGTGGAGGCGCCGGACTTCGACGAGTCGCGGATGTTCATGTCGGCGCGGCAAGCCATGGAGGTCGCCCTGGCCGCCGAGGTGAAAGCGCACGACTTCTTCGATGCGGCGCTGGCGTACATCAGCAATCCGGACGTGCGGGTGCTCTTCGAGGAACTGCGTGCGGAAGAGATCGAGCACCAGGAACTGGTGAAGGCCGTCATGGCCAGAATGCCGAACGGCGACGAAGCCAACGGCGCGTTCGACGAGGACGAGCCGGTCGGACAGTAGTTTCCCGGGATTCGGGATTCGGGGCTCGGGATTCGGAATGGCGGTCAACGCGTTGGCGTCGACGGATACGAGCGGCGCCGTTCACGGGTTTCCCCTATTGCCTCTCGCCGGTCCCTTCTCGCCCAGCAAGTCGCCGTACGATCCCGCTATCAGCTCGTTCGTCTCGATTCCCAACGCGACGCGCAACTGCGTCATCAACCTGCGCGCCTGGGTCATCCCGCTGGAGACGACGACTTCGATCTCGATGAAGCGGCCCAGGCCGTCGACCGTGTCGAGGTGAATCCTGGCGTTCCTGTAGAGCCAGACTTCCCGGCGCTTCCGCACACACACCCGCAGGCCGAGCAGGCGTTCGAGCAACCGTCGCGTGCCGGCGGCATCGGCCGTCGTCAGCCGCTGAAACTCGCTCGTTCGCGCCGCAGATCTGTCGGGTCTGAGGTAGGCGATCAGCTCGCCGTCGGGGCGCGCGCCGACCACGCGCAGTTTCAGGCGCCCCGTCGGCACGCGGAAGTACCAGTCCGTCTGCCGCAGGATGGCGTGCCGAACCGCACCGGTCATCCCGCGCAGGCGTGACCGCACCGGCCCGAGGGACGCCACGCAGGTCTTGATCTCGAGATTCCGCATGTGATGGCCTGCGGCGCCCTCGTGGGCGCTTTCGCCGGATGCTGCCACTGAAGCGCGGCAGGCTCGCTACGACGCCGGCTCGACGATCGACGGCGGCGCGGCGAGGCCCTGCGGCACGATGCGCGTGAACTGGCCGCGCTGCAGGAGCTCGCGCCCCTTGCCGCCGCGGCTGGTCACCTCGTACTTCGCGGTGCTGATGGTCTGCTCGGCGCCGCGGCTGGTCTCCACCGTGAGCAGGTCGCGGTCGCCGACCGACGCGATGAACCCGAGCACGCGGTCTTCCTTCGGCTTCAGCTTGATGAGGATGACGCCCTTGCCGGGCCCGGACAGGAAGTTGATCTCGTCCGCCTTGCAGAGCATCGCCCGGGCCTGCGCGGTCGCGGCGATGATGGTCTCACTGCCGTCGATCTTCGCGACCCCCACCACCTCGACGCCGTCGGACGGGCGCGCATACCTCCGCCCGGCGCGAGTGCTGGGCTCGACGAAGGCCTGGAAGCCGAATCGCAGGCTGTACCCGTCGCTCGTCACGGCGACGGCATGGGTGCGCGGCACGTCGTCTTCCTTCTTCGCCTCGATCCCGGGCGTCACGCGAGGGTCGAGGCTGTACGCCGCGATGACGCGTTCGCCGTCGCGGAACTTGAAGAGGCGCTGAATCGGCTCACCGTATCCGGTCGACGCGGGCACGTCGGCAATCAGGGCCGTGTAGGCCACGCCGAAGTTCGTCAAGAAGACCGCGCTCGACCGCGTGCTGCCAGGCAGCACCGCGAGGACCGCGTCGCCTTCACGCAGGCGAGTCGTGCTCAGGTCCTTCACTTCCTTCTGCCGCTTCACCCAGCCGTCGCGCGACACGATGACGACGTTGTCCTCCTCGACGATGAAGTCGTCGGCGGAGTATTCGACCTCCTCGACCGATTCGATGAGGGTGCGGCGCGCATCCAGCTTCCCGTGCCCGTGCGCTTTCTGCAGCGCCTCGATTTCGTCGCGGACGATACCCCACCGCTTGATCTCGCTGTTCAGCAGGATCCCGATCTGTTTCGCGCGGGTGCGGCGCTCTTCGAGCTCCGTGCGAATCGCCAGGATCTCGAGCCGCGCCAGCCGGTAGAGCTTCAGTTCGAGGATGGCGTCGGTCTGCTCGGCGTCCAGGTCGATGCGGGCCATGATCTTCTTCGCCGCGTCCTGCTTGCCGTCCGACTTCCGGATGATGCGGATGATCTCGTCGAGGAGGTCGAAGACCTTCTCGAACCCTTCGAGGACGTGAATGCGCCGGCGCAGAGCGGCCAGCTCATGCTCGAGACGCCGCGTCACGACGTCGAGCCGGAAGTGCAGGAAGTGCCAGAGAATCGACTTCAGGTCAAGACGCTCAGGCTTCCCGACCTCGGGATTCTCGGTGGGCACGAGGCACGTCAGGTTCACCGGGAAGGTGGTCTGCAGTGGTGTGTGCTTGCACAGATACGCCATCACCATCTTCTCGTCGGCGTCCCGCTTCAGCTCCAGCTGAATCCGCACATCGTCGGTCGAGATGTCCTTCACGTCGACCAGGGGCGGGAGCTTGCGGCCGATCACCACTTCGGCGATGCGCTCGACCAGCTGCGCCTTGTTCACCATGTAGGGAATGCTGGTGATGACGACCGACTTGCCGCCACGCGTCGCCGGGCCGTCCTCCCAGGTACCGCGGAGGCGGATCGAGCCTGAACCGGTCTTGTAGCACTCCTTCAGTTCGTCGGCCGAGTTGAGAATGTGGCCGCCGGTCGGAAAGTCTGGGCCCTTGACGTATCGGCAGAGCTGCACGCTCGTGAGGTCCGCGTTGTCGAGCAGCTTCAGCAGCGCCGCGCACACCTCGCCGAGGTGATGCGGCGGGATGCTGGTGGCCATGCCGACGGCGATGCCGGTGGCGCCGTTGACGAGCAGGTTCGGCAATCGCGCTGGCAGCACCACGGGCTCCGTCTTCGTCCCGTCATACGTGGGCCGGAAGGCGACGGTGTCCTGGTCGATCTCCTCGAGCATCTCGTCGGCGATGCGCGCCAGGCGGCACTCCGTGTAGCGCATCGCGGCGGCCGCGTCGCCGTCGAGCGACCCGAAGTTGCCTGAGCCGTCGACGAGCGGATAGCGCAGCGAGAAGGGCTGCGCCATGCGGACGAGGGTGTCGTAGATCGCGGTATCACCATGCGGGTGATAACTCCCCATCACGTCGCCGACCACCTTCGCGCACTTGCGGAACTTCTGGTCGGCGGTGAGGTTCTGCTGCCACATCGTGAACAGGATGCGGCGCTGCACGGGCTTGAGGCCGTCGCGCACGTCGGGCAGCGCGCGCGACGTGATGACCGAGAGCGCGTAGTTGAGGTACTTCTCCTGGGCCGCCTCGTGGAGCGCGACGATTTGCTCCCCCCCGCCCCGTCCGCCCGGCCGGTCGCCGCCGCCGGCAGGGGGCCAGTTGCCGGATGGCGGCCAGACGCCTCCCACCGGCGGCCACGCGGCGCCCTCCGAGGCGGGGGTACGCTCGATGATGTCGAGGAGCGACTGATCCGGGTCCTTGCGACGAGGCGACAACGACGTTGCTCCTGTCCGTCGAGGCTGAAGCCTCGACCTTCAATCCGCTGTGGGTTCCACCTGCACTCCGAGTACCGCCGCGAACTCGGCGAGCACCATGGCGGTGGCTCCCCAGACATGCTCGCCGTCGAGGTCGAAATACGGCATCTCGAACTCGAAGCCGTCCCGCACGCGGTTCGCGCGATGGTGCCGGCCCGGGTCCAGCAACTCCGCAACCGGCGCCTCGATGATGCGATCGACCTCCCCCGGCTCGGCCCGCATCACGGGCCGGACCGCCGCCACGCCCACCACGGGATGGAGCACGAACCCGCTGACGGGGATGTGCAGCGGCGTCAGGCGCCCGATCACCCTGACATCGGCGCGTGCGAGGCCGACCTCTTCTTCCGCCTCACGCAACGCCGCCTCGTCAATCGGCTCGCCGACGTCGACCGCGCCGCCCGGCAGCGACACCTGGCCGGCGTGGTTCGGCAAATCCAGCGCCCGCTTCGTCAACAGGATGGCAGCCTGGCCGCCGACCGGGAAGAGCAGCAGCAACGCAGCCGCCGGTTTGGCCTGGTCGGGCGCGAAACCCGGCTTCCAGCCGCCCCGCGGCTGGGGCGCCATCCGCAGTTGCGCGTCGACACCGGGCAGGCGGGCAAGGCCTTCCGAAACGGCCGCGACGACTTGCTCGAAGGCCCCGGCGGTCATTCTGTCAATGCTACCGCGGGAGGCCGCCGGCGGCTTCTTACTTCTTCGCCGGCGTCTCCCCCGCCTTCTTCGCCGCCGACTCCTTCTCCCGATCCGCCGCAGACTTCTTCAGGTTCGCCCGATCCTTGAGATGGTCCTCCATTTCCAGGCGCGGGACGCCATCGGTCATCCACTTCGGCGCCGCTGCGCCTTTCAGGTAGTGGTCGAAGAACTCCTTCATCCGGATCGTGTAGTCGAACCGGTTGGCCGGCTTGACCAGCCCGTGGTTCTCGCCCACGTACTCCAGCATGATCACGTTCTTCCCGAGGCGCCTGAGCGTGTTGTAGTACTCGACGCCCTGCGTGAAGTCCACCGCGCCGTCCTTGTCGTTGTGCAGGATGATGAGCGGCGTCTTCACGTTCTTCGCGAAAGTCACTGGCGAGTTTCGGACGTACGCCTCGAAGTTGTCCGAGTAGCTGCCGAGGAACCGGCCCTGACTGCTTTCAAAGATGGCCTGGTTGGTGCCGCCGGAGTTCTTGTAGATCAGGCTGTACATGCTGACCATGTTGGTCAGCGGCGCGCCGGCGACGGCCGCGGCGAACATGTCGGTCTGGGTCACCGTGAACGCGGTTTGATAGCCCCCCCACGAGTGGCCCTGCAGGCCGATGCGCTTCGGATCGACCACACCCGTCGCGATGGCAGCCTTTACGGCCGCGGTGATGCACGCCACCGCCGACACGCCCGGATCGTTGAGCGCGTACGTGATGTCGGGCTGGAGCACGGCGTAGCCGTTGCTCGTGTAGACCGATCTGTTGAAGCCGTTCGCCGTCGGCGCCGCGAAGCTGTTGTGGCCCTGCGTCAGCTTCTCGTAGACGTAGACGACCGTCGGATACTGCTTCCCTTTTTCGTAGTTCGCCGGCAGGAAGAGCGAGCCTTGGAGCTTCTGCGGACCCTTCGCTTTGTTGAGCGCGAACGTGTACTCGACCAGCCTCTGCCCGCTCGACCACGTGAAGGCCTTCACCTGCTCGTCCGACGCGGTGAGCGGCCGTCCGGGTTTGAGCGATGCGTCGGTTACGAAGATGTCGGGCGGGTTCTTGTACGTCGATTTCGTGTAGTAGTACACGTCCGCCTTGCGCGCCTTGTTCAGGCCGAACACCGCATCGTCCCAGAGCAGCGGCTGAACGCCCGGCTTGCCCGGATCGAGCCGCGCAATGCCGGCCTTCTTCGTGAATTCACCGAAGGAGGACACATAGCGAGGCGCAGACAGGTCAAAACCCTTCTCTTCCGGATCAAGGCGGTAGATCGCGCGGTACCGGATGCCGTCCTTCCTGCCGTTGCCCGTCAAGTTGACGGCGGGCGAGCCGGTCACGGGCACCTTCCAGATGTCCCAGCCGTCGGACAGCAGAAGCGCGCCGCTGTCGCTCGTCCAGCCGAGGGCGGGCCGCGGCGGCTTCACCACGTTGTGGTCGTCCTCCACATCGACGAATGAGGCCGGCACCAGCTTCGTCAGATTTGCCGCCTGGCCGGAGGCCATGTCGTACACGAAGTAACTGCCGTCCTCGTAGTAGTAGAACTTCGTGCCGTCGACCGACGGCTGGCCGGGATTGCGGGCCTTCTTGAGCGCCAGCCTGCGCTCGCCGGTCTGCATGTTGACGACGTAGACGTCCTGGTAGCGCCGGCCGTCGAGGTTGCTCATCAACTCGTACTCGCGGACGTCGAACCCGATGGCGAACTTCTCCTTCGGCGCGGGGTTCACGCTTCGAACGGACTCGTCGGCCAGGCGGATGAACCTGCCCTCTTTGACCCGGTACACAGACATGTAGCTGAAGTTCTTGTCCGACTGCTCCTGCACCTGCTGCTGCGACTGCAGGCGGGGGTCCTTGTGGTGCCAGAGCACGAGATCCGCCTTCTCCGCATCCGTCGTCTCCGGCGCAGCCGCGGCCGCTGGGGATTCCGGCTTCGCGGTCGAGTCGGCGCCGCCTTCGCCCGGCTTGGCCGTCTCCGGCTTCGCGTCGGACTTCTTCAGCGTGCGGATACCGAACACGAGGGCCGACAGATCCTCGGTCCACGCCGCGCTGCGGTTCGGGCTGATGGACATCCCGTCCGGGAAGGTCTTGTCCGAGGCGGGGTCGTAGATCACCCGCTGCGGGACGCTCCCCGCGCCGAATCCCGTGAAACCGACGGCCGAGTACACCTTGTCGGCATAGCGCTTGTCTTCGGTGCCCTTCAGTACAGCGAGTCCGTCGCCCTTCTCGGTCCAGGTCAGCCGCTCGTACGACGCCTTGTCGCTGTCGAGCACCATGACGACGCCGGTTTCCATGTCGCGGAGCTGGATGCCGTTGCCGGCCTTGTCCGGCGCGTCCATGACGAGCGCGAGGTATCGGCCCGACTTGTCGAAGGCGAACTCGGCGACGTTGCCGATATTGAAGTCACGCCCAGTGGCGAGATCGCGGAGGATGAGGTCGGCGCCCTTCGGCCGGTCACCGGCCCCGGCAGCGGCACCGCCGGTACTGCCACCAGACGCCGGTGCCGGCGTCGATCCCCCGCCCGGCCCGCTTGCGGCAACGGGGGCCTTGGCGATGGCCAGCCAGCCCCCGCGCTCGCCGGAGAACGAGAATCGGCGGATGTTCTCGATGGTGACGTCCTTGCCCGACGCGAGATCGAGCACCTGCAGCTTCGCCTGCACCGGACGGCGCTGCCGGCGAAGCCGCTCGCTCTCCGCGCGGCTCGGATACGCGGTAAACCCCACCCACTTCGAGTCGGGAGAGAAGCCGAGGGAAGCCGCGGGCGGCCCGCTTTCGCCCGGTCCGCCGGGGCCCGGGCCGCCACCGGCCGACGGGATCTCGCCGACGGGGAACTTGTAGACCTTGTCGCTGTCGGCGGCTTTCACGAAGACCTCACTGTCGCCCTCCGTGGGCGACATGCGGTACGCGAGCCACTTGCCGTCGTTCGAGAACGCGGCCGTGCCGATGCTCTTCCACGCGATGATGTCGGCAAGTTCCATCGGGCGCGGCGCCGCGGGTGCGGCCGGAGCGGCCTCGGGTTTCTGCGCCGGCGCCGCCGCCGGGGCGGGCTGGGCTGGGGGATTCGTGGCCGCCTGCCGGGCCGCAGCCGGCACAAGCGCCAGCACGATCAGCAGCGCGAGAGCCGGCATCCGGACCGGTTCCGGCGGCCGCACCGAGGCTGCGCGCGCAGGTCGTGTGGCCGAGTCCTTGGTGATCAGCGTCGGTGGCATCACGCTCTCCTTGTCAGTCGGGGTGGTGCTCGAGATCCACGAACACATCGGCGGCCGGCCGCACGGCGAGCGGCGGTCCGAAGGCCTGCCGGAACATCTCCACGCCGAGCAGACGCGCGGCATCCGGTTTCGAGAAGAAGATTCGATCGAGGCTCTGATGCTGGGTCCGGTGCGCCTTCAGGGCCGCCTCCTTGCGCCCGGTGAAGCGCGCGACGTCGATTACGAAATCGACGCCGGGCTCGACGCCCGGATCCGGCCGGCGCATCACCTCCCAAGGCCTCACCGGGAGCGTCCAGAGCAGGCGGGGGGTCTCGTGAGCCGGGCCAAGGTCGGGGAACCACCTGGCATCGCCGGCCGCCGCCACCGCATCGGACGTGAACCGGCTGATGGCCACGTGATCGGGATGCAGGTTAGTCCCGTTCGGGTCGAACGTCACGATGACCTGGGGCCGAACGGCGCGGATGACCTCCACGAGTTGCCGGCGTATCGTGTCGACTGGCGCAAAGGCCAAGCCTCGGTCCGGGTATCCGAGTAGACGCACGGTGGCGATCCCGAGTTCCCCGCACGCCGCCATCAGCTCTGCCTGG
>Ga0079037_100001853_pt1 | contig 11291 bp, 9 predicted proteins | sample Mud3Dept4metaG_FD_71479 | JGI IMG/M metagenome (GOLD analysis project Ga0079037, IMG submission 71479) | Freshwater wetland microbial communities from Ohio, USA, analyzing the effect of biotic and abiotic controls - Mud 3 Core 4 Depth 4 metaG | ecosystem: Environmental > Aquatic > Freshwater >... | reverse complement strand
CAAAAAAGGGGAATCCCCTCTGTGCGGGAATTCCATCTGGCAGGACCGCCGATTCCTGATCAAGTACATGCCTAAGCTGGAAGCGTTCTTCCACTATCGCAACATCGATGTGAGTTCCATCAAGGAACTGGCAAAGCGATGGTATCCGTCCCTTCCCATGTACAAGAAAAACAAAGCTCATCTTGCCTTGAGCGACATCCATGAATCCATCAGCGAGCTCAAGTACTACCGCGAAAAGGTGTTTGTGGCCCCGTAGCTTCTATCCCTCTCTCCAGCCCGCGTGCGGGCTTGCTCGTGAACAGGGAGAACGTTCTCCGCTACCCTCCGGAGCGGTTCTTGTCCTTTAATGGGCGTGCGTCATTGCCGATTCGTCGGGCGATGGTGATTTTTTCCACCTCTTTTGTGCCTTCGTAAATCTCCAGCACTTTCGCGTCACGGTAAAACTTTTCCAGGCCCAAATCGTCGTACATAGCCTCGGGCCCGAACTGAGAGCAGATTTGGAGCGCCACCCCGCTGACCTTCACGGCCGTCTCTGCGGAGAAATACTTGGCCATGGCATTCAAGGATGGATCGGTCAAACCGTGATCCACCTGCCAGCCAGCCCTGTAGGTGATGGTCCTGGCGAGTTCCACACGGGTGGCCATCTCGGCGAGCTGGAACTGGACACGTTGATCCTCCAGGAGGGGTTTGTCTCCCGTTTTTTTACCGTCAAGGTAAAGCAGGACCGAATCCATGGCTCCCTGAGCCAGTCCCACCCCCTGCGCGGCCACCATGGTCCTGGTGGCGTCGAAAAAGTGCATAAGCTGGTAAAAGCCGTTCTGTTCCTCCCCAACCAGGTTTTCGCAGGGCACGCGGACATCGGAAAAAGAGATCTCCGTGGTCTCGCTGGCCCGGATCCCCATTTTGCCTCCCAGCTTGTTGGCCTCCACGCCTTTGCGGTCCGACTCCACGAGGATCATGCTTTGCCTGCGGTGTCTTTTCTGTTCGTCCGGATGAGTGACACAGAGAACCACCATCCATTGACAGACGTGTCCGTGGGTGATGAAGATCTTGCTTCCGTTGATGACGTATTCGTTGCCTTGTTTCGTTGCGGAGGTTTGTATTCCGGCAACATCGGACCCTGCATTGGGTTCTGTGTAAGCGCCGGCCGAGACGGCCTGACCGCCGGTCAAGAGAGGCAAATAGCGCTTCTTCTGCTCTTCACGGCCAAAGAAGAGAATGTTTTCAGATCCAAAGGTCGCTGCCACGATGGCTAATCCGATACCCAGGTCTGTCCGGCTCAACTGCTCAGCCACCAAGGCCAATTCAAGGAACCCCAGACCCTGGCCCCCGTACTCCTGAGGGATAAAGACCCCCACAAGTCCTTCTTCGCAGGCCCTTTTCCACACATGGCGAGGATAGGCCTCTTCCCTGTCCCTCGCCCTGGACACAGGAGCCATCTCCTTGACTGCAAATGCACGGGCCTTCTCACGAATGAAACGCTGTCTTTCCGTCAGAGCGAAATCCATTCCTTCTCCTTGTATCCCTCCATGGACGCGTCAGCGTAACGCGTTGGACATCATGGTTTCGTCGATTTCTTTTCCTCCGCCCCACATCTCAATCACTTTGGCATCCCTGTATAAACGCTGTATCCGGTATTCTTCGAAATACCCGTAGCCCCCATGCATTTGAAGCGCTTCATCTGCACAGAAAACAGCGGTTTGAGCCGCATACTGTTTGGCCATAGCGGACAAAGAAGCGTCCTTGACACCTCGATCAACGGACCAGGCCGCTTCACAGCACAAGTGCCTTGCCGCTCTGATCATGGTGGCCATGGCCTCCAGCTTGGCTTTGGTGGCGGGCAGTGAAAAGATGGGGACCCCAAAGGCGAGTCGCTGCTTTGTGTAACGCAGCCCCTCTTCGTAGGCAGCGCGGCTTATGCCAACACCCATGGCGCCGATGGTTGCGTAGAGCATGACGTAGAGATCGAGCAGCTCCTGGAACCCTTCTCCCTCTTTGCCGACAAGGTGATCGGCCGGAACGCGCGCCCCTGAAAAAGCGACCTGCGCTGTTTCCGCTGCCCGCATCCCCAGTTTCCCCTTCATTTTCCGCGTCTCGATCCCCGGCCCATCGGTGGGGACGAGGAGGAAGCTGTATCGACGGTCCTTTCCAGAGGAACCGGGATTCGTAAGAGCCAAGACCAGCAGGGACTCGGCCGCGTGGCCTCCGAAAACATGGGCTTTCTCCCCGCGGACAACCCAGCCGTCGCCGTCTTTTACCGCGGCGGTTGAGAGGCCCAGCACATCCGAGCCGGCTCCGGATTCGGGGACGGCCAGGGCCAGGGTGGTTTCGCCGGAGACCAGTGGAGGCAAGAAGCGGGCCTTCTGTTCCTTGGTGCCGAAGAGATGAAGGAGTGCCCCGGCAAAGGTGTTCGCCAGGATGGCCGCTCCAAGGCCTCCGTCGGCGGCGCAAAACTCCTCTGCGATGAGACCGTGTTCCTGAAAACCGTAGCCGGCTCCGCCATATTCTTCATCAACGAAAACGCCCACGAACCCCAACTTGCAAGCCTTGCGCCATAACCCCGGGCTAAATTCCTCATTTCGATCGCATGACTCAGCTACATTGGGAAATTCCTTCTGGGCGAACTCTCTGGCTGCCTTAACGATGTCTATCTCCTGCTTGTTCCGCGCAAAGTCCATTTCTTCTCCCTGTGAATGAGATCCCTGTCTGCCTTTTCCAATCAAAAAAGACCGCCGTGCGCCCTCTTGATCGCTGGGCGGTCCGTCTTGCCGTCCGCCGACTTGGGGAGGCTGTCGGCAAAGACCACCTGCCGCGGCTTTTTGTACCTGGCCAGCCGGGAAGCGACAAAATCGATCAGCTCCGACTCAGACGCCGATTGACCTTTCGCCAGCACACAGACCGCTTTGACGGCCTCGCCCCAATGGGCATCCGGCACGCCGATGACGCAGACTTCGGCCACGGCCCCGTGCTCCAGGAGGACCCGCTCCACTTCCGCTGGGTAAACGTTTTCTCCGCCGGTCTTAATCAGTTCCTTGACGGGCATGCGGCCCGCGTACCATAGGAAGCCCTGTTCATCTACGCGGCCCATGTCGCCAGTGTGATGCCATCTGTTGCGAAGGGTCCATGCAGTCTCTTCATCCAATCCCCAGTATCCCAAAAAGACGCAAGGCGACTTGACGCATATTTCGCCTACCGTGCCGACAGGGACTTCATGGTCCGCCTCATCAACCATACAGATGCGGGCCAGGGCGGCGGGTCGCCCGGCACTACCGGGCTTTTCGTCATACCATCCGTTGGTCACGGCCATGGCTTCGGTCTGGCCGTACATGACCGCGAACCGGACCTGTGGGGCGATCTTCTGAAAGCGCTCAATGGTCTCCGGAGCATTAAGCCCTCCGAGGGTCCTGAGACTGGAAATGTCGCGGGGGCTCTCGCGCTGCTTTTCGATCAGCCGGTCGAGGGTGGGCGGGAAGCTGTAGAAAATGGTCACCTTTTCTTTTTCGATCCAGTCCAGGGTCTGGCCTGGATCGAACTTCTCCTGCATCACATTTTTCCCTCCGGCCTGCATGACGGCCAATGCCACTGAAAGGCCTGCGATGTGAAAAAGCGGCAGAAAACACAGATGACAGTCGTTCGGACCCAGGTGGAAGTGCAGACCGAGCGACGTGCCGAGCGCGAGGATATTGGCTTGGCTGAGCAAGGCTCCTCTTGGATGGCCTGCCACGGCCGCAGTGTGGATAAGCACATAAGGAGCGTCGGCGTCAATCGCTGCCGGGCCGGCCGCGGCGCCGTAAAGGCAGTCAAAAGGCAAGTAGTCGCCATGAGCCTCCTGCCCGAGGATGTAGCGTGCCTTGATCGCGGCGAGTCCCTTTTCGGCAGGAAGGGTCATGTCGTAAAAATCAGGGGACGTCATCAAAAAGGCGGGAGAGGAATCGCGCAGAATGTATTCAATCTCCTCCTGTGTCAGGCGCCAATTGACCGGGACGACAACCATGCCGGAGAGGGCGGCCGCACCGTAGACAAGCATATAATCCTGCCCGTTCGGAGCCAGGAGCGCGATGCGGTCGCCCGGCAGGGCGCCCGCAGCCCTTAATCCCCCAGTCAATTGCATGCATTTTTCCAAGTATTCACCAAAGGTCAGTCTCCCCGAACCCTGAACCACGGCTTCACGGTCGTGATGGCTCTGGGCGTTTTGGACGATCATGTCTATGACACTGAAATCACGAACTGTCATGCTTTGGAACCTCCTCTTAACCTGTCGGAGAGGCCGTTTCCAGCGCTCCGGCCCCCGGGGCACCGTGTCAATCGCATTTTTCCAACTCGGCCAGAAGGCCGGCCTGTTCCCGGGCCTTTTCCTTCAGTTCTTCCAGGATCTGTTGTTTTCCGCGAGGCGCTCTCCTGGCACGGGGCTTTGCTTGGCCCGGCCTTGCTGCACCCTGGTGTTTCGCACTCAGAAGATAGCCGTTTTCCAGCAGGTCGATGAAGTGGTCTGCTATCTCTTCCGGTGAGGCGGCGCCGCGGCCGGGATCGTACCACTTGTAGAGCCAGTTACACATGCCGATGAGGGCAAAGGCGTGAAGCTTCGGATCTATGGGGCGGAAAAAGCCCTGCCCGATGCCTTCGGTGATCATTTTTTCAACGATCCTGGTGTACTTTTTTTTCCCCTCCCGGATTCTCTCAAACTGTTTCTTGGGAAGCTGGTTTTCCTCGCTGAAGAACACGGCAAACATCGGCAGATTGCTGATGATGATGTTTTGTATGTGATGCCGGATGAGGAAGCGAAGCTTTTCAGGGGGCGCCAAGTCCATTTCGGCGATCTCGTATGCGCTGGTGAAGTAGCTTTCCACAGCCTGGAGATAGATGAGGGAGAGCAGGTCTTCCTTTGAAGAGACATAGTGGTAGAGCGCAGCCTTGCTCAGGCCGAGTTCATGGGCTACGTCGTCGAGGGTGGCCGTGCGGTAGCCTTTCTGATGAAAGACGTTGATGGCCGTGGCGATGATCATCTGCTTGCGCAGAGTCTTGGTCACGCTTTTGAACTCGGTGTGTTTTTCCATAACAGCCTCCAGCCCGGGTTCTCCGGGCTCACTGAGCGGATCAATGAGCCTGCCGCATCCTTATTACCAGATCAGGGCTCTCTCCAGCCCCTTCTGCCCCTCCCTGCCTCCGGTGCGCCGATCCCGAAAGGCGGGCCGAAAATGTGCGGGGGTGACCAAAAAAACACTTGACTTCAGCCGCTGAGCATGAGATTTTATCGACCAGTAAGTAACTTTTCTGATTAGTTAGTAACATATCGATTCCTCCAAGTCCAGAAAAAACTGCCGAGGCTCGAAGACGTGCTTTCCGGTGAGCGACCGGCCGTCCAAGCTTCGAGCTGCAGGCCCCCCAAGTCCGGCCTCAGGGCCGGCAGGCGAGGAGAGCGACCATGAGCACGGACAAAGCGACTGCCGTCCAGGAGAAGGAAACGCAGGAACACAACTGGGATGAGTACCTCCAGTCCTACTACGAGAAGCCGGCGAGCACCCGGACCTGGTCCGGGTACGAGGTCAAAGAAATCTACACGCCGGAAGACCGGGCCTCGGAAGACTACAAAGCAACAGTCGGCGACGCCGGGGACTATCCCTTTACCCGCGGGATCCACCGAAATATGTTCCGAGGCCGCTACTGGACCCGCCGGGAGGTCGTAGGCATCGGCTCGCCTGCCGATACACACGAAAGGGCCGCGTACTGCTTCAAGAACGGCGGAATGGGCCTCAATACCATCGCCGACGTCACCTATGAAATGGGTTTGGATGCGGACCACCCCTGGGCAAAGAACGAAGTGGGCCTGACAGGCGTCAACCTTTCGCACATCAAGGACATGGAAACCCTGGTGGGCGACATCCCCCTCGACAAGGTCAGCTGGTCTCTGATCACCGCCTCGACCGCCGCCGCTCCCACCATGGCCCAGTATGTGGCTGTCGCCCGAAACAAGGGCTATGACATCGGCTGCCTGCGCGGGTCGATTCAGAATGATCCCATTCACTTCAGGTACTGCGGGTTCCGCCCTGCCTGCCCTCTTGACCTGTCCGTCAAGTTGGGCTCGGATGTGATGGAGTTCTGCACCCGGGAGATGCCCAAGTGGTATTACACCACGGTCAACATGTACGATCTGCGTGAGCAGGGCATCACCGCGCCTCAGGAGATCGCCTATGGCTTCGGCATCGCCATGTGCTACATGGATGAGCTCATCCGCCGGGGCCTTCCCATCGACGCGTTTGCTCCGCGGTTCACCTTCTATGTGTCCTGCCATATCGACTTTTTTGAAGAAATCGCCAAAATCCGGGCTGCCCGGCGGATGTGGGCGAAGCTGATGAAAGAAAAGTACGGGGCCAGGGACCCGAGATCCCTGCATTTCCGCTTTGCAGTCCACACGGCCGGCTGCTCTCTGATTCCTCAGCAGCCCCTGAACAATCTCGTTCGCATAGCCTACGAGGCCTTGGCCGCGGTGCTTGGGGGGGTCCAGTCGCTCCACTGCTGCTCCTACGACGAACCCATGTGCCTGCCCACGGAAAAGGGCCACCTCCAGGCTTTGCGCACCCAGCAGATCCTCGCCTATGAAACGGGCGTGACCAACGTGTCGGATCCCTTGGGCGGCTCCTATTACGTGGAGAGCCTGACAGATACGCTGGAGCAAGAGGCCCTCCGGTATATGAAAGAGGTGGAGGGCGTGGGCGGCATGGAAGAGGCGATACGCACCGAATGGCTGGACCGCCGGTTCGAAGAGGAAGCGATCAAGCGGCAGAAGGAAGTGGACAATCAGGACAAGCTCGTGGTGGGAGTGAACCTGTTTACAACGGAGGAGGAAAAGACCACCCCTCTGGGGGTGCAGCGCATTCCCGAGCATTCCGCAAGAGATCAGATTGAAGGCGTGCGCAAGCTCAAGATGAGCCGGGACAAGCGCAAACTGAACGAGGCGATCAAGAAACTCCGCGACGCTGCCGCTGAAGGCCGGAACACGATTCCCGCCATGATCGAAGCCACTCAAGCCATGGCCACCACCGGAGAACTGCTCGGCACAGTGCGTGAAGTGTTCGGTTACTCCTATGACCCCCTGAACATCATTGAATCGCCATTCCATTAAACCAGTTTTTGGGAGCCTGTGCAGATGAGCAAAGAGAAGATCAAAGTGGTTATCAGCAAGGTCGGCCTCGACGGCCATGACCGCGGGGCCAAGGTGGTTGCCTCTCTGCTTCGGGAAGCCGGTATGGAAGTCGTCTACCTGGGAATGTACCAGACACCTGAAAGCATCATCAAGGCGGCGATTGACGAAGATGTGGATGTCATCGGTGTGAGCTACCTGTCCGGGGAGCATCTGGTCTTCACCCCTCTGATCGTGGAGGAAATGAAGAAAAAGGGCCTGGACGACGTTCTTTTCGTTGCCGGGGGCTCCTTTCCACCTGAAGACATCCCGGCGATGAAAGCCATGGGTATTGACGAGGTCTTCCGTGGCGGTTCCCTGACCGAGGGCTTTGTAAGCTACATCCAAAAGCACGTGGGCCAAAAGGGCGCCGAATGAGCATTAGAAAGAGCCTGAACCCTGAAGAACTGGTGGAAAAGCTCCTCAGCGGTGACCGCCGGGCCGCGGCTCGTCTCATTACCCTTATCGAAGATCAATCTGTCCAGGCCAACGGCATGATGAAGAAGATCTTCCCCCATACCGGCCGTTCTACGATCATCGGTCTGACCGGGTCGGGCGGAAGCGGCAAGTCCACGTTGATCGACCACCTGATCGGACGTTTTCGGACCATGGGCAAGAAGGTGGGAGTTGTCGCCGTAGATCCCAGCAGCCCTTTTTCCGGCGGGGCTTTGCTGGGCGACCGGATCCGGTTCCAGAGCCACGCCACGGATGATGGCGTTTTCATCCGCTCAATGGCCTCACGAGGCTACCTCGGAGGACTGGCCCGGGGAACCACGGATGTGGTGCGCGTCATGGAAGCCATGGGCAACGACGTCATCCTCATCGAAACCCTGGGTGCCGGCCAGGATGAAATCGACATCATACACCTGGCTCAGACCTGCCTCCTCATCCTGACCCCGGGCATGGGCGACGACATCCAGGCCATGAAAGCCGGCATCATGGAAATCGCGGACGTCATCGTGCTCAACAAAGCCGACCTGGACAAGGCCAATCTCTGCCAGAGCAGCCTTGAAACGATCATTCACTACGGAATGGACAAGAAGAAAGGGTGGATTCCCCGGGTGGTGCCGACCATTGCCTTTGCCTCCAAGTCCACGGACATCCGCGGGATGGAGGAATTGGTTCAGGCCATCATGGATCATCAGGCCTACCTCCACGAAACCCGCAAGATCGACGACGTGCGAAACAAGCGAATCGAGCAGGAACTCGGCCTGGTTTTCAAGGACGAAGTGGAAAAGGTGGTTTTCGCAGGGATCAAAGGCACGGGCAAGAAAAGGGAATACATCGAGTCCATCCGGGCCGGGAAAACCGACCCCTATTCCGTGGTCAAAGAAGTGCTGTCCACGTTTCTAAGAGTCTGAGAACCGGAGGGATGAGTCCGCATGCCTCAGGATAAAACCGCCGATACCGACCGTGAACGGTTTGCCGGAGTTGGGCCGGTGAAAAACCTGTCCGGGTTCGAGATCAAGCCTCTTTACGGGCCGGAGGATATCAAGGGAACCGAATTTGAGCGGGACGTGGGCCTGCCCGGCCAGTATCCCTATGTGCGGGGGGTCTATTCGACTATGTACAGGGGCCGGCCCTGGACCATCCGGCAGCTCGGGTCCCTCGGGCCGCCGGGCGAAGCCAACAAACGCATCCGCCAGCTTGTGGACATGGGCGCAACCGGAATCAGCATCTGTCTGGATATGCCCACCATCATGGGCCGGGATTCGGACGATCCTTTGGCAGAGGGCGAAGTCGGGCGGTGCGGGGGAGTCGCCATCGACACCCTCCAGGATGTGCGCGAGGTTCTGGCGGGAATCGAACTGGACAAGATCAGCATCAACTTCGTGTCCAACAGCCAGTCCTCTGTCATCCTGGCCATGTTTTGCGCCCTGGCCGAAGAACGGGGTGTGCCCTGGGATGTTCTGACCGGGACCATGCAGAATGATGTGCTCAAGGAGTATCAGGCCCAGAAGTCGTATTATTTTCCTCCCAGGCCGTCCATGAGGCTGATCCTGGACACCCTATCGTTCTGCATGAGGAGCTTGCCCAGGTTCAACCCCATCAGCATCAGCGGTTATCATCTGGCCTCGGCCGGCGCGTCGCCCTTGCAGGAGCTGGCATTCACCCTGGCCAATGGGTTTACGTATGTGGAGGAGGGCATCAACGCCGGCATGCCTGTGGACGACTTTGCGCCGCGTCTGTCGTTTTTTTTCAAGGCCCACAATGATGTGTTCGAGAACGTCGCCAAGTTCCGGGCCGCTCGGCGCCTATGGGCCAGGACCATGAAGGGAAAATTCGGGGCGAAAAACCCTTCCAGCTGGCGGCTCAGAGTTCACACTCAGACCTCCGGGTCCTCGCTCACCGCCCAGCAGATGGAAAACAACATCATCCGGACGACCCTCCAGGCGTTTTCCGCGGTCATGGCCGGCACCCAGTCCCTTCATACCAACGCGTTTGACGAGGCTTTTTCCGTTCCTACGCCTCAGTCGGAGCGGGTGGCTTTGAGAACCCAGCAGATCATCCTTCACGAAAGCGGGGCGGCTTCAACCATCGACCCCTTGGCTGGCTCCTATTATATCGAGGCCCTGACGCGGCAGATGGAGGAGGCCTGCGAGAAGTATTTTCAGACCATCGCCGACATGGGCGGGGTGATCGCCGGGATCGAAAAGGGATACTTCCAGCGCGAAATCGCTGAGTCCGCTTTTCGGTACCAGCAGTCGTTGGAACAGGGTGAACGCATTGTCGTGGGTCTGAATCAGTACACCGAGGAGGAAGAGAGCGAGATTCGGTTGCGCGAACTGGACTCTGAATTTGAAAGAAACAAGGTGGCGGCGCTCAAGAAGTTCAAAGAGGACAGGGATCAGGATCTGTTGAGGGCAAAGGGAGAGGAACTTCGGGAGGTCTGCAAGGGAAGCGATAATGTGATGCCCGCACTGATATCGGCTGTCAAGGCGGGTATGACGCTGGGGGAGGCCATCGGCCACATGCGCGAGATCTTCGGCGTCTACCGCGAGCAGGCCGTTTTCTGAGAGAGAAAAGGGGCGATCCTATGAACGCGACTAAAACACTCAGGATCCTGATCGCCAAGCCCGGTTTGGACGGCCATGACCGGGGGGCCAAGGTGGTGGCCCGTGCGTTGAGCAACGCCGGAATGGAAGTCATCTACTCAGGGCTTCACCAGACGCCTGAGCAAATCGTCAATGCGGCCATAGACGAGGACGTCGATGCCGTCGGGTTGAGCATCCTTTCAGGAGCGCACAACACGATTTTCGCTCGGGTCCTGCAGTTGCTCAAAGAAAAGGACGCCGGCGACATTCTCGTTTTCGGCGGCGGCACTATCCCCAAGAAGGACCGGGCGCCCCTGGAAGCCATGGGCGTGGGAAGGGTTTTCATTCCCGGCACAGACACCCGGGACATCGTCGCCTACCTGCAGGAGACCCTGCAAACAAGGTCTTTTTCAGCATCCTGCTAGGCGCAGGAAAGGAGGGGTGGACACAGTGAAAGGAATTACAGATTACGGCGTCAGCCTGCCCTACTACCGGATCAAGCGAGAGACGATCCTGGAGGCCATGGGCTGGTTCAATCCGGGGTTGGCCGCCCTGAAAAGCGGCGAGAAGGCCGTGGCAAACCATGACGAGGACAGCCTGACGTTGGCGGTGGCTGCAGGGCAGAGTTGCTTTTCAGGCGGGGACAGATCCGGGATCAATGCGCTTTACCTGGCTTCCACCACCCTGCCCTATCAGGAAAGGAGCAATGCCGGGATCGCCCTGGGGGCCCTCAATCTGCCGCCGGAGTGCGTGACGGCCGAATTCGGTGCGGAGGTCAAGTGCGGGGTGACGGCCCTGACTTCGGCCCTGAGCAAGGAGGACGGCGATTCGGCGCTCGTCTGCGCCGCGGACTGCCGTCTGGGCAAGGCCGGCGGCAACAACGAGAGCCTGTTCGGCGACGCGGCCGCCGCCTTTGTGGTGGGCCGGGACAAGGTCGTGGCTTCCTTCGAGGGTGCGTATTCTGTTTCAGTTGATTTTGCTGACCTGCGGCGGAGCAGCGGCGACCAGTTCGTCCGGTCATGGGAAGAGCGCTGGATCAGGGAAGAAGGCTACACAAAGTTCATCCCTCAGGCCGTCGG
>Ga0079037_100001852_pt1 | contig 11293 bp, 9 predicted proteins | sample Mud3Dept4metaG_FD_71479 | JGI IMG/M metagenome (GOLD analysis project Ga0079037, IMG submission 71479) | Freshwater wetland microbial communities from Ohio, USA, analyzing the effect of biotic and abiotic controls - Mud 3 Core 4 Depth 4 metaG | ecosystem: Environmental > Aquatic > Freshwater >... | reverse complement strand
CTGTGCCGCACCGAGCACATGTTCTTCCAGGCCGAGCGCATTCCTGCCGTCCGGGAGATGATCCTGGCGGACACGATCGAGGAGCGGCGCCGCGCCCTGGCCAAGATCCTGCCCATGCAGCGGGAAGACTTCATCGGGATCTTCCGAGCCATGGACGGCTACCCGGTCATCATCCGCACCCTGGACCCGCCCCTGCACGAATTCCTGCCGCATACGGATGAGGAAATCCGCGAACTGGCCGGGCAGATGGGCGTGGCGTTCGAAAAGCTGAAAGAGCGCGCGGAGAGCCTGAAGGAAGCTAACCCCATGCTGGGGCACCGGGGCTGCCGCCTCGGGATCGTCTACCCGGAAATCACCGAGATGCAGGCCCGCGCCATTCTCGAAGCGGCCTGCCAAGTAGCCAAGGAAGGGGTGAAGGTCATCCCCGAAATCATGATTCCCCTGGTCGGACACATCAACGAACTTAAGAACCAGCGCGAGCTGGTGGACCGGACGGCCAAGGAAGTCATGGCCGAGCGGGGTATCAAGGTGAAGTACTTCGTCGGTACCATGATCGAGCTGCCCCGGGCCGCGATCACCGCAGACCAGATTGCCCAGTACGCCCAGTTTTTCTCCTACGGGACCAACGATATGACGCAGACGGTGTTTGGGCTGTCGCGCGACGACGCGGGGAAATTCCTCCCCTTCTACCGCGAAAACGGGATCCTCGAGACTGACCCCTTCGTTTCCATCGACCGGCCCGGCGTGGGAGAAGTCATCCGCATCGGCGTGGAAAAAGGGCGCAAAACCAACCCCAAACTGGAAGTAGGCATCTGCGGGGAGCACGGCGGAGACCCGAGCTCGGTCGAGTTCTGCCACATGATCGGCATGGATTATGTTTCCTGCTCGCCCTACCGGGTCCCGGTGGCCAGGCTGGCCGCGGCCCAGGCCGCCATGACCTACCCCCGGAAGGGATGACTTCGTAAAAAGTCTATCTGTCCCGCTCGGAGCGGGATTGCGCTGCAACTTCGTCGTTGCGGCGCACCCAAATGTGCGCCTCGCTCCTCAGTTTTTGCGCGCCTTGCATCTGGAACTTTTTACGCAGTCATCTTGCTGTCACTGGTCCAATTTCGTTTGAGGTCATGGAGCTTGTATAGGTTTTATCACTCACACTCACACCCACACTGACCCAGACACTGTTTTTCAGGAGATTTTTCTATGTACAAGAGAGCCGTAAAAATCCTGCATGCCCGAATCGGCATCGTTTCCAACAACGAGGCGCTTATCAACGAACCCCGATATTTCGAAGGCCAGGTGATGGAATCCCTGCTCACCAACATCCATTCCATCGCGAAGATCCCCTACACCGACGACCTGGACGCCTATCTCGTGGTGATCGACGACCCGCACATCCACCCCGATGTCCGGGTGACCGACCGCATCATCACCGCCTCGGGAGATTTCAGCCGCTACGAAAAGGAGTGCTCGGACAACCGGTACTCTCTTTTCGGAAACCTGGGCCTCCTCTTCAAAATCCTGCTGGTCGCGCTCGAGCGCAAGCACAAAACCTGGACGTTCCACGCCAGCTCCATGTACAGCCCTTCCCGCAAGACCCTTCTTTTAGTCGTGGGCGGGGCCGGCGCGGGAAAAACCGTCTTCCTCCTCAAGGGTCTCGAGGACGACTGGCGGATTTTCAGTACCGAGATGACCCACGTGGAATTCTCCCCGGAAGGGCCGATCTTCCACATGGGCTCGCTCTATGACAACATCCGCCTGGGCAACCTGATCTACGACTTTCCCCGGGCGAAAGACCGCCTGGAAGTGAAGCTTCCCGATGTGGCCGACGTCTGGGGCCACAAGATCGCGATTGACATGCGGCATATCGCCGCCGAGCCGAAATATGTAAACCCGCGGATTCAGGTTATCGACGCCAAGATCGAGTCCGGCCGGGAAAAACCGATTGTCAAAACCGTTACCCGAAAGGAAAAGATTGTAAAGATCCTCTTTGACAACGCGACGGAGAAATTTGGGAACACGGTCGTTCTCTACGACAAAATTCCCGTCATGAGTCTGGACACCCCGGAACTGAGCCGGCGGCGCCTGGAAGCCATGACCCGCTTGGTTGAAGTAGGAAATCTAAGCCCGGTCAAATCCGTCTTGGCCGGAGCAAAAAACTGCATGGAGGGATTGTAAAATGGGAGTCAAATCGTTTGACGGCGTGTTCGAAATGCCCGTTCCCGGGCGCACCGTAAAGCCCCGTAAAGAAGGCTTAACCATGATCATCGACAAGGGTCTGGGCATCGGCGCCACCCAGGACCTCATGGACACTGCGGCCGACTGCATTGACTTTATCAAGCTGACCTTCGGCACCAGTGCGTTCATGGACATCGATGTGCTCATGGAAAAGGTCGAGCTGATCAAAGACTACGACATCTGGATCTGCCCCGGCGGAACCTTCCTGGAGGTATCCGTCTGGCAGGGCCAGTACGACAAGTACCTGAAACGCTGCAAGGAGATCGGCTTCAACGCCATCGAAGTCTCCGACGGCACGATCGAAATCGACCTGAAGACCCGCTATGACTGCATCAAGAAGGCCGTGGACATGGGCTTCATGGTGGTCTCCGAAGTGGGCAAAAAGGACCCGGACGACAAAGTCGCCACCTCCAAGCTCCACGAGGAAATCGCCGGCGACCTCAAGGCCGGTTCCTATAAGATCATTGTGGAAGCCCGCGAGGCCGGCAAAGGCGTGGGCATCTACGACAAGGACGGCAAACCCAAGGACGACGAGGTGGAAGGCATCATCAAAGGCGTCGACGACATCACCAAGCTCGAGTGGGAAGCCCCCATCAAGAACCAGCAGCAGTTCCTGATCCTGCGGTTCGGAGCGAATGTCAGCCTGGGGAATATCCCCCCCGAAGACATTCTGGCCCTCGAAGCGCTTCGCCAGGGTCTGCGCGGCGATACCTTGAAAAAGGCGTGGTTGGCCAATCCCAAGTGGAAGAAATAGTCACCAGCAATTCCTGACGCCGGCCGGGACCTCCCAGTCGGCGTCCGTATCCAAAACCGGGTTTGCCCTGTATCGAACCATGAGTTTCCCCTCTCTCATTTCGCCTGTTTCATTTTTTCCCCAGGAAGATTTTTTTCTTGTGACAAACCTTTACAAATTTTGTATAGTCATTTTTTGAGAACCTTTTCCGGAGTTATCCCCGGGGCTTCCAAGCCGCACCTCGGACAGAGCCGGGCAGATCGGCTTAAGGATATAGATCATCATGGAAGTGCCTTTTGGACGCGGAAAGGTCAGCCTGCATCTGCCGTCCGGCTGGACGGTGGACGTCCTCCGGCCGAATGCCGTTTCCCCGGCGGCCGATCCTGCGGGAGAAGTGACCCGCAGCCTGGAAAACTCACTTGGCGGTAAAGGCCTCGAGGGCTTTCGCGGCATAAAATCCGTCGCCATCGCCGTGAGCGATGAAACCCGGCCCGTACCCAATTCGCTCCTTCTCCCGATTCTCCTGAATAAGCTGGGGGAAATCGATGTGCCCAGGTCGTCAATCCGGATTCTCATTGCTTCAGGCCTTCACCCTCCCCTTCCCTCTTCCCGTTTCCTCAATATTCTCCCTGCGGAGGTTCTGAGGGATTATCCCGTTTCCGCCCATGACGCCAAGGCCCGGGACCTCGTGTTCCTGGGCAAAACCTCCCGGGAGACGCCGGTGTACGTCCAACCGCTTTTCCTCCAGGCCGACTTGCGGATCGCAGTCGGGCTGATCGACCCGCACCAGTTTGTGGGATACACGGGCGGCGTCAAATGCGCGGCTGTGGGACTGGCCGGAGCCCAAACCATTGAGCACAACCACTCCTTTCTTTTTCATCCGCAAGCGGTCGTAGGGGAAATTCAAAACAACCCCGTCCGCCAGGACCTCGAAGAGGTGGGAAAGATGATGGGGGTGAACTTTGCCGTGAATGTAGTCCTCGATGAGGCCAACCGCTTCCTGAAAGCCTATTGCGGCGAGCCCGGGGAAGTAGAAAAGATCGGCAGTGAGTTTTGCCGCAGCGTTTATGAAATTCCGGTTTCCCGGGAATATGACGTCGTGATTGCTTCTCCCGGAGGGTACCCGAAGGACATTAACCTTTACCAGGCGCAGAAGGGCCTGGCGCATGCGACACCCCTTGTCCGCCGGGGAGGAGACATTATTCTCCTGGCCGAGTGCCCGGACGGTCACGGGGAAGAAGTCTTTTATGAAACGATGAAACGATTTTCCAGTCCCAAGGAAATCGTGGATAAATTCCCGCAGGAGCCGTTTAAGATGGGGGCGCACAAGGCTTTTCTCTGGGCCCGCTCCCTTGTCAAAGCTGAAGTCCATATGTGTTCCGCTATGGAAAAAAACCTGAGCCGTGGGTTTATGGTCACGCCGACCAGGACGCTGGAGGAGGTATTCGCGAAGCTGAAAAAAAAATATCCGGATCCTCCCGCAATTGCCGTGATACCGAAGGCGAATTCGACTTATGCCCGGGTTCAAAAGAGCTGAACGTCTTTTCAAGGAAAGGAGGTCATCTATGGCCCAATTCTTCAATACGGTTCGCAGGATCGTTTCGGGATTTGGAGCCCTGGAAGCCTTGGGAGAAGAAATTAAACGCCTCCGGGGAGCCCGCGTTTTGATCATTACCGATCCGGGGATTCAAGGCGCCGGGTTGCTGGATCTTGTTGGCGGGGTCCTGGACCGGGCCAAGATTCATCACCGGTTCTTTGCGGAAGTGGAACCGGATCCTAAAATCGAGGTGGTTTTTTCTAGTTTAAATGCCGCGAAAGATTTCAATCCCGATTTAATCATCGGTCTGGGGGGAGGAAGTTCGCTCGACATCTCCAAAGTCACCTCGGTCATGATGACCAATACCGGCCCCATTGAAAAATATTTTGGCATGGAACTGGTTCCCGAACCGGGGATCCCTCTTATTTTGATTCCCACGACCGCCGGGACCGGCAGTGAAATGACCTCCATCTGCGTTCTTTCGGATACGGCAAACAAGGTCAAGAAAGGGATCGTCAGCGAGCATATGTTTGCCCGGGTGGCATTGCTTGACCCGCAGCTCACCCTGGCTCTCCCCCCCCACATTACCGCCACGACCGGCATGGATGCTCTGGTCCACGCCATCGAATCCTACACGGGGGTTCGGGCAACCATCCTTACGGATACCTTGAATTTCCAGGCGATTTGCCTGATTGCCGCAAACCTGCGCAAGGCCTTCGCCCATGGGGATAACCGGGAAGCCCGGGAAAATATGCTGAACGCCAGTTGCCTCGCGGGCATGGCATTCTCGAACACCCAGAACGGATTGGATCATGCTCTCGCCCTTGCCCTCGGGGGGAAATTCCACCTGCCCCATGGTCTCCTGACCGCCTTCATTCTCCCCTGGGTCATGGAGTACAACCTTCTGGCCAGTCCGGAAAAATTCATCCAGATTGCCCGGGCGTTTGGCGAGAGTCCGGACGGGCTTCCCGAAATCGTGGGGGCCCGACTTTCCGTTCAAGCGATCAAAAGCCTGCTGGACGATCTGGGAATATCGTATAAACTTAGCGACTACGGAGTCCCGCGGGAAGAAATTCCCGCTTTAGCGAAAGCCGCAATCGGCGCGGTCCGGCTGATCAGCAACAACCCGCGAAAGGTGATGGAAAAAGAGGTTGTCGGCCTTTTGGAAAAAAACTTTTAACCCGTTTTGGGCATGAACCGGGAAAGCCTGAAAGCCGCAAAAAATGAGGAAAGGGGGTGATCCGGGAATTGTTTTCTTGGGGGGGTTGAATTGGGAAGGAGTTTCCTGAACCAAGCTTCAAAAATGCGGGTGAACGTAAACCCAAAGGAGGGAAGAATGAAAAAATGGGCCTTTTTGATGGTGCCGTTAATCCTGACAATTTTTTTATTCGGAACGAGTTCCAGCCCCCAGGCTGCGGAAACCTATACCCTCAAGATTCAGACCGCAGTGCCCAGCGCCAGCATTTATTACCAACTGATTGAGCGGATGGGAAAACGCATCGAAGCCATGTCCGCCAAAAGGCTGAAGGTCGAAGTCCTCCCGGACGGCGCCGTGGTCGGCGCCTTTGAAATCCTGGATGCCGTCGATAAGGGCATCGTCAACGGCGGACAGGCCTGGACCCACTACTGGTCCGGAAAAAATCCGGCCGGCCTGTTATTTTCGGCTCCCGTTGCCGGGTTGGGAGTTGGATTGGATCAAGTGGGAACGGTCTCCTGGCTATATGACGGAGAAGGAAAAGAGCTTTACCAGGATTATTTTACCAAAGTACTAAAATACAAAATCAAAGGCTTTATGTGCATGCCCATGGGACCCGAGCCTTTCGGTTGGTTCCGCAAGCCCTTCCAAAATCTGGATGAACTCAAGAAAATGAAATTTCGCTCTCCGCCGGGAATTCCCTCCGAAACTTTCAAGGAGATCGGAATTCCTGCCGTCTCCATGCCGGGCGGCGAAATCGTTCCTTCCGCCCAGCGGGGGGTCATCGATGCCGCCGAGTGGATCAGCCCGGCCGATGACAAGAACCTGGGGTTAAGCGCCGTTTGGAAACATTACTATCTCCAGGGATTGCACCAGGCGATCTCGATCGGCGATATCTATGTGAATCTGGATTGGTGGAACAAACTCCCCGAGGACCTGAAGGCGATTTTCGAGGGGGGAATTATGGCTTGTATCGCCGACACGTATAACTGGAACGTTAGCCAGAACAGCAAAGCCCTCCGAGATATGGTCCAAAAGGATGGAGTGATCCTCCACGAAACGACCGACGACTATATCAAGGCCTATATGGAAGCGGCCCAAAAGGTTTTGGACAAGTACGCCGCCAAAGACCCGTTTTTCAAAAAGGTCTTAACCTCCATGCAGGATTGGGCGAAGATGACTGTACCCTACCAATCCTATGCGAATGGGGTTTACAGTAAAATGGGTAAAACAGCCATGGAAAAAGGCATTGGGGGAGCAACGAAAAAATAGCGGTGAGGCCCTAATCGAAGGGCGTTCCCAGGGACGCCCTTCGAATTGGTCGGCGAAAAAAAGGAAAAGGAATTCAATTGATGCCTCCGGAGATCCATAATAACGCTGTCTGCCCCCAACGATTACTGAGAATTATTTCTTTCATTGACCAGATCAGCATCTGGAGCGGAAAAATTCTGTCCGTATTGATCCTCCCTATGGTGGGGGGCCTTGTCTACGAGGTCATCGCCCGATATTTCTTTACCGCTCCCACCGTGTGGGCCAATGACATCAGTACCATGCTTTACGGCGTGCTGTGGATGGGGGGATCCGCTTACGCCCTTCAACGCCAGCTGCATATCCGCACTGATTTTCTCTACGAAAAATGGTCGACGCGTACCAAAGGAATCGTCGATTCCGTTCTCTATGCGTTTCTTTATTTTCCCGGGTTGTTGATATTTCTTTGGATTGGGTGGGAATATGCCTTGCGATCCATGATGTTCATGGAAAGAATCATTTCCAGCCCCTGGATGCCTTATATCTGGCCGGTCAAACTGATGATTCCGGTCTCTACGCTCCTGCTCATTATCCAGGGGGTTTCGGAACTGTTGAAGAGCCTCTACGCCGCGTCCACAGGTTTTTCACTGCAAATAACCCGCGGGGATACCGAAATTTAGCAAGGGATAAATATGAGCACGGATGTCCTTGGCCTGGTCGGCCTTATCATTTTATTTATTTTCATCTTTGTCGGATTTCCCATTTCTTTCACCCTGATATTTTTAACCCTCGTTGTCGGGTACCTGGGAATTGGATCGGTTGTTTTCAACCTCATGACGCTGCAATTCTATCAAGTGATGATCGACTCGGTCCTTGCGGCCGTCCCGTTCTTTCTATTTATGGGGTATATCCTCGAAGATTCGGGATTGATGAACCGGCTTTTCAAGGCCTTCCAACTTCTTTTGGCGCCGGTGCATGGTTCCCTGTACTTGGCTGTAACCGCGACGGCGACGATTTTTGCCGCCGCCACCGGGATCGTGGGGTCTTCTGTAACTTTGTTGGGCATCATGGCCGCCCCCACCATGAAGGAAAGTCGCTATAACACCCGGCTGTGCGCCGGATGCATCACGGCCGGGGGAACGTTGGGCATCCTGATTCCCCCCAGTATTATGCTCGTCGTTATGGGACCGGTAATCGGAGTCCCGGTCACCGATCTTTTTGCCGGGGCGATTTTCCCCGGATTGGTTCTGGCTTTTCTCTATGCTTCCTATTGCCTTATTCGCTGTTATCTGAACCCGGCTCTTGGACCGGCATTACCCGAACATTTGAGGGCGAAATCAAAGGCCTGGGTCCTGAAAGAGATGGCCCTTGGAATCATCCCCGTAACTGCTCTTATCGCAGCTACCCTGGGAAGCATCATGGCCGGATTGGCCACCCCGACCGAGGGTGCAGCAGCCGGAGCCGCCGGGTCGCTGGTCCTCTCGACCGCCTATCGGCGGCTCTCCTGGGGAGGGCTCAAACAGGCTATGTACCGCACTCTTGGGGTTTCGTCGATGATCCTTCTGCTTGTGGCCTCCTCAAATTTCTTTGGGTCGGTTTTTTCGCGGCTTGGCTCCGCAAAGATGATTACCGACTGGCTTCTGGCCTCCAATCTGGATCCCACTTTCATGCTCCTCGCGATCCTGGTGGTGATTTTCATATTAGGGTGGCCTCTGGAGTGGGTCCCCATCGTGTTAATCTTCGTCCCGATTATGTTGCCTTTGATCAGGGAAATGGGATACAACCTGCTCTGGTTTTCCATCCTCGTGGCCGTAACGCTGCAGACGGCCTGGCTCTCTCCGCCGGTAGCCCTGTCGGCCTATTTTCTTAAGGGGGTGGTACCGGAATGGGAATTAAAAGATATTTACGCCGGCATGGTCCAGTTCATGGGACTTCAGTGGCTCGGAATCCTGGCGGTCATATTCGTGCCAAAAATCGTGACCTGGCTGCCGGAGTTTTTGAAATGATCTTGCGGTATTTTCTAATTGTCTGATGTTCCAAGAAGGAGTAGCCCAATATTTCCGAGGAAATATTTTTATGTGTGTAGTTTTTAATTCTGACAGAAGAATATTTGGGTTTCGTTTTGCGGGTGCACCCATCCGCGGGGGAATCCCTCGAAGTCCCCAAAGCAAAAATCAAAATCTAAGGAGGTTGGAAATGTTTAAAAAAATGTCGAAAGTCGTTGGTCTCACCATTCTTCTGATCGCTCTGGCACTCCCGGCGTGGGGCGCGGAAAAATATCCGGATCGGCCCATTGACTTCATCTGCACCTGGGGAGTCGGCGGTGGGGCTGACCAGATGGCACGGACGGTAGGAAAGCTCGCCGAGAAATTTCTGGGTGTCGCGATACCGGTTTCAAATGTTCCTGGCGCCTCTGGGAATACCGGCATGGCCAATCTTTTATCCGCCAAGGCGGATGGTTACACGATTGCCACCTACATTGCCGATACCCTGGGAACCATTCCAGGAGGCACGTCCCGATATAAACCTGCGGATTTTGAATGGATCGTTCGCACTCAGGTCGCGCCCTCTTTCCTTTTCGTGAAAACAGAAGGCCCCTACAAGAACATCCAGGACCTTCTAAAATATGCGAAGGAAAATCCGGGGAAACTCAGAGTCGCAGCCACGGGCTTCGGGACGGTTGACGACATCACCGTCAGGTACTTAGCCTCTAAGGGTCACAAGATGACTACCGTCCCCGTTCCTCAGCCTGGAGAACGTTACGCCTCGGTGCTGGGCGGACATTCGGAGGTTCTTTATGAACAGGCTGGAGATATCAAACAGTATCTGGAAGCCAAACAGCTTCGCCCGGTGATCATCTTCGCCCACAAGCGCCATCCGGCTTTCCCGGATCTTCCCTGCTCGGTAGAACTGGGTTACGACATCACCCTTCCACAATTCCGGTCCATCGTGACCAAAAAAGGTGTGCCGGCTGACCGCGTTAAAATCCTGGCCGATTCCTTCAAACAAGCCATGGAAACCCCGGAATGGAAAAAGTTTGCCGAACAGCAGTTTCTGGATCCCGAGAGCTATATGGGACCTGACAAATTCGGCGCCTGGATCAACGCCGAAGTGGAAACCATGCGCAGTTTCATGAAGACCTTCGGGATGGTCAAATAGGGATCTTTCCCTGGAATTCTGAATTGAATCCCTCCGCCACTTTGTTAAAAGGGGGACGGAGGGATTATACCCAGCGATTTTTTTCCTGTTCGAATCGCGGGTTTTTCTCTACCCCAGAAGGCTTATTAGGAGAAAGTTTTTATGGCTCAAAATAAAGCGGAAATAATGCAGAAAAACGCTGCGCCCGCCATCAAATCCCTGACCGGCCCCATTTTGATCTTTCTCTTGGGCGTTTTCTTTTTTGTTCTTGCCGGCAGGCTGGATGAAAACCCGGTTGAGGGGCAATTGGGGGCTTTTTTCTGGCCCCGAGCGATTCTGATTCTGCTCATGTTCAGTTGCGGCTTCAAGGTTCTGGAGTCTTTCAAGGGCTTTGGGAAAGGCGTTGCCGATACCGGTTTGGAAGCCCCGCCGACCCAGGCGAATATGGGAAAACTTGTGGCCATGATCGTCATGCTTCTGGCGGCAGTGGTTTCCATGGAAATGATCGGGTTTCCCTTGTGCAATTTTTTATTCCTCCTCCTTTTTATGCGCATCGCCGGCCTGAAAAAGAAGGCCCATTTACTTGTCATATCGGTATTGGGCACGATTCTTTTGCTTTACATTTTTGTGAAGATCGTCTATCTGCCTTTACCCAAGGGACAATGGTTTTTCACCGACTTCACCATTTTTCTCTACCGGGTTTTGCATATTATCTGAAAATGTCCTCTGTCTGCTAAGGAGACTGACTTATGCTTGATCAATTGGCCCTATTGGGCATGGGCCTGGGAAATCTTTTCGATCCTCTAAATTTTTCCATGATTCTTGTGGGATTGACGGTTGGCGTCCTCGCCGGAGCTCTTCCGGGCATTACCATGCTCAATGCCATTGTGTTGGTGTTGCCTTTCACCTATTTGATGGGGATTGTTCCTTCCCTTTTGCTCATGACCTCGGTCTATTGCGGCGGGGTTTTCGGGGGGTCGATCACCGGAATCCTTTTCAACATTCCCGGGGATCCGATGAACGTCCCGACTACCTGGGAAGGTTTTCAATTGAACAAGAAAGGGTTTGTCTCCAAGGCTCTGGGAATGGCGATTATGTGTTCCGCGATCGGCGGTTTTATGAGTGCTTTGATCATGACCGTGGCTTCCCCGCCATTCGCCAAGGTCGCCCTTTCCTTTTCTTCCAGCGAATATTTCGCGGTCGTCTTTTT
>Ga0079037_100001851_pt1 | contig 11293 bp, 9 predicted proteins | sample Mud3Dept4metaG_FD_71479 | JGI IMG/M metagenome (GOLD analysis project Ga0079037, IMG submission 71479) | Freshwater wetland microbial communities from Ohio, USA, analyzing the effect of biotic and abiotic controls - Mud 3 Core 4 Depth 4 metaG | ecosystem: Environmental > Aquatic > Freshwater >... | reverse complement strand
TTGCGCGAATACTGGCTCATGCCGTTGGTCACCACGCAGTTCGGCTCGGAGGCAGCCGCCACCACCGTGCCGCCGGGGCACATGCAGAAGCTGTACACCGAGCGGCCATTTTTGGCGTGATGCACCAGCTTGTAGTCCGCCGCGCCGAGCAGCGGATTGCCCGCATTCGGCCCCAGCCGCGCGCGGTCGATCAGCGACTGCGGATGCTCGATGCGGAAGCCGATGGAAAACGGCTTGGCTTCCATATACACGCCGCGTGCGTGCAGCATCTCGAAGGTGTCGCGCGCGCTGTGGCCGAGCGCGAGGATGACGTGGTTGCTGGCGAGTGTCTCGCCGCTGGCCAGCGTCACCCCGCGGATGTGGCCGTCCTCGATCAGCACGTCGGTGACGCGCTGCTGGAAACGGATCTCGCCGCCCAGCGACTCGATCTCGTGGCGCATGGTTTCGACCACACCTACCAGACGAAAAGTGCCAATGTGCGGCTTGGCCACGTAGCGGATTTCGTCGGGCGCCCCCGCCTTCACAAACTCGGCGATGACCTTGCGCCCGTAGTGCTTGGGATCCTTGATCTGGCTGTAAAGCTTGCCGTCGGAAAACGTGCCCGCACCGCCCTCGCCAAACTGCACGTTGGATTCGGGATTGAGCGTGTGCTTGCGCCACAGACCCCAGGTGTCCTGGGTACGCTCGCGCACCGCTTTGCCGCGTTCCAGCACGATGGGCTTGAAACCCATCTGCGCCAGCACCAACGCGGCGAAAATGCCACAGGGGCCGAAGCCGACGACAATGGGACGATGCGTAAAATTGTCGGGTGCGTGGCCGACGAAGTGATACGCCATGTCCGGCGTCGGCGCGAGGTGACGATCTGTGCGGAATTTCTTCAGCAGCGCCGCTTCGTTTTTGACCTCGATATCGACTGCATAAATCAGCAGCAACGCGTGTTTTTTGCGCGCATCATAGCTGCGCTTGAAAATGCTGACACTCAGCAATTCATCGTCCTGCAGCCCCAGGCGCTGCAGGATCGCTGCGCGCAAGGCGCCTGCGGGATGGTCGAGCGGAAGTTTGAGTTCAGTCAGTCGCAGCATGATGTGTTCGCAAGTAATTCAATGCACCCTGCCCCGCCATGCGCCCGCTGGCGAAGCAGGCTGTCAACAGGTAGCCGCCGGTTGGCGCTTCCCAGTCGAGCATTTCGCCCGCACAGAATACGCCGGGCAAAGCGCTCAGCATCAGATTGGCATCCAGCGCATCGAAGCGCACGCCGCCTGCACTGCTGATCGCCTCGTCGAGCGGGCGCGGGGCAACCAGCGTGAGCGGCAGCGATTTTATCGCGTGGGCGAGCTGGATCGGATCGTTCAATTGTCCGCGCGACAAGACTTCGTGCAACAAGGCCATTTTGCTGCCCCGGATGCCAGCGCGGCTTTGCAGATGGCTGGAGAGCGAACGCGCGCCGCGCGGGTGGGCGACTTCGGTGATGACCCGCTCCAGGGTCTTGTCGGGCGCCAAATCCAGTTCAAGCGTGACCTTGCCCAGCGCCGCAATCGTGTCGCGCAAAAAGGCAGACAGCGCATAGATCAAACTGCCTTCCACGCCTGTGCGCGACAGCATCAGCTCGCCCTTGCGTTCGTGCAGGCATCCAGCAGCGTCGGTGACACGCAACGCCACGGTTTTAAGCGGCTGCCCGGCAAAGCGGCTGCGCAGATGCGCGCTCCAACCGCCTGCCACGTCGAAGCCGCAGTTAGACGGTGACAGCGGCGCGATGTCGACACCACGCTGCGCCAGCCACGGCACCCAGGCACCGTCCGACCCCAGCCGCGCCCAACTGCCGCCACCCAGCGCCAGCACCACCGCATCGGCTTGCACCAGGCGCTCCCCTTCTGGAGTCGCGAAACGCAGTGCGCCCGATTCGTGCCACCCCAGCCAGCGATGCCGCACGTGAAACCGCACCCCTGCTGCGCGCAGCCGATGCAGCCACGCCCGCAACAGTGGCGCGGCTTTCATGTCAGTGGGAAACACGCGTCCCGACGAACCGATGAAGGTTTCAAGTCCCAACCCATGAATCCACTCGCGCAGCGCAGCAGGTGGAAACGCATCGAGCAGGGGTTTGAGTTCAGCCACGCGTGCACCGTAGCGCGACAAAAAAGACTCGAAGGGTTCGGCATGGGTGATATTCATTCCCCCCACCCCCGCCAGCAAAAACTTGCGGCCGACCGAGGGCATCGCGTCGAACAACTCAACCTGGGCGCCGCCTCGCGACAGCATTTCTGCCGCCATCAAGCCGGCCGGACCGCCGCCAATGACGGCGACAGTCGGCATTATTGGATCATTCCCATTCGATGGTCGCAGGCGGCTTGCCCGAGATGTCGTAGACGACCCGGTTGATGCCGCGCACTTCGTTGATGATGCGGTTGGAGACTTTGCCGAGCAGGGTGTAGGGCAGTTCGGCCCAGTGAGCGGTCATGAAGTCGCTGGTGACGACGGCACGCAGAGCGACGACGTAGTCGTAGGTCCGGCCGTCACCCATGACGCCGACGGATTTGACCGGCAGGAATACAGCGAAGGCCTGGCTGGTTTTTTCATACCATCCGGCGGCACGCAGTTCTTCGATGAAGATGGCGTCTGCCCTTCTGAGCAACTCGGCGAATTCGCGCTTCACCTCGCCGAGAATGCGCACGCCCAGGCCTGGACCGGGAAAGGGATGGCGGTAGACCATGTCGTGAGGCAAGCCGAGCGCAACGCCAAGCTCGCGCACTTCGTCCTTGAACAATTCACGCAACGGTTCGAGCAGCTTCAAATGCAAGGTATCAGGCAGGCCGCCGACGTTATGGTGGCTCTTGATGGTGTGCGCCTTCTTGGTTTTGGCGCTGGCCGATTCGATCACGTCGGGGTAGATGGTGCCCTGGGCCAGCCATTTGGCCTTGGGCAGTTTTTCGGCTTCTTCCTGGAACACATGGACGAATTCGCGGCCGATGATTTTGCGTTTCTGCTCGGGATCCAACACGCCGGCGAGTGCGTCCATGAAGCGATCGCGGGCGTCGACGTGGATCACTTTGACGCCGAGATTTTGCGCGAAGGTCGCCATCACCTGTTCGGCTTCGTTCAAGCGCAACAAGCCGTTATCGACAAAGACACAGGTGAGTTGCTGGCCGATGGCGCGGTGCAGCAGCGCGGCGACCACCGAGGAATCGACGCCGCCGGACAAGCCCAGAATCACTTCATCGCTGCCGACCTCACTGCGTACGCGGCCGATGGCTTCATCGACGTAATCCGGCATGTTCCAGTCGCCCGCGCAGCCGCACAGATCGCGCACAAAACGGTCGAGGATGGTTTTGCCCTGCAGCGTATGGGTGACTTCGGGGTGGAACTGCACGCCATAAAACTTGCGCTCCTCGTCGGCCATGGCGGCAATCGGCGTGGCGGCGTTGCTCGCCATGACCTTGAAGCCGGGCGGAAGCGCAGTAACCTTGTCGCCATGGCTCATCCACACGTCGAGTAGACCGTGGCCTTCGTCGTTGACGCGATCCTGGATGTCACGCAGCAATGCGGTGTGGCCGCGCGCGCGGATTTCGGCGTAACCAAATTCGCGCTTGGCGGCAGATTCAACCTGCCCACCCAACTGCGCCGCCATCGTTTGCATACCGTAGCAAATCCCCAGCACCGGCACACCAAGCGTGAACACCACTTCGGGTGCGCGCGGCGTTTCGTCTTCGTACACCGAATTTGGCCCACCCGACAGAATGATGCCGGACGGCGCGAAGTCGCGAACGAAAGCATCGGTCACGTCGTTGGGGTGCAGTTCGCAGTAAACCCCGGCCTCGCGCACACGCCGCGCGATGAGTTGGGTGTATTGAGAACCGAAGTCGAGAATAAGAATTTTCTGGTGCATGGTTTTTAGGGGTCAGAATTCAGTACCCAAAGGGCATAAAGAGGCAGAATTCAAGGATAAAGGACAAGCGGCCAATAAAGAAAAAGCCGCGCACCGCGCGACTTTCCCTGACCACTGAATCCTGACCCCTGATCCCGCTTATTCAACGTGGTAATTCGGTGCTTCCTTCGTGATCTGCACATCATGGACGTGCGACTCACGCACGCCGGCTGAAGTGATTTCAACGAATTCGGCTTTCTTATGCATGTCGGGAATGGTGGCGACGCCCAAATAGCCCATCGACGAACGCAGCCCACCCATCAACTGGTGGATCACGCCAAGCGCACTGCCCTTGTAGGGCACGCGCCCTTCGATCCCTTCGGGAACGAGCTTTTCGGCGCTCTTTTCGTTGTCCTGAAAATAGCGGTCGCTGGAACCCTGCTGCATCGCGCCGAGCGAACCCATGCCACGATACGATTTGTACGAGCGCCCCTGGAACAGTTCGACTTCGCCCGGCGCTTCTTCGGTACCCGCCAGCAAGCCGCCCAGCATGACGCAATTCGCACCCGCTGCAATGGCCTTGGCAATGTCGCCCGAATAACGAATCCCGCCGTCGGCAATCACGCCGACGCCGCTACCCGCCAGCGCATCAGCCACATTGGACACCGCGGTAATCTGCGGCACGCCTACCCCCGCAACCATGCGGGTGGTGCAGATCGAGCCAGGGCCGATGCCAACCTTGACCGCATCTGCGCCATGTTCAACCAGCGCCAGTGCCGCCGAGGCCGTGGCAATGTTGCCGCCGATGACTTGCACTTCGGGAAAATGCTGCTTCACCCATTTGACGCGATCCAGCACGCCTTTGGAATGGCCGTGTGCGGTATCGACAACGATCACATCGACCCCTGCAGCGGCCAGTGCAGCCACGCGTTCCTCGGTGCCTTCGCCGGTGCCGACCGCTGCGCCAACGCGCAGGTGACCCATTGCATCCTTGCATGCAAATGGGTGTTCGCTGGATTTCTGGATGTCCTTGACGGTAATCAGACCGCGCAACTCGAACGCATCGTTGACCACCAGCACGCGCTCAAGGCGGTGCTTGTGCAACAGTGCCATGGCCTCATCGCGGCTCGCGCCTTCTTTCACCGTCACCAATCGATCTTTTGGCGTCATGATGTTGGCGATCAATTGGTCGAGCCGGGTTTCAAAACGCAGATCACGGTTGGTGACAATGCCGACCACCTTGCCGCCGTCGATCACCGGCAAACCCGAAATGTGTTTGGCACGGATGATTTCCAGCACCTGGCGCACCGTCATCTGCGGCGCAACGGTGATGGGATCCTTGACCACACCCGATTCGAAACGCTTGACCGCCGCCACTTGCGCCGCCTGCAACTCGGCGCTCATGTTCTTGTGGATGATGCCAAGTCCACCTTCCTGCGCCAGCGCAATGGCCAAACGGGCTTCGGTCACCGTATCCATCGCGGCAGACAACAGCGGCAAATTCAGGGTGATCGTGCGGGTCAACTGGCTCGAAAGCGTGACTTCGCGAGGGAGAATAGCGGAATGGGCGGGAACGAGCAGAACGTCGTCAAACGTCAGCGCTTTTTGCAAAACACGCATGGGCTTTCCTTGAACGCAAAGCGGAATTATACGCACCCGGCACCGCCCGCACAAACCGCCCGCTTGCTCCGCCCAAAACTTGGTTGTAATTTACCAAGGTCAATTGCACGTCAAATGGTTGACTCACGCCTGTGATGCGACTAACTTTGCGACAGCATGAAATTGAAATCAGGTTGAGTACGGTTCGCTCACCCCCTATGAACACCATACAACTCGAGGAGACAAAATAATGTCCAAATTATTACTTGCCCTGACTTCCGCTGCCCTGTTGAGCCTGGCTGGTTGCGCCAGCACACCCGAGCCTGCAGCAAAATCCGCCCCCACGGCAATCAGCGCCGAAGCACAGGCTGCGCTCAGCGCCGCCCAGGCTGACGTCAAGGCTGCCAAGGCAAAGAATGCACTGTGGACAACCTCAGAAAATGCACTGAAGGCTGCCGAGGAAGCGGCACAAAAATCCGATAGCGCCACCGTGATTAAACAATCCAAACTGGCCAGCGAACAAGCCAAGCTGAGCAACACACAACTCAGCTATCCCGAACTCAAAGTGGGTCAATAAGTTGATTGAACTCAGCAATCAAGCCTTCCGGATTCACGCCGGGAGGCTTTTGTTTTTGGGTGCGCTGGCGTTTGCCGCCCACGCTCACGCCGAGCTCTATAAATGGACCGACGCGCAAGGCAAGGTTCATTACACCGATCAACCGCCCACGCTAAACAGCCAGACGGTCAAACACAGCACAGCGGGGCAAGCCGAAACCACGTCCAAGGCCACGCAATCGCTTGACGCCAAGGATCAGGCATACCAAAAACGCCGCAAGGAAGCCGAGGATGCCCGCGCCAAAGCGGATAAAGAAGCAGAAAAATCACGCATCGCACGCGAAAATTGCGAAAAGGCGCGCGCAAACCTCAGCACCCTGCAAAATGCCAACACCCCACGCGTCTTCACAACGAATGCCGCTGGACAACGCATCTACATGGATGATTCGGCGCGTGCCAGCGCGATCGCCGACAGCCAAAAAAACGTATCTGAATTCTGTAAATAAGCCCGAGTTTAGCGCTCGCGCGGTTTACCCTGCATCTGGGCGATCTGCTTCTGTTGTTTTGCCTGCCGCATCACCCCCACCTTTCTTGGTGACTTTGCCTTCTTCCGCGCGTTTGCGCCGCACCTCCTTCGGGTCGGCGATGAGCGGCCGGTAAATTTCCACCCTGTCCTTGTCCCGCACGGCTTCATCCAGCTTGACCAACTTGCTAAAGATGCCAACCTTGTTTTTCGCGAGATCAATGTCGGGAAAGGCTTCCAGCACGCCGGACGCACGAATGGCGTCATCAACCGTTGCACCTTCAGCAAGCTCCACCCGTAACAGGGGTTGCGTTTCAGCCAGGGCGTAGATCACTTCCACATGAATGGTTGCAGGTTTCATACGGGGTACACCTCGTCAGCGCGGCGCACAAAGGCGTCAACAAAAGTATTGGTGATGTGACTGAAAACGGGCGCCAGGATCGTTTCCAGCATCCGGTTAGAAAACGCGTATTGAAGCCGAAACTCGACCTTGCACGCATCGTCTCCCAGCGGAGAAAACAACCAGTCGCCTGACAACTCTGAAAATGGACCATCCTTCAATTTAATGCGCATCTCTCGCGGATGGATCTTGGTGTTTTCAGTGGTAAAACTCTGGCGTATGCCCATATAAGCGATATGAATCGTCGCCACCGTGTGGGATTCGTCACGCGCCTTCAACTCGGTGCCCCCGCACCAGGGCAGAAAAACCGGGTAATCCTCGACCCGGTCTACCAACTCAAACATGCGTTCAGGGGAATGCGCCACCAGCACACTTTTTTCTACACGCGCCATGAGTGCCTGAAGCCTTGTAAAATTAGAGATTGTACTGAAGCCCTACGCCATGAGCATTGCCGATAACAAAAAAGCCTTTCACGATTATTTCATCGAAGAAAAATTCGAGACTGGTCTCGTCCTCGAAGGCTGGGAAGTCAAAGCCATCCGCGCGGGCCGGGTTCAACTGAAAGAAGCCTACGTCGTCATCAAAAACGGTGCGGTATTTCTGATCGGCTGCCACATCAGCCCACTCTTGTCAGCGTCTACTCACATCCTCCCCGACCCCACGCGCTCGCGTAAGCTGCTGCTCCACGCATCCGAAATCAACAAGTTGATCGGCAAAACCGAGCGCGCTGGCTTTACCCTGGTGCCACTCAATATGCATTTTTCAAAGGGCCGAATCAAATTGGATATCGGCCTGGCAAAAGGCAAAAAACAGCACGACAAGCGCGCAACCGAAAAAGACCGCGAGTGGGAACGTGAAAAACAACGTCTGGTTCGTTCGGCTCAACATTAAGTCGGCCGTTTGATGCTTTGATGAGCAAGGTATTGTTTCATTACCGATGAACGGGCGGAATGAATCGCCAACTGGTCTATTAGCGCTATTGCATGTGCCGAATTTTCGGCATATATTGACAACATCTCGACAAGCTGGGACATGAATCATGTCAGCTCTTCCTGTTTATCAAGTTGAATTCATCCCCTTGGAACGTCGTTTGGGTGATCGACGCATCGCTTCCTTCAATGCGGCATTGCCGTTTAATCTTATCGCTGATCGCCGTATGGCACCGACGGTAGGTCGACGCTCTGAAGACCGGCAGGTTATGCCGCTGAAACTTGTATAAGATCCGCTCGTCGCAGCCTGCCGCGCCTGCGCATCAGGCTTCTATTGCCTTAGCGTAGCAAACTCAATCCGGCCAACTCTTGCCGGATACCCTTTTCAACCTCACCCACACGCCCACCTCAAGTCGCGACTAAGGCTTGACGCGGGGACGAAGTCGGCAATCCTGCACAATCACTGCCAAGGCCTGTTTCAAGCAACAGTGCGCGCAACTATCGGTCCATTTTTCAGCCCCAATCGCTAGTCGTGTGAGAATTGCGCTAGTTTGATCGTGCACACATTTTTAGAAAGCAGGACCAGTTTGAGTATCGCCACCGTTTCAGATCTCCTCACGTTCGATGAAGTGATCGATGTTCGCTCACCCGGCGAGTTTGCAGATGACCACATCCCCGGTGCAATCAACCTGCCGGTGTTAAATGACGCCGAACGGGCACAGGTCGGCACGCTATACAAACAGGTATCGTCATTCGAAGCCAAAAAAGTCGGGGCTGCGCTGGTATCGCGCAATATTGCGCAGTATCTCGAAGGCTACCTGGCCGACAAGCCCAAGTCGTATCGCCCACTGGTGTATTGCTGGCGTGGCGGCAGCCGCAGCGGATCACTGACGCATATTCTGCAAAAAATCGGCTTTGGCGCGATACAACTCGACGGCGGCTACAAAGCCTATCGGCGGCATGTGATAGCCGAACTCGCCCATTTGCCTGCACAGCTGACTTACCGTGTCGTCAGCGGTCCAACCGGTAGCGGTAAAAGCCGCTTGCTGCAGGCGCTTGCTGAGGAAGGAGCGCAAGTACTGGATCTCGAAGCGCTAGCGGCTCATCGCGGCTCACTGCTGGGCGCATTACCCAACCAGCCGCAGCCATCGCAAAAAAGTTTCGAGAGCGCCGTCTGGTATACCCTCACCCGCTTCGACCCTGCACGCCCGGTATTTGTGGAATCGGAAAGCAAGAAAATCGGTGCGCTTCGCGTGCCTGATGCGCTTATCGCGGCCATGCGCGCGAGCCCCTGTGTGCGGCTTGAGGTCCCTCTGGCTGCACGCGTCCAGTTGCTTATCGAGGACTACGCGCACTTTCTGCATGATTCCAGTTTGATTAACAGCCAGCTCTCGCATCTGGTTGCGCTGCGCGGCAACGACACCGTTCTGGCTTGGCAAGATCTGGCCAACCAACAGGTCTGGGATGAGTTGGTCGCCGCCCTGCTGAAGCAACATTACGACCCAGCCTATCTCAGATCCTTGTCGAACAATTACCCCACTGAAGCAAGCGATTTAACCTTCAGCAGCGCAGACTTATCCAGCGCAGGAATCCAGCTGCTGGCACAGAAAATCAAAGCGGCTTACCCGGCACATAACCAATAAAATCGCCAGCTGCGTCGCTGGTATCGGCGGGCGAGCGTCCGGCAGCACCGGAAAACCACGTAAACCCGCAACCGTGAAATCAAGCGCCTGGATGACGCTCAGGCCGAAACCCAGCACGGTCGATTGACCATCACACGTTGCTGCCAGCGCTTGCAGCGCAGCGCAGGGGTCAACGCCGAATTCAGCTCAAAAACAGGGGGCGGGCATGATCGGGAATCGAATCAAAAATGGCGGTGTGGGCTGTCAGGATTTGAAACACACAATCCAATAAACGGAAGAAAAAGCGCGGGCGCTTCTGGCTTAGCCACGCCTGACTTCGATCACATTCTGCACATGCTGCAAACGCGCCAGCAACCGCGACAATTGCTGCAACTCCTTGATGCGCACAGTGATCCGCATAGTGGCATATTCACCGCGGCTCTCGGTATTCACCCGCAGCACGTCGAGCCGGTCCTTGGCGATGACATCGGAAATATCGCGTAACAATCCCTGGCGATCAAACGCTTTCAACTGGATATCGACTTCGAAGGCCGCACCAGCGTCGAGCGCCCATTCGGCCGTCATCGTTCGCGCCGGATTGGCACGCCGGAGCGCGGCGCAATCGGCGCGGTGCACGGTGAGTCCGCGCCCGACCGTGGTGTAAGCGACGATGGCATCCGGCGGCTGCGGCTTGCAGCAGCGCGCCAGCGTCATGGGCACATCACCCAGCCCCGGAATGATGACCGGATTGCCGGACTTGGCGCGCGCACGCGGTTTGGCTGTGGGGATCAGCGCAGGCGCAAGTTTGCCCGGTTCCTGCAAAGCGCTGACCAGATCGCGCTGGCCGACGTCGCCGCGTCCCAGCGCAGCAAAAAATTCGTCCACTTTGCCAAACTTGAGTCGCTGCGCGAGCTTTTCCTGATTCGCGTCCACCACGCCCAGGCGTTTCAGTTCCTTGTCCAGCAGCGAGCGACCGAGGCTGACCTGTTCACCGACATCGCGCTGGCGGAACCACGTCCGCACTTTGGAGCGCGCGCGGTGCGTGACCAGATAACCAAGCGCCGGATTCAGCCAGTCGCGGCTCGGCTCGCCTTCCTTGACGGTGATGATCTCGACGCGCTGGCCGTTTTCGAGCGCGCTGTTGAGCGGAACCATCACGCCATTGAGCTTGGCACCTCGACAGCGGTGCCCCAGATCGGTGTGGAGCGCGTAAGCGAAATCCACCGGCGTGGCGCCGCGGTCGAGCGCGACCACCCGGCCCTGGGGTGTCAGCACATAGACCTGATCCTGAAACAGCTCGGTCTTGAACTGCTCGGTGAACTCACTGCTGTCGGCAACGTCGTCCTTCCATTCCAGAATGCGCCGCAGCCAGGCGATCTTTTCCTCGTACTGGGCATCCTGCTTGCCGCCTTCCTTGTAGCGCCAATGTGCGGCAACACCCAACTCGGCATGCTGATGCATGTCGAAGGTACGAATCTGCACTTCTAGCGCACGCTCCTCTGGCCCGATCACCGCCGTGTGCAGCGAACGGTAATCGTTGCCCTTGGGTTGCGCGATGTAATCATCAAACTCGCCCGGGATCGGCTGCCACAGGTTATGCACCAGCCCCAGTACGGTGTAACAGTCGATCTCGTGTTTGACCAGCACCCGCACCGCGCGAATGTCATATAGCTGCTCGAAGCTCATGCGCTTGCGCCGCATCTTGTTGACGATGCTGGCAATGTGCTTGGGGCGGCCACTGACTTCGGCTTCGATTCCATGCTGCGCCAGCTCGGCCTGCAGTCGCTCGACAATGCCCTTGATATA
>Ga0079037_100001848_pt1 | contig 11298 bp, 4 predicted proteins | sample Mud3Dept4metaG_FD_71479 | JGI IMG/M metagenome (GOLD analysis project Ga0079037, IMG submission 71479) | Freshwater wetland microbial communities from Ohio, USA, analyzing the effect of biotic and abiotic controls - Mud 3 Core 4 Depth 4 metaG | ecosystem: Environmental > Aquatic > Freshwater >... | reverse complement strand
GGCTCTCGCCTTCTGGCCCTCCTCGAGACCCTCGAAGAACACCTGAGCGCCGCTTCCATCTCCAAGTTCCTGCCCTATATCCGCCTCCAACGTCATCTGACCTTCGACGAATCGCTCGAGCTGGCCTACTCGTGCGGGACGCTGGGCGGCCTGGCCGGCCGGCCCGAGGCCGCCCGTGAATGGCCCTCAGCTATAGAAAGGCGCCTTAAGGCCTTCTCTTCAGCCGTCGCCGACCAGAGGTCCGCCTCGGCCGACCCCGAAGACCCGGAAGCCTCCGGACATGCCCGTGCCCTCAAGGCCAACGAACGCCTCCTGGCCAACCTCGAAGCCGTCTTTCCCGCCCTGACGGAACTTGTCAAGCTCCATGACCTCCTTCTCAGTGACTGTTCCCTCGATTCACTCTGGGACGCGGTCGAGCGCTTCGCTTCCACCTGGGTGCTCCTTCCCTCCGCCGCTCCGCCTGTCCTCCCGCTGCTCCGGGGCGAGGTCGAGCTCCTTTGTTCGCTATCGAGGACTGACTCGGACCGAAAAACGGATGCAGCCTTCCGCCTGTCGGGCCGCTCCGCCCTCCGGACGATCAAAAAATCGCTCACCTCCATCCGCCTCCCGGTGGGCCGGTTCGGCGAACCCCGCCTCTATGTCGGGCCCCTCGTCACCGCCGCCGGACTCGCCTTCGACGCCGTCCGGATCCTGGGTCTCTGCGAAGGCGCCTGGCCTTCGCGTCCCGCCGTCGATCCCATCCTGCCCGACGTCGACCGCGGCAGTCTGGAGGCCGTCTGCGCTCCCGAAGCCATCCCCCGCCGGGACGACCGGCCGCTCCAGGAACTCTGCTCGTTCTTCCGCATCATCCAGGGTGCGGGCTCCCGTCTCGTGCTCAGCTTCGCGCGTCAGAGCGCCGACGGAACAATCAAGGAACCCAGCAGCATCTATCTCGAGGCGGCCACCGCGCTCAGGCGCCCCATCGCCGGAAAGCCGTCCCCGCCTGTCCCCTCGCTCAAGGACCTGCGTCGAGGCTATTTCGCGCCCGCCCGTGAGGCCGGGCTCAACCCGCCGGCCCTCGGCGAATTCACCGTCTGCCGCGAAGTCGCCGGACGCTCCGCTTCTTCCGCCCGCATGGCGCTTCCGGCATCCTGGAGGATATCTCCGGCTTCCCGCCCCGCCGGGGCCTCCGCCTCCGACCTCAACCGGATGCGCGAGCTCATCCTCTTCGACCGTTCCAACCGGCTCGGCCCCCTGGACGGGGTTTTCCCCCCCGGCTGGCCGCTCCACATCCTGCCGGGACTCGACCCCGGCTCCCCGCTCAGCGCTTCGCGGATCGCGGCTTTTCTTGATTGTCCCCACGGGTTCTTTCTCGAGAATATCCTCGACTGGGGGGAGCCTCCAGCGGCGCCCTCCACCCGCGAGATCGGTCAGCCCTCCTACGGAAGCCTTCTCCACCAGGTTGCCGAGAGCTTTTTCCGCGAAAATGGAGCCGCCTTCACCTCGAGCCGCCGGACGCCCGCCAACTGGAGCACTTGGAGAAAGAAAGCCGAGGCTGTGGTCAAGGACGAGTTTAACAGTTTCCTCGAGGAATACCCGCTTCTTGCCGGACGCGTCCGTAAGCAACAGCAGCAGCGCCTGCTTCGCGATTTCCTGCGCCTGCTCGACTTCGAATGGCGCTGCCGTCCCGGCCTCAAGTTCCGCGAAGCGGAATTCTCCTGCGGTTTCCCCGATCCCGTGCGCCTCGACCTCCCCGGGCGGCCGCTCTTTGTCCGCGGATTCATCGACCGGCTCGATGAGCTCGACGGCCGCCTGTTCATCCGCGATTTCAAGAGCGGAAAAGCCCGCCCCCGGGAAAAAAGCGAAGCGGGCCCCACGCCGACCCTGGACGCTCAACTCGCCGTGTATGCCCTCCTCATGAACGCCCAGCACAAGAAAGACCCGAAGCGCTGGCCCAGGGTCGGAGGCGTCGCCTATTTTTATCCGGACCCGCGCGGGGCGATGGAGCGTCCGTTCATCGAGGACCTCGACAAGCTTCTGGAAAAAGGAAAGGAATGGCTCGCCGCCATGGCCGGCCTCATCGACGGACGCCAGTTCCCACGCACCCGGGACGAGGACGATTGCCAGTACTGCTCGTTCGCCCCGGTATGCGGCGAACACGCAAAGGGGGGGGCGGAGCAGAAACTCACGGACGCCGGCCCGCTCGTTAAGAGATTCCTGTCACTCAAAGAACAAGAAGAAGAGGGAGGCCCTGAACCGGATGAGGAGTAATGTCCGTCCAATTCATGAAGAAACAGCGGCTATGTCCCGCCCTTATATCTTCCTATTCTATCGAGATGGAGAACAGACAATACCCCCTCGCCCTTCGATGGGAGAGGGTTGGGGAGAGGGTGGAACTTTGAATTGCACCCCTCCCCTTAATCCCCTCCCGCAATGGGGAGGGGATTTATGGTACGGGTCACCTGACACGGGTTCGGCTTGGCTTGTGGTTTGAGAAAGTCTGAAGCGAATGGCTAAGAAACCGGAAAAGCTGACCGACTCCGAAGCCCGCGACGCGATCGAAAGGGAGCGCTCCCGAAACGTCATCGTCGAGGCCGGCGCGGGCACGGGCAAAACGCACACCCTGGTCAGCCGCATCCTGGAGCTCATCGCCCCCACGGACCCAGGCACCATGTCCGCAATTTCCTCTACCTCAACAACTCCGTCATTATCATCATTATCATCCCCGTCCGCTTCTTTCCCGTCGGCCGCCTCTCGTCCAACGTCCGCCTCTTCTCAGCTTCGCCCGCTCTTCCTATCCCGTATTGCCGCCATCACCTTCACCCGTAAAGCCGCCGGGGAGCTCCAGCTTCGCATCCGTCAGGCCCTCCTCGATCGCCTGGCCACAACGCCTCCCCACGACAATGAGCGACGCGCCCGTCTCGCCGCGGCCCTGGGCGAAGTGGACATCGCCTTTATCGGCACGATCCACAGCTTCGCCGATCGTCTGCTCCGCATGCGCCCCGTCGAAGCCGAGATCAGCCCTTCCTATGAGGTCATTGATTCGGAAGACCCGGTCATTGAGGAGACCGCGGAGCTTCTCCTGACTTCCGCCGAAAGCGGCATCCTCCCCGAGGCGCTGGGCCCGGTCATGACGTCTTTCGGACTCGACCGCGCCCGCGTCGAAGAAACCCAGCTGACGATTCAGGATTACCTCGATGCCGGCCTCCGCGCCGAAACTTTGGAACTCGAACATTCGTCCATCCCCGGCTTCAACACGCTGGTCCGGGCCATGATCCTCCAGCGGGATGTCCCGTTTCCCTGCCCCGGGGTTCCCGCGCCGCCTCTTGACGGCGCCAAAAAGGCCGTGCGGGATTTCATCCGCCGGATCGACCGGCTCTCCGGCGATTCGGAAGGCACGCGCTGGTTCAAGGATCTCAGGCGGCCGCTGGCCGAGTGCCTGGAGGAAAAAAACGCCATCGAACTCCTCTCTTCCCTTCGCCGGGCCGTCCTCGTCGTTCCCAAATTCCAGATGCGGGCGAATTTCCTCGACGACCCCGAGGGATGGCGCCTCTGGAGAGAATTCACTTGTGGCGAAAAAAAGACCGAAGCCCCTTCTCTCCAGGAAGCCCTCCTCGCCCCGCTCGGCGGCTGGCTCGGAGGTCGCCTGGCCCGCATCGCTCCTGTCGTCGCGGCCGCTTATGAGCACGTGAAGACGCGCCATGAATGCATCGACCAGACCGACCTCCTGATCAAGCTCCGGAACCTGCTGGAGAAAAACGAGCGGGGGATCCGGGCCTTCTACCAGAGCCTGTTCGATCATATCCTCGTCGACGAATTCCAGGACACCGATCCCCTCCAGGCTGAAATCCTCTTTTTCCTGGCCGAGGACGGGCAGTCGGCGCGCCGCTGGGACGAAGTGCGGCTCACGCCCGGACGGCTGACCATCGTGGGCGACCCCAAGCAATCGATCTACAGGTTCCGGCGCGCGGACATCGTGTCCTACGCCGACGTCCTTGAACGGATGGCCGGCCAGGGGGCCCTCGAGCGGCGTCTCGAAACCAATTTCCGGAGCCGGCCCGCGCTCGTGCGCTACTTCAATGAACGCCTCCCGAGCCTCCTCGGGAAACCTCCGGAAGACGGCCGGGTCTTCGACCGCGAGCACGGGATCGCCTACTACGAGGACCTCGCCCCCGGCCCGATAGAGGACGCCGCGCCGGTCGTTCACGTGCTCCCCTATTCGGACCCGGAAGCCGAAAAGCTCAAGGCGGACCGCGCCCGCCGCATCGAGGCCGGGATGCTGGCCCGCTACCTGCGCTGGCTCAAGGACAGATCGAAACTCAAAGTCCGCGACCGCGAGACGGACGAGGTGAGGCCGGTGGATTTCGGAGACGTCGCCGTCCTCGCCCAGGCCACGACCAACGTGCCGCTTCTCTTCCGCGCCCTGGAGCGCTTCGGCATTCCCTATGCGGCGCGCGGGGCCACCCTGTTTCTCCGGGAGCCGGTCATCCGGCAGCTCATCCTGGGGCTCCGGGCGGTGGCGGACGAATCGGACGGGGTCGCCCAGGCCGCTTGCTTCAGGCCGCCCTTCTTCGCCCTGGACCTGGCCGATGTCGCCGCCGGACGGCTCGAGGAAGAGGACGCGCGGCGGTCGCCTGAGGTCGCCGAGGCGGCGGCCCGGGCCGAGGAGGCGCGTGCCGTTCTTGACGATCTCCGGGAGGAGCGCTTCGAATTCCTTCCATCGACGACCGCCCGGCGTCTGATGGAGCGGACGGCGTTCGCCCGGACCCTCTCTCTCCTTCCGAACGGCAGCCAGAAACTGGCCGCCGCGCGCGAGGTTCTTTTCATCCTTGACGAGCTCGTGGCCAGGGAAGGCCTTGATTTCGACGGCGCCACGGCCCGCATCCGCGAGTGGGTGGACTCCCCCGTCCAGATGGATTCGCCGGCCCCTGTCTCGGGTCAGGCTGTCCAGGTCTTGACCATTCACCAGGCGAAAGGCCTCGAGTTTCCCGTGGTCGTACTCTGGGACGGGTTCGCTAAGATCGGAGCCAGGGTCGACGGGACGCCGTGGAAAGTCACCCGAAATGGGCATTGGGCTATCCGGCTCGACGGGCTGAAAGCCGGCTCGAAGTCCGGCCGATCGCTGATCGACGAGGAAAAGGCCATAGAGAAAGAGGAGCGAAAGCGGCTCTATTATGTGGCCGCGACTCGGGCCCGCGACCTTTTGGTCGTGCCGACTCCGAACCAGGGAAGCCGGGACAAGGTTTCCCATATCCTGGCCGGGGATCTCGAAGGCGGGCCGGCTCTGAAAATGGAGGAGTTCAAAGAAGGCGTTCTGCCAAAATGGGCGGAGGGAGTGAACGAAGCGCCGGCCTTCCCGGAGATCCGGTTCTCGGGTGCCGCGGCTGAAAAGGAATTGAGAGAAAAATGGAGCGGGGCCCTCGGAGAAGCGGCGCGGCCAATGGCGGTGCCGGTCGCGGTCACGGCGCTGGCAAAGGCGAAGCAGCAAGCCGATGGGAAAGCGGAGCCGGAGGCACGGCCCGGAAAGCCGGAGAGAGGGGCAGCCGGCGTGAAGAAGCCGGACGGCATTTCAGAAGATCCGGAAGAGATAGCCGATCTCTCCGGCGAGCGTGAAGAGGGAAAGGCGGCTTCCCGATTCGGGGCGGAATTCGGGTTGACCGTGCACGCGGCGCTGAGCGCCATCCTCAGGGGGAGTCCGGCGGATATCGAAAGAATCGTCTGCGCTTGCGCCGCCGCAAAAGGGCTGGAAAACCATTTGGACGACGCGGCCAAGGACGTCCGGCGCGCTCTGGAAGCCCTTAAAAGGGGGGGGGTATTGAATGATAAAGCCGCCGTCTATCCGGAATACCCGGTGGTGATGCCTGACGGCGAGGGCCGGCTGATCACAGGATACATCGATTTAGTGGCTTGTTCTCATGATTGCGTTTGGATCATCGATTTCAAGACCGATTCTCCGCCCGAAGAGCCCCTCGAAACTGCCTACCCGGAGTACTTGAGGCAGATCCGCCTTTACAAAGAGCTTCTGGAAAAAACGGTTAAAATCAAAGCGCCGATCCGGGCGGGACTGCTTTTTTCGGCCTCGGGAAAGCTCGAAACCTGTTAATGATTATCCGACGGGCAAGCGCGCCGGGTTTTATCGTCATCGTCTTTTTCTTTGCCGGCGGGGGAATTCCTCCGGGTTCATGATTTTGATTCTGCCGTAGGTCTGAAGCGTCAAAAGGTGAGAATCCCCGGACACAACGACGCTCGCTCCCGACGCGGCGGCGCATTCAAGTTAAGCTAAGGAGAAAGCCCGGAAATAAGCTCCTTGAGTTTTTTGTAGATCTCTCTGCGGTGGCCGACGGCGATGCGACATAGCCGAGCACCCAGACGCTGGGCCCGGCGGACTTTGTTCAGTAGGGCTTGATCCGGCGGAGAAAAGCCTCCGGAATTTCACGAATTAGGGTTGGTGTCCCCGGAATAGGTTTTCCCGGTCCTTGACTCTCGGTCAACGGGGGGTAATAATTTCTAGGAGAGGATATTACAAACGCCCAAAGGCGACGACAAATGTTCGCCCTTCCGCCAGGAGGCAAAAAATGAAACGAAGTTCTGTTTTCCTGATGGGGTTGGCTTTTTCGGCACTGGTTTTGAGCTCCGGAGCGGGTCTTCCAGCCCAGGCCGCATCTGTCCAGGCCGAGGCGCGGCCCATCTCCATCACCATTCTTTATGATAACTATCCATTCCAAGAGGGGTTGAAGACGGGGCACGGTTTTTCCTGCCTGATCCAGGGGACGGAAAAGGCCGTCCTGTTTGACACGGGCGCGGACGCGGAAACTCTCTTCCATAATTTCGCGGCGCTCCAGCTCGACCCGGCACGCGTCGACCTCGTCGTCATCTCTCACACCCACGGCGATCACACGGGCGGGCTCCTGCCCTTTCTGGCCAGGAAGGGCCAATGCCAGGTTTTCCTTCCGGCTTCAGCATCTCCGGGCCTGGTGGGGCAGATCGAAGCGGCCAAGGGAAAAGCGGTGCTGGTCAAGGAGCCGCTCTCGGTCTGCGAGGGAGTCTTTTCGACGGGGCCGATCCAAGAAGAACAGGCCCTGGTTGTCGATACACCCCGGGGGCTGGTGATCATCACGGGATGCGCCCATCCCGGAATCGTTCAAGTCGTCGAGAAGGCGGCGAGCGTTATGCCCAAAGAGATCTATCTGGTAATGGGGGGCTTCCATCTGGCGGGCCGCCCGCAGAGTGACCTCGAGCTCATCAGCCGCCGACTGCGCGAGCTCGGCGTCGAGAATCTGGGCGCTTCGCACTGCACCGGAGACAAGGCCATAGAGCTTTTCAAGAAGGACTTCGGGAAGAATTATATCCCGCTCGGCGTGGGAAAAGAGATCGTCATCCGCTAGACAATCAGCCGTCTTCCCGCGAACTGACTTTCCGCAATTCGGGGGACAGCACACATAATTCACTTAATTTTGGCCACGTCCCCTCAATCCTATCTCAGGAAATCTTGTACATTATGTATGGTGTCCCCAGGTTAAAGGGCGGACAGGCGCTTCTTGGCGTCGGCAGGTTCGGGGAGCCCTGGGTCCGCGCTCTTCCAGAGGTCGAGGAATTTGGTGTAGTTTTCGCGGGCCTTGGCTTTATCGCCCAGCTTATCTTCGATTCGGCCAAGATTGTAGAAACTCCGCGCGTAGATGTCGCCGTAATTCAGGCGGCCGGTCGTCAGTGCCGTGATCCCGAACCGCTCGATGGCCTGCCTGTCCGCCGCGACGTCGGGCTTGAGGAGCTTGAGGGCGATCTTTTCCCGTGTCTTCTGGTCATAGACCTTATAGACGTGCCCCATGCCGCCCTTGCCCAACTCTTCGATCACCTCGTACCGGCCGGCGAACGTCGTCCCGGTCCGGAGCTCGGTCAGGACGATCGCCATCGTCTCGGTCAGGACGGCCGATCGTTCCGCTTCCCCCTGCGGTGTTTCCGCCCGGACGAGCGGGGCCGCGCAATTGCCGCAGAACTTCGTGTCGGCCGGGTTCTCATAAGCGCATTTCGGGCATTTCATCTGACCGGTCCTAAATAGAGATCCAGCCAATTCAGTGTTTCCTTGATCTCCTCGTTCCGGGGAACGCCATGGGCGGTATCGTAAAGAACGTGTTTTTTCTGCTCTTTTGGAGTCCCCAGGAAATCGAACATCGGCTTCTGGGATGTTTCCATTGGAAAAACGAAATCATAGCGGCCGTTCAGCATCAATGTCGGGACGGTCACTCTTGGGGCTAAATTCACAAAGTCGAATTCGGGTACGGCCTCGAATCCCGACACGGGGGAGAATCCCCCGGCCACGAGAACGCACGCCTTGATCCTCTCTTCATAGGGAAGAAGAAGGACGCCGGTCATGCCGCCCAAGCTGCTTCCGAGATAGGCGATTTTACGGCTGTCGATATCCACCCGGGTTTCTAGGTAGTCGATCGACCTCCCCAACTCTTTAACCCAAAAAATAAGATGATCTCTCCAGACATTCAATGTTGAGGAGGCCAGGTCGAAACCATCTCCCCTTTCATAGGTCGATTTATAGACCGGGTAGAGACAGGCCCGGCCGCTTTTGATAATGAAATCGATATGCGACATCCCCAGGTCCTCGCTGGAACGGAGGCTCAAGGCCTGGGCCCCCGGGAAGTAAATGATCGTCTGATAGGGAGGAGCACCTTTCTTGGGGAGGAATAGATAGGCCGCAATCCTCTCGTTCCCGTAAGCAGCATTGAAAGATATCTTTTCTTTCTTCCAATAATCAGAGCTCTCGTCCGTGGATTCGACGACGGAATCCAACTCTCCCTTGTCATAGGCGAGTTGGCGTTTGTAGATATTAAAAACCTCATCGCTGACCGGCTTCTCTTTATAAAAATCCCGGGTATAGGGAAGAGGAACCGGTTTCATCGCCGCTTCAGGAACGGCGGTCGACAGGCTTTTTATGCAGCGAAAGCCGTTCGACGCCGACCGGTCGAACGGAGAGTGGGCAAACGGCATAAAAAACGAATAGGAAGGGCCATCCCAAGAGCCGCCCATGAGGTATCGCAATCCGCGGGACTCGTTATAGCACCATTCCCTGACGTTCCCGGCCATGTCGTACGCCCCGCTGGGACTTAAACCGCCGGAGCTTCCGGCTTCGACCGGGCCTTTGCTGCCGAAGTTGCTCGTCGGGATGATATAAGACGCCGCCTCCAGGTTCGCCGCCTGAACCCAGTGATAGATGGTCGGCAGGCTTTCCGCCATGGACTCGGCATAGGCGGCCGCTTCGTACCAGTTTATCCCGGAGACGGGAAGATCCGCCTGTCCCTCGGGATATGTTCCCAGCTCCCAGGTCGCGGGACCGGGGCGGCCGGTCGCGTCACGAAACCGGGGCATGGCCTCTTCCCAGGAGAGAATTTTTCCGTCCGTCTCAAAGGGGAACTTCCAGTAGCTTCGTTCCTGGTATCCGCCTCTATCGACGAATTCCTTGAATTGCCCATTCGTCACTTCGTATTTATCGATCAGGAAATCGCCAAGCTCGATCGCAGGCAAATACCCGATGACCGCCAAGCGAAGCTGGGTGTCCCCTCCGGTCACGCGGACCATGCCTGCCGGGAGAGATGCCTCTTGGTCCAGCGCCAGCTTCAACGAGCCGCTGGAAAGTGAGCCGGCTATCTCTACGATCCTGTAGCCTTGCTTCTCGATCCTCCAGCGGAAATACCCGAGCGGAATTCTGATCTTCTCGAGCGGGGATTTCCCGAGATAGTCCCACTCCCCGGCGACGGCCCTGTAATCCTTCAGGAAGACATCGGCTCCAGCCGGGTCGGTATCGACAGTCACCTCTCTCGACATCTCGGGCCAGAGCTTGGCCAGAGTCGAATCTTGGGGGATGACCTTTTCCGCCTTTTTGGCCTCGTTAAAGGCCTCGATATATTTTTCTTGTTGGACGAGCTCCATAATTCTGGGCAGGGCTTTCTGGCGGGCCCAACGCACTTTCGATTGCTTATTGAAGAGCCGCACGCCAAAAAAGCCGAGGATAAGTACAGCGAGCACCACCGCGACGGCAAGGGTATATTTTTTTCGGCGGACGCCGGCAACGGTTTCCTTCGAGGGACGATATTTTCTCCGAAGGGAGGCCTTTTCTCCGGCGGCGAAATCCTTTTCGACCGCCTTCAATCCAGCGATCAGATCCTCCGCGGTTGGATATCTTCCGGCCGGTTCCTTTTCCAGGCATTTCAGGACCAGCCGGCCGAGGGCGGCCGGAATCTGGGGGTTTTGCTTCTGCGGATCGGGAGGTGGCTCGCTTTTGTGCTTCATCGCCACGCCGAGCGTCGAATCTCCCGTGAAGGGAACCCGGCCGGTGAGCATTTCATAGAGAATGATCCCGAGCGAGTAAAGGTCCGACCGCTGGTCTGCGGCCTTCCCCTCCACCTGCTCCGGGCTCATGTACTCCGGCGTCCCGATCATCACTCCCCCGCCCGTGATCCCTTCCGATTTGACCGAGCGGGCGATCCCAAAGTCCATGATCCGGGCGTTGCCGTCGCGGTCGATCATGACGTTCTGGGGTTTGAGGTCGCGGTGGACGACTCCGTGGCGATGGGCTTCGGCCAGCCCTTCTGCGACCTGCACAGCGATCTTGACCGCTTTGTCGACGGTCAGCCGGCCCGAGCGGCGGATGAAGCTCTTGAGGTCCTCGCCCCGCACGTACTCCATCGTGATGTAGTGGGCGCCCTGGTCTTCTCCCAGGTCATACATGCGGGTGACGTTCGGGTGGCCGATGTTCCGCGCGGTGCGGAGCTCGTTCCGAAAGCGCAGGATCGTCTTTTCGTCGGCGGCGATCTCCGGCTTGATGAGCTTGAGAGCCACCTCTTCGCCGACCTTTTTATCCAGGACGCGGTAGACCCGGCCCATGCCTCCCCGGCCGAGCTCCTCGATGACCTGGTAGCGGCCGGCGATGACGGAGCCGGAAGAAAGCTCTTTGGCCGGCGCCCGGATGGTTTCGGTGAGGACGTAGTCACCGGGTTCTGCGAGCAGCGCGGCGCAGCTCTTGCAGAAACGCGAATCGGAGGTGTTGTCGCTCCCACATTGCGGACACTTCATGGCGCCGTCCCGAAGCTGAAAATCGTCTTTGCTGGCTCCGAGGATAGATGTTTCCGGCAAAAAAGGCAAGGGAATAAACGAGCTAGTGGTGCGTCTCGTAAGTCACTTGCATAAATGATCATCATTGAAAGACGCGCCACCGCGGGGGAGTTTGAGGGGGACGGCGTCGTTCCCCTCAGGGGGTCAGCGGAGCAAAGCGAAGCGCCGAGGGGGGAGCTTGACTCCCCCCTGGAAGTGTCC
>Ga0079037_100001846_pt1 | contig 11299 bp, 13 predicted proteins | sample Mud3Dept4metaG_FD_71479 | JGI IMG/M metagenome (GOLD analysis project Ga0079037, IMG submission 71479) | Freshwater wetland microbial communities from Ohio, USA, analyzing the effect of biotic and abiotic controls - Mud 3 Core 4 Depth 4 metaG | ecosystem: Environmental > Aquatic > Freshwater >... | reverse complement strand
GTTTCCGTCCGCCGAACCCCGCCACCTCGGGTAGGCTCCCACCGGAGCAACGCCCGAGGCATCCGTGAGGCTCGCCCGATCCGCCATCCTCGCTCCGATCCCGGGGCGCGACGAGGTGCTCCTCGTCCAGCCGCTTTCCGGCCAGGTGGCGCTGCTCGCCGCGGCGAACGCCGCCGCCCTGCAGGAGCTCGAGCGCGGCGGGCGCCTCCCGGACGACCTGCCCGAGGAGACGCTGCGGCAGGCCCGCTTCGTGGTGGACTCCGAGGAGGAGGAGCGGGCGCTCCTGGCCGAGGCCCGCGCCACCTTCCAGGAGGAGACGGCGCGCACCCCGACGCAGCTGGTGGTGGTCCCCACCCTGGGCTGCAACCTCCGCTGCAGCTACTGCTACCAGGAGCTCTTCGAGCCCGCGGCCCGGGGCCTGGTGGCGCCCGAGGCCATCGACGCCTTCTTCGCCTACGTGGACCGGTACCACGGCGGCGAGCCGGTGAGGCCCTACCTGACCCTCTTCGGCGGGGAGCCGCTGGTGGCGACCGATGCCCACCGCGACCGGCTGGAGCGGTACCTCGCCGGCGCCCGCCGGCGCGGCCTCCAGGTGGCGGTGGTCACGAACGGCTACGACCTGGCCGGCTACGCCTCGATGCTCGGCCAGGGTCCGGTGAAGGAGGTCCAGGTCACCCTCGACGGTCCGGCGGCCATCCACGACCGGCGCCGGCCGCACGGCGCCGGCGGGGGCAGCTTCGACCGGGTGGTGGCCGGCGTGGACGCGCTCGTCCGCGAGAAGGTCCCGGTGAACCTGCGGGTGGTGGCCGACCGGGAGAACCTGTCCTCCCTGCCCGAGCTGGCGGCGCTGGCCGCCGCCCGGGGCTGGCTCGACCTCCCCGAGTCCCGCTTCAAGACCCAGGTCGGGCGCAACTACGAGCTCTTCGGCTGCGCCAGCCGGCAGCCCGCCGCCGCCCTCTTCGACCGGGTGGAGCTGTGGGCCGAGTACCTGGCGCTCGGCGAGCGCCACCCGGAGCTGCGCCGCTTCCACCGGCCGCGCTTCCACGGCATTCGCCACCTGGCCGAGACCGGCGAGTTCCCGCCCCCCAACTTCGACGCCTGCCCGGCCGCCAAGAAGGAGTGGGCCTTCGCCCCCGACGGCGGCGTGTACGGCTGCACCGCCACGGTGGGGAACCCGCGTTACCGGCTGGGGCGCTTCCACCCGGAGGTGGCCCGCGACGAGGCGGCCATCGCCCGCTGGCGAGGGCGCAGCGTCTTCTCCATCCCGGCGTGCCAGGGATGCGCCCTCGGCCCGGTGTGCGGCGGAGGCTGCGGGGCCCTGGCCGCCGAGCAGGGCGGCGATCCGACCGGACCCGACTGCCGCCCGGTGCGGGAGTTGTTCGGCCTCGGCGCCCGCTTCTACGGCCTGGCCGGCTGAAGGCCGGCCGGCGCTAGGTCGACCTGGGCTGCCCCTCGACCTCGGCCGTGGCCTGGCGCGGCGCCGGCCGCGACGGCCAGGCCGCCAGACCGCCGGCGAACCCGAAGAACAGGGCCGCCGTCCAGACGTTCGAGGTGAGCATGCAGGTGCCGGTCTTGCAGCCGATGGTCTGCGCGTAGAGCGCCCCGCCGGCCGCCCCCGCCGCCGCGCCGAGCGCGGTGCGCCAGTGCGAGCTCCAGATCTTCTTGAGAAGGGTGCCCATCGCTCCTCCGAGACGTCGGAGCGCCGGAGGCGGCGAAGGGTTCGCCGGCGGCGGAACCTAGCGCTTTTCCTTGAGGTACTTCTGGGCGGCCAGGGCGGCGATGGTCCCGTCGGCCACCGCGGTGGTGATCTGCCGGAACCGCTTGGCCCGGATGTCGCCGGCGACGTAGAGCCCGGGAACCGAGGTGGCCATCGATTCGTCGGTCTCGACGTAGCCGCCCGGCGCGAGCCGGAGGATGTCCTTCACCAGGTCGGTCCGCGGGACCATTCCGATGAAGACGAATACTCCGTCGGTGGCGAGCTCGCGGACCTCCTTGGTCTTCACGTTCTCGATGCGGACCTTCTCGAGCGCGGTCTCGCCCAGGAAGGCGCGCGGCTCCGAGTCCCAGATCACCTCGATCTTGGGGTGGTGCAGCGCCTCCTCGACCGTGGCCGGCTCGGCCTGGAAATGGTCGAACTGGTGGATGACGGTCACCTTGCGGGCGAACTGGGTGAGGAAGAGCGACTCCTCGACCGCCGAGTTGCCTCCGCCCACCACGTGCAGCTCCTTGCCGTCGAAGTAGGCGCCGTCGCAGGTGGCGCACCAGGAGATGCCGCGGCCCTTGAACCTCGACTCGCCGGGGATCCCGAGCTCGCGCGGCCTGGCGCCGGTGGCCACGATGACGGCGGGCGCCTCGACCTGCTCCTCCTCGTCGAGCTCGATTCGCTTCGTCGGGCCGGCGAGATCGTGCTTCGTGATCTCCACCGCCCGGCGGATCTGGGCGCCGAAGCGCTCGGCCTGCATCGCGAAGGCCTTGGCCAGGTCGGCCCCCTTCACGTCCTCCGGGAAGCCCGGGTAGTTGGAGACCTTGTGGGTGGTCTTCACCTGGCCGCCCGGCACGCTCTCGTCGAGCACCACGGTCTTGAGACGGGCCCGGGCCGCGTAGATGGCGGCGGCCAGGCCGGCCGGCCCTGCTCCCACGACGATCAGGTCGTAGCGCTCCGCCATGGCGTCTCCCAGTTCCCGGTGGCGCCGCTAGGCGGCCGCCTGGGCCAGCATCTCCTCGACCTGCTGCTTCAAGGCCGAGCGCTTGATGTCCTCGCCCGAGAGACGGGTGCCCACCTCTCGGCCGCCGCGGAAGAAGATCAGGGTCGGGCTGCCGGTCACGCCCAGCCGGGTGGCCAGGTCCCGGTTGCCCTGACGGAAGATCTTCAGGAAGCGGGCCCTGCCGGCGAACTGGTCGGCCACCGCCTCGAACTTGGGGGCCAGCGCCTCGCAGGGCGGGCACTCGGTCGAGTAGAAGTCCAGCACCACCGGCATGCGCTCCGAGGCGCCCACCACCTCGGCCTCGTACTCCGCCTGGCCGATCTCCTTCACGTTCTCGCTCACGTTCCTCTCCTTGTCGCGCAGACCCATGCCCTCGCGCCGGGCGGCCCGCGCCGATGAATCGATGGGTGACGACCGGGGGTCGTCGGGGCGAGGCGCCCGTCCTGCCGCGCCGCTAGTCGTGGCAGCCCGACACCAGCCGGGACGCCTTGGCGCAGCACTGCGCCGCCTTCTCCGGCGAGCAGCAGGACTTCGCGAGCCTGGTCAAGAGCTTCATGGTCTCGTCTCCCAACCGGTTGGAGCCAGCATCACGCCCGGAGGTTCTTCTTCAGCTTGCCCTGGAGGCTCCGAGCGGCGTCGCAGTCCTCGCAGGGCGCATCCGGCTTCGCCGCCTTCTTGTGGCAGGTGGCGAGGCAGTTCTCGAGCGACTGGACCAGGATGCGGAGCTCCTGGCCGCTGAGGTCGAGGTGGACCGTCTTCTCCATCGCGCTCATCGCGTCCCCTTGAGCGTCAGGCTCCTCACCTGCACGCTTCCCTTCCGGTACGGCTCGGTTCGCTGCAGCACTTCCACCTTCTCGAATCCAGCATCCCGGATGGCGGCGAGGTACTCGGGCTCGGGGACGGCGCCGCCGTAGCACGCCGCCCAGGCGGCCGGGTCGGACCTGACGGAGGCCGGCAGCTCTTCGAGCGACACCACGTCCGAGACCACGAAGCGGCCTCCCGGCCGCAGCACGCGCCGGATCTCCCGGTAGACCGCGCCCTTGTCCGGGGCGTGGTTGATGCTGCAATTGGAGATGACCACGTCCGCCGACCCGTCCGGGAGGTCGAGTGCGGCGAGGTCGTTCCTCAGGAGCCGGACGTTGCGGGCTCCCGCCGGGACGCTTTCCCGCGCCCGGGCCAGCATGGCCTCGCTCGAGTCGACCCCGATGGCGGCCCCGGACGGGCCCACTCGCGCTGCGGCGCGCAGGACGTCCTGGCCCCGTCCGCAACCGAGATCGAGGAGCACCTCTCCCGGGCGCGGCTCGGAGAGGTCGAGGGCGGCCCCGCAGGAGAGCGCGCTCGACTCCCCTGCGAGCCGCGCGTAACGGCTCCGCACCGCGTCGGCGATGGCCGACCCCGCGGGGTGATCCGGTCCGGCTCGAGCCATTCTCCGTCGTTCCTCCCGGCAGTGCGAACCGCCGAGTCTCCGGGAGATTCCACGACGAATATGCCCCGCTGTCACCTCTCCAGTTGGGGCGGGGGGAGCGGCCCGGGCCGGCGCGGGGTGAACGTCGTCCTTGACCTCGCGCCACTGCGTCGCTACCTGTGGAAACCACCCCGAACGGATGGACTCCCTCCGCGTCACCGCGCGCCGGCTCGGTCTCGCCGCGCTGCTCCTCCTCGCTGCCTGCCGGGCCGCCGCGCCGGTGGCCGAGCCCGCGCCCGCCGCGGCGGTCCCGCTCTGGGAGATCGAGAACCCGGTGCGCCCGCTGCCGGTGCCGCCGCTCGGGGTGCCGGTGGAGTTCTCCGAGCTCCCGTTCAAGGTCACCCCCGAGAAGGTTCGCCTGGGTCGCTGGCTGTTCTTCGACACCCGGCTCTCTGCCGACGGGACCGTCTCCTGCGCCTCCTGCCACCGGCCGGAGAACGCCTTCTCCGAGCCGACCCCGGTCTCGACCGGCGTCGGCGGCCGGACGGGCCGGCGCAAGGCGATGCCCATCCTCAACGTCGCCTTTCCCATCACCCCGTCCTACTTCTGGGACGGCCGGGCCGGCTCGCTGCAGGAGCAGGCCAAGGGGCCCATGGCCAGCCGGGTGGAGATGGACATGTCGCACGAGCGGGTGACCGCTGCGATCTCCCGGATCCCCGGGTACCGGAGGTACTTCCGCGAGGCCTTCGGGGACGACCCCGTCGACGTCGAGCGCATCGCCGAGGCCATCGCCGCCTACGAGTCCACCCTGCTCTCGGGCAACTCGGCCTACGACCGCTACGAGGCCGGCGACGACGGCGCGCTCGACGAGCGGCAGCGGCAGGGCCGCGACCTCTTCTTCGGCAAGGCTCGGTGCAACGCCTGCCACCTGGGCTACAACCTCTCCGACTCCCGCTTCCACAACCTCGGAGTGGGGTACCGCCCCCCGGCCCCGGGGAGCGACCCGCGAGCCGGCTTCCGGGACCTCGGCCGGTACGAGGTCACGCGGCGGGAGGAGGACACCGGCGCATTCAAGACCCCCACCCTGCGCGACTGCCGCAAGCACCCGCCCTTCATGCACGACGGCTCCATCGCCACGCTGCGCGAGGTGGTGCTGCACTACGACCGCGGCGGCACCCCGAACCCGTGGCTGGGCGAGGAGATGAAGCCGTTGCACCTCTCGGCGCGGGAGGCGGACGCGCTGGTCGCCTTCCTGGAGGCCCTGGACGGCCAGGGCTACCAGGACGCCCCTCCCGGGTCATTCCCGCGCTGAAATATGAGCGTGAAGGTGAGCGGTTAGGCGATCGTCCGATCAGGACGAGCGTAATTCCCGCGTGATCGGTTATATTTTCGCCCCATGCCAAACCTGAACATGGGTGTGAGGGGCCGCCGCGCTGCCTGGCTGCCCGCCGTGGCCGCGGTCGCCGCCCTCTCCGGCTGCCTCAAGAACGAGGCGGACATCTTCCCTCCCGGGCTCATCCCCATCGACGCGGACAACCTCGCGGCGTTCCCCGCCGGTCCTGGCTGCCCCCAGGGCTTGGGGGTCATTCCCCGGGCGCGCCAGGTCGACAACTACTGGGTCGGCAACGGGAAGGGCTACCTGGCCTACCCCCTCCAGCAGGTGTACCAGGCGATGGGGGAATGGCAGCTCTCCGCCGAGCGGCAGCCGGGCGGGGTGACCCAGCCTCCCAACCTCATCGCAGCCAACGTGGAGCCCGAGTACCCGCTGAGCTTCCTCATCCACCACTTGAACGAAGTGACCCTGTTGAAGCTGAACGTCTGGTTCGACATCACCTGGCGCTATGGCTACCTCGACGGCACGCCCGCCAAGCCCGTTGAAGCGGCCGACCCCAAGGTCGACCCCACGATCGCGGACGCCACGAAGACCAGGATAATCGGGGCGAGGCACAAGAAGACCGACGGCACCACGCACATCCAGGTGCTGACGGGCTCGGTCATGGCCTATGAGCCCCCGGGCTGTCCCGGCGTCACCGCCATCGAGATGATCCGGCACTCCCAGAACGACGATCCGGGTGGCCAATCCAAGGTGGCCTACGATGCCGCGTGCTGGACCGCCTTCTACTTCTACGGCCTGCTCTGGCGGCTGGAGAACCCGACCGCGAACATCGCGACGCTTCCGGAGGACCCCAGGGTCTTTTACGGATACACCTGCACGCCGCAGTAGCGGCCGGAGCGCCCTGGCCACCTGTCAGACCCGCCTGGCACATTCGCGGGGTGAAGCCGCGGCGCTTCGTCACCCTCGACCTCGAGACCGTCGCCGACGAGGCGCTGGTCGCCGCCACCGGCGGCGGGACCGGGCGACCTTTCGACGAGCAGCTGGGCCGGCTGCTCGCGGAGCGCCGGGCCCGGAGCGGCGGGCGGAGCGACTTCCTGCCCCTCCCCTACCACCGCCCGGTGGCCGCCTGCGCCCTGGAGGCGGAGGAGGAGGGTGGCTCGCTGCGGGTCACCGACCTCTCCGCCTGGTCGGACCGGGCCGGCGGCCAGGAGGAGGCCGCCTTCCTGCGCCGCACCTGGCAACGCCTGGCCGGCCGCACCCTGGTGACCTTCCACGGCCGCGGCTTCGACCTGCCCGTCCTGGAGCTGCGGTCGCTCAAGCTCGGCGTGCCGGCGCCCCGCTGGTTCCAAGGAGCGCGGGAGGACGGCTCGCCCGGCCACCAGGACCTGCTGGAGCTCCTCACCAACCGGCGCGCGGTCCCGGCGGCGCCGCTCGACCTCTATGCCAAGCTCCTCGGCCTTCCCGGCAAGGAGGAGGTGGCCGGCCGGGACGTGCAAGCGCTCTACGCGCAGGGCGCGGTCGACCGCATCGCCGCCTACTGCATGACCGACGTGGTGCAGACCTACCTCCTCTTCCTGCGCTACCGGCTGCTGGAGGGCACGATCGGCGAGACCGGCTACGCCGAGAGCATCCGCTCCGCCCGCGAGGGGCTGCCGCGCCTCTTCGCCGCGCGCCTCGGGCCGGGCGAGCGCGCCATCCTCGAGGGGTACCTGGACCGCTGCGCACCCTTCTTCGGCTCCGCCGCCGGGGCGCTGCGCCGCGCGATGTGACCGGAGGCCCCCGTGGACTGGAAGCTGTTCGCCTCGACCTTCGCCGCCGTCTTCCTCGCCGAGATGGGCGACAAGACGCAGCTCGCCACCATGTCGCTCGCCGCCGGCGGGTCCCGCTGGGCGGTCTTCGCCGGCGCGGCACTCGCCCTGGTGGCCACCTCGGCGGTGGCGGTGCTGGCCGGGGAGGTGGTGAGCCGGCTCGTTCCCCCGATCTGGATCCGGCGCGGGGCGGGAGCGCTGTTCCTGGCCCTCGGCCTCCTCTACCTGCTCGGCCGCGGCGATTAGGGAGGGCCGGTTTCCGGAACGCGCCTACGGCGCGTGTCGCGAGCTTCAGCCGGGGCGCAGCGCCGGCTCCGGTCCGTCCGGGCGGGCGACCACCGGCGCAGCCGACCCGGCGAGGGTCGCCGCGCGCGCCGCCAGCCCATTGGCGTCGTCGCGGCTCCAGCCCTCGGCCACCGCGGTCACCCGTCCGCCGCGGTCCACCAGCACCCAGGTGGGCGTCGAGCGCAGCCCGAGCAGCTCCGAGGCGGACCAGGGCTCCGGGTCGACCAGGCACCGGACCGCCGGCCCCCAGCCGGCCGCGGCGGCCATGGCCCGCGCCGGCCCGGGCCCGTCCTGGCACACGGCGGCCAGGGCCAGCCCCGGCACCGCGGCGAAGCGGGGCAGCACCGGCGCGGCCACCTCACAGGCGGCGCACTCGTCCTTGAAGAAGAAGAGGAGCGCCGGCCCGGTCGCCCACAGGGGGGCCAGCCGGAACGGCCGGCCTTCCAGGTCGAGGGCGGCGAGGTCCGGTGCGGCGCTGCCCGGCGCGATCGGCAAGGCTAGCGGGGGCCGCGCTTGGCGCGGCGCTTGCGCTTCACGCTGCGCACGCGCTTCGACTTGGCGCCGAGGCGCTTCACCCGGGCGCGGTTCTTCACCCGGCGCTTGCTGCGGTTGGAGCGGGTCTTCGCCATGTGTTCCTCCTCGTCTACGCCAGCCAGTCCTTGTCCTTCAGCTTCCGCGGCAGGTACTCCTCGGTGATGAAGCTGATGCCGCGGCGGGACAGCGCCTCGAGCTCGTACTTCTCGCCGGAGCGGACCATCTCCTGGATCTCCCGCTGCCAGTGCTTCGCCTGGAACCAGGGGTAGGCCAGCATCTGCTTGGCGCGGCTGACGTCGCCCTCGTCCATGCGGATGGCCACGTTGGAGGGGAGCTTGTACTTCTCCTTGTCGAAGGAGGAGAGCCCGACGAAGCGCGCGTCGGGCACCGCCATCCGCATCGACTCGTAGGCCAGGTTGATGGAGCCCTGCTTCATCACCGAGTAGATGTAGAAGCCCCAGGGGTCGTTGTCGACGAGCACGTACACCGGGAGGCGGAGCTCGTGGTGCAGTCGCTGCACCAGGCGGCGAACCCCTCGCGGCGGCTGCCCTCCCCCCTGCAGGATGATGCATTTCTCGCGCTTCCAGAACTTGTCCTCGTTGAAGCGGGTCCAGACCGCGTCCTTCTCGATGAGCAGGATGTATCGGGCCTCGTGCCGGGCGAACTGGATGACGTTCTCCTCGACGATGGAGGGGACCGCCCAGCCGCCCGAGCCCATGCGCCGCAGGTCGATGGTGTCTCCCGAGTCCCGGATGGTGATGGGTCCGACCATCGACCCCTTGCGCGAGGCGAAGAGGTGCAGCTCCTCGCGCAGGGCGTCGAGGGAGACCTCCAGGTCCTCGATGATGGGGTCGGACTCGTCCTGCTCCTCGAAGGTGTTCTGCTTGGTCTCCCCGATGGTGTGCTTGGTGACGTAGTAGAGGTCGCGGATGCTGGTGGTCTTGCCGGACTCGACCAGCTCCTTGCAGGCCTCGGAGACCAGGAAGGTCTGCATGAACTTCTTCGCCATCGAGACGTTGAAGAAGTACCGCTTCTGCCTCTGGTTCCCGAGCTCCACCAGCCGCCGCTTCTCGTTGAAGCGGACGTTGGCGAGCGAGCGGATGGGGATCTCGACGAAGGGGTTCTTGCCGCCCTTCACCGTCTTCAGCACCGACTCGGCCAGCCTCTCGATCTTGGCCGCCGTCTTCTTGGACACCGCGTCCAGCCTCGCCATGGCCTACTCCGCCTCCTCCTCGGCCCGCCGCGGCCGCCGCGTGATCTTCTCGGACGCCTCCTGCAGCTTCCTGTCCTCCGCCGCCAGGTCGGCCTCGGTGACCCGCGCCGCCACCTTCAGGAACTCCCGGCGGATGGGGTCGGGGCTGCGGCCGACGATCTTGCCGATGGCCTGGGCCACCTCCCGAATGTAGAGCTCGAAGATGCTGCGCCGCTGCGCCTGGTAATCGGCGTGCTGGCGCTTGCGGATGTGGGCGGCCAGCTTGCGCCCGCACTCCTGGGCCGCCAGCTGGATCTCCCGGATGATCTCCGGGTAGTGGGCCACCGCCTCCTTGGACTCGCTGGTGAAGGGGACCCACACCGAGGCCACGTGCACCAGGAGCGCCATGGGGCCGACCGGCAGCGAGCCCTTGGGCTGGCTCATGAGGTAGTTGCGCCAGTCTGTCTTGACGATGGACTCGGTGATGCCGCAGGCTCCGCGCTGGAAGAGCAGCGGCACGCGGTTGGCGAAGCGGAAGAGCTCGATGGGCTTGTCGGCCGGCCAGCTGCCGCCGAAGGCCAGCCCCACCTCCACCTGGAAGGGGTTGCCTCGGTAGACCTTGGGGGGCCGGGTGACGGTGGCGATGAAGTAGTCGTGGCCCTTGATCTTCTCGACGCCCTCCTCGGGCGGGGCCTCGGGAGCGGCCGGGACCTCGGGCTTCGCCTCCTTCGCCTTGCGGGAGGCCCGCTTCTTGGCGTGGTCCAGGTCGAGCTGGCCGTCGCCGTCCTCCTCCGGGCCCTCGCTCTCGATGACGTGGAGGAAGGAGACCAGCCCCTTCTTCATCAGCTCGTCGCCGATGGGGGAGAGGCAGTTGGTCGGCGGGGCCATGATCTTGGTCTCGCCGATGGCCTTGTGGAGCTGCTCGGCCAGGTCGCGGTCCCCGGCGATGTCGCGGGGGCGCACCTTCCCTTTCCAGGACAGCTTCCCCAGGATCTCGTCGGCCACCGCCGGCGAGACGCGCGAGAAGGCGGAGGTGAGGAAGCCGCGCACGTCGTGGCTCTTCGAGTCGGCGGCCATGAGCATCAGCGCCCCGAGCTCGACGCCGTGCGGGTGCGGACGGATCTCCATCGCCTCCTTGGGCAGGTCCTCGGTGGCCCGGGGGAAGGTCAGCACCGGCTGCTTGGGCCGGCGGAAGTGGACCGTGGCGTGGGGGTTGGCGAGCGCGGTGTGCTCCACGTAACGGTTCACGAAGCGCTGGCCCTGCTGCCAGTTGGCGACGATCTCCAGCTCCACCCGCGTGCCGTGCTCCTGGTGCCAGGCGCCGAGGGTCTCGTCGCGGGTCACCACCGGGTTGTTCTTGCGGGTGTCGATCTGGATGTCGAAGGCGTGGGCCGGCTTCCCCTTGCCGGTGCGGCTCACCACCGCGATGGGCTGCCCGGTGGTGAGCTGGCCGTACATGGCGGCGGCGCTGATGCCGATGCCCTGCTGGCCGCGGGACTGCTTCAGGCGGTGGAACTTGGAGCCGTAGAGCAGCTTCCCGAAGATCTTCGGGACCTGGGCCTTGACGATGCCGGGGCCGTTGTCCTCCACCACCACCCGGAAGCGGCCCTCGCCCTTGGTGAGCTCCCCCTCCTGGTTGTCCCGGAGCGCCAGGTCCTGCACCTCGATGGTGAGCTCCGGCAGGATGCCCGCCTCCTCGCAGGCGTCGAGGGAGTTGTCGACCGCCTCCTTGATGGTGGTGAGCAGGGCCTTGGAGGGGTTGTCGAACCCCAGCAGGTGGCGGTTCTTGGTGAAGAACTCGGAGATGGAGATCTCGCGCTGCTTCTGCGCCATCTGCTCGGCGGTGGCCCGCCGCCTCGGGCTGCGGGGCGGCGCGGGCTCGGGGAGCGGGAAGGGCGTGACCTCGGCGCTGGGCTGCTCGGGCGCGGCGCGGGCCCGAGCGGGGCCGGGCCGGCCGCCCCGGCGGCCGCGCCTCTCGGGGGGAGGAGCGGCGGGCACGAGCTCCAGCTGCTTCGAGCGCCCGGTACCCCTTTC
>Ga0079037_100001843_pt1 | contig 11302 bp, 9 predicted proteins | sample Mud3Dept4metaG_FD_71479 | JGI IMG/M metagenome (GOLD analysis project Ga0079037, IMG submission 71479) | Freshwater wetland microbial communities from Ohio, USA, analyzing the effect of biotic and abiotic controls - Mud 3 Core 4 Depth 4 metaG | ecosystem: Environmental > Aquatic > Freshwater >... | reverse complement strand
ACTGACGAACCGAGAGACCGAGCGACGACCGCGGGAGCTCTTGAGAGACCGACCAGCCGGACATGGGTCCTCAACCACCCGAGAGACTGATCGACTGATCGACAAGTGCGGTAGCTGCTGAGCGACTGACTGAGAGATCGACCGACTGAGATGCAGATTGCCCGCGTGATCGGTAACGTCGTGACCAGCGTGAAAGACCCCGGGCTCGACAGTCGAACGCTGCTGCTGATTCAGCCGCTGACGGCCGCCGGGGCCGCCGCCGGCAAGCCACTCGTCGCCTCCGACTCGGTAGGCGCCGGCGTTGGCGAGCACGTCTTCTTCGTGCGCGGCAGCGAGGCGGCCTTCCCGTTCCAGCCGCGCGTCGTCCCCACCGACGCCTCGATCGTCGGGATCATCGATCACTGGCACGCCGACTGACCGCCGCGGCGACCATGCTCCTCGCGCGCGTCGTCGGCACGGTCGTCTCCACGCAGAAGAACCCGAAGATCCACGGGGCGAAGCTGCTGCTCGTCCAGCCGACGACTCCGTCGGGTCAGGACACCGGGACCACGCTGCTCGCGATCGACTCGGTGGGCGCCGGCGTCGGCGAGCGCGTGCTCGTGGTTGTCGAGGGCAAGGGCGCCGTGCAGGCGCACGGCGTGCCGCTCACGCCGATCGATGCCGCGATCGTCGGCATCGTCGATCACATCGACAGCACCGAGTAAGGTGCGTCCTCGGAAGATGGCCTGGCGCAGCATGCAGTGCCGTGTCTGCGCGACAGCGCGAATCGCCCAGCCCTGAAGCGCCGGGCCACGGGTGCCGGTTGTCCCGAACGCACCGGGCCGGGCCGCGAGTGGCGATTGTCCGCTCGCCCTCAGTCGTGACACCGCGCTTCAGCGCTGTGCGTCCCGCGTGTGTCGGCAGCGCACACGCGGTGCACTGGGCTGCACGCGCCTTCTCACCACGAACGACTTGCGCTACCCTGAGTCCTTACAGGACGTGCTCCGGCGCGCCGCGGTCGAAGCCCGCGGGTCGTGTCGGCCGCAGGAGGTTGTCATGGCGAGACGGCAAGTTTCGATGGCGGCGGCCCTGCTGCTGACCGCCCTCCCCGCCGCGGCGCAGGAGACGGCGCCGCCGCAGGGCGAGATGGTGTCGATCGAGGTCGTCGGCACCAAACCCAGCGTGGTGTCGCTGCAGACCGGTGGCAGTTGGCCGCTGACGATTCGTCTGCTCGCCAACTGGCCGCTCGGGATCGCGACGGTGTCGATTCCCGAGCCGTACCCGGAGTCGCCGCAGCGCGGGTTCATCGTGTTCGCCGATCCGGACGACTGCTTCTCGTTCTCGCTCGAGCAGCTGCAGGGGAGCGCGGTCGAGCCGTGCCCCGGCGGCCACGACGAGACGTACCTCGAGTTTGCGCCCGACATGAACCTCGCTGGCCTCGAGAAGTCGTCAGGCTACGACGACCCGGAGAACCCGCCGCCCTCCCCGTCGGTGGTCGGGCTCAACCCGCTCAAGCTGCCGCTTGGCGATCCACAGCCCTTCCCGGCGTGGAACGCTCCTCCACCACCGGGTCCTGGGTGTCCGCCGCCGAACCCGGGTGCGAACGATGAGGTCGCGTACCCTGGTCCTTCCACTGGCGGTGACGCGAAGGACAACGTCGGCTACGGCGCCTCACCCAACATCCCGGGCCTCGTGGTGCTGTCGGACACCGGCGTGGGCAACGTGTGGGTGAACGATGTCGTCGGAGGCGCCTTGGAGGGGGTGAAGCTGGCATCGCCACGGCGTGCGCGCAACCTCGCGGGCTTCGCCAACCTGATCGGGCTGACGCTGAACGACCGCAAGTCGCCGACGCAGGGGCGCGCGAGCGTCACCGCGGCGTTTCACGTCGGGCGCGACCTCTTCAAGCCCGTTGCGCTCGTGGACTGGGATCAGTTGGACGCCAGCGGGATTGCCTGCGAATACGACGCGGTGTGCAACCCGCTGTGCGACATCGTGGACGACCGCGTGGCCTGGCGCCTGGAGGGTGGCCCCCTGACGTTCGGCAGCGACACGTGGTCGTTCCGCGATGCGCTCAACGCTCACATCACGACGCTGCGCATCTTCGTCGTCAGCGGGACCGCGCCCGACGAACTGGTTGACCAGAACGGCGATGGGATCGTGAGTATCCGTGACGCGCAGGCGATGGGGCTGACGCCGCTCTCACGCGAGTCGATCGTGCGCGTCCAGTCCCTGCACCAGGAGGTGGAGCCGGGCCTGGGCATCCCGTTCGACTTCTTCGGTGACGGGATCGACCCGCCGCCGGCTCCGGCGGGCGGCGGGTCGATCAACGGCATCCCGCGGTAGAGCCTACCGCAGCGAGGCGAGCCGGCGCGCCTCCGTCACGTCGCGGAAGCCTGGGTCCGCCCGGGCCCAGACTTCCGCCAGCTTCGCCGCGGTACCGGCCGCCTCGGCCTTCCTCCCCATCGCCTCCGACACCTGCGCCTGCGCGAGCAGGGCGCGCTGGCGATCAAGTTCCAGGTCGAGCCGCGGCTGTGACGGGTCCGGGAGCGCCGCGGCCTGGGTGGCGTTCGCGAGCGCCTCGGGGTACCGGCCGGCCGCAAGGTAGGCGCGGCTGAGGCCCAGCGTGTAGCGCGCATACTCGTAGCCGGACAGGCTCACGGCGCGCGACAGGTCATCGACCGCCTCCTGGGCCTTACCCTCGGCGAGCAGGGCGAGCCCGGAGAGGTAGGCGGCGGCTTTGTCCTCCGTGCGATCCGGGTTCTCGGCCGGGAGCGCGTGCGTACCGATCTTGGCCGCTGTGGCGCGCACCTCCGCGTGCCGGCCCTGCGTGAGCCGCACGAGGCCGAGCGCGAAGAGGTAGCGCGTGGGCGCCGCGGCGGGCGACTTGGCGATCGCCTGCGTGGCGAGCTGTTCCGCCCGCCCCGCGTCGCGCAGCTCCATCGCGTTGAGGGCGCGCACCGACAGCGCCAGCGCCTCGCGAATGCGCTCGGACGCCAACGGCGCCTGCGCCCGTTCGAGCACCCGCGACGACTCCCCGAAGCGCCCTTCTCCGCGCAACACATTCGCCAGGGCCAGTGCGGCGTCGACGCGGAACCGCGGCGGCACCTTCTTCTCCCCGACGAGCGGCGTCAGCAGCCGCTCCGTTTCGGCATACCGGCCGCGCAGGGCCTCCACTTGCGCCAGGGCGATCGCGGAGAAGTGAAACGCGGGGTCCACCTGGAGCGCCTTCGCGTACTCGGTGGCGGCGAGGTCCAGCACGCCCTGGGCCCCGTACGCGTCGCCCAGCAGGTGGTGCGCGTTCGCGCTTCCGGGATCGAGGGCCTCGTACCTGCGGAACTGCTCGATGGCGCGGTTGTAGTCCTTCTGTCCCAGGAACGCCGAGCCCCATATTGCGTGCGTGGTGGGCGCCTGCGGGTCGATCCGTGCCATCAGTTCGGCCTGCTCGATGGCCTTTGCCCACTCGCCACGCTCCAGGAAGATGTTGCCGAGATACTGCCGCGGCTCGAGGTCGTACGGATAACGGTCCGTCAATTCGCGGTACTGCTTCTCGGCCTCGTCGTAGTCGCGATTCAGGTACCGCTCCGCAGCCCGGACGTAGCGGGCGTCCCGATCAGGCAGGCGTGCCGCCTCGGCGACGGCCGTCGCGACCTCGCGCTGGGCCTCGTCCAGCCGGCCCACGGCCACGAGGGTGTTGGCGAGCCGCAGTCGGGCCATCGTGAAGTCTGGCGAGATCCGAAGCGCCTCGGTGAGCCGGTCGACTGCCGCATCATAGCGATACGTACTCATCGCGGACACCCCGGCCACGAACGCTTCGTAGGCGGGCGCGTTTCGCGTCGCGAAATCGGCGGCGTAGGTGTCGACTCCCTCGGTGAGCGGCACGCGCAGACCGCGCTTCACGGCGAGCGCGATGCGGTTGGACGCGCCGAGCACGTCGGAGGCCGAAGTCGACGGCGTGCGATCGGAGGCAACCTGCGTGCCCGACCGCACGTCGGTCAGGCGGCTCGTGACGAGGAAGCCACCCTCGGCCGGGAGCACCTCACCGGTGAGCACATAGGCAAGGCCGCTGGCCGCCGCCGCCTTCATGAACGCCGCATCGTCGGCCGCGCCTTGCCGCAGCTGCGCGACCCGCTGCGGAGAGACGACGCGGAGATGGCGGGACGAGGCGAGGCTGTCGGCCACGAGCCGGGCCACGCCGTCACCGGCCCAGTCGAGATCCCTCACGCCGGTGCGGTTGACGAACGGCGCGATGCCGACGAGCGGCACTGCGGGCACGGCCGCGGCCGCGGGCGCCTCGGGTCGCGCGGCGGCCCGGCGTGCCTGCCACGCCGTGACACCCCACCACGTGCCCGCCGCCAGGAGCCCGAGCACGGCCAGGGCGGCAATCGGCCGCCACACGCGCCGCCGGCGTGCTTCGTACACGAGCGAGGTGCGCACCTCGCCGGCGTCGAGATCCGCGAGAATCCCGCGCACCGACGCGTAGCGCAGCCCCTTGTCGATGGCGAGGCAGCGGTCGAGCAGCTTCTGCAGATGTGGCGGCAGCGTGGGGTCGACGTCGAGGGCGCGCGGCGCGGGCTCGCGCACCCGCTTCATCATCACGTCGAACAACGAGTTGCCGGTGTAGGGCCGCACGCCGGTCAGCAACTCGTAGAACACGACACCGAGGCTGAAGATGTCCGACCGCGCGTCCACGTGCTCGCCCTTCACCTGCTCGGGCGACATGTAGTGGGGCGTGCCGATCACCGCGCCAGTCTGCGTCATCGACGCCACGGCGTCGGAGGTCGCGAGGCCGAAGTCCGTCAGGTAGGCCTGGCCCGCGGCGTCGAGCATCACGTTCTGCGGCTTGAGGTCCCGGTGGAGCACGCCCTTGTCGTGCGCCGCGGCAAGCCCCTCGCAGATCTGCCGAAACAGCGCCAGCGCGCGGTCGAGCGGCAGCCGTCCTCCCGCGAGCACCGCGTCGAGCGCCTCTCCCTCGACGAACTGCATCGTCAGGAACTTCACCCCGTCGGCCTCGCCGAGGTCGTAGACGCGCAGCACATTGGGATGCGTGACGATGCTCGAGAGCTGCACCTCACGGCGGAAGCGATCGAGGAAACCGGGCTCGGCGAGCAGGTGCGGCGCGATGAGCTTGAGCGCCACCTCGCGTCCCAGTTCGCGATCGCGTGCCAGGTACACCGCCCCCATGCCGCCGCGGCCGAGGAGCCGCAGGATCTCGTACCGCGCGCCGAGACGGCTGCCGGGTGGGAAGGGATCGGCGCCGGGCTCCGCGGGGGGGCGGTGCGACGTCGGTGTGCGCGCGCCCGGGCGCGTAGCGTCGTTCGCGCTTCTGACGTCGGCCGGCGGTCTCGTCAGGTCTGCGCCCGGGGCGTCTCCCTCGCTCGTCGCGGGCGCGGAGCGCCCGTGCGGCGCGGGGGAGATCGCCGTGACGTCCGCATCGCCGGGCACGGCCGGAACGGTCTGCGGAGCCCCAACGCCTTCGGGTCCTGGGGCACCTGCCGCCACGGGTGGGACCGTCGCATCGGCCGCCTCGAGCGGCAGCGAGCAGTAGGCGCAGAAACGGGCGCCCTCAGGATTGCTGCGGCCGCAGCGGGTGCAAATCATACCGGGTGCGCGGGACCTTGCCGGTGATTATGCCAAGGTTTCGTGTGCGGCGGGGCCGCACACCAGGAGGACGCCGCGCGTCGGCGCGCCGGTCGAGGGCGTCACGCTTCGAGCGCCGCAAGCACCTGGTCGATATCCGCTGCCGTGTGCGCCGCGTTCACCTGGAACCGGATCGTCTCGTCCCCGTGCGGCACCACCGGGAAGGTGAGACCCACGGCCAGCACCTCGTGTTCGAAGAGCCGGCGCACGGTCGTGCGAACGCGCTCGGTGTCGCGCAGCAGCAGCGGCACCACCGGGTGGGGGCCAGGGATCGACTCGAACCCGCGCGCGGCCAGGCCGTCGCGGAACTGTCCCGTGCGCGCCTTCAGGTTCGCGAGCCGCTCGCGGCCCTCGGCGCCGTCGGCGATGTCGATGGCCGCCACCGCCGCCGCGCAGTCGGCCGCGCTGAGCGGGTTCGTGTAGATGTAAGTGTCGGCCTTCTGCCGCACGGCTTCGACGAGCGTCGGGCTCCCCGCGATGAAGCCGCCATTCACGCCGAACGCCTTGCCGAAGGTGCCGACGAGGATGTCGGCGCGCGTGCCGGTGTGCTCCTCGGTGCCGCGCCCGGTCGGGCCGTAGGCGCCCACCCCGTGCGAGTCGTCCATCACCGTCACCACGCCATCGCGGAACCGCGACTCGTGCCGGGCGGCCAGTGAGACGATGTCGGCCACCGGCGCGTTGTCGCCGCGCATCGAGTAGATCCCGTCGAAGATGACGACGACGCGGCCCGTGCCCGGGGAGACCGCCTCGAGCTGGCGCGCGAGGTCTCCGAGGTCGTTGTGGCGGTAGATCGCGCGCTGCTCCTTCGGTACGTTGGCGATGCGCATCGCGCGGATGATGCAGTTGTGGTTCAGCTCGTCGCCGATCCAGAAGGTATCGGGGCCGCTCAACGTGATGCCGAGGCCGAGGATCGAGGTGTAGGCGGAGTTGAAGATGCGCGCGGCGGGCCGGCCGACGAACGCGGCGACGCGCTGCTCGAGCGCGACGTGGCTGGCTGAGGTGCCGTCGATGAACCGCACCGCGCCGGGGCCGGTGCCATAGCGGTGCGTCGCCTCGTCGGCGGCCCGGATGAGGTCGGGATGGTTCGACAGCGAGAGGTAGCTGTTCGAGTTCATCCGCAGGAACTCGCCGGGTGTGCCCGCCAGCCTGTACCGCGGCCCCCGGCCGTCGCGCCCCGGCACGTAGCCCGAGACGACGCGCTCGGGCGCCTTGGCGCGCCCCTCGCGCTCGAGCGCGGCGACCTCGGTGACGAGCGTGGCGTCCAGTTTCTGCAGCGACATCGCGGCGATTCCCTCCCGGCGGCGCGGCCGCCCCGAAGAGCGTATCACCGCGGCGACGGTTCATCGGGGGGGCCGGCGCCTTCCCGGTCGGCCTGGATCTCTTTCCATTCACTCACGACGAGATCGCGCAGCGCGAGGGAACGCCCCTGTTGGAGGTGGTACGCACGAGCCGTTGGCGCTACCGCCGCTGATGCGACCGACCTGGGGGGGCCGGTGCGGCCAGGGCTGCGAGGCCGGGCCGAGACCGATGCGACCGTGGCACAGCGCTTCAGCGCCGCGCGGGGGCGGGGCCGACGCGCCGTGCCCACCAGGAGTCGGTCCAGACAGCGAGGCGCGCGGGTAGACTAGGTCTTGCACGGGGCCTGCTCAGACGCCCCGCACGACACCAGGAGCACAACGGATGTCCTCCCCATCCCTCGACCGCGACCGCGTCGTCTTCCGAGCCACCGCCGCCCACACGGGCCGCAAGCTGGCCGTCACCCCGCAGAACAGCGCGATGCGCCATCTGAGCTACGGCCGCATCATCCTCAGCCCGGAGGTCCCCGCCGTGGAGTTCGACGCGGGCGGTGAAGAGGTGGGCCTGATCGGCCTCGCCGGCGAGGTGGACGTGATCGTTGCGGGGCAGACGTACTCGCTGGGCCGCCACGACGCGATCTACATCCCGCGGGACGAGCACGTCACCGTGCGGACGGGCTCGACGGCCGACCTCGCCGAGTGCCGCGCGCCCGTGGAGCACCGGTACCCGTTGCAGCACGTCAAGTACGCCGACGTCCTGGCCAACCCCGGCCTGCACTTCTCGACGGGTGGGCCCTCGACCACGCGCACCCTGAACATCCTGCTCGGCAAGAACATCGAGGCCGGACGGCTGGTGGCGGGCGTGACCCGCTCCGAGCCGGGCCACTGGACGAGTTGGCCGCCGCACGAGCACGCCGCGCTGCTCGAGGAACTCTACGTCTACTACGACATGCCGCCGGAGGCCTTCGGCGTGCAGTTCGTCTACACGAATCCCGGGGATCCCGAGCGCGTCGAGGTCGTGCGAGACGGTGATGCCGTACTGATGCCCGAGGGCTATCACCCGAACGTCTCCATCCCGGGGCACCCGATCAGCTTCATCTGGATCATGGCCGCGCACCGCGAGGTGGAAGACCGGCAGTTCGGCGTGGTGAACGTCCAGCCGGAGTTCGCCGGCGTCGCCTCGGGCCTCGAGAAGGGTCGGACGTAACGCGTGGCCGGTATCCTCGACCGCTTCCGTCTCGACGGTCGCACCGCGCTCGTGACGGGCGCCTCAGCGGGCCTCGGCGAAGCCATGGCCGTCGCGCTCGCGGAAGCCGGCGCCGACGTGGTGTGCCACGGGAACCGCCGGCCGCCGGATGCGGTGGCGGCGCGCATTGCGGCGCTGGGCCGGCGCAGCGCCGCGATCCGTGCCGACCTCGCCGACCCGGCTGCCGCCGGCGCGGTGGTGGACACCGCTGCGGCTGCCCTGGGCCCCCTCGACCTCTTGATCAACAACGCGGGCACGATCCGGCGCGCGCCCGCGGCCGAGCACCCCGACGAGGACTGGGACCTGGTGCTCGCGGTGAACCTCACGGCGGCGTTCCGGATCGCGCGCGCGATGGGCCGTCAGCTCCTCGCCCGCGGTCGGCCCGGGAAGATCGTCAACGTCGTCTCGGTGCTGTCGTTCCAGGGGGGCGTGCTCGTGCCCTCGTATGCGGCGGCCAAGGGCGGGCTCGCCCAGCTGACCAAGGCGCTCGCCAACGAGTGGGCGGCGCGTGGCATCCAGGTGAACGCCATCGCGCCGGGCTACATGCGCACCTCCAACACCGAGGCGCTGAAGCGCGACGACACGCGGAACCGGCAGATCCTCGAACGCATTCCCGCCGGCCGGTGGGGCGAGCCGGATGACCTGAGCGGCGCGGCCGTGTTCCTCTGCTCGGCGGCCAGCGACTACCTGTCGGGACACGTGCTCGTGGTGGATGGCGGCTGGCTGGCGCGGTAGAGACGCGCGGGCCCGGGCGTGAGGCGCACGGCCTGAGGCGCAAGGCGGACAGGGGCGTACGGCGGCAGGTGGAGCACCCATGAAAACCGTCACCTTCGGCGAGATCATGCTGCGGCTGAGCCCCCCCGGGTTCGAGCGGTTCTTCCAGTCGCCCGTCCTCTCGGCCACCTTCGGCGGCGGGGAGGCCAACGTCGCGGTCAGCCTCGCGCACTTCGGCCACGAGAGTCACTTCGTGACGAAGCTGCCAGCCAACCCGATCGGTGACGCGGCGCTGAAGACGCTGCGCGCCGAGGGCGTGCGCCCCGGTCACATCCGCCGTGGCGGCGAACGCGTGGGGATCTACTTCGCCGAGACCGGCGCGAGCCAGCGCGCCTCGACGGTGGTCTACGACCGGACCGGCGCGGCCATCGCGCAGGTGCAGGCCGGCGAGTTCCCCTGGGGGGACATCCTCGCTGGCGCGGCGTGGTTCCACGTCACGGGGATCACCCCGGCGCTCGGCACGGGCCCGGCCGCCTGCACGCGTGAGGCAATCGATGCGGCGCGTGCGGCGGGCGCGAAGGTGAGCCTCGACCTCAACTACCGCGCGAAGCTCTGGACCCGCGAGCGGGCACGCGAAGTGATGCGGCCGCTCGTCGAGGGCGCCGACCTCGTGATCGCGAACGAGGAGGACATCCAGGCGTCGCTCGGCCTCGACGTGTCCGGAGCCGACGTGGTGGCGGGCCAGCTCGACGTCTCGGGCTTCCGCGCGGTGGCCGAGCGGGTGGCGCGAGAGTTCCGCGTGGATCGCGTCGCCATCACGCTGCGCGAGAGCCACTCGGCCAGCCGAAACGGCTGGAGTGCCCTGCTCTACGACGCGGCGACGGGCGGCGTCCACGAGAGCCAGCGGTACGACGTCGTGCTCGTCGACCGCATTGGCGGGGGCGACAGCTTCGCGGCAGGCCTGATTCACGGACTGCTCGAGGGCTGGGACCTGGGGCGCGCCGTGCGCTTCGCCGTGGCGGCGAGCGCGATGAAGCAGACGATCCCGGGCGACTTCAACCGCGTGTCGGTGGCGGAAGTGGAGCGGCTGGCCACGGGCGACGAGAGCGGCAGGGTCCAGCGTTGACGAGGCTCGCGGCTCGGATGACCCTCTCCGGGCCGGAACGGCGCATACTCTGAGTAGAAGGCCACTCGGCCGGGAGGAGCCCATGCGCTGGGGACCGTGCGCCGTGCTTCTCATCGGGGTCGCGCTGCCACTCACCACAGCGGGTGCCGCGCCTGCGGCGTCTCCGGCGGTTGACGAAACGCCAGCCCCGGCGCTCGCGGGAGCCCCCTCGTCGCAGCAGAGCTGGGACAACCTGTCCTGCCTGCGGCCCGGCGACCGCATCGAGGTGCTCACCTGGCGGCGGAGGTTGCTGGCCGGGCGGTTCTCCGGCTACTCCGACGCGGAGATCAGATTCGTGACCGCGGGTGAGGACGTGGTCATCGAGCGCGAACACGTCATGCAGGTGGTGCGCCGGCCGATGACGCGCGGCGTCCGCAACGCGCTGCTGGCCTTCTCGGCCGCAGCGGTGGTGGGTCTTGCCGCCGGCGCCGGTGCGGAGGCCGCCTGCGATCCCGCCGGCGCGAGCGAGGCCGCCGGGGACGTGGCGCTCCGCACGGGCCGCGCCGTCACGCACGCGCTACCCGACCACGTCGTCGTCTACCGCGCGGCCGTGGGCAGCGGTCAGCAATGATGTCGGGGCCGGATCGCGAATCGCAGGGTGTTGGGCGATTCGCGACCCGGCCCGCAGGACGTCAGCGCGCCTTGGCGCTGGCGATGTTCGAGTACGCCGAGCAGGCGGAAGCGGCGCACGCACTCACGCGATAGCGGTACGTCGTGCCCCGTGCGACGGTGGTGTCGGAATACGTCGCGACATTGGCGGCGGTGCTGCCGATCTCGGCGAAGTTGGTGCACGTGCCGCCCACGCACCGCTCCACGCGGAAGGCGGTCTCGTTGTTCGAGTTGTCGGTCCACGTCAGGGTGATGCGCCCCGTCGTGGCCGAGGCCTTCAGCCGTGTCGGCGCGGCCGGCGGGGCAGCCGGCGGCGCCGGCGTCGTTGCCGACGCCGTGTTCGAGTAATCGCTGTCACCGCCAGCGTTGTACGCCCGCACCCGATAGCTGTAGGACGTCGAGCCGGAGACCGTGGCGTCGGTGTAGCCAGCCACACCGGCCGATACCATCGTCAGCTGCGTGAAGCTGGTGCACCCGGCGCCCTGGCACCGCTCGATCTCGAACCCCGACTCGTTGCTGGCGTTGTCCGTCCAGCTCAGGGCGATCTGGCTCGATGAGGTCGCCGTCGCCACCAGGTTGGACGGCGCCGCGGGTGGCGCGGGCGCGGGAGCGCCGCAGCCGGACAGCTTGAACGCGGCGACCCGCGTGCGCCACGGC
>Ga0079037_100001842_pt1 | contig 11304 bp, 7 predicted proteins | sample Mud3Dept4metaG_FD_71479 | JGI IMG/M metagenome (GOLD analysis project Ga0079037, IMG submission 71479) | Freshwater wetland microbial communities from Ohio, USA, analyzing the effect of biotic and abiotic controls - Mud 3 Core 4 Depth 4 metaG | ecosystem: Environmental > Aquatic > Freshwater >... | reverse complement strand
GTCTTGTGCCGCCAGCAGTGCGGATAGCTGTGCTTCAGGCTGGCGACCCGCAGCAGATTGCCGTGCACCTTCAGCGTATCAATCACCCGTTCGTTGGCGGCGAATACGTGCAGGCCGGCGAACAGCGGGGTATCGGGCAGGAAGCGGCCATCCGGCCCCACCGGGTTGTCCACCGGCAGGCCATAGCGCGAACCGACCACGTAGTCTTCCTGGCCGTGAGCTGGAGCCGTGTGAACCGCGCCGGTGCCGGCGTCGGTGGTGACGTGATCGCCGAGGATGACCGGCACTTCCCGGTCGTAAAACGGATGGCGCAGGGCCAGCCGTTCCAGTTCAGCGCCCGGACCGTAGGCGATCACTCGATAATCATCAATGCGCCAGCGGGCCAGCGAGTCCTTCAGCAGCGGCTCGGCGACCACCAGCCGCTCCTGGCCCCGGTCAGTCTCGACTTGCACGACCACGTATTCCAGCCCCGGATTGACCGCTACCGCCTGGTTGGCCGGCAGGGTCCACGGCGTGGTGGTCCAGATCACCACGGCCAGCGGTCCCTTGCCTTCGTGGCCCTCGACATGATGCAGCCGGGCCATCAGCGCCTCGGGGTCCACCACCGCGAAACGCACGTCAATCGCCAGCGAGTCGCGATCCTCATACTCGACCTCGGCCTCGGCCAGCGCCGACCCGCAATCAATGCACCAGTACACCGGCTTCGAGCCACGGTACAGATGGCCGTTGGCGATGATCCGCGCCAGCGACCGCACGATGTCGGCCTCAGCGCGGAAGTCCATGGTCAGATACGGCTTCTCCCAGTCGCCCAGCACGCCCAGCCGCTGAAAATCGGTGCTCTGGCTGGCGATCTGCTCGGCGGCGAACGCCCGGCAGGCAGTGCGGAACTGGCGGGCGTCCACCTGAACCCCCACCTTGCCCAGCTTCTTTTCCACCACCTGCTCGATGGGCAGGCCGTGGCAGTCCCAGCCCGGCACGTAGGGCGCGTCGAAGCCGCTCAGCGTCTGGGACTTGACGATGATGTCCTTGAGCACCTTATTGACGGCGTGGCCGATGTGAATCGTCCCATTGGCGTAGGGGGGACCGTCGTGCAGCACGAACTTGGGTCGCCCGGCGAATTCGACGCGCTGCCGCTGGTACAAGTCCAGTTCCCGCCAATAGCGCAGCAACTCCGGCTCGCGTTTGGCGAGATCGGCCTTCATCGGAAAGGCGGTCTGGGGAAGATTGAGGGTGTCTTTGTAATCGGCCACGGTAAACCTCTAGGAAAGCCGGGTGCTCAAAAACCCCCGATCTGGTCAGGGGTGAGGGGTGAGGGGTGACGGGAGGGCAGGATGCCCCGCGCGGCGAACCAGGCCCGAGCGGTCTGTTCGTCCTGCTGAATTTGCGCTTGCAAAGCAGCCAGGGACGCGAAGCGCTGTTCCGGGCGGAGATAATGCAGGAAATCCACCTTGACATGCCGGCCATAGAGATCGCCCTGGAAGTCGAGCAGATGGACTTCCAGCCGTTCGCGCTCGCCTTCGACCGTCGGACGGCAGCCCACATTGGCGATGCCGGGCCAGAGTTGCAGATCGGGGCCGCTCAGCAGCACGGCGTAGACTCCGTAAACCGGAGTGACGCGGCGGTGGAGGTGGATGTTGGCGGTGGGAAAGCCGATGGTGCGGCCCCGGCGGTCGCCGTGCGCCACCCGCCCGCACATATCGTAGGGCCGACCCAGCAGCCGCGCCGCCAGATCCAGATCACCCTGGGCCAGCGCCTGGCGAACACGGGTGCTGCTGACCCGTTCGCCGCCCACGCTGTAGCTGTGATTATCGGCTACTGCGAACCCGTGGCGCTGGCCGGCCTGGACCAGCATGGCGAAATCGCCAGCACGGCGGTGGCCGAAGCGGAAATCGTCGCCGATGACCAGATAGCGGATGCCCAGCCGCTCGATCAGCAGATCTTCGATGAAGCGTTCCGCCGGCATCGCCGCCAGCCGGTGGTCGAATTCCAGACACAGCACCCGTTCGATGCCGAGGCCATCCAGCGCCAGCAGCTTTTCGCGCAGGCGCATCAACCGGGCGGGGGGCGCTTTCGGGCCGGCGAAAAATTCCTGCGGCTGCGGCTCGAAGGTGATGACCAGCCTTGGCAGGCGCAGGCGCGCAGCCTGCTCGGCCAGTTGGGCGAGAATCGCCTGGTGGCCGAGATGCACGCCATCAAAATTGCCAATCGTGGCGACGCAGCCCCGGTGGCGGGGCCGCAGGTTGTGTTGACCGCGAATCAGTTCCATGCCGACTTTCGAGCGAGGGTTGGCGAACGAAGATCGGCATTATAGGGATAATTGACGGCTTCTTGACACCGCGCCGAATGCTGGCCGGGAACGCCAGTCCGGCGGCGCTCGAACCGGGTCGGTTCCAACGCGCGGCCCAGGGCCACGGTTTGCCAATTCGGAACCTGTTCAGGCGGATAACCGGCTGTCTCCCGGCCAGTCCCAAAGTTCGCGCGGATAGTCGCGGTACAACTGCTGGAAGGCCCGGTCATAGCGCCGCTCGGCGGCGATCACCCGCGCCAGTTCCCAGGGCCGGATGGGATGGCGTTCGACCCGCAGTGGGTTGCGCCAGGCCGCTTCGCGGACCTGACGGGCGAACGCCGCACTGAACTCGCGCAACGGCAGCGTCGTCGGGGTGAGCGGGTGCATGCAGTCATGCAGATCGTAGGCATCCCCACACCAGAATGCAGGCCGGGCCGCTACATAGTCCGGGGTGCCGGGCGAAGGGGTGCAAACGGTGAAGCTGCACTGCGCCGGCGGCATGGCGTTGACGTAGTCGCGCAGGCGCTGGAATTCGGTGTGGCCGTATTCCGGGCGCACCATGAACGCGGCGTGGCAGGCGATGCCCAGGCGGCGCAAGGTATCGTGGGCGCGTTCGTTGTGCGAGACGGTGCCGCCCTTGTGGACCGCTTTCAGTTCCTGGTTGGTGACGAATTCGAAGCCGACGAACACGCCGTCCAGGCCGATCTCCTTCCAGCGGCGCATCAGTTCCGGGTAGTGCAGGATCGTGGTGGCCCGCGCCCAGGCGAAGTAGCGCTTCTTCACGCCGCGCTTTGCCAGCGCCTCGGCCAGTTCGAAGCCGAACTGCTCGTCAATGAAATTCTCGTCGTCGGCGAAATAGACGTGATCGGCCTCGATCCGCGCCAAATCTTCGGCCACCACGTCCGCCAGGCGTGGCTGGTGGGTCTTGCCACTCAGAAACGGCACGATGCAGAACGAGCAGGTCATCTTGCAACCGTAGGAAGTGCGGGCCATCGCCACCCGGGGAAACAGCACCTGCCAGTTGCGCGGGTTCTCGCAGACCCAGACGCAGTAATAGTGGCGACTGTCCCACAGGTCGCGGCGCGGGATCGGAATGGTGGCGGGATCGGGATAGCGCGGCCATGTTTCGGCGGCCTCTTGATCGAAACGCTCGCCGGCGAACAGCAGACTGGCATCCCCTTCGGGTTCCTCGCCCCGGTTCAGGGCGGCCACCAGGGCGGCGAACGGCGCGCATCCCTCGCCGCGCACGATGTAGTCAATCGCGGGGATATTACAATCGGCGGGAGCGACCGTGGCGTGATGGCCGCCGACCACGATCCGCGTTTTCGGTAGCAGCCGGCGCACGATAGCGGCCAGCCGTTTCATTGTCCCCGATTCGTGGCTGTAGGCGGTGAAGCCCACCAAGTCGGGCCGGAACCGGGCCAGTTCGCGCTGGAAAACGTAGTCGGCAAACCGGTACAACCGCAGATCGAGCACTCCCACCTCATGGTCTGCCGGGATCGCGGCGGCCAGATAACCGAACTCCAGCGGTTCCAGGCGTTGGAAACGCTGGAGGCCCAGTACGGTCTTGAGATGGGGCGGGGGCTTGACCAGCAGAATGCGCATGGGGCGTCCTTAATATCGTTTACGGCAGCCGCTGCCATTCAAACCCGACCCGATTGCGCTCGGCGCGGCTGAACTCCATGCCCATGAGCGTGATGGGCTGGCCGGCGTATTTCTGCGCGTAGTTCCGGCTCAGCAGTTGCGCCAGCGCCCGCCCCGGTTCGCTCAGTTCCACTACCTTGAATTCCAGCAGCCAGGCCCGGCCCGCCCACTGGATGGTCAGGTCAATGCGCCCGTGGTTGGTGACATCTTCGGGAATCACGGTCAGCCCCAGGGCGGCAAAGTAGCAGTAGACCAGCGACGCCCAGTAGCCTTCGTAGTCGGCGATGGCGTTACGGCGGTGCCAGTCGTGCGGGATGGAGGCGAAAAAGGCGTGGAACGCCGCGCGCAAGCCCTCCGGGTCGTCCGCTTCCAGCGCCGCGTAAATCTGATTCTGGGCGTGCTCCTTCCGCTGCATGTCCGGCGTCAGACGATTGAGCAGGGCATCGCTCAGGCTCATCCGCACTTCCTGGTTGGGATAGCCCAACCGGTATTTGATCCGCTCCCCTTCGTGAATCTTGGCGCGGACGGTGAGATAGCCGGTCTGGAATAACAGCACCTCCGGTTCGATGCAGCCGACATCGAAGCTGCCGAGCAGGGTTTCCCCAACCTCCAACCGATCCAGGCTGGCCAAGTTATAACGCCGCGCCTTGAGCAGGTTGATCAGGAACGTCGGCGTGCCCGTTTCAAACCAGTAGCTGCGAAACTGGCGGGAATCCAGATAAAGCAGCACATCGAAGGGGTTGTAGACCGGCTCGCCGAGGAAGTTGTAGCCGTTGTACCACTGGCGCAGTCGCGCCAGATCCACCCCGGCCAGCCAGTCGGCGAAGGTCAGTTCCAACTCGCTTTGCGTGTAGCCGCACAGCGTGGCGAAGCGCTCGTCGAGGGTAATATCCTTGAGATTGTTCAAGCCGGAGAACAGGGAGACCTTGGAGAATTTACTGACCCCGGTGAGCAACACGAAGCGCAACCGGGCGTCCTGGGTTTTCAACACCGAGTAGAGATTGCGCAACCCCTCGCGCAATTCCAGCGCCCGCTCCGGCTGGTGCAGATGATCCAGAATCGGCTTGTCGTATTCGTCCACCAGGACAACCACGGACTCGCCGGATGCGGCGTAGAGCTTGAGGATCAGTTCCTCCAACCGGTCGCTCGCTTCGGCCTGTTCCAGACGGAGGCCCAATGCTTCCGCCTGAATGTCCAGTATCCGCCGGGTGCGCTGATCCAGCCGTTGCCGGGAATCCAGAATCCCCTGGCCGAAATCCAGGACGATCACGGGATGATGGCGGTTCCAGTCCCAGTGATTCTCCAGATACAGCCCGGCGAACAGGTCCCGTTCCCCGGCGAAGGCGGCGGCGAGGGTGCTGACGAGGAGACTCTTGCCAAAGCGCCGGGGCCGAGCCAGGAAATAGTATTTGCCTTCGTCGGCCAGCCGGGCGACCAGCGGCGTCTTGTCTACGTAGCAGTAACCTTCCTCGCGGATTTCCCGGAAGGTCTGGATGCCGATGGGGAGTTTGTTCATGGCTGGAAAGTTTCTCGCTATTAATCAATACTTACAACTCAAGCCTGGATCAGGCAAAAGCACGGCTGTTCAGCCAGCGCTGGTCGGGCGTACATCCGACCTGTTGGACCAATCCAGAATGATCCAACAGGGAACTATCGGCCCATCAAAAACTCAGCAAGCAGAGGTCTTCGTTCGCTCCCCGTTTCCCCGGAAGCCGCCATGTCCGAATCCCAGCGCCCCAATCGCCTGATCCACGAAACCAGTCCCTACCTGCGCCAGCACGCCTACAACCCGGTGGATTGGCATCCCTGGGGCGAGGAGGCACTGGACCTGGCCCGCCGCGAGGGCAAGCCGATTCTGCTGTCCATCGGTTACTCGGCCTGCCACTGGTGCCATGTCATGGCCCATGAATCCTTCGAGGATGAAGCCACCGCCCAGGTGATGAACGAACTGTTCGTCAATATCAAGGTGGACCGTGAGGAACGGCCCGATCTCGACAAGATTTACCAGACCGCCTTTCAAATCTTTCACCGGCGAGCCGGCGGCTGGCCGTTGACGATGTTTCTGACCCACGACGACCATGTCCCCTTCGTCGGCGGTACCTATTTTCCCAAAACCCCCCGTTACGGCATGCCGGCTTTCACCGACCTCCTGCACCGGGTCAGCACCCATTACCACCAGCACATGCGGGAGTTGCGCGAGCAGAACCAGGCGCTGCTGGATGCGCTGCGCGCCGAGATGGCCACGCCGACCGCGACTGGCGCCGCCGCCCTGGCCGCCGCCCCGCTCCAGACCGGACGCGACCAGCTCGTGGGTAGCCTCGATCCGGTCCATGGCGGCTTTGGCGGTGCCCCCAAATTTCCCCATCCCACCAGCCTGGAACGGTTGTTGCGACACTGGGTCGCCAGCGTCCAGAGCGGCCAGCCGGACTCCCCCGCGGAAACCGCCGTGCTGCTCACCCTGCGGCAAATGGCGCGGGGCGGGATTTACGACCATCTGGGCGGTGGTTTCTATCGCTACTCCGTGGACGCCGAATGGGGCATTCCCCACTTCGAGAAAATGCTGTACGACAACGGCCCATTGCTGGCGCTCTACAGCCAAGCCTGGCGGGCAACCGCCGATCCCTTGTTCCGCAAGGTCGCCGAGGAGACCGGCGCGTGGGCGATGCGGGAGATGCAGGCCCCGGACGGCGGCTATTACGCCACGCTCGATGCCGACTCCGAGGGCGAGGAGGGCAAGTTCTACCTGTGGACGCCCGACCAGATCCGAGAGTTGCTGAGCAGCACCGAAGAGTATATGACCTTCGCCGTTTGTTACGGCTTGGAGCAACCTCCCAATTTCGAGAATCGCGCCTGGCATTTGCGGCTCACCGCCGAACCCGCCGAACTGGCCGGCCGGTTAAGCGTGGAACCCGCGCAAGTTGCCGCCTGGCTGGCCAGCGCCCGGCGCACGCTGTTCGAAGCCCGGTCGCGGCGGATCTGGCCGGGCCGGGACGAGAAAATTCTGACTGCCTGGAACGGCTTGATGATCAAGGGCATGGCTGCTGCTGGCCGGCATCTGGGCCGGGCGGATTTCGTGGCGGCGGCCGAACGCGCCCTGGATTTTATCCTCGCCCGTCTGTGGCGGGAGGGTCGCCTGCTGGCGGTCTACAAGGATGGCCAGGCGCGGCTGAACGCCTATCTGGACGATTACGCCTTCCTGATTGATGGCGTTCTGGAACTGCTGCAATGCCGCTGGCGCGACGGCGACCTGGATTTCGCCCTAACCCTGGCTGATGTGCTACTCGACCAGTTCGAGGATCGCCAGTCCGGGGGCTTTTTCTTCACCGCCAACGATCACGAACCGTTGATCCAGCGGTCCAAGCCGGCACACGACGACGCCCTGCCGGCCGGCAACGGTATCGCCGCACAAATGCTTTTGAAGCTGGGACATCTCACCGGCCGGACGGCTTACCTCGATGCGGCGGAACGAACTCTGCGCTGGGCCTGGCCGGCACTCCAGCGGATGCCCAGCGCTTGCAACGCCTTGTTGTCGGCGCTGGAGGAGTATTTGGAACCGCCCCAGATCGTCGTGTTGCGTGGCGAGGCGGCGGCGCTGGAGGCGTGGCGGGAGCGGTGCGCCCAACCATGCGCGCCCCGTCGGCTGACGCTGGCGATTCCCGCGGCAGCGTCGGTGCCAACGGGATTGCTGGCCGAGCGGCGGCCGGGTGCTGCCCCGGTAACGGCTTACCTCTGCGGTGGGTTACAATGTCTGCCGCCAATTATGACGCTGGCCGAGTTGGAACCCGAGCTGGTTCGGACTGAGGCGATGATGCCCTGAACTGCCGATATGCCGACTTTACGGTGACTGGGCCGATTGTTCGCGAGTTTTTCACCGGCGAGCCCATGAGCTACCATAATTACTTTGTCGCCATGGTTCGAACCCCCGGCGCCCGGTGGTCAGGGCGCCATGGGATCATTCCCAGCAATGGGTCATCTTAAACCCGCCCCCCTGGCGGAAAGCCGGTTGATTCCGCCGAGGGCCTGTATCAAACCATTCCCATACCCTGGAGAGGGCACGCCATTATGACCGTTCATCTCTATTTTTCGTTGATCCCCGAGGCGCTGATCGTTTCCATGCTCGCGCCGGAGCAGTTTGGGCAGTACTACGCTACGGGTCCCAAGTACAAATCCAAGGGGCAGGCGATCTTCTTCGAGGTCGATCCCGCATTCCGCCACGACTTTTTCGATATTGAGGAGGGCATCAGGCGTTGTGTGCCGCATCCGGATGGCGCACCGAAAAACTCGGTTTACATTTCGGTTTATCGAGTTCTGGAACACATTCCAGTGAGCGCGCTGGGCAAGCTCTATCTGAGCACGGCTTACGGCCATACCCTGGGCTTGGCGCGGGGTACGATCACGCCGCGGGAAGGACCAGTGCTGCACATGTACCAGGACCTGGCGCCGATCAACAGCCTGGTGGTCAGCACGCAAGATCCGGTCAGCTACTATCAGGGGGTCACCAGCCAGCCGGCCAAATTCATCCGCTTCCCCGGCCTTTGCTTCGTCGAACTGGGCTTGGGCGCCCTGGCGACCGATCCCGAGAACGGGCCGGTGGGCGATCTGCCCTATTCGTTCATGCACCACCTGCGCGAGGCTCTACTGGAACTGGACCAGCAGAGCAAGCAGAGCAAGCTGGTGCATCGGGTGCATTCGCTGGAATTCCCGTACCGGATGATCAAGAGCGGTTTCTACATGGGCAACGGTCCGGATCTGGCGTTCTATCCGATGCCTTCGCATGAAGCGCTGCGCCGGGAGAACAATCAGTGGTGGCGCTCGGCTAATCTCTGAAGGATTGGTTCCGGCTGGGCCATCCTCGAGCGCGGGCGCGCACCGAGGCCGGATGCTGGACGGGTTCTTCGCGCGCCGGCGGCCGGGCCGCCGCGCTGGAGCGCCCAGTCCAGCAATTCTATCCTTGGTAGGCGCTCTTGACGTTGGCGTCGGTTGCAAGAGGCGGTCCGGCGATATAGGCCAGCGCGAACGAACCCGGCCCCACATTGACGCCCGCCGTGGTGCTCATGACCGATAGCAACACCTCGATTCCACGGGCGTTGGCATAGCGTTCGAAATCCGCGAACGCCCGCTTGCGACGGATGACTTCGAGATCGCCGGCATAGCTGGTGTTGATGATGCGGGTCGCCAGCCCCTGGTCGATGGCCTGCCGGGCGATCTCGAGCAGCTTGATCAGCGCATGGTCGAACCCCCGCTCCTTGGCGACTACCCGGCTTTCACCCTGATGGAAGCCGATGATCGGCTTGATGTCGAGCAGCGAACCAAGGTGGTAGCCGAACAGCCCGACCGTCTTTTCCCCTTTTTTGCTGCCGCGGTAGCGGAGGTAGAACAGATCTTCGGGGACCAGATAGGCATGAACCTGCCGGCTGAGTTGTTCGACGGCGTTGCGCAGGGCGCCAAAGGACAGGTTCTCCTGTTCCAGCAGGCGGATGGCTTCATGGACCAGCACGCCCTGGCCGGTGAACATGTTTTTGCTGTCCAGGACGTTCAGATAAAACGAGCCGGTCATGCCGGCTTTCTGCCGCCGCTCCCGATACTGCTTGAGGACGGCGAAGGACGCCTCAGTGGCATTCGCGAAAATCAGGCTGCGGGCCTGGGAGATGGTGATGACCAGAACCCGGTCGTATTTGAGCACCAGATCATCCAGGAACATCGCCCTGATCTGTTCCGCTGAAAACGGCGTGGTTTCGGCATCCAGCGTCTTTTCGGCCAGATATCTGCGATAGAAAGCCTGGGTCGCTTCCGGGTCGCGGACATCCCTGAAGGTATCGTAGCCGAAATGCAAATTGATCGGCATGATATGGATGCCGTGGCTTTGAATGTAGGACTGCGGCAGATCACAGGCCGAATCAATGACGAAGCCGGTTCGCACGGTCTTTTCCCCTGACTTATCAGTCACTTATATCGCCCGTTCTCCACACCGCTTCCGAGATCCGGCAGGAATTCGCGTGCGGGCGGATCAAATGACGCGACCGGGCTGCGTCGCGCAGGGCGAGGAACAAAAAAATTATAGCGATCTTTGCGTTGTTTAACCCGGTTTATTAAGACTTCTTGGTGACGGGTGCCAGTTCTGACGCCAGGGTTAGGGGTTTCCGATTTGCCGCCGTGAATGTCGTCGCCAACGCCAGAGGAACAGCACCGGCCCTGACAGTCCGTACAGCAGAAAACCGCTGAACAGCACCTTGGGCGGGTCGATCGAGATAAAGACGAGCGCGAGCACCACCAGCAGCGCTGCCATAAACGGTACCCGCCCGCGCAGATCCACCTGCTTGAAGCTGAAATAGAGAATGTTGCTGAACATCAGCGCCCCCGCGCCGATGGTGACGATCAGCGCTGGCCAGAGCATCTGGACGCCGCTCAGGCCCAGATCGGTGCTGAACCAGACCAGCCCCGTTACGATGGCGGCGGCCGAGGGGCTGGGCAGGCCGATAAAATAGCGCTTGTCGGTGCTGCCGATCTGGACGTTGAAGCGGGCCAGACGCAGGGCGGTCATGACCGTGTAGAAGAACGCCGCCAGCCAGCCAAGCTTGGACAGGAATGGCCCCATGCTGGTCATGGTACCCAGCGCCCATTGATACATGATCAGCGCTGGAGCCAGGCCGAACGAGATCAGATCGGCCAGGCTGTCATACTCGGCGCCGAACTCGCTTTCCGTATGGGTCAACCGGGCGACCCGGCCATCCAGCCCATCCAGCACCATAGCGATGAAGACGCTGACAGCAGCGGATTCGAAGCGGCCGTGCAGGGCGGCAATAATGGCGTAGAAACCGCAGAACAGGACGGCCGTAGTGAACAGATTGGGCAACAGATAGAGGCCGCGCCGGCGGCGAACTTCGGGGGTTTCTGGAGTCATGGGGTTCGCCAGCAAAGGTGGAAAGGCAGGGCGGCAGCGGATAATGATCGCTGCGCCCCCGCCCTGGTGCCTTACCTCCTCAATTTTTACTGGTATCCACCAGCCGGTTGGCCTTGATCCACGGCATCATACCGCGCAATCTCTCGCCGACCACTTCGACTGGATGCTCGCGGCTCAGGCGGCGGTTGGCCCGCAGCACCGGCGCGCCGGCCTGATTCTCCAGAATGAATTCGCGGGCGAACTGGCCGGTCTGGATTTCCTTGAGAATCCGGCGCATTTCGGCCCGGGTTTCATCGGTGATGATACGCGGACCACGGGTGAAGTCGCCGTATTCGGCGGTATTGGAAATCGAGTAGCGCATGTTGGCGATACCGCCTTCGTAGATCAGATCCACGATCAGCTTGACTTCGTGCAGGCACTCGAAATAGGCCATTTCCGGCGCGTAGCCCGCTTCCACCAGCGTCTCGAACCC
>Ga0079037_100001839_pt1 | contig 11310 bp, 8 predicted proteins | sample Mud3Dept4metaG_FD_71479 | JGI IMG/M metagenome (GOLD analysis project Ga0079037, IMG submission 71479) | Freshwater wetland microbial communities from Ohio, USA, analyzing the effect of biotic and abiotic controls - Mud 3 Core 4 Depth 4 metaG | ecosystem: Environmental > Aquatic > Freshwater >... | reverse complement strand
TGTAATATTTAGTAAGAAATTATTCTTGTTGATTATTCCAGCGAAAGTGAGCCACCCTGAAAGCGGATTCATTTTATAAAATTACTTATTTTCTTCAAAGTTATTCTTCTTTCTTAAAGATTCTCCTTATAATTAAATGGCCAAAAATTTAATAGTCTGTCACAGTTCCGGGTTGAAGCCCTTTTAATTCATCGTGAGCATTATATATCTCCTTCAACTCGCCGGAATTACTACTGTTACAACTCCATACAAAATTTGGAGCAGGCAATCCGTAGCTTCTTTCAGCACATTCTTTTTTTGCTCTTGTATCGGCTTCCTCTTTGGTCTTGGCCAGACCCCAGCCATAGCCCATGCCTACGTTTCCGGTAATAAACCGATATGCAGCACAACCAGTACCTGAAAAGGAGAGAACAATGGTACATCTTCCTCCTTTTTTGCTACAATTTTCAATGGCTTTTTTTTCAGCTTCGGCTAATGTTGAACAATCAGCTGCCCATCCAAAATAAAATCCGTTTCCACGATCAATTGCCAGGGCTCCATACATGACATCATTTGATATTGTTAAAGCATTTTTGTCCGGGATATTATTTGTCTGGGAGAATAAGCTGATTGAAAACACAGGATACATAAAAATAAATACTGCTAGACATAAACTTTTACTGACTTTCATGTTGCTACTTTTTAAATATTATCTTTTTAAACTTTTTACTATCCTTCGGAGTATTGAAACAGACGTCGTATAAATCGGATGGTTTAACAATGTGTGTTATCTTAATTCAAGGTAATACCAGAACGTATTTCCCCACTTAGTCTTTAAATATTTTTCCATCTCTGTTTTGTGTTCTGTGTTATTTATCCGGAGATCTTTTAAAAACTGACTAAAGCGATCCTCACACTCAAAACTTACTTTAAAATCGCCAAGATAAGGTAACTCATACTTGTGGTCAATAAATACCATCATTGACTCTTCTATATGACGGGGAATTCTGGTATATTTCATGTCCTTCATTTTCTTTACCTGGTACATTACCGCCTTGTAATCTTTTTCAAGCAATAAAAATGCCATTTTGTATTCAAATGCTTTTTTATTATCCGGATTGGCCACAAGCAAAAAGTCAATATTTTCTTTATCGTCAGGCCTTATAAAAAAATCTTTTCCGGGCTGCAATTTTATCTTATCGCATAACTCGGGATCTGAATAAACTATTTCCGGCTTAAATAGCATTTTTTCGAATTTTTCCGTCCACTTCCTGTAGTGAAGAGTTTTTTTTAAGATATTAATAAACCTTTCTGCACTTTTATAATTTCCATTTATTATATCAGTTCTGATCAGCATTTTAAGGTTTTCAGGACAATATCCATCTATTACCATTGATTCATAAGCCAGGTGATGAGCTTCATTTATCATGCCTGTTGCATAATAAAAGTAAGAGGACCTACCTAAATTGTCACGATTTCGGGGAAGTGTCAGGGATTTTATTCCATAATCCTGGTTGCCGAAGAACATTCTGTCACACAACTGTCCTTTCCAGGTCAATGAAAGATTATAATAATATTGACCGATAAAATTCTTTGAAGGGATCTTCTCATGTTGTTCTATTACTGCATCCCAGTTTTGTTCAATGAAATATTCTTCTATCTGAAGATCATTCTTACGTTCAGGATCATATCGTATTCCCAGAATGAAAAGTGTCAAAAAAAATAAGATTAATAAACTTAATTTAGGTAATAATGAGAATCCTTCGTTAGTCTTTATTTTCGCATTTATTTTCACAATCAACGGGAATAAAATCATATATCCCCATAAAATAAGCTCTCCTCTGTTTTGGGTAGTGAAATCAAATATATTTAAAGGATAACTCAGAAGCCTATCCGGAGGTTGGAGAAACAATACTTCTTCAAATACAACATAGGTGACGAAGGCAGTTATTAATAATATTACAGGGAGAAGATACCTTTGAATTCCTTTTTTAAACGCCAGGCAATAACTAATGAATATAAGAGAAAACAGAAAAGCAAAAGTGCCGGTTAAATAGAAAAGCAGAGAAAATAAAACAGGGATAAGATAGAGTCGTTTTGTTTCTGAAATTAAGGTAAGAAAGCAAAAAGCTGTAAGCAAATATCCAATGGTATAGTGTATAAAGTGATCCTCGTGTATCTGCATTAGAAGAAGCTGACAAGATGGCATTAGTACAATAACTAACGAAAATGAATTATCTTCGGACAGCAACCTGTTTATTCTGATAAATAATGCATAGAAAAGCAAAAGAAATAAGGAGTTCACTAAAGATCCATATGTATTACTGAAATAGCCCTGTGTCAAAAAGTTACCTGCATATTCAAGCAATCCTCCAGGTTTTACTAAGAATTTCTGAAGATATTCTACTGAGAAAATAAACAGTGATTTCTTCTCCTGGAGAAAGAATATGCCATTACCTAACCAGAGAAAATAGAAAAAAGATATTAAGAAAAGTAATCCAGGCGAAGCAACCGAAGCAAACAGGTCAGCTCTACTCTCTTTCTTACCAAGTTTATCAGATAACATTAAATGAAATTTATTCTCTTTCATGCAGCATGATAGTTTAAAATTTCACATGAAAATTACCTGTCGGGGTCAATCCAGATTGCTTTAACCGGCTCATTTTTTGAAGCCCGTGCAAAATCCCGCGATCCTGCTGTGATCCTACCTGTAATAAATTCAGGTCTGTTAAAGGTTTTACCCAGTCTGTCATATAGTGTAGGATCTTTTTGTGGCAAAACAAAAGGTTTGCCGATATTACCAGGAGAACCGAAATATGCAAAATATAGTCTGGCTGTTAAACCATCTCCTCTTTTACTGCTGAAAACTAACCATTTGCCATTTGATGACCAGGAATGATAACTTTCTGCTTCTCTGCTATTCAAACTCATACTATCTATTTTCTCATTGTTCAGGTCTAAAAGATAAAGGTCGGCTTCTTTGTGCCAGATAGGAAACGTTCCATAGTTATGAACTGTAAAAATCAGGTAATTGCCATCAGGGGATATGTTAGGAAAAGAGACACTTTTGCCTTTTTCATGCGCATTAAATACAACTTCATCTTTTCCGAATGATCCTGTTAAATTATCGAAAGACCTTCTTATCAGATCATATCTGACATTTCGGTAGTCAAAGTTTCTACTAATCTGTTTTGTTCTGCAGTAGTAAAGCCAGTCTCCGTCAGGAGACCAACATGGAAAGGTTTCCATATATTTTAAAGTATCGTTTTCTTCTACTGCTGAGATTTCATCTCTTTCGCAATCATAATTAACAAGAAGAGCTGACTGATCATAGACCTCAATTCTTTTATCATGTATCAGATGGAATGCCTGAGCTACCTCATTAGATGAGAAAACAATATATCTCCCGGATGGATGCCATGCAGGATAGACCGCGTTTGCAATCATTTTACCTGTCCTTAGTATTTTTCTGGTAACATGCTTACCATTCACAAAATATGTACCTTTTAATGAACCGCGGACATGAATCAAAAATTTGGCAGGATCATTTTTTAAAAAGGTGTGACAATTGACACAGTTATCTTCAAGCATTTGATTTTCAATAACAGAATTCTCTTTAAAATTTTCTAATGAGCGTTGGATGATCTGCATTTCGGACCATGATTCATAACCCGGAAATAGTAACCGGTAACACAGATATTGATCAATAGGCTCATTTGCTACATAAATGCAGAAAGGAGCATATTCTTTAATTTTATTTTCTTTATCACAGGTAATTACTGTTATCTCAATTTTACCACCCTTATTTTCGTTGAGCAGTTTTTTCCAGGATTTAGCAGGGAATTTTGCAATTTTATCTTTTAATTTGATCTCAGTTTCAGACCCATTTACAGATTTTATTGTGATCCTGATACCTTCACCCTCTTCTTTTATAAAAAAATTCATCGGGGCTATATTATAAGGTACTGTCACTCCCGAATAATCCGGTTCAATCACAGGTTCATTTTCGATGTAAGTAATAGATGCATCTCTGGCCCTTTCGCAGCCAGATGCAAAGAAAATAGTTAAAAAAGGTACTAATATTCCGGTTATAATCCTGACTTTTTTCACGTGCCTTTGGTAAGAATATCAAGAGACAAACATATTGATTTTTTAAGGCGTATGCGAAAAGAAAATTACAGTAGCAGTACTTATTATAATGTGGTGAAAATCTACCATATAAGAATTCTATATTTATTTCTGCAATAAATTTATATATTTTTATTAAAAAAATCCCTTTCCTATCTTTGATATAAGCATTGGTCAGGATAAAGAATAATGATTCAAATTGAAGATATAATTATAAGTTGAAGTATTTATTAAACAGAATTGATAAGATGAAACGAATCACACTTCTGGCTTTGTTTATTGTGCCATTAATTGCTTTTGGGCAAGTTAAAAAGTATGATCCTAAGTGGGAATCGCTTGATAACCGTCCTGCACCTTCATGGTTTGAAAATGCCAAATTCGGAATCTTTATCCATTGGGGCCCTTATTCTGTTCCGGCCTGGGTACCTAAAGGAGTGTATTCAGAATGGTACCAGTACTGGTTAGAAACCAGGGGTGTATTCGGAAATTTCAATCCGAAACCTTCAGCAGTCTATGATTATCATGTGAATAAGTTTGGGTATCATTTCTCATACTACAATTTTGGTGAAATGTTTAAAGCTGAAGATTTCAGACCTGTGGAATGGGCAAGATTATTCAGTGAGTCCGGAGCAAAATACATAGTACTTACTTCAAAGCACCACGATGGTTTTGCCCTGTGGCCAAATAAGGAAGCTGATAATACATGGGGGTTCCCATGGAATAGCATGAGTTCAGGTCCAAAGCGTGATTTGGTTGGCGAACTTGCCCAAGAAGTCAGAAAGACAGATGTGAAGTTTGGGCTGTACTATTCACTCTACGAATGGTATAATCCTCTATGGATAAGTGATAAGCAGAAATTTGTTGACGAGCATTATTTTCCCCAGGTAAAGGATTTGGTAACATCTTATAAGCCAGATATCTTATGGGCTGACGGCGATTGGGAGATGACTTCAGATAAATGGAAATCAGAGGAGTTTATTGCCTGGTTGTACAATGAATCACCAGTTAAAGACAAAGTCATTGTAAATGATCGCTGGGGAGAAGATTCGAGGCATAAACATGGAGGATATTATACAACAGAATATGGTTCGTCAGCAGAATTTGACAAGCCATGGGAAGAATGTCGTGGCATTGGATTTTCTTTTGGGTACAACCGGAATGAAGATATTGGAGATTACAACAGTCCCCAGACTTTAATATTGCTTCTGGCTGATATTGTAAGTCATGGAGGCAACTTCCTTCTGGATATCGGACCTGATGGTAACGGAAAAATTCCGCCAATTATGCAGGAACGCCTGTTGCAGATGGGAGAATGGCTTAAGATAAATGGAGAAGCAATTTATGGCACACGTAAATGGAAAAACCCGGTTCAATGGAGCAAAGGTACAATCATGGAAGGGCGTGAATATAAAAAAATCAATAATTTGCGATACCTTGGAGGTGATTTCATTTTAAAGCAGACAATTAACCCTGATCCGGGTATGGCGGTCAAAGAATTGTTCTTCACAAGGAAGGGAAGCACACTTTACGCGATTCTGCCCAAACTGCCTGAAAAGCAAATAAAAATTAAGGAAATACCTGTCACTTCTTCAACAAAAATAACTCTGATAGGCCTGGATAGGAAGTTAAAATGGAAAAAAGATGGTGATGATATTATGGTGACCATTCCACCAATATCGGTAAATGATATTTCCGTTCAGCCTGCTTATGTCCTGAAGATTACTGATGTACACTAAAACCCCGGAATATTCCGGCAAATGAGTCTTTAATGATGCCGGTTATTTCATGGAAAACCTGGACCTAAACCACAGAGAATTATTTCAAATATGTTAAAAACATTAAACAAACTGCTTGAATATAAGTGGTTTCCCATTTCCTTCAGGATCCTGACATTGATTGCTTTCACAGGACTGGTGATTATCGGTTTTTCTTCACCGACAAAGGATAGGTTTTTCCTGAGCCAGCTTAGCAAAACCAACATAACAACAAGTTTTGTATGGAGGTTGTGGTGGCCGCTGGTAGTCATCTCTGCAATTTTCATTGGACGCTTCTGGTGCATGATATGTCCTGTTGAACTGGTTACGGCTTTTTTTGCCAGAATCGGTCTTAAATTTAAACGACCGCGATGGATTCTCTCCGGCTGGGTTATTACTTTGTTTTACGCGATCGTTTTAATAGTCGGAATTACTATTTTGAAAATAGACCTGAATCCTGAATATACATCGTATTATCTTCTGAGCATCCTGGGAATTGCTGTTTTATCAGGAGTAATCTTCGAGAAGAATACTTTCTGCCGTTATATCTGCCCTGTCGGATATTTGCTTGGAATCTTTTCAAAAATGGCAATATGCGGATGGAGGATAAAGAAGGAACCTGTATGCCTGAGCTGTACTGACAAATCGTGTATCAACAGCAAGTACCTCTATCAGATGAACTATAAAAGCTGTGGGGTGGATCTGATCCCTGCCGAAATAAATTCCAACAGTTATTGCCTGTTATGTGGAGGATGTCTCAAGACTTGTAAAACTTATAAAACAAAAAATAACTCATCGCGTCCGAACCCCGGATTTGTAAAGACAGGATTTGCAAATGATCTGATGCAAATGAGATCTGTATTACCTGCAGAACAGTTCTTCCTGTTTTTACTGACCGCATCAACGATCTTTGAGATAACTCATTTTCAGGTAATATCCGATATGAGTTCCTCCTTATTCCCAAAGAACATTTCTGTAGTTTTAGGCTTTTCCGAAGGAATATGGAAAAACCTGGCTGAGGTAGTTTATTTATACTTATTGCTTCCTTTGATATTATGGATTTTGCCTTTTCTGTTGTTAAGATCCTTCCGGACGGGCATTTCCTCACGCACTTACATGAAAGATATAAGTCTTGTATTTATTCCGGTTATTGCGGCTTTTTTTATTGGCCTGTCAATAATGGAAATAGTAACTAAATTTCCATATTACAAGTTTATAATAAATGATATCAGAGGTGTAGAAACGACAAAAGCCCTGTTATTCAAGCAGATTGAAATGCCACAGTTACCAAATTGGATTCATCTGTCTTTTATCTTCATTTTGATTTTATCCCTTGCAATAGGTTTTGTAATTAGTTCTAAAGTGACCCGTAAGCAGCTGATTAATCTTGAAATAAAAGAAACCCAGGGACTACCTTATGTTCTGCCCCTGATTTTCATTATTGTACTGGTAACAGAGTCATTTATGTTTTTTAATTTTTAAATTCAATTATAATATTTAATTGATAAAATAATTTAAAAGAAAATAAAATGGGAAAACTGATTAAAACTTTAAGCCGGCGTGAAATGGTCAGAAATACTGGTATGCTTGGACTGGCAGGGGCTGTCTCTCCATTGACTACTTTCGCAATTCCTGCCAAACGGAAAGGAGGCCCAATTGAAGAAGAGAACAGTAAACCTGGCACTCTTGAATGGCAACTTCAATATACCCGGTTTGACGATCCTATAACATTAGCTTCAACTCCCCTGATCCGCAATACAAGATCATCGATGATAGAAGGCTTTGTTTCCAGGACCAGCCTGTTACCTGGCGAAAGTATCGATTTCATGGTTAGCACCAATCCGTCATCAAAGTTTTTGATTGATATCTATCGCCTTGGTTATTATGGAGGTACAGGAGGTCGTCATATGGCCAGCCTTGGTTCCTTCCAGGGACAACCACAGGCGATACCTATGATGACAGTTGAAAGGTTGAGGGAATGTAACTGGGATAAAGCGACAACTTTTACTATTCCGAAGGATTGGCCGAGCGGAGTCTATCTTGGAAAACTGACACGGGATGAGATGCACGGGAAACAGAGTTATGTAATATTTGTTGTCAAGGAGCATCGCAAATCAGATGTTTTATGTCAGGTCAGCGACATTACATGGCAGGCTTATAATAAATGGCCGGGAAGGGATTCGTTATATGATGACGGGACTCCCGAAGTATGGTATACAGGACCAAATGTTAGAGTCAGTTTTGACCGGCCTTACGCTAAATATTGCCAGGTTCTTGATGCACCACTATCATCGGGTTCAGGTGAATTCCTTTTATGGGAACATCCGATGGCATACTGGCTTGAACAGCAAGGATATGATGTTACTTACTGTTCTAATCTTGATCTTCATTATGATCCTGATATTTTAAGCTTAAGTAAAGTCTTTCTTTCTGTGGGGCATGATGAATATTGGTCGAGGAAAATGTTTGACGAAGCCATTAAAGCCTGTAACAATGGATTGAGTTTTGCATTTTTTTCAGGTAATTCAATCTCAGGTGAGATACAGTTTTATGATAGTTACCTGGGAGTTCCGGGACGCGTTTATGCAAAAACATATAATGTAAATTTTGCAGATGAAGAAAAATTAATGGGAGTCAAATCGTATGGACCCGGATATGGTGATTGGGTTGTAAAAAATTCAGGCCATTGGATTTACGAGGGTACCGGACTTAAAGACGGGGACAAAATCCCTGCAATTATAGGATGGGAATACCATGGTGCTCCGCTACTTGAGGTATCCGGAATGGTGGAAGTAGCCGGAAGTGAACTGGTGCAGATGGGTGATGCGGCAGCATCAAAACCAGGGACGCAGAAGAAAATTCACACAGGTGTTGTTTTTCCTTGTGCAAAAGGAAACTGGGTCTTCAATGCCGGAACAATATGGTGGGCGGAAGGACTTTCCCAGCCTCCCGGTCATATACCGGCAGGTCATGGCCCTGAGATGCGTACATTTGGTGTTCAGCCAAATATCCGGAAGATAACCTCAAACATAATCAACAGGATGATAAAGGATTCTCCTGTGAAATAATTGAAGCCTGAATGTCTTAATTACCTTATAGTTGTAAAACCGCTGTAAAACAATAAAATACAGCGGTTATTTATTAATATCAAACATATTAAAAAAAATTTTGGCATCAAGCTGCTAATTGTTTGAACGCCACAAAAACCAGAAAAACCAGCCAAACAATAACTTTCAGGAATCCTAATACACCTGACCAAAAACCCATGGCAACTGAAATAAAATAAGGCATCGGTCAGATTATCATATCGAGACGAGACCTTTAACGCCAGAAATCAATCAAAAGATGCCGCTTTTTTTAAAGCAATTTTAAACGAACTGAATTGATTATATAAATTGGAGTAACTTTACTTACTATAATACTCATCATGAAGAATAATTTCCTTTCCCGGTTCGATGCCGACAATCTGAGGAAAGCAATAATCTATTTTGTAATTGCACTCTCATTAATCATAATTTCCCTGATATTGGGCATAGAAGATTCTAGTTTGGCGGCTTTAATGTTTCCTTTCGGAATTGCCTTCTTTTTTTATGCATTGTTGCGTCCCTGGGGAAATGCAAAATATTATGGAATCATGTGTATAATCATCATACTTTTTGCACTTATGAGTATCGGACTTGGTATTCTGACAAAGTGGCAATTATATAACAATCTGGGAAAAGACTTTGGCGAGTATATTGAATTGATTGTTCCTATAGGAGTTATTGTAGGTATTATCGGCATATTCCGCTTTAGAAAATATGATTAATTATATGATGTTTATTGCAGGTCCACGTTATCTTACCTAATCTGAAAAGTTTCCGGGTAAACATAATCATCCATACGATAACTGACAATCCTGCCGGCATAGGAAATGACAATGCTAATTTTTAAACTGCGGTTTGAGGAAGTGCCGCCACATCTCCGCCTGTTACAGAACCAACAACCATGTCAAGGATGATTCCGCATAATACAATGATTGTGGTTATTGCACCGCTTTTGTATATAGTCTTCCATTGTTTGTCTGAATTGTCAATATCTGTTTGAATTGAAATTATTATTTATATTGGATTTAAATTTCATTAATCTTTATTAATCTTACAAATGTTATGACTCTCAAATTTATCAGGTAAGTATTAATAGGCAGGTTTATTAATAGATTCATGAGTAAAAGAATGAAAACCAGGAACGGATATTGACATCAAAAAAGACAAGAAAAAAAATAATTGACAAATATGGAAAAAACGAATACTCCACTTTCATCCAGAGTAATATCAGTAGATTTCTTTCGCGGATTTACAATGTTTCTTTTGATAGGTGAATCTACCCGCCTTTATGGACAGCTGTTGAAATTTGATAGCGGTTTTATTCAATTTCTTGGCACTCAATTGGAACACCATGAATGGCATGGATTACATTTCTGGGATCTGATACAACCCTTCTTTATGTTCATTGTGGGTGTTGCTATTCCTTTTGCCGTGGCGAACAGAATTAAAAAAGGGGAGAATAACAATGTAATCATGCTTCATGCAATTAAACGTTCATTCTTATTATTGTTTTTCGGATGGTCTTTAAATTTTATCGCAGCAGGAACCCTGGTTTTCCGTTTTCAAAATGTTCTTGCACAATTATCTTTTACATATCTGGTTGCATTCCTGATTCGAAATAAAAGTTATACATTCCAATTATTATTCACTTTAGTAATTCTGTTATTGACAGATCTGGCTTATCGCTATTTCCCGGTTGAAGGATATAATCACCCATGGGTGGCTTTTCAGAATCTGGGACACTGGGTTAATAACAAAATAGAGGGAGTGGAGAATGTTCATATCTGGGCAACATTAAATGCAATTCCGACAACTGCGCATACTGTCTGGGGAGTTCTTTGCGGGAAACTTCTGATGAGTGATAAATCTGAGACAAAGAAGATAAAAATTTTATTGATTGCCGGAATATTGGCCTTGATTGTTGGATATTCGCTTGATATATTAAATATAACTCCAATAATTAAGAAGATTGCTACTTCATCATTTGTTTTTGTCAGCGGTGGATGGTCAGTTCTGGTTCTTTGTTTTTCTTACTGGCTGATTGATGTTAAAAAATCATTTTCTAAAGGATCTAAATTCTTTGTGATAGTTGGGATGAACAGTATTTTTATATATCTGTTTTACAATGTCGGAGGTGCAGGTTTAATCAGCAGAATTATAACTCCGTTCAGCAAATTGTTTTTTTCATGGGGAGGTGAACTGACAGTTGGAATAATTACCAGTTTGGGTGTATGGGCGGCACTATGGTATGTTTGTTACTGGCTTTATAAAAACAAGATGTTTATAAAAATATAAATACGTTTAAACCGATAACAGGAGAATTTCCTGTCAGAATCTTGATCTTCCCTCATCTTTTATTTTTT
>Ga0079037_100001836_pt1 | contig 11324 bp, 24 predicted proteins | sample Mud3Dept4metaG_FD_71479 | JGI IMG/M metagenome (GOLD analysis project Ga0079037, IMG submission 71479) | Freshwater wetland microbial communities from Ohio, USA, analyzing the effect of biotic and abiotic controls - Mud 3 Core 4 Depth 4 metaG | ecosystem: Environmental > Aquatic > Freshwater >... | reverse complement strand
CACAAGGGCAGGAATGGATTTAAGAACATGAAAGAAAGAATAATAATGAGTAATATACATTTGCTTGAATCCGACTGGGATAAGCTTATGGAAAAAACGGGAACATATCATAAACAAACAGCCGCCTTGAAAGTAATAAATGATTACTTGGAGGAAAAGACAGATGAGAAGCAAGCAGTGTTCCTGGAGGGAAAGCGATATGAAAATAAGCAATGATGGGACACGCGTAACGTTTGTCAGCAAGGAGCCCTGGTACACAAGAGAACGGCTTGGCTTCAAGCGGAATACTGTTAGGCCAGGGATGGAAGGCCGCCTTGAATACGAAAAGCTTGTTTCGTCTCTATATAAGCTTAAAGAGATCGAAGTGAAAGACGCAGCCACAAATCAAAGTTTTGTAAGGTTGCTGACAGACGTATCATATTATGATGATACGTTTATTTTTTCGTGGCAGCATCCGGGAGAGCGTGCCAATAGAATTTCGTTATATCTGGCAGATGAGAATATATTTGAGACGTATGAGGCTCTTTGTAATATTCCTTTTACTAGATCTTCGATAGGAGAATGTGAGCCAGCAACCAAACGAGAGTATGGAATAGAGTCTTTAATTGAACAACTCAAGGTGTTAATAGATGAGGACGAAGAGTGACGCAGCGAAGAACCACATCGTTAAACTGCTCAACGAAGCATACCCGCATGTCAAAAACAGCGAGATCGAAAACTCCGCGCAGCGCAGGCTTATAACCATGCCTGCGGGCTTTCCTGTGTGGACAGAAGAATTTATGTTTGCCCCGCCTCGGCGCTGGAGATTCGATTATGCTGTTCCGTCTATCCTCTGCGCTGTAGAATTGGATGGCGGGACATTTCAGAGTACCAGGACAGGCCATGCATCCGGTGTAGGTCTTCGTAATTGGCGCGAGAAAAACAATGCTGCAATGTCATTAGGATGGCGCGTATGGCATTATGCTCCTGATGAGGTCATTAAGGCAGGGCGCAAAAGCAATGAAGGTATGGATCCGATTCCTTCACAAAGAATGAACTAAAAAAAATGGTCTTGTTCATTCCCTTGCTGCGTAACCCTGCTTGATGAACCGATTTTGAGGCGGTTGCCGTGGTTATGAATAAATCAACTGCCCGTCTAAAGCTGGGAGTCTTTCCTATTTCCGCTAATAAAGGCAAAATCTGCTTGTTTTCTTTTCTTTTTTGTATTGTCTTTGGCATGATATAGTATATTTGATGCGCAAACAGGAAACTATATATCTCATGACGTTGTGTTAGTAATTGCCGGGATTTATCCTGGCAGGAATGAGAAATATGGACATGAATGATGGTTTGTGGGTGGATGAACATAATAACCTGCATCTTACCTATAATGGATTAGATCAGATAATTGCATATTGGGATATGGATGAAAAAATAATAATGATTGAGACAAATCGCCATTTTCATGAATTGAGGAAATGAGAAATATGGATAAAGAAATAGTACAAAAGTGTATTGATGCCTTAGAGGCAGCAATTCAAAAGAACGGAACAAACTATGCACTTAATAAGATGACGTGGGTACGGTATAGATTACGAAAAGAATTGGAGGAATGAAGAATATGGTCCAATTAAAGATGCTTTTGTGTGGATGACGCGATGAAGTCCGGTGAGAAAGCACTCACTCGTGTTGAGTGGGAGAAGCTTCAGGGCGCGATAGATAACATTGAGGATGAACTCCTCATCAAGATGGCCATTTCTACGGGGATCCGGAGGGATGACCTGGTATCTATCAGGATCGGGAATATCTCGTTGCAGGACGCGACCCTGACGTTCCATGAAAGCAAAAAAGATATAGATCGTACAATCTCCATTTCTCCCGAGATAGTGCAGCTTATTAAGAAATACCTCAACACAGTCAAGAACGAAAAGAGAGAACACCTTTTCGACTTCTCCGGCAGAACCGCATGGAACAAGCTTGACAGGGCTTGCAGGATGGCCGGCATACCTCCCCGGCCTTTCCATGCTCTAAGGGCAACATGTATCAAGTTCTGTAAGATTGCTGGGTGGACGCCTGAGCAGGTCTCAAAGCTGACCGGGGATAGTTTCAGGGTCATCCAAGAGCATTACATGACGCCATCCGAAGCGGAGATGAAAGAGGTAACACAAAAGAAGGCGATAATATGATGTACTCCACCCATTATGGAAAAGAATGATGTACCTCCTGCCCGGTACATGTGCATGCCTTTTTATGAGTTTGTTACTCCATCAACTAAGATCACATCAGTGGCATTATCGTATGAAATCCTAAAATTTCTAACAAAAACAGTTTCTACCGAATCTTCGTTCCTTGCATATAATTCAATAGTATCACCAGCAGACAATACTCCAAAATTTATATCTTCGGTTTTTGTGGTATAATTGCCGTCTGTAGTTGTTTGGTCTGTTCCGATGGCCACACCGTTTTTATATATTCTCCCATGAACGGTAGCTAAACTTCCGATGTTTTTAATATCGAATGATACCCTTAAAGTCCCAGATATACCATATGCAAAGGTATACGTTTTCCGTTTTGAAAAGGTTATAGACGAACTCGTATCCTCTGCATCATGACTATGACGAAGGTTTGCTGATGCTGCTTTTGGTCTGATGTGTGGAATATCTCTATTAGTATCCAGTCCCGCTATGCCGCTTGCCACGTTCTTCATGCTCTCTGTTTGTATCTGCTTGCCTATCCCGCCCTCAAGTATAAAAGCATCGTAATCATTTGCAGCTACACGGTTAAGATATAATGCTTCCTCGTTGCTTGTGCGTTCGTGGACGTAAATGTTGTTTGCTCCCGTCCTTGTCAGTTTGATAGAGCTTCCAGTCGCAACCACGTTTCCAGTCGTTGACTCTTGCGCTGCCACTCCCCCCGCGGTATCCTTCTTGCTTGCTGCTGCGTGTGCCGTCTCATCTACAGATCCAGGCATTATCAACGCAGGATCGCTAAAGCTGCTCATTTCTCTGTCTCCTTCAATTCTATGCCGGGTTTGGGTGTTTGCGCTCCAACTGCACTTATAAGCGTCTCTATTGCCGTCTGTATGCCCTGCAGGGTAGTCTTTAGCGGATCGTCCTGATACCATTCCATTCCCACAATTACTTGACCGCCTGCGCTGCCTATCAGGAACCTTGCTAACCTGGGATCCCTGCCGTTTGACCAGTTCGCTTCAAATCTGCCATTATTGAAGATTGGTTCACCCTGGTCAGGACCCGAAGCAGCCACGTTAGGATTCGTGCCCATGTAACAGGTTTCCCCGGACAGATTGGATATTGTCAAGTTCGTTCTATTCTTATCATATGCTGCTGCTTCTCTTGCCGTGCTTGTTGTCGTGAATGTCGTGTTTGCCATTAATCCAACTCCGGCTTGATGTATTTCAGGATTCGCTTAACAGCCTTAGCAATGTCCTTCACGTCCGGGGCAGTGGCCACATTGTCGATGATTACCTGCATTTTATCGATGTCTGAATTACACTCTTGCTTAGTGTATGTACGCGCAGGATCGGCTTTCAGGTTTGCGTCCTGAATGGCCTTATCCTGATGATATGCTTGCATTTGTGGCGTACTAAGCCCCGCTGCTTCAAGCTCTGTATTTGTTAGCATTTTCATAACCCCATCTCATAAGCAAATACCTCATACAGTTTTGCATTTATAGTGGCTGCTGCTGTTGATTGAAACGTTAGACGGACATAACGACCCTTTCCCAAAGATGGAACGGAGTGAGTGATTTGTTCGGATGAGGCGGAACTGGTTGCTGATAGTGTTGTTCTTGAAGTGTACGTTATATTATCATCACTATAACTCACATAAAACGGAACCGCGCCCGAACTCGCCCATATTCCTATCTTGGCCGCGACCATGACGTTTTTAATGCTTCCCATATCAAAAACCAAATCTCCATAATTGCCAACGCCGCTTGCTTTTGCCATACCCACAGTTGCTACTGTTGTGCTGTTTCCATCTGTGGCATTTGTGAGGGATTCGGGATATTTGCCTATCCATATCTGAGTGGCAAGGGGCTGCTGTGTTATATTCGCTGCAGTAACGCGGATCCTGACCCAATACCGGTCCTGTCCGTTCACGGCCACATGTCCCATATCAGAAGGAGTATCCCACTTTACATATAGCCCGGTTCCTGCTGTTGCCAGGAGATTGGTTTCATCAAGGGATGGCGTCAATGTTACCCATGACGCGCCGTTGTAATACTCCCATACAAGCGTATCTCCCGCAGCTCCCTGAGAAATTGTAATCTTAATTGCATTGAACGTATTTGATGTTGCGAAGCCTTCTCCAAAATAAAACGCATCTCCCACGGCTTCAGCAGCAGGCAATAAAGCCACATCTCCGGCATCCGCATCATTCGCGTCAGTCGTGTCGTCCGTGAATACTCCGCCATCATCATAATAGGCAAAACCAATCTGCCCATCCCATGCTGACGCTGTGGGGGTTATCCCGCGCAGGATGTTTACGGGGATAGTATTCGCATTATCGAATCTGGGCATGTCATACCCCGTATTCTTCCATTGTTGCCACTGTGGGAGTATCAGATGCTGCTACCGCCCAGACTGCCCGCCTGGGATCGTCTCCATAACCTTTCCCCTTGCTCATGGTCTGCCTGGGGAACAGAGGAAAACCCACAATACTCGATACATCTGGACCCCGGCCGATGTAAACCGTGATCGCTGAATCCGCATTAACTATACTGAATGATGTTCTTGCCTGATCTTCTGATAAAATCATTGTCGGGGTTGTGCTGAGTGTTATCTGCTTTGTCATTGTACCACCTTCTTACCGAAATAATATCCAAGAATCACCATCAAAGGCTCCGTGGGCATAGGATTGATAAACCAATAAGCAATAAAAGACCCCACAATCATTAATGCTATCAATTCGTCCGTATTTTCTGTTATCAGTTCTTTTACTAATTCTTTTATCATGAAGTTTCCTTCTTGCAATATTTACAGTCTTTAAGTCTCTGCGTCATTTCTGATAAATCTTTCCTCATCTCCCACATCATGGCATAAATGGGAGTTAAAACCGCAAACCCTAAAGCTACAGTTTCAACCTCTATCATCTCCGCAGCACTCCGATTATTACAGCTGCTACAAGAGCAATAATAAGCAGAGAACTGTCTTTTAATCCAAAATCCCCAAGACTACCATAACCCACGTCCTTTAACTTCTCTGGGGTTTCGTAAAACTCTTTGACTTCCGTGGGCATCTCTTTAAACTGTTCTTCGGGAGTTAATGATGTGCAAACACATTTTGTATTCAGAAGCCCGCCCACAGCCTGATAGCCTACGCCACAATCTCGCGTAACTGCTATTACCGCGTTGCCTGCAAAGCTGCTACCTTTCGGACATTTCGGCAAGTCTGGAATGGCTGGGGGATTAGCATCTACCCCGGCTGCCGTTATTGCTGATTCGATTGATGTGTAAAGCCCAAGGCCGTTACCCTGTGCGTCATAAAGATGATACTGGTCTCTGACCTTATAAATTTTATAGCCGTTTGAAAGTGTTTTTACCAATACTTCTGGATCTTCGCGCGTTGGTGGCTTCGCTGCTGATTCTGGACAGTCCACATATCCAGTTTCCCCACAATCATATTTTCCTGACCCAGTTGTATAACAGCCAAACACCTTGAAATTGTCCTGACCACGAAAAGACACTTTGGCGTTAGGGTCAGACGAATGACCGTAATTGCCGCTTCTCTGCCTTGCTATTTCTATAAGCTGTGTGTCCGTCAAATTACTGCAATTACTCATATTACCTCAAATTCAACATATCCCTTCTCTACGCCCTTATATGATACGTGACATCTATATATTCCCGGCATTGTGATTTCCCACGGAAACCGCCCGATAAACGAGAAGCTTGAAGATAGCGCTTTTGCGATTATCCGTCCTGATTCGTCTTTCCATATCATATCTGTTGTTCTGCATGTTTGTACCATGAACATCTCAGAAGGGGAGATGAGCCCCGACAAGCCGCCGCTGGGAAGGACGTTTAGAGGAAAATCTTCAAGACGCAGAGATGTCACGCCCTGCGCCTTGAACTGAGGATGCCCTTCTATCCTTCCCGGCTGCGGTATGCCGAAGCTAACCCGTAGTTCTGACATCTACTGAATCTTGACGATGTCCAGGTAGTGATGGAAGGTTGCCGCCGCGTCTGTGGTCAGTGCCCATGCTTCCGCCGATGGCGGATTGTCGTGTGTAAAGGTGCCCCAGACACCGAGATTGCCCTGCCTGAACAACGGTGCCCCTCGGGATCTGTACAGGTTGCCTGTCATGAGACATCCTGGTCGCTGCACACCGCCTTCTTTCAGTATGAGCCTTGCTACCTTGCCCGTGGTGGACTTGCTGTGCATACCAACAATGGCGTATCTTCCGGCTCTCAAGGTCTGATTTGTTGGAGAAAGTGCCTGGGTTGTCCACGTGTTCGCAACTGCTGCCGCGCTGGCTGTGAACTCAAGCGTTTCTACTGGCAAACCAAAATAATCGTTTTTGTAATTTCCGTCTCCCAGGAATACCGCAGCGCTGATGAGGTCGTTTGCTGTTGCTGCTGAACTTCTTACATAGAAATTCATTTTTTCACCTGCTACAAGTGTGCGCGGGGACTGAACGCCTGCTAAGAAATTCTCAAAGATGGGAGCTGCCGCCGCGACTGGCGTATATGCGGATCCTGCCGCGATATAATCGTAGTCAACGATCTCAATATTTGAGGTTGCTCTCAAGCTGGGCGACTGAATCATTGCCCCGTTTAGTACATCCGTTGCGTTGCTGAGAACTGCATAAGCAGCCATTACCTGCTGAAATCCTGACGGAACTGTTATATCGTCTCCACTGACGGTATGTACATCATCCGCAAGGGCTGCCACTGGTGTAAACGTGGTTGTGCCTGTTCTATCTTCGTAGTATCCAACTACATCAAATGGCATGTTTACAGTCTCCTGCCGCTATAAACACTTGACGCGGCCATCGGCTGCCGTCCTGCTGTGATCCATCCACGGCCTGCACCTGATCTGAGTGCGCCGAACAACTGGGTTGCGCCCACGTAGTACATGATGCCTTTCACTATCGGTTTCAGGGTTGCATTGGGTACATATCGCGTAACCATTGGAGCCCCGATTATCAGGGCAAACCCGATTACAATTGTCTGGATCTTTGCCTGGATGCCTTCAATTGTAATTGCCTGTAGGTCTGCTACTATTCCATCGAAACCGCGATCTGCATAATATTTATATGCTGCTGCCACGATTGCGACAAGCGGGATCCATTTTATAATCCCTCTGCCTATATCTGCTGCTGCCATAATTATCTCCTGTGCTTCCTGCGTCCTGATCTCATTTTACGTTTGACGCAGGCTTTGAACTTTGCTTTCCGTTTGCCTTTACAGGCTTTTGCTGCTGTGCCTAACTTCATGAAAAATTACTCCACTGAAATTATGCATACAGGTTATATTTATACAGTTCTTTAAAAGAAATATATATTTTTAGAATGTGTATCCACAATCCCGACATTCCCAGAATGTTGATTTTACTTTTCCATCATCCTCTAAATAATGTTTTCCACGCCTGCTGCTGTGGCATTTCGGGCATTTTCTACGTCTTATGAAAACCACCGCCCTGACGTCATGGTATCACGGTTATAGTAAAAATAATATAGAGTGCCTAATATAAACTTAGCGTTCCTGATGTTTCCGCGGCGATTGTCCTTAAAGAATCTCAAAACAACTCATCCAGCTTCGCACCTATCTTGCGTTTGATTCTTGATACTATCGCGTCCTCTACGATCTCCTCAGGTTCCTTCTCACGCTTCTTGCGCTTCTTACCAAAAAAGCCCTTAACCCATTTAGACGCCTTCGGGCAAACATCCTTTACCTGCTTGCCTTCGATCTCCTTGGCGTAAGCCTTGCCGATGTTCTCAATCTGTCCTGCCGTCAGGCAAACCTTTTCAGTATCAATCATCATGTTCTTCCTCAAAAATTGTCTTTTTCAACCAATCCGGAACCTCGCGTTCTATAAATCTTTCATGTGCTTCAATTGCATCCCGTGGCAAATCTATCATGCTACCACGCGCCCGTATTTCTTTTCTGCCTGTTTCACGATTGGCCTGGGCACTGGTCTGCAATTATGGCAAAAAAACTGATTCCTGATATTGCTTATGAAAGCTTCTCCACAACGAACACACTTATGTCGATATTCCTGTACTGGATTCATATATACCCGAATGCTCCATTATCATTTTCATTTTTTGAAAACACAAACCACAGACTAAAATATGAGACATGACAGCTTCAAATCTCTTTGCAGATTCAAAAAACTCGTCATGCTCACTCATACACCCAACATCTGCCTTAATTTGAGATACAATAAAAACAATATCATGAAGCCAAAGCCCATAATCAAGCTAAACGCAGCGACCGCCCACCATGTGCCCTGGATCAGATCCCGAAGCCCATAAAGGAACCTACCCCCAGCTCCCTTGATGACATTCTTTTCATGGCCACCTATACCCAAATATTCCTTTTTCACGACCGGGATAACTAAGTCCTGCACTATCGGCTCTTTGAGCAAATCACGAAAACCTTTAACAATATTCGATTGTGGAACTGTGGGTTCTACTGTATCAACTGTCTTATTCTCTGCCATATTCCTGCCTTCTCCATGACCTTTTCCTCTATTTTCTTTTCAAAGAGCGCTTTGTATCGATTCAAAATATTAAACCACTCACGCTTATACTTAGCTGCTGTGTGGGGATCGATTCTAAACCGTTTTGCCATCTCCAGGTCGCTTATTTCTGGATCCAGCAGCCATATTTCAAGCATCTCCCATTTAATTTTTGCTGTTTCTGCCCTTGAAATCTTCATATCATTGTATTACAATGTAATCCGACATATTATAACTTTTGCCCTATCAAAAATGAATGCAACTCATATTTGATATATCATATGAGTTATGTTCTGTTAAACATAACAACATTTATAACCTTCAACAACAAAGCAATTGCGTTTGCAGAGATTGAAAAGGCTTATAAGTTCAAACAGCGTAGAATGGAACAAGAAGCAGGACATCCAACAACACCGCAAAATCCTACTTTTAAGCCTGCTTCATTTTCTATTGATGATTATTATAAAACGTTTTTATCAAATTTAATTCGGAAAGAACCTGTTCCGCCTGGTAATGTTTAATCTGTGGAAAGGAAATTAAGAATCGTGGAGGATTGTATTAAATGTGCCGACAAATCTGGGGGAAGAAATATAAAAGCATTTAGAGACAACAAGCAGACAAGGTTTATATAATATCGTGTTACTATTATTGATGGGCACGGATAGATTTTTCTTTTTCAAATAGACCCCCTTGATTGGTCCGTGCCCCATTCCTATCGAAAATTATTTAAATCTGCTATGCGATGAAGGCTTAGACTTTTCTTTTACGGTTTGCATCTCATTTTTAATAGAGCTAATAAAGTATATATACATTCATGAATATTGTTTGTTTTACCTTTAAAAAGGTAGGAATGTTATGATAATTTGCGCGATATTAACATGGGGAAAGGATTTATTAATAAAGCCTGTAAGTTCATTTAATGAAGTTAAAAATTTAAAAAATAGATTAAGATTAGAAAATGTTGATTTTATAGTTTATCATTCAGGATTTTTCACACCGATAAAATTTGATAACTCTTATAATGATGAAATTTTAGAATCTGAACAGGTTGAATTATTCGGAAATCGTCCAAACTTACATCCTGCATGGGATTGATATTTATTTCAGATTTAAAAGTTTATCGATGTTTATGTGGTAAACCAATGAAAATAAAAAAACATGAAAATAATTTATTTATATTAAATTGTAATTATTGTGATTATGAAGTTTCGTTTTGTGATGACCATATTTATTTTAATCATCCTTCTGCAAGAACTAAAATAAATGATTTTGTTATTTTTGAAGCTTTTAAATAAATATTATGTTGAAAAATAATAAAGATGATTCTATCATCAACAAAATTAAAAGCGACACCCCCTATATAAGACATGTCGCTGAGAAATCATCATACATAGACTATAATTATGAAAGCGACATCCCCCCAATGACAAAAGGCGACACCTATAGTAGTAAGGAAATAGATAAGCTGGATCATCATATTTTAATTTTGGTTTCGGAAAGATGCCACGAAAATGCAATAATAAGATTAACAAAGCGTCCACGATCAACGATTAAGGATAGATTAGATAGATTAAAAAAACTTGGTTATATAAAATCATATTATTTTCAAACAGCTATGCAAAAGGTTAAATTGTTTGAACTGACAAATAAAAGTTTACAAGTTCTCATACATAATGACAAGCCTTTAGCGCATAGTGTTATTAAGGCTCATGCAATGACATTTTCTTTTTCTATCCTTGAAGGCTTGCAGCCCACATCATCACAATCATATAAAATGCAAAACTGGACGGGCTACGTATTTAATTATATTAATCACATTATTAGAACCACCCCACGATCTATTATTATAGATATAAATCTTGATCTCGGATCCGACACTATCGATAACTTAAATATTAAATATTATGAATTTGCACAAAAATATGCTGTAGAATTTGCAGAAAAACATAAAATTAAAATTGGCTGTGGAAAGAGAAATCGAAATCCTGATTATTCTACTATTAATATCCCGATAATTCAATGTGTTGCAGACAGGGGGAATTTTAGAACAAAAGATAATAAAATAAAAATTGATAAAAGTAGAAGTAACGGTGATCTTGAATTTTCAGATGAACAAACAGCAAGAAATTTTGAGTTTGTAATAAACAACATGCCTTTAGAAGTTCAAGAAATAAAATTAGATATTAAAGAAATAAAAAAGATTTTAAAGAAATAAAAAAGATTTTAAAATCAGTATTTTTATGTTCATCATCTCATTTTTGATAATGCTGATAAAGTATTTATACATTCATGAATATGATTGTTTATGCCCACAAGGGCAGGAATGGATTTAAGAACATGAAAGAAAGAATAATAATGAGTAATATACATTTGCTTGAATCCGACTGGGATAAGCTTATGGAAAAAACGGGAACACAAACAGCAAGAAATTTTGAGTTTGTAATAAACAACATGCCTTTAGAAGTTCAAGTAATAAAATTAGAAATTAAAGAAATAAAAAAGATTTTAAAATCAGAAAAATAATAAGCTATATTTAATATTAATGTATTTTTATGTTCATCATCTCATTTTTGATAATGCTGATAAAGTATTTATACATTCATGAATATGATTGTTTATGCCCACAAGGGCAGGAATGGAT
>Ga0079037_100001835_pt1 | contig 11326 bp, 17 predicted proteins | sample Mud3Dept4metaG_FD_71479 | JGI IMG/M metagenome (GOLD analysis project Ga0079037, IMG submission 71479) | Freshwater wetland microbial communities from Ohio, USA, analyzing the effect of biotic and abiotic controls - Mud 3 Core 4 Depth 4 metaG | ecosystem: Environmental > Aquatic > Freshwater >... | reverse complement strand
ACCATGGAAGGCCATCGTGGCAGCCATCCGCAAGACCAAGTCCTGGCCGTTATGTAGAGCTCTACATAACGGCCATTCGCGGTCGTTCGGACAACCGGCACCGCCTGCGTTGGCGCGATGTTGTAGTGCGGTCGCACCGCCGGCAGCTCGATGCCGAGCGCGTTCTCGATACGCGCAAGCCGGGAGGTGGAGATGGGGTGGCGACCGCACATTGAATTCGCGTCGGGATGTCCCGCCGTTCAGACACCGCCAGCATTGCACCGTGCCCCCCGGCTCCTGACCGGAGGACGGTCGTTCGATCAATGGGAAAGGGCATTTATGCGACCTTTGCTTTTTCTCGCTCCCTCTTTTTCCGCTCGATGCGATCTTTGACGACGGCCTTTTCGGAGGCGAACTTCTTGGCGCGAATGTTCTTCTTCTTCGCCTCAACCTTTCGTTCGTACTTCTCCAGGCGGCGGCGCTTCTTGCCGGGCAATTTGTCCTGTATGGCTTTCAGCAAGAACGCGATCCTCGTGCGCGCAATTTCCTTCGTGTCCTTGTCCTCCATGGTCTTGAAAAGCCACTTCAGCGATTCCTTGCGCGAGGCCTCGTCGGGACAGGTTTGATAGCAGTCAACTATTTCCTGTATGACGGCGCAGTCCGATTCGAAACGCTTCTTTCTGTTGGTGAACTTGTCGAACAGTTTATGGGGTCTGCCCATGCTCCCTCCCGGCGCGCTGGCGCGGATTGTCGTATCTTTCGATTGCGAGGGCGCCTCCGCCGCCCGCTGATTGTCCGGGACAACCGTTCGAACGTCCAATTCGTTGCACACAGCGATCCAAGGGATCGACAGATGTGTCCTGCGCCCAACTGATTGCCGGGCATGACGGCGTTCGCCGGACCCGGCTACGAGTTGATCTTCGTAACCTTCGCAAGCGATGTGCCTGCCGGCCAGCCCGTCGACGTGCTGACCGGCCTCGGTAGCGAGGAAGGCACAGCTTTCGGCCCGGCCGTCCGGCCCGCTGCTCGACCAGTGCGGCGCTTCTCACACGCAAGGAAAAAGCCATCGGCGAGGTCGCCGATGGCTTGGTGGCTCTACCCCGGCCTCGCGGCCGGGCGGGCTGCGCTCCGCGCGCGGCCCTCGCGGTCGTCAGGTCACATGCCGGACATTCCCGACATCGCGGCGGTGTTGACCGGCGAGGCCGGGTCGATCAGGTAGGCCATGACGTCGGCAATCTGCTCCTCCGTCAGGACCGCCTTCGCCCCCATTCGCGGCATGTTGGTGCAGGGGAAGTAGGCGTGGGCGTTGTAGATGACGCCGTAGGTGTATTTGAGGATCTCCTCGCTGCTGCCGCGCAGCTTGCCATAGGCGGTGAGGGGCGGGCCGATCGTGCCGCCGGTGCGGTCCGTGGCCAGCTGGTGGCAGTTGTAGCAGTTTGCGCCGGGCGGCTGCTTGTTGTGGTCGTCCGGGTTGTGGGCGGTGCGGAAGCCGAAGCCCGACCAGGCGAGGTCGCGTCCCTTCTTCCAGTCCCCGAGCTTCACACCGCCCTCTGGATACTTGATGGTGGCCATCGCCAGCTCAGAGACTCTGGCGGCAGTCTTGCTGTCGAGCTGCTCGCCCTTGCCCAGGCTGCAGAGCTTCTGGATATCGTCCTGCACCAGACGATCTTTGCCAGTAGTCCCTTCCTGAGTGGGCTGCGCGAGATCGAACCCGGCGGACTCGAGGATCAGGTATTCCGCCAGTAGCTTGGCACTCAGGGTCGCGGGGGCCATGCGGATTCCCTGCGCATCCATGATCAGGACCTCCGTCTGCTGGCCGGGCGCCTTCTCAGGCGCCCGCTTCTTCAGAGGCTCGGGTCTCTTCACCGCCGCGGCATCCGACGCGGCGGGGGCCGCTTTGGGCGCCGTGGCGCCCGCTGTTGCGGGCGGCGCCTGCTGGCCGATGACCTGCCCGGTGACGAGGAACATCGATGCGGCGGCAACGGCTGCCGCGATGGGGGTGATTTTCGACATTTGTCCGGTCTCCTCGTGATTCCGCAATCAGCGCTTCATGTCAGGGATGATGGCCGGCTGGCCACGCGCGGCGTCGGTCCAGAACGAGATCAGCGCAATCGAGGCGTCGGAACCGGGCTTGAGGTTGGGGTAGCGCATCTGCCAGAGGCACTCGAGCAGCCGATGCTGGCTGCTGCGCACGTTCTCCTGACCGACGCGGAAGGCGGGCCACGAGATGGCCTTGGTCCATTCCTCGGGGACGCCCATGTTCGGCAGAACCGAGGCGCGGATGCGCAGACCCGTCGCGCCGTGGCAGGTGGCGCAAGCGAAGTCCATCTTGCCGGCGCGGCGATAGAACATCACCTCGCCCGCGTCGCGCATGGCCTTCTCCAGCGGATGACTCAATGGCGGGTTCCAGGGCATGCCATTCGACTGCATGGCGATGTAGGTCTGCAGCTTCATCATGTCGGAGTCGTTGCCGTGCCGCTTCTTGATCTGCGGGTCGTCGTCCTTGAAGCCCTGCAGCGTCTTCATGCAGTAGACGAGACGGGTCTCGAGATCCATCACCTTGCCGGTGTCTGCGAAGTACCGCGGCAGCTCAACGTAGGCCCCCTTGAGCACGCCAGGCCCCTCGCCGAAGTCGCACTGCTCCAGTGAGGCGTTCAGCGGGCCGCGCTTCTCCTTGAACAGCTTCTCGCCGTCGTCCGCGACGAGATAGGCGGGGTTGTCCGGCATCATCATGCGGTTCTGCGGGCTCTGGGTCAGATACGTCGGGGAGCCGGCCTTGGTGACCAGCCGGTCCAGGACGTCCTCCGGTGCCTGGGCGGCAATGGCGCCGGTGACGGCCAGCGCGATGGGTAGCGTGAGTAAGGCCTTCTTCAACATGCGCGTCTCCTCAGCAATGGGTCTCAGTTGAAACGACGACACCAGGTCGCGGTGACCGCCGCAGCTTGCACGCGACATCCAGCGGATGCGAAAGCAGAAGGGCGATCACGCACGAACACAACCGGGCAACAAATGGCAATCTGAACCCTGCGCCGGTCAGCATAAGACCATCAGAATCTGCTTAAACGCTCGGCGCTGATTTCATGTGACGGGGGATCTGCCGCCCCCTTGTCACCCCGAACAAATCGGGCCCGGCTCTTAGAATAGGCCAAATCGAGAGGAGGAAGAACGTGCCGAAGCCCGTCACGCCGCTGGTCGCCGTCGACGTCGTCATCGAGCTGGCGGACCGGCCAGCGCGGCCGATCGTGCTCATCGAACGCCGCAACCCGCCTTACGGCTGGGCGCTGCCCGGCGGGTTCGTCGACGTCGGCGAGTCGCTGGAGCACGCGGCCGTCAGGGAGGCGAAGGAAGAGACGAGTCTGGCGGTGCGGCTCAAGGCGCTGCTCGGCTGCTACTCCGACCCGGCGCGGGATCCGCGCGGCCACACGGTGAGTCCGGTGTACGTGGCCGAGGCATCGGGGGAGCCGGTTGCTGCGGACGACGCGCGCAGTCTCGCGATCTTCGATATCGGGCACCTGCCGTCCGTGCTGGCCTTCGACCATGCCCGGATTCTCGAGGACTACCGGCGGTGGCGCGCCACCGGTGAGCCGGCGCCGGTGGCTGCGGTCGGCGGGTTCTTCGCCTGCTGATGCGGCTCGCCCGACTCAGGCGAACAGGTCGCCGATCGCCCGGTCGATCTGGCGATAGACCTCGTAGCCGTCCTTGTCCATCACCTGGTCGATGACCCAGCGGTTCTCCCCCTCGCGCCCCATGATCTGCTGTATTTCGTAGCCGAGATGGCGCAGGAACGGGTAGGTGGGGCCCTCGCCGGTGAAACCGAATTCGGCGTACTCGGCGCCACGCTGGTTGAGCTTCGCGACGAACGGGCTGACATGATCGCCGGGGCCGAGCAGGTCTGTCGCGTTGTCCTGCACGTGGCCCGCCAGTCGCCTGGCGAGCGCGATGACGAGCGCCTTGCGGTCCTCGTCCGACAGCCCCAGGCGGTCGTGCGCGATGCGGTCGACGAGCTGCAGCTCGAAGACCAGGTACTCGGTGATCACCGCCATGCGCTGCGCGTCGTCCTCGTAGACGAAATCCGCACCGTGCAGGGTGATCGCCTTGTCGGTCGCCAGCCGCCAGGCGATGAAGGCGAGCGCGCCGGCGATCTCGTCGAGCGAGCGCTCAACCTCATCGTTGTGCCAGTGGGCCTTGATTCTGACTGCCACGGTCTGCTCCCAACGCCCCGCCGCCCAATCCTGCCGCCATGTGGGGGAAGGCCGATTGGCAGCACTGAGGGCGCATGCTAAGGTTTCCGGTAATTCTGAGTAGTTTACTGGGACAAGAGCCGGTCGTGAACAGCCGCCGGCGTCCCGAGGGGTGTCATGGTGTCATTCGTCGAGCGGCTTCGCAGCGAGGTGCAGCGCAACTGCCACATTGCCGACGCCCGGCATGCGGCGGATCTCGGCATGTGCACCTATCTGATGAGGATGCGCGAGTACTACCGCTGGGAAAAGGGGCTCCCCCTCGGCGAGCGGCTCGAGAACGATTCGGTGGGTGACTGGCTGTCCGAGCGCGAGGCGCTCTGGGCGGAATTGGCGGAGTGCGACTACGCGCCCCTCGACGTCGGCGGCGAACGTTTCGATCCCTTCGATGCCGAGCCAATCAACGCGGCGCTCGAGCCGCACCGGCTCGTCTACAGCGCGGGCCTGATGTACGGCGCCAAGGCGCACTTCTTCCTGGGGCACCTCGAGCGCCGGGAAGATCCGGTCGACGGCTTCTCGCTGCGCGTCTCGGACCGCGAGCTCGCGCGCGGGCTCAGCGCGCCACCTGCCATGCTGCAGGGCCGCACCATCTTCGTCCGTCGCGAGGCCCTGCAGCGCCTGCTCTGGGAAAAGCTGGAGATGTGGCGCTGGAGCCGGGCCGACAACGGCTTCGCGCGCGCCTTTGCCGCCTACGACTTCGACAGCGACCTGCATGGCTCCCTGGCGCGGATGACCGATGCCGAGCTGGCGGCTGCGGTCGAGCACGAGATCGGCGAGTTCGAGGCAGGGCGCCTGCTGGGCGACGACTGGAACCGCATGCTGCTCGACATCGCGGGAACGCCGGCCGAGCTCATGGCGCGGGCCGTGCGCGATCACATTGCCGACTGCACCCGCACGCTGCCCATGCTCACGCGGATGCGCCAGGAGACGTCGCTGCACTTCTTCTTCGGGAACCTGGCGGGCATGCGCAGGGAGATCTTCCCGGGGCTGCAGGCGGGCTATCGCGAGTGCCTGGCGGCGGACGACTGCGAGCCCCTGCAGGCGATCGCCGAGGTCGGGCGCGAGCACTGGGCGGGCCTCGCGCGCGAGATGCTCGACCTGCACCGCGCGCTCGGCACCGGCTCGGCGCAGCCCATCGCGCGCCTGGTGAGGGAAAACTACCTCTGATGGCCCGCGCCGCGTTGCCGGCTTCCGCACGGCTGCCGATAATGCGGTCCCGCCCATGCCCGAGGCCGCCGAGATGTCCCGCGTCGCCCCCGTCGAGCGCACCATCGTGCCCCTTCAGACCATCCGCGAAGTGAAGCCCGGCAGCTTCATCTTCGAGCGCCTGCACGCGCTGCCCGACAGCTTCTGCGACGAGGTGATCCGCCGCTTCGAGGCGCAGCCCGAGTATCACCGGGCCGGCGTCATCGGCCAGACCGGCCTGCACGACGACGGCATCAAGAAGACCACCGACGTGGTGGCGAGCGACAAGCCCGACTGGAAGGACATCGACGAGATGTTCTTCCGCTGCGTTGCGGCGGCCCTGCGCGAGTTTCGGGAGGCCTTCCCGTACTTCAAGGGGCCGTTCAAGGACCTGGGCTACCAGGTCCAGCGCTACCGCGAAGGCGAGTACTACCACTGGCACATCGACGGCGGCAGCCACCAGTTCAGCCAGCGCCAGCTCGTCGCGCTCTGGTACCTCAACGACGTGCCGGGGCCGGGTGGCGAGACCGAGTTCCTTTACCAGGGCATCAAGGTGCGCCCCGAGAAGGGCAAGCTCGTGCTCTTTCCGCCCTTCTGGACGCACGAGCACCGCGCGGTGCGCCTCGAGCACGGGGTGAAGTACATCGCCACGACCTGGGTCGTCTTCGCCTGACATGGCCGACCCAGCACCCCGGCTGCTCGCCATCGTCGAGCTCGGCGGCTATCCGAACTTCGTCCCCCTGTACGAGCGCCTCGGCTTCCAGGTCGACGTCGTCGCCTCGCAGCGCAAGGCCCGCAGCTACCTGAAGGAGCGGCGGCCCGCCGTCATCGTCGCCGAGTACAACTTCCAGTCCGACTTCCGCGACCGGACCAGTAACCTCGAGACCCTGATGGCGGTGCTGCAGCGCCACCCCGAGGTGAGGGTCGTCGTCTTCTACCAGGAAGAGTACGCACCCAAGTTCGAGGTGCTGCGCTCGCGGTTTGCGATCCATGCCGCGCTGCCGTTCCCGGTCGACGCGGCCCGCCTGGAGGCGGTGCTGCGCGAGGTCCGCGCCGGGCTCGACTGATCGCCCGCATGACTTTCGTCGCATTGCTCCTGCGGGTGTTCGCGCTGATCGCGCTGGGCCTCGCGCTTCGGGCCAGCGGGTTTCTGCCGGCCGAATTCTGGCGCGGTGCCGAGCGCCTGACGTATTTCGTCGGCTTTCCCGCGCTGCTCTTCCGCGAGGCGGCCAAGGCCTCGCCCGGCGGGCTGCCGCTCGTGGCGGGCCTCCTCTGCGTGGGCCTTGGACTGTCCGGGACGCCGGCCGTCGTTCTCACGACCTACGCGGGGATGCCCGCATCACCGTCGTCCTATGTCCTCGCACGCGAGCTCGGCGGCGATGCCACCCTGATGGCGAACCTGATCACCGCGCGCACGGTCGCGGCTGCGCTCTCGCTGCCCCTGGTGATCTGGCTCGCGCCGCGCTAGGCCAGCTTGCGCACCAGCTCGTCGTAGCGTCGCTTGACGGCGAGCTCGCGCTGCGTCTCGGCGTCCGCCTCGGTGGCGATGGCCGGCGAGTCCTCCCACAGGCCGCTGCCCGGGTTCAGGACGGCGAAGCGGTACTGCCGCCCCACCTTGAAGACCTTGGTGACCTCGCGGCCGGCACGCTCCAGCGCCTCGACGCGGCTCGCCGGCCGACCGCTGCCTGCCGGCGTCGGCGAGCCGTCAGGCGCGGCGGGGATAGCCAGGGTGAACTCGGTGTTCTGGATCTCGCCGCTGGTGTCGATCTCGACCGTCTCGACGTGCGGCAGGCGCGCGAGGATGTAGGCGGCCATCATCCGGCCGAGCTTGTCGTTCTCCGTCTCGAGCGCGGTGAGCAGCTTGTTGGCGGCGACCTGGCAGCGCTGCTCCACGCTCAGGTTCTCGACCCACTCCCGGCCCATTTGCCAGCCGGCATCCATGTCCCGGTCCATCTGCGCGAAGAAGTCCTGCGCGCCCTCGACGATCACGTCGGGGACGTTGAGGGTGAGCTGCTGATCGTCGACGATGACCTTGAGGAGCATGGCGTGGCATCCGGAGAGAAGGGGCGGGACGCGGCAATTCTAGCAAAGGGCGCGGTCGGCGCCCGCCGCGGCAGGGCTATAGTAGGCGGCGCGGCGACTGCCGCGAGACACGAAGGGACCAGGCATGCTGCTCACCATCGCGGGCGTCCTCAACGCAGCCCAGCTCGACAAGATTCGCGAGTCGCTCGCGGACGCCCGGTTCGTCGACGGGCGGCTCACCGCCGGACGGGCCGCGGGCCGGGTCAAGAACAACGAGGAGCTCGAGCCCGACCCGCGTATCCACCAGCGCATCACGCGCGTCGCCATGAGCGCGCTCGGCCACAACGCCGACTTCCGCAACGCCGCGCTGCCGCACCGCATGGCGGACTTCATCGTCGCGCGCTACCAGCCGGGGATGACGTACGGCGACCATGTCGACGACCCGATCATGGGCAGTGCCGGGCCGAGGTTCCGCACCGACGTGTCGATGACGCTGTTCCTGAACCCGCCCGAGAGCTACGACGGCGGCGAGCTGGTCATCCGCTCGGCGTTCGGGGATCGCCGCGTCAAGCTGGCGGCCGGCGACGCGGTGGTCTACCCGTCGAGCAGCGTGCACCAGGTGGCGCCGGTCACCCGCGGCGAGCGGCTGGTGATCCTGACCTGGATCCAGAGCTATGTCCGCGACGCGGCGCGGCGCGAGCTGCTGTTCGAGCTGAACCGCGCCCGCGAGCACCTGCTGTCCAAGGACCCGGACGCGGACACGACGAAGTGCGTGGACCGGTCCTACGCGAACCTGCTGCGGATGTGGGCGGAGCTTTGAGATCGCGCCCGCCGCCGCTTAGCCGAAGACGGCGGCCTCGGCCGCCGTCCTCGTGAGCGCACCGAGCGCCGGTGTCGCGATCAGTAGCCGCCCTTGCGGCGCGACTCGGGGAGCCCGGCGATCTTGCCCGCCTGCTTGGAGGGCTTGCCCGGGAACAGGTCGTAGGCCTCCTTCGAGCTGATCTTCCGGCCCCACTTATCGCCGAGGAACTTGTTGATCTCGCGATCGTTCGGCTGGTGGCCGTTCTCGTTCACGTAGGCGTCGCGAAGGAAGTGGATGAGGTCCCAGTGCTCCTGCGTCAGCTCGAGCCCTTCGTCCTTTGCGAGGGCAAGGGCGACGTCCTCGTTCCATTCGTTGATGTTGACCAGGTAGCCGTTGGCGTCGGTCTCGATCGTCTTGCCGTTGATTTCATAGGCCATGGTGTCCCTCCTGAGCTCTTCTCGATGCCCGCTGCCAGCGGGGCGGCGCGAAATTTTAGCGAACGCGGCCGGCCTCAGTCATCCCCAGCGCCGCGGACCGAGTCTATGCCTTTGTGGGGGATGAAGATGCCGCAGCCCATCTGCCGCAGAGGGCCGAGCCCGTGCCGCTGCAGCCGGACGGACTCTTCGGGTGTCAGATCGGCCAACATGAGGCTGCGCGTCGCGATCGGCCCGGCCGGCGTCATGAGCAGGTTGGTCCTGCCGCACAGCGCCCTCCGGACACGGATGCCGAGCTCGGACAGCTCGTGGGCCATCCGGCCGAGGAAGGCCTCGTCGGTTTCGTCGACCGACTCGGCGACGACGTAGCGCGCCTGCAGGGTGCCCTGCTTGCTCAGCAGCCGCGTGTGCGCCTCGCCCACCGTCAGCAGGCAGCCGTCGACGTCGAGCACCGCACTGCACAGGTCCTGCTGCAGGCGCTCCACCGCCGGCTTCGGCGCCCGGATCGTCAGCTTGGTGCGGCGCGAGAGCAGCAGCCGGGTCGCCGTGCCGTGCTCCGGGCGTTCCCAACCGTTCTGGGAGCCCGCCACGTGGACGGTGTGGATGCCGATCTGGGCGTCCTCGCTGATCCAGGGCGCCGCACGCCGGATGGCGGTGGACAGACTGTGTGCGTGGTCCACCGGCAGCTCCCGACAGTCGATGGTGAACACGACGTCGACGACGTCGTCGGGTACGGCGAAGTCGGCCGGTCGCTTCTCGTCTTTCCAGAACATGATCAATCCACCGTTAATCGGGACTGAATGGCGTCGCGGTCGATCCACCAGTCGTCCTGCACGAGCACGTCCACGACGTTGCGCAGGCGCACCAGAAACTTGTCGGGCTCGTCGAGCTCCAGGCGGCGGACCCAGCGGTCGAACGCCTCCTGGTCGGCGACCTGGCCGTGGCGCCGCGCGACCCGCCCGAGCAGCTGGTTGGCGAAGAAGACCAGCCGGTCGCGGTCGAGACCCTGGGGGGCGCGCAGGTCGGCGAGGAACGCCGCGGTCGCGGCGGCCACCGCGGCGCCGTCCGCATCGTCCGGGGTGTCGTCGACGACGTGGCTGAGCAGGTGCACCGAGATCTCGGGGTCGATCGGGAAGGTGACCCCGAGCCAGATCCCCTGACCGAGCGCTGCCAGCGAGCCGGCCTGCTCGGTCTGGTAGAGGACGTCGCAGGCATCGGCAGCCCGCTCCCAGTCCTCGGCCGTGGCCAGGGCGTCGAACGCCATCCGGCCGACCGGCCAGGCCTCCGCGCCCCGCCCGAGGACCTGGAGGGCCCGCGCGAGCTCGAGCTGGAGCCCGGCGCGCTCGTGCTCGCCGGTGCTCTCCGGCAGGGTCGCGAGCTGGTGCCTCAGCTCCACGAGGCGGGCCTCGAGCTGGGCGAACTGGCCGAGGTCCTTGGCCAGCGAGTCGGCCGCCGTGTCGGGCAGGCGTTGGGGGTCGAACAGGAGCGTCGTCATCGAGCGGTCCGGCGGGGCTCAGCGGTTGCGGGCGTTGAAGGCCGCCTCCAGGCGGTCTTCCCAGTTCTCCGGCGTATCCGGGAAGGGCGGGCGGACATCCATCCGGAAGAAGCGCTCGCCGTTGCGGGCGTACTCGCTCACGGCCTCCGCCAGCGCCTCGAACGAGTCGAGGTCGGGCTGGGCGATCAGTACGTGGCTGAGGTGCAGCATCGAAAGCTCTCCATCAGGCGGCGTCTACCCGGTCGCAGTACCGGGCGCGGAGGATGAGGCACGGGCGGCAAGGGTCGTCCCGGAACCCGTCGCGCCGGTGCGGCACGTTGTTGCTGAGCACACCCTCGCCCGGGCCCAGCCGGAAGCCCAAGATGTGGTCATCGCCCGCCGAAAACAAGTCGAGGAGTGCCGCCGCCGCTTCCCGTGCGAGGGGGTCGTCGCGCCAGACGAGGTTGCGCTGCCGGGCCGAGTACCGCATGTGCAGCCGGCCGTCGCCGGGGTCCAGGGAGAACACGGGGCCGGACTGGGCGTCCCGCAGGGTCCCTTCCTCGCCCGCGTCGGCCGGGATGGTCAGGGCGTCGGGGGCCATGGGGGCGGCGATCCAGGCCGGGTGGCGGGCGAGCCTGTCGGCCCGCCAGCGGCGGTAGGCCACGTCGTCTCCCAGGCAGAAGGGGCGGTCGGTCGAGGCGCGGGCATCAGATTTTGTGCCGGTATCTTATTGACCTCTAATATTGTGGTTTAGTAACATTTTTCAAATTTTGCGTCCGGACTTCTGCAGCCGCAGCGCGGGCAGGGACACCCGGAGACGCAGGCCGGGGGCGGCACACTGGATGACTCTCGGCGGGCGCCGAGGCGCCATATCCCGGGAGAGATAGCATGGCGGGCGCCGGCTATCTCCGAAGGTGGGATACTCGGCGCCATGCCGCGGGTGGCAACATTAGCGTTCGTCTATGAGGGGCTGGGCTGCCATGCCCCGTCGAACGACCCGCGATCAGCGCGACGCGCGGCCCCTTGTAACGCAGAGTCGAGCGAGGCGATCCGGGCCGGCTCAGGCCCCCCGCTGCAGCAATCACAGCCAATCGAGTCCAGGAGATCTAGCGCTATGGCGATCGAAAAGCACCACACCCCGATGCTTGACCAGCTCGAGAGCGGCCCGTGGCCGAGCTTCATCAGCGGCATC
>Ga0079037_100001834_pt1 | contig 11330 bp, 10 predicted proteins | sample Mud3Dept4metaG_FD_71479 | JGI IMG/M metagenome (GOLD analysis project Ga0079037, IMG submission 71479) | Freshwater wetland microbial communities from Ohio, USA, analyzing the effect of biotic and abiotic controls - Mud 3 Core 4 Depth 4 metaG | ecosystem: Environmental > Aquatic > Freshwater >... | reverse complement strand
CGGCCAGACCACGACCGGCGCCGCCAACGACTTTGAAAAATCCACCGAGATCGCCCGCAAGATGGTCTGCCAGTGGGGAATGTCCGAGCTGGGACCGCTCACCTACGGCGAGCGCGACGACCTCATCTTCCTGGGCCGCGACCTGGCCGTGAACAAGAATTTCAGCGAGCGCACCTCCGAGCTGATAGACGAACAGGTCAAGAAGATTATCAACGCGAGCTACACTCGGTCGCAGGAGCTGATCGAGCACAATAAAGACAAGCTCGTAGAGATCTCCAAAGCGCTGCTCGAGAAGGAAGTCCTGGACTCGGACGAGATCGAGAAGATCACCGGCGTCAAAAAAGCGCCGCGGGAGCAGGACCAGACCGACCGCAAGAAGCCGGCCGCCCCGGCCTCCCCCGCCCCGGAAAAAGTGGAGGAAGCCGCCGGTCCCCAGACAGTCAAGCCGCTGGACAAACCCGACTTGGTGAAAGCGTAAGCGTTGGGAGAGACACGCAGATTCCGGGCCAGAGGAAAAACATTTGAGCTCGGCCGGAGGACCTGGCTCGTAGGGGTCGTCAATGTCACCCCCGATTCCTTCTTCAACGGAGGGCTGTATTTCGAGCCTGCCCGGGCCATCGAGCATGCCCTCGCCCTGGCCGCCGAAGGGGCCGACATCGTCGATATCGGCGGAGAGAGCTCCCGGCCCGGCTCGAGCCCCATCCCGGCCAAGGAAGAAAAAAAACGGATCCTGCCCGTTGTCGAGGTCTTGAAGCAAAAGAACGAAGTCTTGATTTCGGTCGACACGACCAAGGCCGACGTCGCCGAGGCCGCCCTGGCCGCGGGCGCCGACATCATCAACGACATCAGCGCCGGGCGCTTTGACCCCCGGATGCTGCCGGTCGCGGCCCGGAGCGGCGCGGGGCTCATTCTGATGCACATGAAAGGCACGCCCCGGACGATGCAGATCGCCCCCCACTATGACGACGTGCTGGGAGAAGTCAGGGCCTTCTTGAAAGAGCGGCTGGAGGCCGCCGAGGCGTGCGGGGTCCGCCGGGAGGCGATCCTCCTTGACCCCGGGATCGGTTTCGGAAAGGAGCTCGAGCACAACCTGGCTCTCCTCAACAACCTGGAAGCGCTCGCCGCGCTCGAGCGGCCGCTTCTCGTGGGCATCTCCCGCAAATCTTTTATCGGCAAGATCCTGAAGCTCGAGGCCCCGGACAGGCTCGAGGGGACGGTCGCCGCGGCGGTCGTGAGCGTCCTCCACGGCGCGTCGCTCCTTCGCGTTCACGACCTCCAGGCCGTTAAAAGGGCCGTCACCGTGGCCGAGGCCATCTTGAGCCAAGGGATCGCCAAAACACCCGTGGAGGGACAGGGCAAGCCCTATGTTCACTGATATCCTGAACGCCTTGACTCACATCAACTTCGTGGATGTCCTGGATATCCTTCTCGTCGCCTTCATCCTCTATTCCTTCTTCCGGCTGATCAAGGATACCCGGGCCTACCAGATGGCCATCGGCATCCTCATCATCGGCCTCCTATACCTCGTCACGCAGTGGGCCCGGCTCATCGTTTCCCACCGCCTGATCAAAAGTTTCACGACCTATTTCATCATCGCGGTGATTGTTCTTTTCCAGGGCGAGATCCGGCGATTCCTCACCGGGCTCGGCTCGAGGACCTTCCGCCGGCCCTTCTCCCTCCGCTCCCTCGAGGAAAAGCTCGAGGACCTCTTCCTGGCCGTGGAATATCTGTCGCAGAAAAAAATCGGCGCGCTCGTCGCCGTGGAAAAGGAGATTTCGCTCAAGGTTTTCGCCGACCGGGGGACGCGGCTGGACGCCCTGCTCTCGAAAGACCTATTGGTGAACATCTTTTTCCCCCACTCGCCCCTCCATGACGGCGCGGTGATCCTCCAGGGAAACAAGATCCTGGCGGCCGGATGCCTGCTCCCTCTCCCGGCGTCGCACAACCTGGGTGAGGAATTCCTGGCCCGCACCCGCCATCTTGCCGCGCTGGGCCTGTCGCAGGAAACGGACGCCGCCGTCATCGTCGTCTCCGAGGAGACGGGCACCATCTCGCTGTCGACCAGGGGCCATCTGGCCAAGGTCGAGGACAAGGACCAACTGAAGACCGCGCTGTTGCGCTATCTTGAGCAAAGATGATTAAGACATTCCGGAACGTGTTCGTCCGCAACTGGGAGCTCAAGCTCCTCTCTCTCTTCCTGGCCTTCGTCCTCTGGCTCTCCCTCATCCCCGAGGAGAAAACGTTCTCCGAGAAAACGCTGACCATCCCCCTCGAGACCCACAACATCCCGGCGGACATGGAGCTCGTCGAGAAGCCGGACTCGACCGTGGATGTCACCATCCGGGCCCCCAACCGGATGATCAACGGGATCGGCGCCGCCAATGTCTTCGTCAAGCTCAACCTCAGTTCGGCCACCGTTTTCCAGCAGGAATACCCCCTCAACGAGACCATGATCAGCCTTCCGCCCGGGGCCAAAGTCGTCCGCATATCTCCCACCAAAGTCCAGCTCAAGCTGGAGCGGACGCAAGAGGTCCTGCTCGACATCGTCCCGACGGTCATCGGCCAGGCCAAGGAGGGATACGGAGTATCCAAGATCGAGATCACGCCGCCCCGCGTCCTGGTCAAGGGACCGGAGAGCAAGATCCGGGAGAAAGACAAGGTCTCCACGAGCCCGATCAACATCTCCGAGCTCAGCGCCTCCACCGAGGTCGAAGCCGACCTCATCCTGCCCAAGCCCGAGCTGCGCCTGGCCGCGCCGCGGGCCTGGGTCAGGGTGAAGATCTTCCTGGAAGAAATCAAGCCGCCGGGTAAGCCGGACCCCAAGCGAAAAAGATGAAAAGACTCTTCGGAACTGATGGCATCAGGTCCGTCGCCGGTCAGTTTCCGCTCGATCGTCCCACCGTCCAGTCCCTCGGCCGGGAGCTCATTCGGCTGTTGGAGGGAGAAGGACTGGAGCCCCGCATCCTCATCGGCCGCGATACCCGGGAGTCCGGACCCTGGATCCAAAAAACCCTGGCCTCGGGAGTCGAATCGGCCGGGGGCGAGGTGGTCTCGGCCGGGATCGTCCCCACCTCGGCCGTGTCGTTCCTGACCCGGAAACACCGCTTCTCCGCCGGGGCCGTGATCTCCGCTTCCCATAACCCCTACCGGGATAACGGCATTAAATTTTTTTCTTCCGAGGGAATCAAGATTTCGGATGAATGGGAGCAGCGTCTCGAAAAGGCCATCCTGGACGGAAAAAGAAAAACCGCGCCCCTGAAAAAGGGAAAGATGGTCAACCTCGGGGCGGAGCTCATCGACGAGTACGAGGATTTTCTTTTTGCCCAACTCAGGAAGGCCCGGGTCCCCGATAACCTGACGGTGATCCTCGACTGCTCCAACGGCGCCAGCTCGGATATCGCTCCGGCCGTCTTCTTCCGGCTGGGTTTCCGGGTGATCCCCATCTTCCACGCGCCCGACGGTAAGAACATCAACCGGCGCTGCGGCTCCCTCCATCCCCACAACCTGGCCCGCCATGTCGTCGCGGCCCGGGCGGACCTGGGCGTCGCCTACGATGGGGACGCCGACCGGGCCCTCTGGGTGGACGAGAAAGGAAGGATCCTCAACGGGGATCACACTCTTTTCGTCCAGGCGGGTTTCATGAAAGAAAGGGGCCGGCTCAAATCGGGCACGGTGGTGGCCACCACCATGAGCAACATGGGGCTCGAAAAGGGCCTCCGGGACATGGGGCTCGAGCTCGTCCGGACCAAGGTGGGAGACAAGTACGTCCTGGAAAGGATGCTGGAGACCGGGTCCAACCTCGGCGGCGAGAAATCCGGACACACGATCTTCCTGGACGACTGCCCGACGGGCGACGGCATCCTGACCAGCTTGAAGATGGTTGAGGCCATGCTGTCCGCCCAGGTCACCTTTTCCGAATTGACGGCGGGGCTCAAGGAGTTCCCCCAGGTCCTCCACAATGTTCGGGTCCGGGACAAACGGGATTTTCGGGATTTCCCGGAGATCGTCCAGACGATGGATGAGGTCCGGTCGGCGCTCGCCGGGGCCGGAAGGCTGGATGTCCGCTACTCCGGCACGGAACCCCTAGCCAGGGTCATGATCGAGGGCGAAGACCTCGGACGGATCGAGGAGCTGGCCGGACGGATGACCTCGGTCATCGGAAAATACCTAGGAGAAAAACCATGAGATTGGCCGTCAACGTCGATCACTTCGCCACCCTCCGCCAGGCCCGGAAAAGCGACGAGCCGGATCCCGTGCTCGTGGCTCTCCTGGCCGAGCAGGCCGGGGCCGAAGGCATTGTCATCCACCTGCGCAGCGACCGGAGACACATCCAGGAGCGGGACCTGCGGCTTCTCCGCCAAGTCGTCAAAACCAAGCTCAACCTGGAGATGGCGGCGAGCGAGGAGATGAAAAGGATCGCCCTCGCGGTCCGTCCCGATGTCGTCTCGATGGTGCCCGAGCGGCGCGAAGAGCTCACCACCGAAGGAGGGCTGAACGTCCGCGGGGCCCAAACGAAGCTCAGGCCGGTCATCCGGGAGCTTCAAAAGGCCGGCATCCGGGTCAGCATATTCGTCGACCCCGATCCCGGGCAGATCCGGGCCTGCGCCCAAGCCGGAGTCAACCTCATCGAGATCAACACCGGACAATACGCCGACCTGAAACCGGGCCCGGCCAGGGACAGGGCCCTGCGAAAGGTCAAAGCGGCGGCCAGGCTGGGGTGCCGCCTGGGCCTGGAGGTTCATGCGGGACACGGGCTGGATTACCGGAACGCGGCCGAGATCGTGGCCCTGCCCGAGATCGTCGAGCTCAGCATCGGATTTTCGATCGTCGCCCGGGCGGCCGTCGTCGGTGTGGGCAGGGCAGTAGAAGAGATGGTGAAGCTTCTCGAAAAACCGGGGACAAGAAAATCGGGGACATGAACCGAATTTCTGAATTCGGTGTCGTGTCCCCTGATTTTCGTCCCTGTTAGGCGGTGCGGACAATGGACACAACAATCAACCTGGAACGTTTAAAAAATGATCTCGAGGCGCTGGCCCGGATCGGCCGAGACCCCAGGGGCGGAATCAGCCGCCCGTCGTTCAGCCAGGCGGACTTCGCCGCCCGGGCCTGGCTCAAGGAGAAAATATGTGAGGCCGGGCTGTGCTACCATCAGGACGGCGCCGGCAACGTCTTCGGACGTCTGGGCGGAGAAGGGCGGGCCGTGCTCGTCGGCTCGCACCTCGATACAGTGCTCAACGGCGGGGCTTTTGACGGAGCAGCGGGAGTCCTGGCGGGACTCGAATGCCTTCGCGGGGTCAAAGAGGCCGACGTTACTCTTTCCAAGCCCGTCGAGCTTGTCTCCTTCACCGACGAAGAAGGCAACCTCGTCGGCGATTTCCTGGGAAGCCGGGCCTTTGCCGGCCTGCTGAATAAGGAAGAGCTGGAAAAAGGGGTGACTTCGTTTGGACGTCCTCTCAAGGATATTCTGGCGGGGACGGAATTCTCCCTGGAGACCATCTTGAGCGCCCACAAGGAAAGGCCGGCGTTCGAGGCCTACCTTGAACTCCACATAGAGCAGGGCGCGATACTGGAGAGCGAGGATATCCCCATCGGGATCGTCGAGCGCATCGCCGGGAAATCATACAGGCAGTGCACTTTCGTCGGCAAGGCCGACCACGGCGGGACGACTCCCCTGGAACTCCGGCACGACGCCTTCCTGGCGACGGCGGACTTCGCGCTCAGGGGGACGCGTCTCGTGGCCTCCGAGCACTACGGAAGCATGATCACGGTCGGAAAAGCGACGGTCCAACCGGGCTCATTCAGCGTTGTCCCGGGAAGAGTGGATTTTACGCTCGACGTGCGGAGCGCCTCCGAGGAAACCCTGGAAACCCTGGACAAAGCCCTCCAGGCCCTGGCCGAAGACATCGCCACCACCCGGGGGGTTTCCTTCCACTCCAGGATCGTTGACCGGACAACGCCGGCGGCGCTTTCGGGCCGGATCATCGGAGTTCTGGAGGAGGAATGCCGCAAGCTGGGCTATCCCGCGATGCGGATGACGAGCGGCGCCGGGCACGATGCCCAGATCGTTTCCGGACTGGCCGAGGCGGGGATGATTTTTATCCCTTGTATCGACGGGACGAGCCACGCGCCGGCGGAAATGATCAACTGGGAGGACCTGGAGAAAGGCGCCAACCTCCTCCTTCACACGCTTGTCCGTCTGGCCGGCTAAAAGAGCGGGGCTTTCCCCGGGCGGATCACGTGTCTTCCGGACCCGGCCGGAATGCCCTGAGAAGCTTGATCTCGGCGTGCGCTTTCTTGGCGTCGAGCATCTTCTGCCTGGCCCGCTTGGAGCGTTTCCTTTTCTGCCGGCGGATTTTTTCAATCTCCTGAACCCGGGCGCTTTGCTCACCCTGGACCTTTCGCTCGATCTTCTCGGCCAGGATTCTCCGGGCCAGGAACCGGTTGATGAGCTGGGACCGCTCCGCCTGACATTTGACCTCGATTCCGGTGGGGAGGTGCTTGAGATACACGCAGCTCGCCGTCTTGTTGATCTTCTGGCCGCCTTTTCCTCCCCCATGGATGAACTTCTCGACGATATCCGATTCGCGGATACCCAGCCTCAGCATCTTCAGCCGCAGGGCTTCCTGTTTCTCCGGCCGGACTCCAAAATCGACCATGCCCGTATATTACCACGAAAGGCTCAGGGTAGTGGCATCGAAACCGCGCCCGCCGTTGACTCGCTGGACCTGATTTTATAGACTCCAGTTCTCATCGACTATCCGAGAGGATTTTTTTCATGAAAAAATCAGCAAAGATAATCTTCACCCTTCTTACCCTTGCTGCAGGCATGGGCTTCCTTGGCGCATTCGCCGCGGCCCAGGACAAGCCGCTGACAGTGGCCGAGCAGAGCCAATTCAAGGCCACGTCGCGGCATGCCGACGTGATGGATTTTATCCGCAAGCTGCAGGCGCTGAGCCCCTACCTCCGAGTGGAAACGATGGCCGTCAGCACGGAAGGAAGAAACGTCCCTCTCCTCATCATCGGGAATCCTCTGCCCTCTCCGTCGTCCTCAGGACACCGTGACGGCCGGGGGATTATCTACATCCAGGCCAATATTCACGCTGGGGAAGTCGAGGGCAAAGAGGCCTCGCTCATGTTGGCCCGGGACATCCTCCTCGCTCCGGAACTCCCCTATCTCGACAAGCTCGTCCTTCTCATCGCGCCCATCTTCAACGCTGATGGGAATGAACGGATCAGCCCCCAAAGCCGGCCGCACCAGGGTGGGCCAGAGCAGGGAGTGGGCGCACGCACCAACGGCCAGAACCTGGACCTCAACCGAGACAGCGTCAAACTCGAAAGCCCCGAGCTTCGGGGCCTCGTCGAAAACGTCCTCCTCCGCTGGGACCCCCTCCTGGTTGTCGATTGCCATACTACAAACGGGGCCTACCATCAGGAAGTGGTGACGTATTCATGGGGGCTCAACCCCAACGGCGACGGGGCGATCCTCGCTTACCAGAGAGACAAGATGATGCCCGAAATCGAAGCCGCCCTGGAAAAGAAGTACGCCACACCGGCAGTTGGCTATGGCGGGTTCAGGGATTACCGGGCGCCCGAGAAAGGATGGGAGACATTCGAGCCCCAGCCCCGATACGTCACGAACTACATCGGGCTGCGCAACCGTTTCTCCATCCTCGATGAGAACTATGTTTACGCCGACTTCAAATCTCGAGTGATGGGCAATTACAACTTCCTCCGGGCGATCCTGGACTCCTGCGCTACCCATCTCGAGGAGATCGAGACGCTCGTCGCCGAAGCCGACCGCCTGGCCGTGCTCAGGGACGCCCGGCCGTCCGACCAGGCGGCGTTCTTCGTCGAATACGAACTCAAGCCGCTCAAGAACCCTGTCACCGTCCATGCCTATGAGACCGAGATCATCCCCCGGGGCGAAGGCCAGAGGCCGGAGATCCGGGCCACCGACAAGGTCAAGGTCCACACCATCCCCTATTATTCCGACTGGACCGGGAAAAGGAGCGTCCGGTTCCCGTTTGCCTATGTCCTGGGAGTTCCGGATTCCGAAGTCGTCGCCAAACTCCGGCAGCACGGCCTGCTCGTGGAGAGGCTGACCGATGCGGCAACGCTCGAAGTGGAGGCCTTCCGGGTTAAGGAGCTCAAGGCGGAGGAAAGAGCCTACCAGGGACATCACCTGAACCGGGTCAAAGGAGATTACGCGGTCGAGACCAAGATATTCCCGGCGGGGACATTCTTCATCCCGGCCGCCCAGCCGCTGGGCGCGTTGGCCGCCTACCTGCTCGAGCCGGAGAGCGACGACGGCCTCCTCGTCTGGAATTTCTTCGACCGCTATATCGTTCCGCAGTGGAGCCGCGAGCTCCAGACATATCCCGTCTACAGACTGATGAACCCCGTGAACTTGGCCAGGGAAGTGATGGGCGGGACGGGCCGCTAGGTATTTTTTTTCTTGCGCGGGGAGACGAGAAACTTGCCGCAGTTCTCGCAGATATAGATATCGTTGCTGCCCTCGATCGCCGAGTTCATTTTGGTGGCGATCCTCATGTTGCAGCCCTGGCAGGCGCCGTCCTGGACCTCGGCCACGGCGAACCCGTATCTTTCCATGAGCTTGTCGAAGCGCGCGAGCAGGGCTTCGTCGAGCTCTTCCCGGATGAGCTCGCCGTGCTTTCTCAGCTCGCGGATTTGGTCTTTGCTCGCCTTCTTCTTGCGGAGCTCGATCTCCTGAAGCTTGGCCAGAAGGCCCGCCCGGCTGATAATCCGGTCCTCCTGGGGCATGGTCAGCTCGATCTCGGAGAGGACCTTGACGAGCTCGCTCTTGTTCTTGGCCTCGAACAGCCGTTGCCGGTATTCCGGCTTCCTCAGGAACCGGGCCAGCCCGGCGAAGAGATGATTGAACAGCCCCGGCAGGGTGGGGTTCCAGACGACGAGGACGATGAGGTTGACCTTTTTCTTGTCGACGGAGTCGAAGTCGATGCCCTTCCCCGACCGCCCCACGGCGATGGCGATCTGGCCGCCCGTGTCCACGCGGGCATGGGGAAGGGCGACCTGGTCGCCGATGGCCGTGGATTCCAGCTGCTCCCGGTCGATGAGACGGGTCAGGATGACCTTCTTGTTCTTGATGAGCTTTTCCTTGAGCAGAACGTCGAGGAGCTCTTCAATGGCCCGGACTTTTTCCTTGGCCTGGAGCTCGTAAACGACCTGGGAGGATTTGAGGTATTCGGAAAAATGATGGCTTTTCAGAAATTCGGCCATGGGCAGTACGTTTTATTCTAGCATAAATAATCTTTCTGTAAAGCGGGTCTCCAGAAGCCTCGCTCGGAGGCTAAATCGATCCCCCGATGGAGCGCTTGAAGTAGATCTCAAAATTGCCCGGCGTGTCGTCCATCCAAACGACAAAGACAGCTGAGCCGTTTGCGGCAACACGAGGACCAATGGAGCCGCCTCCATTAAAGGTCAGCCTCTGGGTCGTTTGCCAAGTGGCTCCCGCGTCCGGACTCCTCCGGCAATAGATTTCTTCGTTCCCGGGTGTATAATCAGACCAGACCGGGAAGACGTTTCCCGAGGAATCAACGGCAATGTCAGGATAATGGGTGGTGCCCGCGGTCCAGGTGATCCTCTTAGGCTGGGTCCAGGTCGTTCCCGCATTCGGGCTCTTCAGGTAGTAGATCTCGCTTTCTCCACCTGCCGGCCACCCATAGCAGGCCAGGTGGATGCCGCCGGATGAATCGACCGCCAGGCGCGGCGACGCGCCAACCGAGGCAAGCATCCGTGTGGTCATCCAGGTGGCTCCCGCATCATGGCTCTTTTTATAATAGAGACCATCGCTGTCCCAGACGACATGGATAATTGAGCCGTCAACGACTACGGCGGGTTTCCAGGACCAATCCAAATTGTAGGTGAGCCTTTGGGTGGCCTGCCAAGCGACTCCCCCATTGGACGACTTCCTAAGATAGATCTCCTGGTTTCCTGCTGGCTCATCGTACCAGACGACATAGACGTTCGAGCCGCTGACGGCTATCGCGGGCGTCATGTCCGGCTGACTTAGGTCTGTCGAATAGGTGAGCCTCATGGTCGCTTGCCAAGTAGCTCCCCCGTCAGTCGACTTCCTAATAAAGACATCATCTGTATAAGCGCTATAATCGCACTCCGCCCAGACGACATAAACGTTTGCCTCGGAGACGGCTATGGCCGGGATAATGGCGTCACGCACCGAATAAGTCAGCCTCTTGGCGGATTGCCAGGTGGCTCCCCCGTCCGTCGACTTTTTAAAATAGATTTCGCACCCTCCCGACGTATCATCGTGCCAGACAACATAAGCGTTCAAGCCATAGACGGCTATATCCGGCCAAGCTGAACTGCCGGCTGTAAAGGTGAGCCTCTTGTTTGCGCTCCAGGTTGCTCCGTAGCTTGTCCAGGAACACACAGCCAGCGAGACCAAGACGGCCCAGAATATAGTCCTTGCCCCTTTCATGTTCGACTCCTTTATGCGTCTGGGATAATTTTAAATCCCTAAATCGGCGCGTACAAGCCCAGCTTTTAGGCTGAGAAAGTCCGGTTCCGGACCAGATTGTAAGCAGCCTCAACGCCCGAGACACCGGCCGCCTCCGAGGCGAGCTCGGAGCCGAAGGCGGCCGCCTCGACGAGGTCGGCGCCGGAGGCCAGCAGGGCGGCGGCGCCGGCGCAGAAAATATCGCCGCACCCGGTGGTGTCGACGACGTTCAGGGCTTTCGTCGGGCCAATCCTCTTTGTCCGGCCCGGCATGAGCACCGACACCCCATCCGCTCCGAGTGTGATGAAGACGGCTTGGATGCCCAATTCAAAGGCCTGCTTCCCGAATTGGCTGATCTCGTCATGGGAAGGGGCTCGTTCCGGGTCGCCGAGCATCGAGGCGACTTCCTTCAGGTTCGCTTGGAGATAGGTCGTTCCTTTCGCCCACTCTTTCCATTCCGGCAACGGCCGGTAGCGGCGAGCGGTGTGAAGCTCGAGAGTCAGGGTCAAAGAATGGACGTCGAACCAGATGGGACATTGGGCCCGGCGGACGATCCGGCGCCAGTCCGGGAGTGAGATGTCGAATCCTGAGTTGATGACCAGAATGAGGAAGCTCATGTCCAGCAAATCGCGAAGCCAAAGGTCCGGCCGGAGCGGCGGCACGGCCGATTCCAAGACCTCGACCCGCTCACCTGTCTCGGGATAGTGGAGGAAAACACTATTCCCCGGCCCTGGAAAAACACGGATCCTCGAGGAATCGCACGCCGGCCAACCCTCCAGCACCGGCTTGACTCGGAGGAAAATATCCCGGCCGATGTTTGTGTAGAGGCGGACGG
>Ga0079037_100001832_pt1 | contig 11335 bp, 9 predicted proteins | sample Mud3Dept4metaG_FD_71479 | JGI IMG/M metagenome (GOLD analysis project Ga0079037, IMG submission 71479) | Freshwater wetland microbial communities from Ohio, USA, analyzing the effect of biotic and abiotic controls - Mud 3 Core 4 Depth 4 metaG | ecosystem: Environmental > Aquatic > Freshwater >... | reverse complement strand
TCCTTGAATTGTCGTGATATCTCTACCGGCCCCTCTCAACGTTAGTAAAGGTTTATCAATAATGATATTTTCATTGTATGTTCCCGGATAGACATAAATGGTATCCCCCTCTAAAGCGGCATCAATTGCGCTCTGTATCGTGGTATAATTGCCTGGACCGCCGCCTCCGACATATAGCCATCCTGCGGTTGCCATCGGTTTAGTAAGAGGATTCTGCGGTAGTGCGCTTCCGGCTTGAGTACCAACTAACAAAAATCCGACGATCATCACAGAGATGCCTATTTTCTTAAATTTAATTTTCATTTTAAATACCTCCATTTTTATTCAAGAAACCTTATCTGATTATATAAGATTAATTTTAAAACGATTCAAAGTTAATTAAAAAACAGTATAAATTCAACGCTTTCTAGTACAAAAAAAAAAAGTTTATTTATTTCGCCTTACTTTTTTCCTTTGGATGTTTAACCAGGGCTACCGCGTGCAGTTCCACTCGCATACCTTCTTTGGTATCCTCAACGGAAAACTTCCACTGCTCTAATTTGGCATCCATGTCCATGAACCATTTTTTGAGCTCAAGGCTCTTTGCCTTCAAATTAGCTCCTACATTTGTATTTGCCATTAGATATCACCTATACATATTACATTATCTTTATGTTATATCAGCATATCTTAAAAACAACTAAACAACAGTATAAAAACAATGTAATATGGAAAGAAAAAAATATAACAAATTCTGCACAATAACAAGGCTCATCTAGAAGATATGTAATATACTAACAAATTAGAAGGATGAGATAGATCCTTCAAATTTGTTCATTTCTTGTTAATATCACACTTCATGGTCTTATTGTATAAACAGGACAAATGGTCCAACCATAAAGGCGTTTCGTTCCTCCCAAGCTAGTGGAATGAAACTCCAATAAAGTACTACAGTTATGTTTATGTTACCGATTCCAAGTGCCGGTGGGAATAAGGGTGTTCGGATGGTTGCACTACCGTTGTTTCCAACAACACCCTCTGTTGTCGAACCCTGAAAGATATGTTGGCCACCTATCTCTATTTTCCAATCCAGATTTTCAGCGCCTACGACAGTTGCAATAACGCCATATCCGCCTCGTACCCCCGTTATATCTACAGCTGCTGCGCTCGTTACAAAACATGCGCCCAATACTGCGGTTATCACTAAACAAAATATTATTTTTTTCATTACATATCACCTTGTTTACTCCATCGTTATTATGTTATATCAGCATATCTTAATAACAACTAAACAACAATAGAAAAACAATGTAATATGGAAAAACAATGTCCCCTAGTCTGCATACTGATACTAGTCTGGTTTAGATCTTTACTGAAAAAAGGTATAAACTATGGTAACGTTTGTCCGATACAAGACAGATATGAATAAAACGAAGATGGGGGAGGTTAAGCAGAGTTGGATGTTTTTTTAGAGGAGAGAAAAAAGTCACGCTGCTCAACCTCACGATATAGGTTTAAATCTCTTCCCAGATATGTTTGAGGATTCCGGTTTTGTCATCAACGAGGATGTATTCCATAGTCTGTCACCTTGTTTACTCTATTGCCATGTTGTTATATCAGGATATCTTAATAACAAGTAAAGAACACTGAAAAAACAGTATAGTTATTGATAATAATTCTTGTCTCGATATATAATGTTATGAAATGACAGATATTATTTTATGCGGTTTCTTTACACCATACTAAAAAAACTATTTTTCTTGTGATTATCATTGTTTTTCATACGTTTTTTATCTGTTCTACAGTTAATGTTTTAATATATAGGAATAATATTGACAATTAAAAAAAAAGGATGTAGAAAAAAAGCAAGTAATCGACAATCAAAGTAATAAAAAATCGTTCTTGCTCTATTGAAATTGAGACGATAATGGAATGTATGTGTATGGATATAAATGAGAAAAGAATAACATTATCAGGAATGCAATTGTTTATGTTGATTCTCCTCACCGTTTCAACGATAATCTTCATTGCCTCATTTGCACTATGATAAAGGAATCCCTAAAGCATCATGGTATAAACGATGTATAATTGTAAGATAATGAATCCTGTGCTTAACAAGAGGTAAAAAAGATGAAAAAAGTATCTATTGCACTGAAAAGAGGGAAAGGCAATGGTAAAAAAAATCTGATAGACAACGATATAACTGAAATATCTCAAAGGATTCTGTTGGAGCTTGAGACTGCCAGTTCCAAGGATTTATCAGAAGCTAAATATGCAAAAAAGATTTTGCAATTATCAGATCTTGATTATACAAAAAACTTATTTCGCGAGATAGAAAGTGTTCCATCGGGTCCTGAACGTGTTATCGAAAAAAGGGCGGTGATACAGGCATTGTTGCTGTCTACGTGGTTGCAGAGACTCTATTTTATCATCAGGTCAGCTCTTATGTCTGTTCTAGGTGCGTTTGTTACATTCCTTTATGTATTGTTCTTTGGTGAAATTGGTGTTGTTTTGGCAGTTGTTATGGGTGTGCTCATATTTATTGTTGGGTTGATTGTGACAAGATTATTTGATACACAAATAGTCAAAGTAACAAAATATATTGTCAGGCGTTTGGCTAATCATAAAAAGATTAGGGAATTTATCATGAATCACCTTTAATGGAATTATAGGGGTGGTTATTTATTTGATAGTGTAATGCGTCTCCTGTTTTTAGATGCCTAAAGTTTAGTTCTATCCTCATCAGAAAAATTATTTTTTAATTGCAGCAGAGGGTAGTTGTAATTTCGAAATGAAATCCATGTAAAAACTTGGTTTTTTCCATTCATATCCCTCTTTATATATTTTACACATACATGTTATAATATTACACAGTTATATGCATTTATACACAACTATATATACTTCCTATTGCATACTACTATCATCCGACAATCTTCGGAAAGGACTGGTGAAATCAATGAAGAGCAACGAACGAGTAACAAAATCGTTGGCCATGCAAACGACTTCAAACTGCGCAATTAGGTCCTTAATTCCAGAGCCAAATACTTAACGTCCACTCTGAAAACTAAGAAAATGAGATGAACGAAGGACGATTATATCGTCTAAATCTCTTTTTTAGGAAAAAAACGATAATAAAAATTTGCGGGTTTATCTACTGTTGACCGGAATTCAGAAGCGAACAGTAGCGAAAAATCTCAAAAGAGCAAACAATTAAAATGTCTAAGGAGGTCGAATAATGCCATCAATCTGTCTCTATTTTCAGGTTCATCAGCCGATGAGATTAAATCGTTTTACGGTATTCAATATCGGTGCAAATCATAATCGATCTTCTGAGTATTTTAATCATAAACTGAACCAAGAAATTTTTGAAAAAGTAGCAAAAAAATGTTATCTTCCAACAAATAAAATATTGCTTAATTTAATCAATAAATATAATGGTAAATTTCGGGTTTCATTTAGTTTAACAGGTACATTCGTTGAATATTGTGAACGATATATGCCTTCAGTTCTGGATAGCTTTAAAGCTTTGTTTGCCACCGGTGCTGTTGATCTCCTTGAGGAAACCTATTTTCATTCACTTTCAAGCTTGTATGACGATTTAGATGAGTTCGAAAAACAAGTACTTATGCATCGTCAGATGATTAAAAGAATTTTTAACTATGAACCAAAGATTTTCAGAAACACAGAAACAATCTATGATAATCGTATAGCCCAGAAAATCGCTGAGTTGGGATACAAAGGAATTATCACTGAGGGGGCAGATAAGATTTTAGGATGGCGCTCCCCAAACTTTCTCTATAAACCAGTGAACACAAATATCAAAGTTCTTATGAGAAACTACAAGCTCAGTGACGATGTCGGGTTCCGGTTTTCTACACGAGACTGGCCAGAGTTCCCACTGACCGCAGATAAATACGCGAACTGGATGTCCAACTCCTATGGCGATGTCATTAACTTGTTCATGGATTATGAAACCTTTGGGGAACATCAATGGACAGAAACCGGGATTTTTGAATTCCTGAAACATCTCCCGGGGGAAGTATTCAAACATGATACTCTTGATTTTGCTACCGTAAGTGAGGCAGTCGAACGATACAATCCGGTCGGTGATATCGATGTACCCAATGCAATCTCTTGGGCAGATGAAGATCGGAACGTCTCGACATGGCTTGGAAATAATATGCAAATAGCTTGTTTTAATGAATTAAAAAATATCGGGAGAAAACTTAAAGTAACGGGTGATGAGAGGTTACTTAAAACTTGGCGTCGTCTCCAAACATCCGATCATTTGTATTACTGTTCAACAAAAGGTCTTGCTGATGGAGCTGTTCATGCTTATTTTAGCCCATATGAAAATCCTTATGAAGGTTTTATGAACTATATGAATATCTTACAAGATCTAAAACAAAGAGTAGTGTTGTAAAGGTTGGTAATTATATGTTGGAGGGGGTAACAGATAATGCCCAAATGTGAACATTGTGGTAACTCCTTTAAGGGAGAAGAGGCGCTATATATACGTTATACAAAAGCACACAATAAAGGATATCATATGCGTCCATGACTCGGTTTAGAACGATGAAAAAAAGTAGGTCAATTATTTGCAATAAGATTAATTTTAAAAAAGATTAAATTGTATGGTGGATTTCATAATCTATCTTGTGTTGATACGGGGGAATAAAAATGACTGAGAAAATGGAAAATATTGGATATTCCACAATAGATGAAATCATTAATGACATCTTACAAGTGCTATCGCCTGAATACCAAGAAACAATAAAAGAAATGTCAAACGAAGATTATCGTGAGATAGATCATTTCAACTTTGGACAATGGATTAAAAACAAATACTTAAATCAAAATCCCACCAAAGAACAGCTTGTGAAAAGTCTTAGTGATTCGAAAGAGTATATATTTCTTGATGATGAAAAATTCAGTCACATGATACTGGGGAAGTTATACGAGAAAATCGCAATGGTAAAATGAAATGGGGAATCTACTCTGGGGAATAGATCGAAAAAGAAGATTATCTACTAGTGATCTGGCTTGGCAATTTCTTTTTTAGCTCTTCAAATAGATCAGATGTTTCTTTATTACTTGTTCGACCTAAAAATGCAGCAATTCCAAAATTTACTGATTGATTGCCATACGTAATTTCTATCGCTTTTCTACCTGACCGTAGACCTTTCGTAGATGAAAAACTCGCCTTGGTTATCTTAGAAAACGGGATATACATCAGTTGCTCTGAGCCTAAGGCGTGATGGAGAAGAAATATCAATCGTTGGTTAGACAGCAGAACAACTCCTCGGTTTTGCTTCGCCAATTGTCTAGAGAAGTTGAATATTTTACTCTTGAATTCAACTTTTTCCCCGTTTAATAATTTTAGATATTTTTTTAGTTCTTTTTCTTCTGAAGAATCACTGTTGACTTCTTCTATAATAATTTCATTTTGTGGGTTCATTTCGATTTCCTCTGTTTAATTGGGGTAAGCTCCATTCGAATATTACTGTTTAACAAATGTCATTTTACCGCTTGATTTATCAAAGTTAACACGTACCACATCACCCGTACCAATTCTTCCTGACAAAATTTCTTTGGCAAGCGGTGTTCCTATTTCTGTTTGAATCTTGCGTTTCAATTCTCTGGCGCCAGATTCTGGTATAAAACCAACATCTGCGAGTCTATCTAATACTGTGTTTGTAAATTGCAATTCGATTCCTTGCTCTCGTGCGGTGCACTTTACCCGTTCAAGTTGAAGCTGCTTGATAATAAGTTTGATTTGCTCTTTTGTTAGGGCATGGAACAAGATTATCTCATCAATGCGGTTCAAAAATTCTGGTTTAAACTGCTGATGAAGTACGCCCATTAGCTCTTCTTTAAGCTCATCATATGTCTTGGCTTTTGCAGCAGTCAGATTAGCTTGAATAAAATCAGAACCTACATTGCTCGTCGCAATGATGATGGTGTTAGTGAAATCGACAACTCGTCCTTTACCGTCTGTTAAACGTCCATCATCAAATACCTGAAGTAAAATATTATGAACATCTGGATGTGCTTTCTCGATTTCATCCAGCAAAACAACGGAGTAAGGTCTTCTTCGGATTATCTCCGTTAGCTGACCACCTTCCTCATAACCGACATATCCCGGTGGAGCACCAATTAACCGGCTGACTGTATGACGTTCCATGTACTCAGACATGTCAATTCTCACAACAGCATTTTCATCACCAAATACAACCCATGCTAACGCTTTGGCAAGTTCAGTTTTTCCTACACCCGTTGGGCCAAGGAACAAAAACACTGCGATGGGACGCTTGCCCTCAGTAAGCCCTGCTCGATTTCGAAGAATAGCATCAGATACCGCATTGACCGCTTCTTCTTGACCAATAATTCGTTCATGCAGTCTTTCTTTCATCTTGAGTAGTTTTTCTTTTTCCTCTTGAGTTAATTCTGTTACTGGAATACCGGTGATTTTAGAGACAATTTGAGCAATATGTTCCCGCTTGACTTCGGAAGTCGTGACGCCTTTCTTTTTACGCCAATTATTTTCGCTTTCAGTACGTTGTTTCTCCAGCTTCTCAATTTTTGTTTCTAATTTCTTTGTGTCTTCATATTTCTTGCGTAAAGAAGCTGATTCACGTTCGCGTTTCAATGCGTTAATCTGTTTGTCTAATTCAGCAATTTCTGGTGGACGTGAGGTAATACCGATTCTGACCCGTGCAGCTGCTTGGTCAATAAGATCGATGGCTTTGTCTGGTAAGAAACGGTTGGTGATGTACCTATCTGATAATTCTGCTGCAGCGATAATTGCCTCGTCCGTGATTTTTACCTTGTGATGTGCTTCGTAACGGTCGCGAAGACCTCGTAAAATTTCAACGGTCTGTGGTACCGTAGGCTCTGAAATGAAAACAGGCTGGAACCGCCGTTCAAGAGCTGCATCTTTTTCGATGTATTTTTGGTATTCATTCAGAGTTGTTGCCCCTATGAGATGTAATTCACCACGGGCTAAGTGTGGTTTAATTACTTGAGAAACATCCAAACCACCTTCTTCACCAGTCCCGCCAGCTTTCATGATAGTATGGAGTTCATCGACGAACAAAATCAGGTCACCTTTTTGGGCTATTACTTCGTCTAACACTTGTTTAATTCTTTCTTCGAATTCTCCACGGTACTTTGAACCTGCGACCATCGAATTTATGTTAAGTTCTATCACTCGTTTACCCTGAAGTACTTCAGGAACTTCTTCATGTAATATTCTCTGGGCGAGACCTTCGACTATTGCTGTTTTCCCAACACCAGGTTCACCAATCAATACTGGATTGTTTTTTGTTCTACGTGCTAAAATCTCAATTGTTGTCTCGATTTCCTCAGCTCGTCCGATGACTGGATCGAGCTTTCCTTCTCGTGCGAGCTTTATCAAATCCCTTGAGTACTTGTCTAACTGGGGTGTGCAACTTTGCGTGTCGACATGTCCTTCGCGGGCTCCTTTACCGACGACCTTGATAATTTTTTGTCTAACTGATTCTGGCGTCAATCCGTACTTGCGGAGAAGATCCCCTGCCATGCCATCTTCTTCTTCAACAAGTCCGACAAACAGGTGTTCTGGTCCAACGTAGCTATGGCCAAGTTCCTGAGCAGCTTGGAAAGCGAGTTCGAACACATTTTTAATTCGTGGTGAAATGTATAGTTGAGGTGTTTCGCCTTTCTTGATACTTCCTACCCCTTTAGGCGTGTTTGCTTCGATGTAGTTTTTTATATCGTCCGGGTTGACTTTGAACTGTTTATAAATTTCTTTAACAACGTCGCTGTTGGAAATTGCATAGAGTAGGTGTTCCGTATCGACTTCGTCACGTTTGAACTTCAAAGCTGTCTGGGCAGCCTCTTGAATTAATGCTTTTGTATGTTCGGAGAGATATTGATCAATGTCAACTGCTTCGCGATGACGTGACGAAGGATATTCCTGTCTTGGGGAAGAGTCTCCTAACTCGTCACTGTCTTGGAAAAAATTATCAAATAAAGAGCCACCGAACATTCGGTCAAAGGGTGAAGCAGACTGCTGCTGGAGTTTTCGTAAATCCTGTGTACAGATATGTAAAACTTTTCTTCTTCCATTTTCTAACACTGTAACTTCAGTTGTTGCTGGTCTTGTCTTACAGATATCACATAATACTCCGCTCGGCAAATTCTTTTCTCCTTCAATATTATAAATTTAAGAGATGATTATATTTTTTTTCGAGAACTGCTTAGTCCCCCATCCCGCCGCCAGGCATTCCACCAGGCATACCGCCAGGAGGCATTCCACCGCCGCCACCGCTCTTTGATGCGATGATGTCGTCGATCCGGAGGATCATGGTTGCCGCTTCAGTTGAGGCTTGTATTTCTTGGACGCTGACACGGAGAGGTTCGATGACATTGTTTTTTATCATATCCACGACTTTCCCAGTAAAGACACCAACACCAGCGTTTTTATCGCCCTTCTTGTGGACTCGGCGCATCTCAATCATCATGTCAATCGGATCGAGCCCTGCGTTTTCTGCGAGGGTCTTGGGGATGATTTCGACGGCGTTCGCATAAGCCTCTATCGCCATTTGTTCGCGTCCACCGACTGAGCTTGCATAATCTCGCAGTGCCATCGCAATGGTTGTTGCTGCTGCGCCACCGCCAGGAGTGAGCTTCCCATCTTCTAACGCGATTTTAACAACGAACAAAGCATCATGCATACCACGGTCAAGTTCATCGACAACGTGTTCGGTGCTGCCGCGGATGAGGACGGATACTGCCTTGGGGTTTTTACAATCAGTGATAAAGGTCAATTTATCATCACCGATTTTCTGTTCCTCGACATTGCCAGCAAATCCAAGATCTTTTGGAGTAAGTTCGTAAAGGTTCGCGACGACGATAGCACCAGTTGCTTTTGCGAGTTTATCCATGTCGCTTTTCTTCGCTTGTCTGACCGCGTAGATACCTTCTTTGGAGAGGAAGTGCTGTGCAAGGTCATCAATGCCTTTCTGACAGATGAGGACGTTCGCTCCGCTTTTTTTGACTTTTTCGACCATTTTCCGTAGCATGGATTCCTCTTCATCAAGGAATGCTTGCAGCTGGGTAGGGTCTTGGATTTGAATGCGTGCATCAACCTCGGTTTTTTTGATTTCTATTGCTGCGTTCACGAGCGCTATTTTTGCGTTTTTTAACTGTCGAGGCATCCCCTCATGGACACGTTCTTTATCCAGGATGATTCCTTTTATGATCCGGGTGTCCTGAATGCTGCCGCCATGTTTCTTCTGGATCTGGATGTTGTCAATATCCACGATGGTTTTGTTACCAATGTGTTCTGCAATACTAGTGATTGCGTCAACGACGACATCGGCGAGGAGTTCTTTTGATGCGCTTGCACCTTTACTAGCCATCGAGGTCATCGCGATGTTTTTTAGGGTTTTTTTGTCACCTGGTTTAATAGGGATTGCCATTTTGTTGAGCTCAGCAATTGCTTTTGTTGCAGCAAGCTTATATCCAGCGCAGATAACAGTTGGGTGAATGTTTTGTTCGATGAGTTCCCCAGCGTATTTTAACAATTCGCCCGTAAGAATCACGGCCGATGTTGTTCCATCGCCACATTCATCATCTTGTGATTTGGCAACTTCAACAATCATCTTTGCCGCAGGGTGTTCCACATCGATTTCTTTGAGAATGGTTGCTCCATCGTTGGTGATGACGACATCACCCATAGAGTCGACCAGCATCTTATCCATTCCTTTTGGACCGAGTGTTGATTTCACTGCGTCTGAGATTGATCGTGCTGCCATGATATTGTTGAGTTGTGCACCTTTTCCTTTTTCCCTCTTTGTTCCTTCTCTAAGGATGATAATTGGTTGCTGTCCTCCGGCCATCATAATTTTATACCTCTTGCTCTATTTCTCTCTCTATACCTTCGTAAGTATATAGGTATGATTTCAAAACAACTAAAGAACAGTATAACAACAATATAATATGGAAAAAACGAACATTACATCGTCTGTCGTTAATGCGACAATGTTTTCCCTTTTTAGAAGGATAAAAAGATGTTGAAAAACAAAGGGATGTTTATTCATTTCGTGCTTTAATTCTTTTTATGGTCGGTAGAATCATACCACGCAAACCTTCGTTGATGAGATAATTAATATCACTTGTTGACCAAGAAGATTCTGTAATGCAACCAAGATTACACGTTTTACACTTGTTATATTGGGAATACATTTTCTGTAGGTGCTTTGATTTCCAGACATCGGATAATCGTTGTCCCTGCAGGTTTACTTGATGGTCATGTAAGAAAAGACAAGGGGTCATCAAAAAACCTCTATGATCTATTTGTACACTTTTCCAAGGATTACAGGCATAGTCAAAATGTCCTAATTGATTGAAGTATCGTATAGAGTTACTAATAGGGTATATTGATTTATGATCCAAGACAACTTGTTTGAAATTCTGTAGTTGCTGCTGTGTTGGAATAAATTCTTTTGCCTTTGGACCGCCATTTGGATCTAGTAAATTAAACGTTATCGTATCCATATTCAGTTCGTCAAAAACCATGTGTAAGAGTTCATGGATTTCATCTGCATTTCTGTTGCTAACCGTAACAACCGCACTTACTTCTGTTTCTGCTTTTAACGCACGCAAACCATCCATGAGCACATGGATATTTTGTTTAATCTGCTCTAACCAATTTTTCCCTCTTATTTCGCAATACTTCTCCGGGTGTATGGTATCAAGGGAAATTCCGATAAAATCGAAGTTTTTTGCTATCTGTTCGACGTGATCTTTATTGAATAAACTGAGATTGGTGACAACCATGGGCACGAGACCTTGCGTTTTCGCATGAGACGCGAGTTCAAATAAATCTGAACGAAGGAACGGTTCACCTCCACTAAACGTCAGGGTAACAGCACCTATTTTTGCGGCATCTTCGATAATTGCTTTCCATTCTTTGGTCGTTGGTTCGTCTTCTTTTTTATTCTCCCACATACCACAATAGTTACAGCGAGAATTACATAAAGAAGTGATAGTTATATAGGCAAAGGTCGGTCGTTTAACAGATGGACCTATGTGATTATACGTAAAATTTTTTATGAACTTTAGGCCTTGTGATTTTTTCATATATTTCCCTTCTGCCTATTCTTCACTTGACTCTTTTGTAAATTCATTCATCGCATGTATCTTTTTTAGGATACCTCTATAATCCGATGCTGTGAAATAGTCCTAGGAGAAAATCTAGTCCGATAAGGGCGATAATAACAATTGCGATGAAGATAAGAATCCATATTGCAAACTTTATTACTCCCCAGAGTATAAGAGCGATCGCAAGAATGCCGATGAGTACCAC
>Ga0079037_100001831_pt1 | contig 11344 bp, 12 predicted proteins | sample Mud3Dept4metaG_FD_71479 | JGI IMG/M metagenome (GOLD analysis project Ga0079037, IMG submission 71479) | Freshwater wetland microbial communities from Ohio, USA, analyzing the effect of biotic and abiotic controls - Mud 3 Core 4 Depth 4 metaG | ecosystem: Environmental > Aquatic > Freshwater >... | reverse complement strand
CATCCACGTCAACCCTTCTGAAGGCTGGATTGGAGCTGGTTCCAGGCATCAGGCTGATCGTCCCTGCGCATGGGCAGAGGAACTTGGCGCCGGAGTATATCAGCACGTCCCTGATAGGCAATGTCCAGCCCTTCGGCACTCCCTTCAGCGCCGGGTCATGAGAGAGGCTCAGGTGCGTCTTGACCATCATCGTGGCATAGTCAGCGTATTTGGGGTCGTCTTCAAGCATCTTGGCCTTTGCTTCGGCCTCCGGCAGCCAGGAGACGCCGTCAGCGCCGTAGACTTCCTTTGCGATGAGCGCCACGCGGTCGCGCAGTTTCATCTCCAGCGGATAGAGGAATTTGAAGTCATTCGCATCATTGCAGGCGTCAATTACAGCATCGGCCAGTTCCAGCGCTCCGTCTCCGCCTTTAAGCCAGTGCTGCGACTCGGCGCACCGGGCGCCCGCAGCTTCTGCTGCCTTCTTGACAACAGCCACTTCTGCATCCGTGTCAGTGTAAAAACGGTTGACGCAGACGACCGGGTTTATCCCGGATTTGCGGATTACGTTTATCATATGGACCATGTTGGCACAGCCTTTTTCGACCAAAGCAATGTTTTCTTTGGTGTACTCATCGGGCAGGGCCTTGCCGGCCACAACCTTGGGGCCGCCACCATGCATTTTCAGTGCGCGGACAGTAGTGGTAAGAACTGACACATGCGGTTTGAGGCCGCTGAAACGGGACTTGACGTTCCAGAATTTTTCAAAACCGATGTCTGCGGCAAAACCGGACTCGGTCACATGATAGTCGAACAGCTTCAGGCCGACCCGGTCAGCGATGATCGAAGACTGACCCACAGCTATGTTGGCAAAAGGGCCGGCATGTACAAGGCAGGGGTTGTACTCAGCTGTGCACATGAGGGTAGGATTAATGGTATTGCGCATAAAAGCGGCCATGGCGTTGCCGACCTCCAGATCGCCGGTGGTCACCGGTTTTCCGCTCTTGTCAAAGGCAACGGTGATATTGTTCAGGCGCTGTTTCAGGTCGGCGAGGTCGTTTGCTATGGACAGGATGGCCATGCACTCAGACCCTACAGCGATGCCGAATTTGGACTGCATCATGAAGCCGTCCGTTCTTCCGCCAATGCCGATTATGATATTGCGGAGGCTCTGGGCGCAGAAGTCTATAATCCAACCCATCTCCACGCGAGTGGGGTCTATGTCGAGACGCCTCATCTTGGTGAGACGGTCCAGTTGTTCATCGTTATAGTTGCGCTCGTGCTGCATCCGGGAGGTCATTGCCACCATAGCCAGGTTGTGCGCGTTCATGATGTCATTGATATCGCCGGTGAGGCCTAAAGAAAACTCGGTCATGGGAATCAGAAGGGAGTTGCCGCCGCCTGCTGCAGTGCCCTTAACGTTCATGGTAGGTCCGCCGGACGGTTGCCGCAGAGCCCCGCCCACGTTCACGCCGCGCTTGCCGAGGCCTTCCATAAGCCCGCAGGAGGTGGTGCTTTTACCTTCGCCCAGGGGGGTAGGGGTGATTGCGGTCACCTCTATGTACTTGCCATCAGGATTATTCTTGAGACGTTTGATGACTTTGAGAAAGTCGATCTTGGCCAGGCGGCCCATGGGCAGCATTTCGTCCTTTTGCAGACCCAAACGCTCGCGCCAATCTTCGGGGGCAGGCATATTCTTTTCAGCTTCTTCGGAAATCTGCCAGTCGGCTAACTTCGTTGCATCATACGGCATACGAACCTCCTAAATTAAAAGTATTTTTTTGACGGACGCCGGGTCCGCGCCGGGCTGCGTTCTGAACTGATAATAATGTTCTATTCTGGAAATTAGCATCCGGCTTGGTGATTATAGCAAGACTTCGAATTAATCTTCAATATAAAAAAAGCTAATAGATTTATAACGGAAAATACACATGGATTTTCTGAAAAAATATGGTTTATAGTAAGAGTTCGGAGGTTTATTCAATGAAAAAGAAGCTGATTTTATTATGCCTTTTTTACGTATTCTGGCTGTCACCGGCGAATGCCGCTTATCTTCTGGACCGGGTCGTGGCGATCGTGAATGAGGAAGTGATCACCTGGAGTGAGCTCTACCGTTCCATGGAAACGGATGCGATGCCCGGGGTCAGAGGGCTGAGCGACGAGGAACGGAAAAGAGTTTTCAAGGAGAACGAGGCGGTTTTTCTCGAAAACCTTATCAATTTCAAACTCCAGCTCCAGGAGGCACGAATCTTCGGGGTCAAAGTTTCAGATGCTGATTTAAAAGAAGCTATTGACGGCATAAAAAACAAATACGGCATGTCCGAAGCGAAGTTTCAGGAATCTCTGAAATCTGAGGGATACTCGTTTGAGGAGTATCGGAAGCGCCTGCGGGAGCAGATCATTATCAGCAGGATTGTGACTCAGCAGGTGAGGAACAAGGTGCTGGTCAACGATCAGGACATTGACGCTTTTTTACGCGATAATAAGAATTTTGAAGGCGCTGCAGACAAGTACCGGATACGACAGATTCTTTTTAAACAACCTGCGGATGCAGCTGATCGACCCAACATAGAGGAGCGCGCCCAGGCTGTTTACGCCAGGATCTCGCAGGGCGAAGACTTTGGAGCGCTTGCGAAGGAATACTCGGAAGACCCTACCCGGAACAGCGGTGGAGATCTTGGCTTCATTGAAAGAAACAGCCTGGCGAAGGAGTTCGGTTCCGCGCTGTCTCAGATGAAGCCGGGGGATGTGAGCAGGCCTTTCTGGACCAGTGCTGGGCTGCATATAATTAAGTATGAAGCGAAGTCCGAGAAGAAATCTCCCGAAGAAATCAGGGAAGCTGCGAGGAATGTTCTCAGCAATAAGCTCTTTACGGAACGCTACAACGCGTGGGTCAAGGCACTTCGCGAGAGGGCCTTTATTGATATCAGGCTCTAGCGGGATCTATCGCATACAGTATAGTCATATGTTCATTTCTTGAGGAGGTAGTAGGGGAGTTGCTTTCCATCGGTGTCCTCGCTTCAGGGCGGGGATCTAATTTTCAGTCAATCATAGATTCCATTGAATCAGGATACCTGAAGGCAGAAATTGTCCTGCTTATTACGGACAATCCGAATGCCTATGCCATCGAGAGGGCGAGGAAACACGGGATCGAAACGCTCGTTCTCGTCCCGAAGCAGTACGGGTCGCGTAACGAATATTACCGTACTGTGGCCCGGGAACTGAAGGTCCGCGAGGTGGGACTTGTTATTCTCGCCGGCTTCATGAGGATTGTGGAAAAAGCGCTCATCGACGCATTCCGGTACCGCATGATGAATATACATCCTGCGCTTCTGCCGTCATTCCCCGGTCTGCACGGGCAGGGGCAGGCAGTCGACTACGGTGTTAAGATTTCCGGATGCACGGTCCATTTTGTGGATGAGGGAATGGATACTGGTCCTGTCATCATTCAGGCAGCAGTGCCCGCAGTTTTTGAGGATACTGAAGATACTCTCTCAGAACGGATCCTGAAGCTGGAGCACATGATCTTTCCGTTGGCAATTCGGCTGTTTGCCGAAAATAGACTTGAGGTGATCGGGAGAAAGGTCAAAATTCACGGTCTTGCCACTGATGATCGCTTCTTCATAAGTCCTCCAATCCCTGAATAGGACAGGAATGGAAGAGACTGACATCGCCTTGATGGCCCTTATCAAAGAAGGCGAGGTGAAAGCCTTCGAGCTCCTTCTGTCCCGCCATCAGAAATCTGTATATAATCTTGCGCTTCGCTTTCTCGGTGATCCTGATGACGCGGAAGACATCATGCAGAACACCTTTATCCGGGTTTATAAGGCATCACAGACGTACACCCCCGAAGCCAAGTTCACTACCTGGCTGTATACTATCGTGAAGAACCTCTGCTTCAATGTGTTGCGGAGCAGGAGATCGGCAGAGATCATATCCATGGACAGTGAATACCTGCCGGAACTGCCGGCGAGAACAGAAGACCCGATCGAGCGCATTTCAAGGTCACAGGTCAGGGAGACCGTGATCAGGGCAGTAAACAATCTGCCGGAAAATATGAAGATGGCGGTTATTTTGAGCAAATATCACGATCTTCAGTATGATGAGATAGCAGCTATCATGGGTTGTACGGTCAATGCGGTCAAGCTAAGGGTGCACCGGGCCAAAATAATTCTCGCGAAGGAATTAAAAGGAATCAGCAGGGAAACCTGATAACTGTTTTTGTGTTTAATCTTGAGGAGGGTCGCTTATGGGATGTCAGAAAATCCAGGAAATGCTGCCGGCGTATCAGGACGGGGCCCTGAACGGGTCAGAGGTGAAGGATATCGAGGAGCATTTACTGGTCTGTAAATCCTGCCGGAACATGAACCGCGCACTTAAGGAGGCGTGGGATGCGCTTGAGATATGGGACGATGTTGACGTGCCTGAAAGATCAAGGAAAACAATCGTTTCCCGTCTTCCCGAACAGCGAAAAATGTACTGGGCGAAGATTGTTCTTCCTGTAGCTGCCGCTCTTGTTATCGTTTTCGGGATAACATTGAAATTCTCCTGGATGAAGAGCGAAAGACAGATGCAGATGCCGGTACCTGCGCCGGCTCAGCTGTCTGCCGAGCAGCCTGATATCGATGAAGACGACCTGATTGCGAATCTTCATATACTGCAGGATGAAGAATTTTACGACTCACTGGAAGAACTTGTGAAGATCGATTATCTGCCTCTTGTTGAAGAGCCGAAGCAGGAAGAGACCGACAAAGAACGAAGTTCTCTGGATGTACCCCTGACATGACCAGGAATGTTCTTATTGGCTGCATGGTCTTCATGGTCCTGCTACAGGGTACCTCTGCTTTAGCCGAGGACACAAAGATGCGCAGGAACAAGCTCATGTGGGAATCCATGTCCCCTGAAGAAAAAAACAGGGTTATTCAGAACTATCGGGAATGGAAATCCAGCCCTCCCCAAAAGAGAGAAAAAGTACGGCGGAATTATGATGCATTCAGCGACCTCTCAGCCGAGGAGCGACAGAAGCTCAGGGAACGCTATCGGAACTATAAGAGCCTTGAGCCGGGCAGACGTGAAAAGGTACGGGAGCGACTTAACAGGATAGACTCCCTGCCTCCAGAAAGCAGGGTGGAGATTGAACGGAAATATATGAGGGTCAGGGAGCAGTCGGCCCATGAAAGAATGAAGCGCCTTCAGGACTCCCGATTCTGGAATAACCTTTCTGCGGAGGAAAAAGAAATATTTAAAAAGTTAATAATACCGGATAATTAGGCTTATAACTTAAACAATTACATTATCAATATGTTGCCAGAACCCATGCATACTATAGGGAAGATGGTGCCTCAAATGTATCCGGGAGATGGGGCCCTTCCTGATATCTTGTGATTCAAAAACCGCAAGAAAGCTCCTGCCGGTCATGCCATTGTAAACTTCGGTCATAAGCCACCCCGGCTCTCCGGTGTTCACGGATGAATATGAAATTCTGTGTGCAGGGACAAATAATGGTTCGCCGCAGTACAGGCCATTGCCGAAATCGTATGTCTCGGAATTTCCGGTAATGGTGTCAATTCTCGATATTCCTGACCAGAAGAAGGCGTCACTAGCAGCGCTGGCGAGATACCCAAAACGGTAAGGATGACAGCGGTGATGCGGATTCATCGACGGCCACTCATGATTGCCGCTGCAAAGGACGGCATGATGCAACGTTCTCCTGGCGGCGTCGATGGTATATCTGCGAAGTATGCCGGGTGAGGTGTAGCTGCCTTTTTTCCCCTTCATGACACTGAATACCGGGGCGTCAGGACCAATAAAGTGGTCTGGAGCGTCATATCCTACAAAATCTGCCAGTATCTTTCCCTCTTCTTCATAGGCATTCAGTGTATGCCAGAGGAAACATGCATCCGCGTCAAGAATCAGAGGATCTGCATATCCCGTTCTGTCCAGAACAAGGACGAGATTGCCTTTTTCGGGTCTCCATACGAGTGAGTCGGACATGCTTTGAATCCCAAAGAGAAAGTCCGGCAGCTTGAATTCAAGCGGATGCAATATGAAGATTAAGTGCTTTTCAGTCGCCAGGAAATCATGCATGTAAACATAACGGGGAAGCGGAATCTGACGATGCGTCAGTACCTTGCCGTTTTCGCTGATGATGGTTGTATAAAGAGTAACCTTCCTGCCGTAGTGGAGGCCGAAAAGCATCCATTCTCTCGCATGCAGATTGATTTTTGAGTGCGCTGAAAACAGCGAGGTGCCTCCCGGGAGTCCCAGGTGTGAATCACCGATTGTTTCCAGGGAGGTCCTGTCAAGCTCATACGGATAACTGGATTCATCAAAGGCATAGAGCCTGTTATTCCATACGACGACTGAGATTTGTGCCTGGCTCTTGATCCTTCCGCCTCCCCAGATATTCGCCAATAATCCTCCTGGTGCCTGCGTGGAGAAGGTCGGATACAGGTACGACCCTGCAGCGGACTCTGCAACGAATTTCTCAGTCTGCACGAACCGGTTCTTGAATCGAACCCCATGCTCGTGAAAGAAATAGGCATGAACCATGCCGTCACCGTCCATGAGGGCCCGCTTTCTCAACCCGTTTCTCTCAAGCAGCCCGACGCCGTTACGGTACAAGGTTCCCCGAAGGCCAACAGGGAGCGATCCTTCGATCTCAGCGTCATAGTCGTACTCCTCCCGAAGGGACGTTATGAGTCCGGAAAAGGGTAAATGGGAAAGACGTTCATATTGCTGCTGGTCTATCCTTATCGGGAGGCTGCGGGCAGCGCAGCCATAAAGGCCAAGGGACAGAGAAGCCACACCGCATGACTGGAGAAATCCTCTGCGTGTAATCACTATTGTTCCTTTTTTGGTGATTCTATCATAAAATTCCTTGATACGGACGTGATGAGCGGATATAATTTGATCAGAATGAAGCTGTACAAGAGATACCTCGCGCTTATGCTCCAGTTTTTGCTGATCTTTTCGATGACCGGCAGGGAGTCAACGTAGGGTTCATGCAGGGATGAGAATTTCCTCAGGGGAGTTTAAGGGACGAAAGATTGGGAAGAAAAAACTGTTTGCAGGGAAGGGCGGAAAGGATGTCCTTCGGCCTACTCCTGCAAAAGTACGGGAAGCGATCTTTGATATCCTGAGGAATCATCTGGAAGGCGCTTCTTTTCTTGACCTGTATGCCGGCTCCGGAACCATAGGAATCGAAGCGGCATCACGAGGAGCGGACAGAATCGTATTCGTCGAGGCAGTACGGTCACGGGCCAAAGCAATAGAGGAGATCGCTGAAAAGATCGGACTCGCCGGCAGGGCGCACATTTATTGCGAACAGGCCGAGATTTTTTTGAAAAGGGCCTCGCGATCGGATGAGCGGTATGACATTATCTTTGCAGACCCTCCCTATGCTTGCGAAGAAATGGATATGATACTGTCATTGATCGGTGAATATGGTATCTTAGATGCAGAAGGCGTGCTCCTTTTTGAGCATGGAAAAAAGAAAAAGGTTCCCGGAAAGATGTCCACCTTGACGCTCAAAAAACAGTACCGGTATGGAGATACCATGCTTGCCCTGTACCGAAATGAACCATGATGAAACGGACTGCCATATATCCAGGGACGTTCGACCCGTTTACCAATGGTCATCTTGACCTTGTCAGGAGAGGACTCAGGATATTTGACCATCTGATCGTCGCGGTTGCGCCCAGCCCTAAGAAGAACCCTCTCTTCACCGTCGATGAGCGGCTGGCCATGATCCGCGAAACGCTCAAAGGGTATAAAAGGGTCAGCATGGAGATGTTCGACGGGCTGCTCGTGGATTACGTCAAGGAGAAGAATGGGACAGCAATTGTCAGGGGGCTGCGTGCGGTTTCTGACTTTGAATATGAATTACAGCTCGCACTCATGAACAGACGGCTTTCATCGGATATCGAGACTGTTTTTATGATGCCGAGCGAAGAATATTCGTATCTGACTGCGACCATCGTCAAAGAAATATCATCCCTTGGGGGAACGGTCAAGGGTCTTGTACCTCCCCATGTTGAGCGTGCATTACGCAAGAAGTTTCGTACATCATAGACACGCCTTATGGCCCAACTGTATATTCTGCTTGCGATATTCCTCTGGAGTTCCCTCGGCATTGTTATCAGGCTGGCTGCTGTCCCCGTGCATATACTCATATTTTATGCGCTTATGGTATCCGGCATACTTCAGGGAGCATACATAATCGCAAAAGGATACCACCGCGAAATAGTTCATCTGGCGCAGATCAGATATCCGTTGCTTCTTGGGGTCATCTCTGCGATAAACATGCTGACGTTTTACTTTGCGTATCAAATGACCACGATCGCAAATGCAGTGCTGACACATTACACTGCTCCGGTGCTCGTTGCTTTCCTTGCCGTGTTTTTCCTGAAAGAAAAGGTGACCTGGCCGCTTATCCTGGCCATTCTTCTTGCCTCTGCGGGACTTTGGATCATGCTGAACGGCCTGTCGCTCCAGAAGGGGCAGGCCGTTGGTATCATTGCCGGGGTCATTTCCGGGGGCGCATATGCGCTTATCGTGGTACTGGGACGCCTTTACGCTCCGCAGTTTCGCCCTGTCTTGCTTACTTTCCTGGTAAATATGACCGGCATCGTTCTTCTAACGCCTTTTGTCCGGGAATTCCCCCGTCATGCGTTTTCAAGCTTTTTGATCATGGGTATTGTCCATTCCACAATAGCCCCAATACTCTACTACCGGGGATTACGCGACGTGAGCGCCAGCAGAGCGGCAGTTCTCGGTTATCTCGAACCGCTCTGTGCGATATTGCTCGGCATGCTCTTTGTGCATGAGATGCCGGGCGTGCGGTCATTATACGGCGGCATTCTGATAGTATGTTCGGGTTTCATAACAATTGCCTCAGCAAATCGGGAGGCTCCGTGAAAATCTGCGAAATATTCAGCAGCATCCAGGGAGAATCGACTTATGCTGGCATCCCCTGCATATTTATCCGTTTCAGCGGATGCAACCTCAGGTGCTCGTACTGCGATACGCAATATTCCTACGAAGAAGGGACCGAACTTACCCTTGAAGACGTAATGAAGAGAGTGGGAGAGGAGGGGGGCCGGCTTGTTGAAATTACGGGCGGCGAACCGCTTCTTCAGAAGGATGAATTGGACCGTCTTGTAACCATGCTCCTCGATGCAGGATATCATGTGCTGGTTGAGACAAACGGGACGCTCCCGATCGGGTCTCTTGACAGCAGGGTAACCGTGATCATGGATGTGAAGACGCCATCGAGCGGTATGAGTGAGATGAATGATTTTGCTAATCTCGGGCTTCTCAAGAGTTTTGATCAGGTAAAGTTTGTTATCTGTAACAGGGATGATTATCTCTGGGCAAGAAACATTGTTCAGCAATACAGGTTATCGAAGCGTTGTACAGTTCTCTTTTCTCCTGCATATGGTTCCTTGGAACCACGAAAGCTTGCAGAATGGATCCTTGCAGACAGGGTGGACGTGAGAATTAATCTTCAGTTGCACAAGTATATTTTCGGCCCTGACGAACGGCTGGTCTGAATTCGCCCGGATGAAACTTCCCCCTGCATGTGATGTGCGTGGCAACAAGGTTTTATCACCATGCCTCAGTATAGAGAGTCTATCCGGATACGTGCCGTCTGAAATAGAATATCAGGACAGATCGCGGTGTATGATATGCCTGTCGATGGCAGCTTCGGTGAGAGATTTTGCGATTTTCTCAACAATAGCAGGGGAACGGTGCTTCCCCCCTGTGCATCCAAATGCAATAGAGATATATGTTTTGCCCTCATGAATATAGTGGGGCAGGAGAAAGGCGAGAAGATCCCGCATTTTTTTCATAAACTGTCTTGTGGTTGCATGGGAAAATACATAGTCAGCCACCTTTTTGTCCGTTCCTCTGAGTTCTTTCAGTGCGGGAATAAAGTGAGGGTTGGGCAGGAAACGTACGTCGAAGAGGAGGTCTATGTTCTGGGGAATACCATACTTGAAGCCAAAGGATATAAGACTGACTGCAAGCTCCTTATGGACTGAACGCGGGGCATAAAAAGATACAACAAGCCTTCGCAGTTCATGAGGCGAGAGCGCCGAGGTATCAATGACCCTGTCGGCACTGTTTTTTACCACGGAAAGTGCCTTCTTTTCCTTCCGAATAGCGTCCTCAATAGTTCCCCCGAGCGGATGCGGTCTTCGCGTTTCCTTGAAACGCCTGATGAGAACCGTTGGTTCCGCCTCGAGAAAAAGGATATCAACAGGGAATACTTTTCTGATCTGAGCAATGGAGAGATTAAAATCGCCGAGGAACTCCTTTTCGCGGATGTCGATACCAATGGCAATATGCGCAGCCCGATGCTGATGCGATATTTTCTCAATGAGTGCACCAATGAGAGACACCGGTATGTTGTCAACGCAGTAAAATCCGAAATCCTCGACTGCGCGGAGAGCCACGGTCTTTCCGGAACCGGAAAGACCGCTGATAATAAGGACACGGGAACGCGGGCTTCTGCACGCAGTTGCTTTTCTTCTCGACACGGTCAATGATCGCTGTGCCATGGGAGGACTACTTCGACGGTTCAATAAGACCGAAATTGCCGTCCTTTCGGCGGTAGATAACATTGATATCGTTGCTCTTGTCGTTGATGAAAACAAAAAAGTCCTTATCAAGAAGCTCCATCTGCATGGACGCTTCATCAGGACTCATCGGTTTCAGGTCAAAGCGCTTGTTCTTGATGATTCTTCCGCCTTCGTGTGGAGATACAGCCTTTTCCTGCGGTTCGGCAGGTTTTGCCGCCCCTTTTCTGTATGACGTATGTTTCTCCTTGTATTTTTTGACCTGCCGGTCAAGCTTTTCGGAAACCTCGTCAATGGACGAGTATATCTCTCCGGTAACGCTTTCTGCCTGGATGAGGACGCCGTTTGTCTTAAGCAGGACCTCAGCCTTATGCCGGTATTTTTCTATGCTGAGCGTTACAATCGCCTCAGATGCGTCGGGGAGATACTTTGCAAATTTTTTTATCTTGTCTTCCGAATAGGTGCGCAGAGCAGGTGTTACCTCAAGATGTCGGCCGTTTACCACAATGTTCATATGCTCTCCTTTCTGCTTCACTTCCCTGTATTTGGTTGTCTCATTATCGTCTCCTCTGGCTTTGTGAGGGGATCTTTAATTCTTCCCGGTACTTCGCAATTGTCCTCCTTGCTATCGTAATGTTCTGACTTTTGAAAATATCGCCTATCTTTATGTCACTGAGCGGAGAAGAAGGGTCTTCTTCCGATATTATCTTGCGAATCATCTCCTTTACCGAGGTGGACGACAATTCTCCGGAATCGCTCGGAATCGCGTTGCTGAAGAAATA
>Ga0079037_100001830_pt1 | contig 11346 bp, 8 predicted proteins | sample Mud3Dept4metaG_FD_71479 | JGI IMG/M metagenome (GOLD analysis project Ga0079037, IMG submission 71479) | Freshwater wetland microbial communities from Ohio, USA, analyzing the effect of biotic and abiotic controls - Mud 3 Core 4 Depth 4 metaG | ecosystem: Environmental > Aquatic > Freshwater >... | reverse complement strand
AGTTGCCACTCTGGTAGTGGCAGTCTCCAGGGTGGCATCCGCCGATGAGGACGCCGTCGGCTCCCTCGAGGAGTGCCTTGGAGACGTAGACCGGGTCAAGGCCGCCGCTGCACATGAGGCGGATGATACGGATGTTGGGCGGGTACTGGATCCTGGAAGTGCCGGCCAGGTCCGCCCCTGTGTAGGTGCACCAGTTGCACAAGAAGGCGACAATCTTGGGTTCATAACCGTTCTGATTCTCCATCGTTAGTACCTCATCATTGTTAAATCTAACCTGGTCAGATAGTGGCGGCTTCCAGCACACCAAAGATCTGGGCAAACTCGAAGCCCTTCTGCTGGCTGGCCTTATTGGGACATGCTGCCACGCACGCCCCACAACCCTGGCACAGCACTTCGATCACTTCAGCATGAGCCATGCCCGGCTCAAGCACCCGGGCGCCGTATGGGCATACCTGGACACAGATGCCGCAGGCGGCGCACAGCTTGGGATTTACGCTGGCGACAATGGGCGTAGCTTCTAATTGCGGGCGCGAGAGTAATGCCACCGCTCGCACGGCGGCTGCCGACGCCTGGGCCATTGTCTCGTCAATGCTGCGCGGGGAGTGTGCCAACCCGGCCAGGAAGATTCCCTCAGCAGCGAAATCGACTGGCCGCAGCTTGACGTGCGCCTCCAGGAAAAAGCCGGTTTCGTTAAGCGGCACCTTCAACAGCTGCGCCAGGGCGGCATTGCCAGGTTCCGGCTCGATGCCAGTGCTCAAAACCACCCAATCTGCCGGGAGCGTTACCATCTCGCCTTCTGGCTGGACAACCACCCGCGCCTGCAGCCGGTTGTCACCTGAGGCGCTGACTTGCGGCCTGTCTTCGTCGCTGTATTCCAGGAAGACCACCCCCGCTTGCCTGGCCTGGCGGTAGAGCAGCTCACGGAAACCGTAGCTGCGTAAATCCCGGTACAGGATTGCAATCCGGGCGTCCGGGAGCTGGCGCTTCAAGGTGATGGCGTTCTTCAGCGCTTGCGTGCAACAGATCCGTGAGCAGTAGGGGTGCTCCTCATCGCGTGAGCCAACGCACTGGACCATCACAATGCGAGCATCTGGTTGGATTGCCAGGTCGCCGCCCGATTGCTCCAGCGCATCACCCTCTGCTGAGGTTGGACCAGCCAGCATGGCTTCAAGCTCCGATTGAGTCAGCACCCGCGGGTGCTGACCGTACAGGTAGGCGTTAGGCCTGATCTCTTTCGCTCCGGTAGCAACCAGGATAGCCCCATGCTCCAGCTCGAGGCGTCCTCCATCGGCCAGGCGCAACGTGCTGCGGTAGTGACCGGTGTAGCCTCCCATCTCGATTAGTTCAGCCCCAGTAAATACCCGGATGCGTGGCTCAGCCTGAAGCGCAGCGATAGTGTCCTGGAGCAACTTTTGCGGATCGCGCTTCCCGGGAATGGCGCTAAAGATATGTCGCAGATTGCCGCCCAGGGTGGCTTCCCGTTCGACCAGGAACACTTCAAAGCCCTGCCTGGCTATGGATAGGGCTGCCGTCATACCTGCTATACCGCCTCCAATTACCAAGGCGCGTTGGTCGATTGAGAACATCTTGCGCGTGATCGGTCTCAAGCGGCGGGCTTTTGCCACCGCCATGGCTGCCAGTTGCCTGGCCTTCAACGTAGCGATGTCCGGTGTAGAGCGGTGTACCCAGGAATCCTGTTCACGGATATTAGCCATCTCAAATAAGTGGGCGTTCAACCCGGCCTGCCGCAGCGTATCCTGGAAGAGAGGCTCATGAGTGCGTGGCGTGCAGGAGGCGACCACCACGCGGTTCAAACCGTGCTCCCTGATCTGCTCGGCGATGCGCTGCTGGGTGTCCTGCGAACAGGTGTACAAGTTATGCTCCGCATAAACCACGCCCGGCAGGCTACGGGCATACTCAACCACGTCTGGCACGTTCACCACCGACCCAATATTGATCCCACAATGGCAGACAAATACGCCCACTCTCGCTGGCTCGTCTAAGACATCTCTCTCGACCGGGTATTCTGGCACGCGGGTCAGCGTGCCGCGCGCTTCCCCAAGCAGCGCTGAAACCTGGGCTGCGGCACAAGACGCCTCGATCACTGACTCCGGGATATCCTTGGGCTCAGCAAAAGCACCCGCCACGAACACACCTGGCTGGCTGGTCTGGGTGGGGGTATCGCCGCCAGTCTCAGCAAATCCGAACTCGTTGAGCTTCACCCCCAACCGCTCAGCCATGGCGCGGGTCTCTGCGGTAGGCCTCAGACCTACCGACAGTACTACCATATCAAATTCCTCTTCGCGGCAGACCGGTCGCTTACCATCCTCCCCTTCATATGCCAGGTAGCCGACCCTCAAGTTGTGCGTGCCCGGCACCTCTTTGACTGACGAAACCATGCAGCGTACATAGTGAATGCCGTGTTCTTTCTTGGCGCGCTCAATGTACGGCTCAAATCCTTTGCCAAACGAGCGGATATCGATATAAAAGATGGTCGGTTCAATGCGCGCGTCGTGCTCCCTGGCGATGATCGCTTCTTTGGTGGCATACATACAGCATACCGATGAACAATACGCACCGCGCGGCTGGCCATCGCTTCCGGTGGTGCAATCCCGCGAGCCCACGCACTGGATCCATGCCACCTTGTGGGGATGAGCGCGGTCCGAAGGCCGTTGGACTACGCCGCCAAATGGGCCAGACGCCGAAAGCATGCGCTCAAATTGCAGGCTGGTGACCACGTTGGGATAACGCCCATAGCCGTACTCCGGCCGAATACCTCCCGGCATGGGCTCCAGGCCAGGGGTGAGCACGACTGCCCCCACCTCCAGCTCGATCAACCGTTCGGTATCGTCATGGTGAATTGCCCCAGCGCGGCAGGCATACACGCACTGATTACACTCGGAGCAGATACCGCAGCGCAGACAGCGGGCGGCTTCGGCGCGCGCCTGCTGCTCACTGAATACACTGGCAAACTCAAGGAAATCGGTGATGCGTTCTTCAGCCGGGCGCTTGGCTGGTTCGTGGCGCAACACGGGCGAAGCCACCTGGTGGGCCATCCGCTGGCTCACCTCCTGAGGTGTGAAGCTGGCGACCGTGGCCGGCACACCCACCCGCTCCTGTGGCAGATCTTTGCCCGTCAGGTAGGCTTGAATCGAGCGCGCCGCGTTGCGACCTGCAGCAATGGCATTCACGATGAAAGCAGTGCCGGTCACCGCATCTCCCCCGGCGTAGATACCAGGCACATCGGTGGCAAGCGTGTCAGGATCCACTACCACGCGCCCGCCCCGCTGCCGGGTTGCTTGCTTCAGGCAGTCTGACTCCGGCCTTTGACCGATGGCGAAGATCACCACATCAGCTGGAATAACCTCCTCCGTATCCGGGTATTCATCGAAATCCGGACGCCCTTCCACAAAGCCGCGGAAATTAACCTGGACAGTCCGCACACCAGTGACCCTCCCTGCCTGGTTGGTGACTTCCTTAAATGTCCGCGACGGGTAAACCTGGATGCCCTCTTCCTCCGCTTCCACGATCTCCCAATCATGAGCCGGCATCTGCGGGCGGCTCTCCAGGCAGGTCATCCCCACCCATGCCGCGCCCAGGCGGACCGCGGTCATGGCTGTATCAATGGCGACATTCCCGCCACCCAAAACCAGCACACGGCGACCTTTAATCATAGAAGATTGCTCTTGGGAATCGTGTTGCAGGCTGGTCTGGCGCAGGAATTCCGTCCCCAGCAGCACCTCTGGCAAATCGTTCCCCGGGATCGGCAGCTTCACACCACCATGTGCCCCAATGGCAACAAAGACAGCGTCATATTTCTGGAGCAATGCCTCCACATCTTCCACACGCTGGTTGAGCTTAAGCTCGATGCCCTGGGCCAGGATTTCGTCGATCTCACGCTGTACTACTTCCGGGGGCAGGCGGTGAGCCGGCACACCCACGCGCATCATGCCGCCAGGAACCGGCAGCGCCTCGTAAACGGTCACCTGGCAGCCCTGCAGCGCCAGCTCACGCGCGCAGGCCAGGCCCGCCGGGCCAGAGCCAACCACCGCTACACTCCGACCCTCCAACGACCTGTCTGGCTTTGTGGAGGCGGAGTTCACGGCAGCCAGGGCTTCTTCCCGGTTTTGCCAGGCCCAATCAGCTACGAAACGCTTCAGCGCCATAATATTCACTGGAGCATCGGATTTACCCCGGTTACAGGCCTCTTCGCAGCGATGGTTGCACACCCGCCCGCAAATGGAGGGGAAGGGGTTATCTTCCAATATCGTACGGTAGGCATCGCCATAACGGCCCTCGGCAATCAGGGCGACATACCCCTGCGCGCGTTGGTTTACCGGGCAGGCATCGCGGCATGGGGCAACGCCGCGCTTCTCGATGGCATAGGCATTGGGAATGGCCTGGGGGTAAGCCTTGTAGACCGCCTTACGTTGCGAAAGGCCTCCATTGAACTGGTCCGACAGGCTGATGGGGCACGCTGCGGCGCAATCCCCGCAGCCGGTGCACTTGCTCAGGTCCACATAGCGGGGGTGTTGACGCACGGTTACGGTGAAATCCCCAGGCTCTCCCTGGATGGCCTCTACCTCGGCGCAATTCATCAGCTCAATATTCAAGTGCCGGCCCACCTCGACCAGCTTGGGCGACATGATACACATGGCGCAGTCATTGGTGGGGAAAGTCTTGTCCAACTGGGCCATCGTCCCACCGATAGCCGGTGCCCGATCGAGCAGATAGACTTTAATACCCGCACCAGCCAGATCGAGGGCAGCTTGCATGCCTGCAATTCCGGCCCCTACCACCATGGCCGCGCCCACCTTGGGCTTGCTGTGATCTTTTCCGTTATCCTCTATAGCCATAAGCCTCACCCTGCAACGCCCGCCAGAGCAATCTGCTGCAAAACCTGGCGGGGATCAATCAAATGCTTGCGCCACCATTTGTCCGCCTCCGGCAGGCCAAAAGCCAATCCAAGCAGCTCGGTGATGTAAAACGCCGGCATCTTTGGCTGCTCAACCTGGCGCATTTCCAGGTTCACCTGGCACAATGGACAGGCGGTGACCAGTGCTTCGGCGCCTGCCTCGCGGGCGCGTTCAACCAGCCGCCCCACCAGCGTCTGTACCACACCCGAGCGGGTGAGGGAGAGGCTGGCTCCGCAACAATCGGTAGCGTGCGACCAGGGCAGCACCTGCGCACCAACTGCTTTTAACAAAGCTGCCATCACCTGGGGGTTATCCGGATCGTCGAACTGGGTTACCTGCGGCGGGCGGACCAGCAGGCAGCCATAATAAGGTACCACCTTCAAGCCATATAACGGCCTGACCACCTGCTCTGCGATTCGAGCTGGCCCATAATCCTCGTACAACACGGCCATCAAGTGGCGCACCGAAACCTCGCCCGTGTAGGTAAATCCAACAATCGATTCGATCTCCGCCCGCATGACGGGATTACTGCGCAGGGCATGGTCGGCGGATTTCATGCGGTTGAAACAGGCTGCACAAGGTGCGACAACATCCTGCCCGGCTGCTTGAGCCAGGGCCAGGTTGCGCGCCGGCAGCGCGACCGCCAACGTGTGGCTAACCGAATGCGCCGAAGAAGCCCCGCAGCAGTTCCAACCGGGGAGCTCGTGCAATCCCAGGCCAAGATGGCGGAAAACCGCACGGGTGGAAAGCCCGTACTCCAATCCTGTGGAATGCAAGCTACAACCTGGATAATATGCGTAATCCATCTATCGGCTCCGATCAAAAATCTGCCGGATCTCCGCTCTGTTGCGCGGAGTCTTAGGCAACAGCGGCACTTTGCCGCGCAGAAACAAGCCCACCCCTGCCCCAACATCGTTCATGAGCGGCACATGCGATAGCACCTTGAACAAGCCCAACATGGCTGCCTCGTGTGATCTCCCAAGCTGGCTGACCACACCTAAAAACAAACGATGAAACAGGAGCACATCCCGTTCGGCTGCCGGGTAGCCCTGCTGGACGGCTATCTGCCGCAGTGCGTCCATCACTGCGGAGATATCGATGTCGTTCGGGCAACGCGTGGCGCAGGTCATGCAGCCAGCGCACAACCAGATGTCCGGGCTGCTCAAAAGCGACTCAACCTCCCCCAACGCCACCATGCGCAATACGCGGTCAGGCCCATATTTCATCTCCGAGACAACCGGGCAGCCGGCAGTGCATTTGTGGCAGTGGTAGCACAGCTCTGTGCTTTGTTCACTCAGGCGATTGACTGTGATCGTCAGGTCATCTAGCATAGGAATTCCTTACGCATTGGTGGAACTCTAATAAGCTACGGTGGCTGATTTCTCCGGGGTCTCACCGGCCTCGGCTTCCGCCGATTCCTCATAGATCGGTAGCGTGACCGTAAAACGACTACCAACACCCGGCTTGCTATCGACAGCAATGTGCCCACCCAGCCGGGTAACAGTGTCTTTGACAATTGTCAACCCAAGGCCAGTGCCCTCCCGCTCCATCTCCTTGGCATTCGGCGCCCGGTAAAACTCTTCAAACAGGTGCTCCATCGCCTCTGCAGTGATGCCAATCCCGGTGTCCGCAACGGTGACGATAGCTTCTTCCTCCGTACACACCAGCGAGACCGTCACTCGCCCGCCTGGAGGGGTGTACTTAACTGCGTTTGAGACCAGATTGTTAAAGACCCGATCCAGGCTCTCTGGAGTTGCCAGCACGCGAATCTCCTTGCACGACGCGTCCTCTATCCATTCCAACTCCTGCCCTTTCTCACTGGCGGACAACTCATAACGCCTGACAACCTTTACCACGATCCCTGTCAATGCTACCCGTTCCAACCGCGCCTGGATTTTTACATCTGTCTTCCCCGCCGCCAGATCGAGCAGGTCGTCGATCAAGCCTTGCAGGAACTCTGCCCGTCGGGAGACTCGCTCCAGGATATCCCGCTGCTGGTCGGAGATCTGGCCGGCAAAACCGCCGCTCACGGTGCGCAGCAAGCTGCGGATAACGCTCACCGGAGAACGCAGCTCGTGGGTTACCATGCGCACGAACTGGCTTTTGACATCGTCCAGCGCCTCTACGGCATGATAAGCCAGCGCATTCTCAATTGCGATGCTCCCTTGTGCAGCGATAGCGGTCAGGAAGGCTTCATCATCGGGTGTGAAACGGTTGACTTCCTCGGCATAGGCGCGCAAGATACCCAAAGGCCCTTCTTTTCCAGGCAGCGGCGCAGAGAGCATGGAACATATCCCTTCCAGCTTGGCTTCCTCCGGATATTGCAGCAGCGGGCTGCCCGGCGCATCAGGGATGTTTACCACATTGCCCGCCAGCACTTCCCGCGCCAGAGGGTTGTTCTCGACCTCGACCGGGCCTTTGTTTAGATATTCCTGGCTCAGCCCATAGACGGCAACCGGCTCCAGCCGTTTGCCGCTCTGATCCAGCAACCGGATTGAAACAGCGCGCACGCCCATGGCCTCGGCAGTACTCATCACCAGCCGGTTCAACACCTGAGACAGGTCGAGGGTAGAGCCAACGGTGCGCGCCCCGTCATTGAGAGCCTGCAGGCGCAGCGTGGCGCGCTGCAAGCTCTCGCTCAGCTCAACAACTTCCTCCTCACGCTGGCGCAGGCGCTCCTGGATCGAGGATGCCAGGTAAGCGATGATCAACGCCGCGCTGGCAAAGAAAAGCAAAACCGCGCTGACGTACAACCCATTTTGATAGAGCGAAGTGTTCAGAAAGCCAACGATAGCTTCGTGCGGCAGTAGCCCAAAATACTCCAACAAGGAAGTCGCGGTGAGCAATGCGATTGCAAGCAATGCAAAGGCAAAGGCTGTTCGCGCCGGGAAGAGCATCGAAGCAATGATGATGTGGAACAAAAAGAACAGGATAACCGGGCTCTCGATACCGCCTGAGTAATGAATCAGCAAGGTGACTGCCACCCAGTCCAAACCGACCTGCCATTTCGCTAATTGCTCGTAAGCGGCGGTGGGCGCATTGTTGCGCGCCAGCCGGCGATCCCCCAGGTAAAAGATCAGGTTATAAGCCAGGATAGCTGTGCCGATGGCGATCAGCGGCCCAGTGGCTGCGTCCAGGCGGAAAACAACCTCCATGGCCAAGGTCGCCAGGATAACACCCAACCCGGCAATCCAGCGCAGCTTGATCAACCACGCTACGCTGGCAACCAGCTCGGCATCTACCAACCGGCGCCGGGAAGTAACCATCCCGCTGCTGTTCTCGCTGTCGTATTTTCCAGGGAGAGAAGGCAAAGCCATCTCGTCCTCAGCTATCCAGGTATCAGTTCTCGCAGCTTCGCCAGGAGCACCCCGGGGTCGACCGGCTTCTCCAGGAAGGTCTCCACCGGCAGGTAATCACTATCCGGTGCAAAACGAAGCGGCGTTGTGCTGTGGATGGCGGTCAGCATGATGATTGGCGTCTTGCGGTACTCTTTATACGCCGAGCTCGGATCGGCGCTGTGCAGCTCCAGAGCTACCTGGAAGCCAGCGGTGGTGGTATCCATCATCACATCCAGGATGACCAGGTCGGGGTTGACCTGTTTCACTGCCGCCAATCCCTCTGCAGCGTTGGTAGCCTCGAAGACCTTGTAGCCGGCGCTCTCCAAAGGCAAACGGAGCGACAGGCGTTGATCCGGATCGTCATCGATGATCAAAATCTGCTTATTGTTCATTCTTCTCTCTGCCATTCCATAGTTCAACGAGAATATCCTCAACCATTTGAGGCAAGGCTACCCGGACGGAGGGGCTAAGCTCCAGGCCTTCATGCAGGCTTTCGGGCTCAATCCCATAAAACAAGACTTCCTCCGGCAGGATATCCAAAGCCTGGGCCAGGGCCAGGCCGCTGCTCAGATCAGCCTGGTGTAGCGAGACGATAGCGCCGCTGGAGATCAGCTTGACTTCCTCGGGTCCGAAACGCCGCCAGGTTCCAGGCGGCTGATCCATATGCGCGGCATCGATCAGGATGACGCGCTGCAGACCCCGCCCTGAGCGGAGCGAAGGGTCGGGCTGGGAGGCATCCTGCAACCAGGCTGCCAGCCCAAACCCTGGCAAGCCAGCAGCTTCTGCGCGCACCATCGGGGGCAACTCCCGCTGCGCCAGCAGGCTCACCGCGGCGATCCCCGCTCCATCATCACTCCACAACGGGTTGCCAAAGCCGAGCACCAGCGTTTGCGACCAGCCCGCGTGCAGGGCGTCAGTCAAACTTCACCTCCAACACGTGCACCGAACACGAGATACACGGATCGTAAGCTCTGACCAGCATCTCCAGGTCCAGGCGCATGGCATCCAAAGGCTTATCAACGATCTGCGGCACGCGCGCCCGGAAGTCACCCTCCAGGTTCGCCAGGTTCTGGTTGGTGGGGATGATACAGTTGGCGCCGGTCAGCCTGCCATCCTCGCCGATCCAGTAATGATGGATCAGCATGCCACGCGGCACTTCGCATACCCCAACTCCCTCTCCAGGCATTCTCTTCACCGGGGCGAGGGGTTCGGGTTGGACGCCCCGCTCAAGCAGCGCGTCGATGACCTGGATGGCATCTTCTACACAGTGGACGATCTCCACCACCTGGGCAGCAGTATTCAGGTAAGTGTTGGTCACCTTGGGCTTCAGTCCCAGAGTTGTAGCCGCTTTCTTGGCCCAGGGATGGAGCTGAGCGTAGTTATTATTGAAACGCGCCAGCGCTCCCACCATGTACGAATCTCGCTGGTGGCGAGTGTGCTTGGCGCTGGAATGCTTCACCAGATGCTCGTTGGTAACCTCCTGGTATCTCTCCAGCGGAAGGCGCGCCCCATCGCTGGTGATGATCTCGCCATCGATAAAGGCATACTCGTCCGGTTTGGTGAGCGAGACGTACTCCGTGTCTCGCTCGAATCTAGGCCAGGGGAGCGAAGCGCACAACTCTACGGTGGCTTCCACGTCAGCCCGGCTGGCTTCAAGCCTGCTGCGCAGGTCTTCTAACTCGGATATTTTGGGAAAATGGGTAAAACCGCCGACCGCCATGGCGATCGGGTGCGTGTGGCGTCCAGCGACTACCGCACAGATATCACCCGCCAGCTTCTTCATGCGCAGGGCACGCAGCACCACCTCCGGGTGGCTGGATGCCAGCGGGATGACGCTGCCCACGCCCAGGAAATCCGGCGCCACCAACATATAGACGTGCAGGACGTGACTGTCCAGGATCTCTCCATGGAAGGTCAGCTTGCGCAGCAGGCGGGTTTGCTCGCTCGGCTCGACACCCAGCGCCCGCTCAGAAGCACGCAGCGAGGCGGTGGCGTGCCCGGTGGCGCAGATGCCGCAGATGCGGCTGGTGATATGGGAAGCCTCAGTGTAGGGACGACCGCGCAGCATACTTTCAAAGAAGCGCGGCGTCTCAGTCACCTCAAAGCGGCAATCTTTGAGCTGCCCGTCAGCGACTTCAACCACGATGTTGCCGTGTCCCTCGACCCGTGTGATGTGATGAACTTCGATTCTTTTACTCATCGCTCAGCTTCCTTCTGCATCAACCGTTCCCGCACCTGGTAGGTGGTGAACATGGTATAGCGCGTGGTGATATCTTCTACTGTCAAGCCATGCTCGGCGAGCAGGTTGCGCATGGAGGTATCGTTCGGGCTGGAGATAAAACCGCGGCAGGCCTCACACGACTGGCCATAGGTGGGGCAGATGGCGTCGCATCCGGCGCGGGTGACCGGTCCCAGGCAAACGCTCCCCTTGAAGTACAGGCAGGTATTCTCCTTCAGCTTGCACTCCACGCACAAGGGATAATCTGGGATGGGGGGCTTCTTCCCCAGCAGCAGCGCCTTAACCACCGCCACAAACTCATTGCGGTCGATCGGGCAGCCGGGGATGGCAAAATCCACCGGGATCACCGCCTCGATGGGGCGCACATCGTAGGTTTCATAATCCTCCGCCTGGTCTCCGTATACATAGCGGCGCACATCGTCCATCGGGTGCAGGTATTTCAGAGCATTGACCCCACCCAGATGGGCGCACGCTCCCAGGGCGACAACAATTGCTGCTTGCTCACGGATCTTTCTCAGCCTGGCCTCATCGCTCTCCCGCGTGCACGACCCTTCAATGAAGGCGACCAGGTAATCTTCCCCCTTCTCAGTCATCGCCTCCCGGAACTGGACGATCTCCACCGCCTGGAGCAGCTCGGGGTGGGTCTGCAGCGAATCTACCACGGTGAGCTGGCAGCCCTCACAGGAGGTGAAGTCGAAGAAGGCTATCTTGGGTTTCCCATTTGTGCTCATAACGCCTCCTCCAGCCCCTTGATCTCCCGGTAAGAGAAAACCGGCCCGGACTGGCAAGCATATATATTGTTGATCTGGCAGTGTCCACACTTGCCCACGCCGCATTTCATCCGCCGTTCCAG
>Ga0079037_100001829_pt1 | contig 11348 bp, 9 predicted proteins | sample Mud3Dept4metaG_FD_71479 | JGI IMG/M metagenome (GOLD analysis project Ga0079037, IMG submission 71479) | Freshwater wetland microbial communities from Ohio, USA, analyzing the effect of biotic and abiotic controls - Mud 3 Core 4 Depth 4 metaG | ecosystem: Environmental > Aquatic > Freshwater >... | reverse complement strand
AGGTCGGGCACGGCACGGCAGCCCCCGATCTGCTCGACGCCGGGCTTCACCACCCACAGATCGTCGGCGGGGAACCCTTCGCGCAGGAGGTTGTTGAGGATGATGCGGCCGGGATTGAGCGACTCCGACACGCCGACGATCGCCACGCGGCGGGGCGTGAGCAGGTGCTCGATCTTGCGAAACGGCCGCGGCGCCGCTGGCGGGTCCGGCACGCGGCCGCGCCTGATCAGCACGTCGAGCGCCACGAGTCCGTCGTCACTCGCCACAGCGAGTGGGTTCACTTCGCACTCGGTGAAGTGATCCGGCACGTACGCCCGCCCCAGCGCGGCGAAGATCTCGACGGCATCCACGAGCGCCGCCAGCGGCACCTGCGCCGCCTGGCCACGCATGCCGCCCGTGAGCAGCTGCACGACCGGCAGCTGCGAGAGCCGGCGCGCGATGGCGGCGCGGTCCGTCTCCGAGACGGGGACGATGGCGGCGCCCGCGCCCGGCGCGAAGTGCCGGGCGAGGAACTCGGTGTAGATGCCGCCCGCGCCGAAGGTCACGACCGGGCCGAAGTCGGCCGTGTCGCGCAACCCGAGGAGCAGCTCGGCGCCGAACGGTCCCTGGTGCGGCACGAACTCGTTGATCGTGAAGCCCCGCAGCCCTGCGCGCGGCACCCGACGCTCCATCTCGGCGATGGCGTGCACGATGGCCCCGCGCCGGTTCGCGACGACGGCCACCCCCCCCACCTCGGAGCGGTGCACCACCGCGGAGGAGGCCACCTTGACGACGATCCGGTCGCCCGAGAGCGCCGAGGTGTCCACCTCGCCGGCGGTGTCGCTGCCGGACACCAGGATCGACCGCGCGCAGCGGAGACCGGCCGCTTCGAGCAGGGGGAACCCGTCGGGCTCGACGAGCACCTCGTCGCCGCGGGCGGCGGCCTGCGCCAGGATGCGCTCGATGAGGGCGGGATCGCGCATCACCGCTCGGCGGCCTCCCGGCCCGCACGGAACGCCGCGAGGTTCGTCTCCACCACCTTGGCGCCCTTCCGGGCGAAGCGCGTGGCGATGTAGCGCTCGAGCAGCGCCGGATCGAGCGGCAGCACGCGCGAGGCGGCACCGATCATCACCATGTTGGTGGCGCGCACCGAGCCCGCGTGCCGCGCCAGCGCGTCGCTGTCGACCAGCACGGCGTGCGGCACCCGGCGTACACGCGCGAGCACCTCGTCGAGCGGCGGGTAGTCGCGGATGTTGAGGACGGGCGTGGTCGCGGTGATGAGCGAGCCCTCGGGCGAGAGGTACTCGAGATACCGCAGGCTCTCGAGTGGCTCCATCGACAGGATGAGCGAGGCCCGGCCGCGGGGGATGGTGTCGCTCGCGATCTCGTGGTCCGACAGGCGCAGGTTGGCGAGCACCGCGCCGCCCCGCTGCGCCATCCCGTGTACCTCCGATTGCTTGACCTGCAGCCCCGCGTCCATGGCCGCCGAGGCGATCACAGCCGAGAGCGACAGCACGCCCTGGCCGCCCACGCCCGACAGCACGATGTCGTACTTCATGCCTGCACCGTCTGGCCCTGCTTGCGGGCGCGCGCCGTCTCGATGCACTCCCGCACGAGGATGACCACCGAGAGCCCCGGGTGCGCCATCTCGGCCTTGAGGACCGTGGCGTTCGCGTCGGTCTTGCGCGGATGCGCGTCGAGGACGTGGACGTGGGCCGGATCCACCCCGAGGCCCAGCACCAGGTCCTCGAGCCGCGAGGAGGGCAGCAGCGTCGGCTGACCGCCCGTCATCCCCACCGTCTCGTTGTCGAGGATGACGAGCGTCATGTCGGTGTTGGCCGCCACCGCGTCCATCAGCGGCGTGACCCCCGAGTGCAGGAACGTGCTGTCGCCAATCACCGCCACCGCGGGCCGGTAGCCCGCGTCGGCCGCGCCCTTGGCCATGCCGACCGACGCGCCCATGCACACGCAGGACTCGATGACCGAGTACGGCGGCAGCGCGCCGAGCGTGTAGCAGCCGATGTCGGACGTGACGGCGGTGTGCTCGAAGGACGCCATCGCGATCTTGAGCGCGGCGTACGTGTCGCCGTGCGGGCAGCCCTGGCAGAGCTGCGGCGGCCGGTTCGGCAGTGGCGCCTCGTCGAGCACCACGCCGGGCGCCACCGGGAGGCCGAGCGCCACGCGCACGAGGTCGGGCGTCAACTCGCCGTCGGGTGGCAGCTCGCCCGACTCGCGCCCCGCCACGACGAGCCCAGCGGGCGGCACGAGACCGCGCAGCTGGCGCTCGACGAACGGATAGCCGTCCTCGAGCACCAGCACACGGTCCACCTCCCGCACGAGCGCGGCCACGAGACCGGGGGGCAACGGATAGGCCCCGATGTGCAGGTGCCACGGCCGTTCGGACAACTCCTCCAGGTTCTCGAGGTAGTAGTTGCGCGCGATGCCGGTCGTGATGAGACCCAGGCGGGTGCCGGGCGTGCCGGGCCGGAGCCGGTTCCAGTGCGCGCCGGCCGTGTAGGCCCGAAGCGGCATCTGCTTGTCGATCAGCTCGCGCCACTGGCGCCGCGCATTGGACGGCAGCAGCACCCAGGAGGTGGGCGAGGGGGGCTTCGCCAGGCCGTTCTGCGGCCGCTGCTCGCCGAGCTGCACGATCGAGCGGGCGTGGGCCAGCCGCGTGACCAGGCGCACCACGACGGGCACCCTGAAGCGTTCCGAGAGATCGAACGCCTCGCGCGTCATGTCGTACGCCTCCTGCTGCGTCGCCGGCTCGAGGAGCGGCACGCGCGCGAAGTCGGCGTAGCAACGGGTGTCCTGCTCGTTCTGCGAGCTGTGCATGCCGGGGTCGTCGGCCACCGCCACAACGATCCCGCCGTGCGGAGAGACGAGCGCCGCGTTCATGAACGGGTCGGCCGCCACGTTGAGCCCGACGTGCTTCATGCACACGAAGGCCCGCCGGCCCACGAAGGCCACCCCGAGTGCTTGCTCGAACGCGGTCTTCTCGTTCGCCGCCCAGCCCGCGTGGAAGTCGCCCCGGCGGTCGGCCTCGTGCCGGAGGAACTCCATGATCTCGGTGGCGGGCGTTCCGGGATAGGCATAGGCCCCCGACACGCCGGCGTGAACGGCAGCGAGCGCCACCGCCTCGTCGCCCAGCAGGACCGCAGTCGCCATGCGCGGGTGGGGAGCAACCTTCGTGCTCGGTCGGGGAGGGGCTGGATCACGCCCAAAACGTCCCGTTTTCACCGCGTTGCCGCCCGCGCTGACGGATTTCCGGCAGGGGCCCGGCGTCGAAATCGGGCGGGCACGGGGCCCGCCCGCACCGAGACGCACCCGGCCGTGCCCCCGGAACCGGCGGCCGGCCGCCGTGCGGTACAATCGCGCGCTGGTCTGTGTCACTCGCGCCTCCGAGGTACCGGTCGATGTCCACCACCCCGATCACCCGCTTCATCGAGACGCACTACCGCCACTTCAACGCGGCGGCCCTAGTGGACGCCGCCCGCGGCTGGCGGACGCTGCTCGACAACGACGGGTGGATGCTGCTCACGATGGCTGGCGCGATGAGCACGGCGGAGCTGGGCATCTCGCTCGCCGAGATGATCCGGAAGGGCATGGTGCACGGCATCTGCTGCACCGGCGCGAACCTCGAGGAGGACGTGTTCAACCTCGTGGCCCACTCGCACTACGAGCGCGTGCCGCACTACCGGACGCTCTCCTCGGCCGACGAGCAGGCCCTGCTCAGCCGGCACCTGAACCGCGTCACCGACACGTGCATCCCGGAGGAGGAGGCGATGCGCCGCATCGAGCGCGTCATCCTCGAGGAGTGGATGGCAGCCGACGCCCGGGGTGAACGGCTGCTGCCCCACGAGTTCTTCTATCGCATCCTGAAGGGCGGCAGGCTCGTCGAGCACTACGAGATCGACCCGGCGCACAGCTGGCTGCTGGCCGCGGCGGAACGCGACCTGCCGCTCTTCGTGCCGGGATGGGAGGACTCGACGCTCGGCAACATCTACGCAGCGCGGTGCATCGACGGCCACGTGACGCACCCGACGACGGTCCGCTCGGGCATCGAGTACATGATCGCGCTCGCCGACTGGTACACGCGGACGACCGAGAAGCATCCCGTCGGGTTCTTCCAGATTGGCGGCGGCATTGCCGGCGACTTCCCGATCTGCGTCGTGCCGATGCTGCACCAGGACCTGCGGCGCGAGCAGGTGCCGCTGTGGGCCTACTTCTGCCAGATCAGTGACTCGACGACGAGCTACGGTTCCTACTCGGGCGCCGTGCCCAACGAGAAGATCACCTGGGGCAAGCTTGGCGTCGAGACGCCGAAGTTCGTCATCGAGTCCGACGCCACGATCGTCGCCCCCCTCGTCTTCGCCTACGTGCTGGGCTGGTAGGCCCGGGGGTCGGGTCTCGATCCCACGCGGTCTGCACGGTCTTGCCACCGCCCCCGGAGACGCCCGGGGTTCCGGGGTCTGCGACGGGCCGACCTCGCGGCGCGGGGTCCGCCCGGTTCCGAACGTCCAGGATTGGCAGGAACGAGGCCGCGTCCGACCTCCGGGGGGCCAAGTGTTGCGGAAAAGTGCGCGAGCCAGACCTGACGCCGGGCGTACGGTCCCGGGGGCGTATAATCGGGGTGTGGCGCGGCGTGTGTGGGTCCCACATCCGCCTGTCGGCTCAGTCGGCCTCCCCGGCCGCCCGCCTTGCTCCGTGTGCTTTTCCTCTCTCGCCCTTCCAAAGAGCCGAATTGTCCGTCACGCCTGGCGCCCGTACAGTCGATCCCACGCGAGGCCCGCTGCCTCGCGCTCCTGAGGAGGCGACGCGATGCGAATCGATGTTCGCGGACAAACCCTGAGTCTCACCCCGGCACTCGAGGCGTACGTGGAGCGCCGGTTCAAAGCCGCCCTGGGTCGCTTCGGCGACCGCGTCACGCGTGTGACGGTCAGATTGTCGGACGACAACGCGCTGAAGGGGGGCGTCGACAAGCACTGCCGCGTGGAATTGGCCATGCCGCGGCGGCGGGAACTCGTCGTCGACGAGCGCCAGCCGGACATGTACGCGGCCATCGACTTCGCGTCGGACCGCGTGGCGCGGGCGCTGGCGCGCGAGATCGGACGACGGCGTTCGAAGCGCACGCTCTCGGCGGAGTTGCGCGAATCCGAGCGCACGGGTGTTGTCCGGCGTCCCGTGCCGGCGGCCAGCTAGACGGCGCCGGCCCCGGGCCGGTGACGACACACGAGGATGGGCGAGCCGGCTGTCGGGCCGGCTCGTTCCGTTTGGAGTTCGCGATCTGAGTTCCCAGTCTCGAGCTTCTCGGTGTGTGGGCGACGCTCCATCAGGGGCGCCGTGGCCCGCCACCGCGGGCAGGGCCAACGCCCCGCCCTCCCGATAACCGGAACCTGAAGACCGAAAACCGACGACTGAAAACTGAGCATAATGCCCCATGCCCGCGCCGCTCGTGCCCGTCGCCGACCCCGTCGCGCTGTTCCTCGACACGTGGGAGCACGTGAAGGCCACCGCGCCGCCCATGTTCGACCCCGCGGCCATGACCCTCGCCACGTGCATGCCCGACGGCCGCCCCTCGTCACGGATGGTGCTCCTGCGGGGGGTGACGGCAGACGGGTTCCAGTTCTTCACGAACTACGGCAGCCGCAAGGCGTTCGAGCTCGAGGCCACCGGGCACGCCGCGCTCTCTTTCTACTGGCACTGGCTGGACCTGCAGGTGCGTGTCGAAGGCTCCGTCGCGCGCGCGACGGCTGCCGACTCCGACGCGTATTTCGCGTCGCGGCCGCGCGGCAGCCAGCTCGGGGCGTGGGCCTCACGCCAGAGCACGCCGCTCGGCTCGCGCACCGAGCTCGAGCGGCGCTACGCGGAGGTCGACGCGCAGTTCGCGGGGGCCCCGGTGCCGCGGCCGCCGTTCTGGGGCGGCTTCACGCTCCGGCCAGCGCGGATCGAGTGGTGGCAGGCCGGGGACGCGCGCCTGCACGATCGACTGGTGTACTTTCGGCAAGCGGATGGCACGTGGGACGCGGTGCGGTTGTTCCCGTAGCCGCCGTGCGATCATCACTCGCCCTGACGGCTGGCGGCGGACGGCGATTCGGGCCATGGACCTCATCGAACTCGACGACAACGGCCGGCTGTTCCTGTCTCCAGCCATCGACGACTGGCAGCCCGTCACGGGCCGCCAGATCACGGTGGTGTTCGACCTCGAGGGTGACCTCGACCACGGCGTGAGCACGCGGCCGGGCAACATGCTCTACGTCTACTTTCCCATCGTCGACGAGGGACTGCCCGACCTCGACAAGCTCCACGCCCTCGCGGGAATGGCCGCCAACCTCGTGCGCGACGGCAAGCGGGTGCTGGCGCACTGCTCGATGGGGTACAACCGGTCGGCCCTGCTGGCAGGCCTCACGCTCGTCTATCTGGGCTGGTCGGGGCGGGAGGCCATCGCCCGGCTGCGAGAGCGTCGGCCCGGCGCGCTCTTCAACGAGGCGTTCGCGGAATACCTGGCCGCGCTCCCGCCCGCCGGCCCGGTCGAATCGGCCCAGCGCTGAAGGGGCGGGCCCATGGCACAGCGCGCTTCAGCGCTGTGCGGTGGAGGCCGTGCAGCAGGCCACCCCGGGCGACCGGCGCCCGTCAACGCTTCGTCGCCCAGTCGATCTGTGATCCCCACGTGCTGTGCGGGATCGCAAACACGCCGAGGGTGACCACGGCGGCGGCGACGACGCTCAGCCGATCGGCGCGTCCGCCGCGGGTGCGCCACCAGGCCCACAACCAGGCCACGCCGGCAATGAGCGTCTTGTTGTCGGTGAGGTCCCAGCCGTAGGGCACGCCGGCCCACCACTCGTTGAAGGCCTGCCTCTGCACAGCCGGCCCGAGGACGAACCCGCCCACCACGATCAGCCAGAACGTCCAGTTCACCGCGCGTCGCGTCTCGGTTCCCGCCAGCCCCGCAAACAGCGCCTTCGACGAGAAGAGCATGGCGGCGAACATGGCGAGGATGTGCGGTACGAGCACGACCGCCGACACCGCACCCTTGAACCGCGTCACCGCGGGCCGCTCGGGGAACACGGCGCTGGCCTCGCCGCGCTGCAGCCGCACCTGGTACTCGAGCTTGCCGGCGGCCGGCTGGTTCGGCAGCGCCGCCTCGAGGGTCGTGCCACGCCGAGCGAGCGGCACCCTCTGCCACGCGTCGGTCGTGGGATACCGCCGCCACACCACCTCGCCGTGCACGCCCGTGTCGGGCACGTCGATCCGCACGGGCTGATCGGTCGGCCCACCATGGGATCGCGTCAGGCGGAGCCCGATTTCCTGCCCGTCGAGCCGGACACCGCCCTTCACGGGATAGGTGGGCCCGCTCACGCGCTGCCAGTACGCCGAGGCCAGGGTCAACACGACGGCAAGCACCCACTGCAGGCGCGGATTCTTCATGCACGGGCTCCGGGACCGCCACCGCGCCGGGATCCGGCGCCGGGGCGCGCACAAGTCTATCGCGCCGATGTACCATCGCACCATGGCGATCGACCTGCGCAGCGACACGGTCACGCTGCCCACCCCCCGGATGCGAGAGGCCATGGCCCGCGCCGAGGTGGGCGACGATGTGTTTGGCGAAGACCCGACGGTGAACCACCTGGAAGCGGCGGCCGCGGACGCAATGGGGAAGCAGGCCGCGGTGTTCGTGCCGAGCGGCACGATGGGCAACCTCTCGGCGCTGCTCGCCCATGCGCAGCGCGGCCAGGAGGTCGTCCTCGGCGACGAATCGCACATCTTCCATTACGAGGCCGGCGGCGCCTCGGCACTCGGCGGGCTGGTGTTCCACCCGGTGCCCACACGGCCCGACGGACGGATGCCGCTCGCGGCAATCGAGGGGGCCTTGCGTCCGTCGGCCGAGTGGCTGGCGCAGCCGGGCGTGATCTGCCTGGAGAACACCCACAACCGGTGCGGCGGGGCCGTGATCCCCATCGAGGATTTCGCGGAGGTCGCCGCGCTCGCGGAACGGCGCGGCCTGCCGGTGCACCTCGACGGCGCGCGTCTCTTCAACGCGGCCGTCGCCACGGGGCTGCCCGTCACGGCCTGGACGCGGCACGTGACCTCGGTGCAGTTCTGCCTGTCGAAGGGGCTCGGGGCACCGGTTGGCTCGCTCGTGGCAGGCCCCGCCGACTACGTGTTGCGCGTGCGCCGCGCGCGCAAGATGCTCGGCGGCGGCATGCGGCAGGCGGGCGTGCTCGCCGCTGCGGGCCTGGTCGCGCTCACCGAGATGGTGGACCGCCTCGCCGAGGACCACGAGAACGCCCGCGTGCTGGCCACCGGCCTTGCCGCGCTGCCCGGCCTCGTCGTCGACCTCGCCAGCGTCCACACGAACATCGTCGTCTTCCGGGTGGCGCCGGGACTCGACGGGCGCGCGTTTGTCGAGTCCGCGCGCCACGAAGGCGTGCGGGTGATCGACATGGGCGGGGGGCGGCTCCGCGCCGTCACCCACGAGGGGATCACGGCACAGGACTGCCGGGACGCGGTCGCGGCCTGCGGGCGCGCACTCGACGCGCTCGCGGCCGCCAGACTGTAACGGTCGGTGCGTGGCGTTCATCGACATCTCCCCGCGCGTGTCGGCCCGGCTCGCGGTGTGGCCGGGCGACACGGCGCCGAGCCGCGAGGTGATCCTCGACCTGCGCGACGGGGCACGCGTGACGCTGTCCACGCTGCACGCCACCGTGCACCTCGGCGCGCACGCCGACGCGCCGAGCCACTACGGCGCCGACGCGCCCTCGATCGAGTCGCGCGACCTGTCGCTCTACATCGGCCCGTGCCAGGTGGTTCGCGCGCCGGTGCCGCCGCGCACGCGTGTCTCACTGGCGGACCTGCGCACGGACGTCCACGCCGAGCGGGTGCTCATCGCCACCGGGAGCTTCCCCGACCCCGAGCGCTTCACCGAGGAGTTCGCGGCGCTCGATCCGGCCCTCGTCGACGCGCTGCACGCGCGGGGCGTGCGCCTCGTTGGCATCGATACACCGAGCGTTGACCTCTTCGACGATCGGGCGCTGCTCGCGCACCACCGCTTCCTGGCGCACGACATGGCCATCCTCGAGGGGCTCGTCCTGCGCGACGTGCCAGAGGGTGACTACGAACTCATCGCACCGCCGCTGGCGCTCCAGGGCTTCGACGCCAGCCCGGTGCGGGCATTGCTGCGGCCGCTCACCGCGGCCCGGGAGCCATCGTGAACCTGGGGCAGGTGCCCGCACGGCTCGCGCGCGATGTCCGCCTCTTCGTGCCGAAGGGCGATGTCGACGGCTGGGTGCCCATCAGCCCGTCGCGCCTGCTGATCGAGGCGCCGCGCGCGGCCGGTATTCCCCGCCGAGGCCACCGTGCGTCGCCTCGTCGCCTTCGTGCAGTCCGTTTGCCGACCCGGAGGGTCTGATCCATGTCACGACACGTCATCGCAGTCCTGCTGATCCTCGCCGGCGCGGCGGCGCCTGCCGCCAGCCAGCCGCGGCCGGTGTCGGTGGACGACCTCTTTGCGCTCCGGGAGGTGGGCGACCCTCAGGTTTCCCCGGATGGCCAGTGGGTGGCTTACACGGTCCGGTCGCTCGACGCGAAGGACGATACGGCCGACACCGACATCTACCTGGCGCCGGCCGCAGGCGGCGATGCGCTGCGCCTGACCTCCAGCCCCAAGAGCGACAGCAAGCCGCGCTTCAGCCCCGACGGCAAGTGGATCGCGTTCCTGTCGAGCCGTGAGGGCGACCGCGCACAGGTGTTCCTGATGCGCCGGGCCGGGGGCGAAGCGCAGAAGCTGACCGACTTCAAGGGCAGCGTCTCCGACCTCGCCTGGTCCCCGGACTCCACACGCCTCGCACTCGTCGTGTCGGACCCGGATCCGGAGGCGCACGACGACGCCGAAGAGGGAACGGAGGCGGGCGCCGAGAAGAAGAAAAAGAAGACCGACCTCCCGATCGTGATTCGGCGCCTGCAGTTCAAGCGCGACGGCGAGGGGTACCTCCGGGACCTGCGTGAACACCTCTGCGTCTTCGACGTCGCGGCCCGGACGCACGTCCAGGTGACCTCCGGCCCGTTCGACGACAGCAGCCCCGCCTGGTCGCCGGACGGAGCGCGCCTCGTCTTCGTGAGCAATCGCACACTCCCCGATCCCGACGGGTCGCAGAACACCGACCTCTTCATCGTCGAGGCCGAGGCGAACCGCGTGCCGCGCGTGCTCGCCGGCAGCCCGGCAGAGGAGAGCGCCCCGGCGTTCAGCCGGGACGGCCGCTTCGTGGCCTACGTCCAGGGGGGCGATCCGAAGGACCTGTGGTACGGCGCGTCCCACATCGCCGTCGTCCCGGCGGGCGGCGGGCCGGCGAGGTCGCTCACGGCCGTTCTCGATCGCAACGTGATGCACCCCCGCTTCGCCGACGACGGCAACACGGTGCTCTTCCTCGTGGAGGACGCCGGCAATCAGCACCTCGCGCGCGTGCCCGTCGCCGGCGGCGCCGTCGAGCGCGTGGTGGCCGGGGAACGGGACGTCCAGGCGTTCGAGCTGGCGGGCGGCACCGTCGCGGTGCTCGAGTCGTCGGTCCACCAACCAGCGGAGGTGTCGGTCCTCCGCCCGGATGGCGCGCTCGCCCGCGTGACGCGAGAGAACGACACGCTGGTGTCCAAGTGGCGCCTGGGCCGCGTGGAGCGGTTCGAGGCGCGGGCCGGCGACGGCACCACCGTGCAGAGCTTCCTGACGCTGCCGCCCGACTACGCCCCGGGCACGCGGGTCCCCGCGCTCCTGATCATCCACGGCGGGCCCGCGTCGCAGTACTCCTCCGCCTTCGAGTTCCAGTGGCAGGTGTTCGCGGCGCACGGGTACGCCGTGATCGCGCCGAACCCGCGCGGCTCGACGGGACGCGGCACGGCGTACAGCCGTGCGATCTGGGCGGACTGGGGCAACAGGGACTTCGACGACGTGATGGCCGCCGTGGATCACGTGGTGGCCCGCGGGGTGGCGGATCCCGAGCGCCTGGGTGTGGGGGGCTGGAGCTACGGCGGCATCCTCACGAACTACGTGATCACGAAGTCCGCGCGGTTCAAGGCCGCCGTGTCGGGGGCGGGCATCAGCAACTATCTCGCCGGATACGGAACCGACCACTACCAGTACGAGTACGAGATCGAGCTCGGCCTGCCGTGGAAGGCGCGCGACCTGTGGGTGAACCTCTCGTCCCCCTTCTTCTCCGTCGAGAAGGTCGTGACGCCGACGCTCTTCATGGTGGGAGCCAAGGATGTGAACGTGCCGCTGCTCGCCACCGAACAGATGTACCAGGCCGTGCGGCGCGTCGGTAACGTGCCCACCGAGATGGTCATCTACCCGGGGCAGTGGCACGGCATCCGGACGCCGA
>Ga0079037_100001828_pt1 | contig 11348 bp, 11 predicted proteins | sample Mud3Dept4metaG_FD_71479 | JGI IMG/M metagenome (GOLD analysis project Ga0079037, IMG submission 71479) | Freshwater wetland microbial communities from Ohio, USA, analyzing the effect of biotic and abiotic controls - Mud 3 Core 4 Depth 4 metaG | ecosystem: Environmental > Aquatic > Freshwater >... | reverse complement strand
AGGCACGTCCATCTGGATGGATCTCGAAAACGACGTGATTGCGATATTGCTCACGAATCGTGTCCATCCGAAAAGAGACAATGACAAGATCAAACAGTTCAGACCGGTGTTTCATGATGCGGTCATGGAAGCGTTGGGGTTCGTAAGTGCCTAAAGTGCCCTAAAATGCCAAAGAGCCAGTGATCAGTTAACAGTTATCAGTAAAACGGGACAACAACGGAAGACCTAAGGCGGAAGAAACCAGGGTTTCCTAGTAAAGCTGAAGGCTGAAAGCTGACAGCTGAATGCTGAGATGGTGACCGGCAACGGACTACGGACAACCAACAAATGGCTGAGATTAAAAGCACACTCGACATTATCATGGAGAAGGCTAAGAAGTTCTCTGTGACCGAAGAAGAGAGGCAGGGCTTTAAACGCCAGGAACTGGAAGGCAAGATCAAAGGCCTTGTTCAGAAGACTCTCGACGGTGTCATGGGGTCGGAGAAGCTTCAGGTTGAATTGGCCGCTCTCCAGACAAAAGAGAAAGATCTGGTTGATCAAATCCTCAAAGAAGAGGTGGTGGCTCGACTCGAAGTGGGGGCAAACAGCGAAGCGCTGCTAAAGATATTGGAAAACGCGGCTGGACCTGCATCCCCTGCGGTCAGGAAAGTCTTTGCTGACTTTGAGAGGAAAGCTGAAGAGGAAAAAGAGATACGCAGAAAGGCGCTAGTCGAGAACTTCAAGAAGAAAGGGATCTCCGGTTCTGCTGTCCTGCCCAACCTGGATGCTGATCCTGAATGGCATCGTGCGCGCTCAGAGGTGACGAGACAACTGAAGGACGAGATCAAAGAGCACCTTAGGCTTTCTTAGAAGCTGTGATGAGGAAATCCATCAGGGTGCGGCCTATCGGAGAAGCGGTTCTCCTCTTGTCTCTGATCAAATAAAAGTGGCGGAACATAGGAATCCCTTTAAGCCTCAGGGCTTTCAGAACTCCAGCCTTCAGCTCTGTCTCGAGGGCGATGGCAGAAAGGATGGAAATGCCAAGGCCCGCCTTGACACCCTCCTTGACTGCCGTGGAAGTTCCCAGTCGCGCCACGACTTTGAGAGAGTCAATCCCCTTCAGCCCTGCCCCCTGTAGGTACGGTTCCATGCTTTTCAGAGTCCCTGAGCCAAGCTCTCTCGAAATGAAGCGTTCCTGAAGCACTTCTTGAATGGGGACGTCTTTTTTTGCAGCCCAGCGGTGCGTGGAAGGGAGCGCCACAACAAGCTCATCCTCCCAGAGTTCATAGCTTGCGAGATGCTTATTTGAGCTCTTGCGACCAATCACTCCAAGCTCAAACTCACCGTCAAGCACTCGGCTCTCAATTTCTTCGGAGTCGGCGACCGTCAGGGTCACGGCTATCCGGGGATACTCTTTCGAAAACAAACCAATCACTCTAGGCAGGATATACTCACCGGGAATGGTGCTGCCCCCGATGCTTATCTCGCCCTGCTTCACACCCAGGAAGTCCTGCATTTCAAGACACGCCGCTTTCTTTACCTCCAACAAGCGCTGAGCGTGCTGATAGAGGAGATCACCGGCTTTGGTCGGAGCAACCGTTCGCCCCAATCGGTCGAGGAGTTTTGCCCCAACCATGTTTTCAAGAGTGGCGATCCTTTCACTCACAGACGCTTGTGCTAGGTGAACCGCTTCTCCTGCCTTGGAGAAGCTTCCTAGTTCGACCACTTTAAGAAAGACCTCGAGCTGGCGAAGATCAAAGTCGACCGAAGGCGTGGAGGTGGGGAATGTTTTCTTCATGGCAAGTCAGTTCTCGCTTGAGCCATTTGTCGCTCTGCGTCTGTCCGCGGTGGGCCGTCGGCGGTCATCTTGTTTCTCTCGGAATTTGGTGTGCATTTGCTCCTTGCTCTAAGCTCCCTGCTCCATGCTTATATATATTGAAACCACACCTGTTCGACTTCAGAGAAATTCTTTTTCACGAGTGCTCTGCCCGACAGGGTCTCTCCATGGCCCGGGAGAAGATGCTCCACATCAAGCATGGACAAGCTCTTGATGCTTTTTTTCAGGGCCTGCCCGTTTCCGCCGGGAAGGTCTGTCCTCCCGATGCCCTGATAAAAAATCACATCGCCGGTGATGAGAGCTTTTTCCTGAGGCCAGTAGATGCAGATAGATCCCGGCGAATGGCCTGGAGCGTGAATGACCAGGAACGTCATGTTGCCTACCCGGAGTTCCCCTTCTTGGAGGAGAATCTGAGGTTCGAACTCCGAAATGCCGATGGCGGCGCCGTAATGAGGAGCCAGTTTCTTAGCAAAATCCAGTTCAGTTTGGTGGAGGGCAATGAGCGCCTGGGAATCGGAAAAGGCGCGAACAGCCTCCACGTGATCCGGATGGGCGTGGGTCAAGATAATGAGATCTATGTCCTGCGGGGTGATAGAGAGCTTTGAAAGATGGTCCTTCACATTCCCGAAAAGGTGGTAGTGCCCTGGGTCAACAAGAATTTTTTTCGATCCGTTGATGAGGTAAGTATTTGAATTGTTGGCGCTCGGATCCTGCCACACGAAGGCATGAAGATCTTCCGAGATTTTCATGTCTAAGCCTGTTCTCTCATCCGAAACCGACGTGCAGGAGTCTGGCCTGGCTTTGTCTTGCGTGAATCGGGTAAATTCAAGACATCGAGAAGTGTTGTGCCCTTGAAGATGGTCTTCATCGAGTCAAAGGCCTTTCCCCAAACAGGGCGGATCGGACATGTGGCGATGCTATCACAACACGTCTCATCGGCGAGGCAATCCACAAAAGTGAATTTTGATTCGAGGCGAAGAAGAATCTCCCAGAGGTTGATTTCCTGGGGGGCCTTGGCAAGCATATGTCCGCCCTTAGGACCTCTGACACTGAAGATCAATTTTGCCCTTTTCAGCGGGATAATCAGCTGCTCGAGGTACTTGATGGGGATCCTCTGATTCTTCGAGATATCTGACATGCTGATGGGACCTTTTCCATATTGCTTGGCGAGCTCTAGCATCAAACGTGTACCGTAACGTCCTCGGGTAGACAATTTCATGGGGGAAACCTCATTTCTTGATGGAAAAACACAACCATCTGATATTGCGAAGTAAACTATAACCTCCCCCTTCAAAAGTCAAGCATGCCCGGCTGACGCTGCACTTTCATTGACAAAACGCTCCTGTGGCATTACCTATACGCAGGATGTTGCTGTGAAGTTTTATTCACGGAGGTTCCATGCTATGGATAACAACCTGGAAGGGAAGACCGCTTGTATTCATAGTTGTAAGAAAATTGATGTACCGACAGAGGAAGAAGTGTGCGCCCTCAACGAGCTGAGGTGCATTAAAGAGCGAGTGCGGGGACTCAAAAAGAAAATATCCGACTTGAGTGCCGGGCTCGTGGCCGGCACGCGGGACGACCTGCTGGTTCTGGAAAAAGAAATGGCAGACCTCAAAGAAGAGTGGCTGGCCTGGGAAGAGAAAAGACAGCAGGCTGCCAGAGAGAGAATGATTATTCTTGGCCATGAAGAACCTGCGGCGAAATAAGGATAGATACCCCGTGAACCATTTCAGACTAGGTTTTCATGTCCGACCTGTTCGGCCCGGATAGGTTCTTCCTCCTTCTCCCTTCTTTTGTCTTGTTTCTCGTTGACTTATCGGCCAAATTGTTCTAATAATTAAAGAGTTTTACTGATCCATGGAGGAATGTGGCATGAGACGTAAAGGTTCTATTCAATGGGTTGGAATTTTTCTTTTCCTCAGTCTGATTTCCTCGCCGACCGTCGGAGCGGCTCAGGAAAGCAAGAATTATTTCACCCTTGAGAAAAGCATCTCTCAAGCATTGGAGAACAGCTACAAGATCAAGGCGAGAAGTGAGAGGATCGAGCAGGCGACTGATGTCATGAAACAAGCAAGAGCGGATTTCTTGCCTAAGCTCGGGACGGCTTACAGCTACAACAGACTGAGTGAACCTCCTATTAGCAGGTCGACAACCCTCTTCGGAACCGCTGTCCCACTGGTGGTGGGCACCGAGGACAACTACCGGTGGACATGGTTTTTGAGACAGCCTCTTTTTACCGGGTTTGCTCTGCTCAGTTCCTACAGGCTCGCGGAGTTGGGCATTGACCAGTCCCAGTTGGAGTTGGACCTGGAGAAGCTGGATTTGGTTTTGCGGGTGAAAGAAGCCTATTACAATATCCTGGGAGCGGACAAGGCGGTCGAGGTCGCGCAGACGACGGTGGAATCGCTGACCCAAACGGTGAAGGTTGCTCGCAGCTTTTTTGAAGTGGGCATGATTCCAGTCAACGACGTGCTCAAGGCGGAGGTGGAGCTGGCTAATGCCGAACAGTCCCTCGTGAGGGCAAGCAACGCTGCGGAGACGACCCGATCCAGCCTTAACACTGTTTTGGTCAGGCCGGTCAACGCGCCTGTGGAGGTGGAGGACATCCTGGTCTATAAGCCGGAAGTGGGAGAATATGACGCCTTTGAGAAGAAGGCGCTTGAAAATCGTCCTGAGATCAAGATCCTGGACGTGAACATCCTCCAAACGGATCAGCAGATCCGCCTTGCAAAAAGCAAATACTATCCTGAAATTTCTCTCACCTACCAGTACATCAGCGAAGGGGACGAGGCCTCGGTCAAAGGTAGCCCTTTTGTTGATGCAAACCACTGGGAGGTTCTGGCCGTGGCCAACTGGACGTTCTGGGAATGGGGAAAGACTTACTATGCAGGCAGGGAAAAGGAAAGCCTGAAGAGACAACTCTTGGAGACCAAAGCGGATGTAGAGGACGGCATTCGCCTCCAGGTCAAGCAGGCCGTGGTGGATCTCGATTCCTCTGCGAAGAACATTCCGACCACCCAGAAAGGGGTTGAAGCCGGTGAAGAGAATTTGAGGGTCAATGCGGAGCGTTATAAAGCCCAGGTATCAACCATCACCGATTTGCTGGATGCTCAAACCCTTCTTGCTCGTGCGCGGCTGGACTACTACCGGGCGCTCTATGATCACAATCAGGCGAAAGCCAGATTGGAGCGGGCATTGGGAAATTACTGATCCGTCTTTCTCAGATTATCCATTGGCATTGTGATTCAGCTATTTCATGTATCCAAAACCTTTGGGCCCACGGCGGCTCTTAAAGAGATTGACCTCCGAATCCGCACGGGGGAATTTGTCTTTATCACCGGGCCGAGCGGTGCTGGAAAAACCACTCTCCTCAGGCTGATCTTCGGCGCGGAGCCGCCGACCGAAGGCCAGATCGTCATCAACGGTATCAACCTCGGCCGTATCAGCGGCACCAAGCTCGATCTCCTTCGGAGAAAGATCGGATTCGTATTCCAGGACTTCAAGCTCCTGAACCGCAGAACCGTTTCCCAGAACGTGGCCTTGGCTCTTGAGGTGACCGGCGAAAAGCGATCGGTGGTGCGCAAAAAAACCCACCAGATGCTACGAGCGGTGGGATTGGCGACCAAGGAAGAGGCCTTTCCGATTGAGCTTTCGGGAGGAGAACAACAGAGGGTGGCCATCGCAAGAGCCATGATCAACGATCCCCTGATCCTGCTCGCGGACGAGCCCACGGGCAACCTGGATCCGGACATCACGCGGGAGATCATGGTCCTTTTCCGAAGCATCAATCTGAGAGGGACGACGGTGGTCATTGCGACCCACAGCAGGGAATTGCTCCGGAATACGGACCAGCGCATCATTGTACTCCACAGGGGGAAGGTTCTCGAATAAGCGCTATGGTTGCAAAGCTCAGGCTCTGGTCAATCTACTTCAAGTATGCTCTGTCGAGCATTCTCTACAACCGGCTGATCTATGCGATCAGTGTGGGAACGATTGCCATTTCCCTGCTCATCTTTGGAGCCTTCGTTCTTCTGTCGGTGAATGTCAGAACCTGGATTCAGGGGTGGGGGCAGACGCTTTCCATTTCGGTGTATCTCAAGGACGGCATCGATGAAGGAACACGGGAAAAGATTCGAATGGCCATTGGCACGTTGCAAGGTGCCGAGATCAAAGGCTTCATCACCAAAGAAAAGGCGCTGCAGGACATGAAGGGGATGCTCGGGTCGCAAGCGGGTTTGCTGGACGGGCTGACCAGGAACCCTCTTCCCGCGTCCTTTGAAGTCGCCTTCAGGAATGTGGACAGGAAGAAGTTCGAACCGAAAAGAATTAAGGAAGCCCTGGAAAAAGTGGCGGGCGTGGATGAAGTGCAGTACAGTGAGCAGTGGCTGGACCAGTTTGAAGGTCTGCTCTATGTGCTCAAGGTCGGTGGGCTCGCCATTGGAGGGCTCCTCTGTGTGGCCGTCTTGTTCATTATAACGAATACGATCAAGCTTGCGATCTACTCGCGGCGCAATGAAATAGAGATCTACAAGCTGGTCGGCGCTACGGACTGGTATGTGAAGGCGCCTTTGCTCATTGAAGGGGCGCTTCAGGGTGTGCTGGGAGCACTGATTGCCCTCGGAATTCTCTCGGCCATCCACTTCATTCTCTCTTTTAAAGCAATTCAGGTATTCGGATTGCCGTTCATGGATTTTGTGTTCCTGAAGCAGAGTTACGCCCTGGGGATCCTGTCTTTAGGTCTGGTTCTGGGGCTGTTGGGGAGCTTTATCGCTATCGGGCGGTTCTTCAAGTTTTGAGATCAAGGGTGGCTGAAAAGAAAGTGACCTGTTTCCCAGGGTTCCCGGGCATCCTCCTCTTTTTGTTGCCCGCTGCATGCCTTTTCCTGTTTCTCCCTTTGTCTGCTTCCTCCTTCAGTCACGCACGTGCGGCGACCGATCCGGGGGAGAAAAAACAACAGATCGAGAAGATAGAAAAAGATCTCAACCGCGAAAGGGAGCAGCTCCTCAAGTTCGATGAAAAAGAAGAACGGTTGTTGGAAGAGCTCTCGCAGCTGGAAAAGGAGATAGAGGGAAAAAGGAAGAGCCTCAAAGACCTGGAGGAAAAAGTCTCCCTTATCAAGAAAGATCTGAGGGAAAACCAGGCCAAGGTGAACCAACTTGAGAAATCGCTGAAGGAGCTTGAGGACCGTCTGGGCAAAAGGCTGGATGCATTTTATCGTTACGCGAAGAGAGGGTATATCCGGCTTCTCGCCACTGCAGACGGTCTTGATGCGCTGAGAAAAAGATTCAAATACCTCCGGGGCCTTCTGGCCGTGGACCTCACTCTGTTGCAGGAGACGGCCAATCTCCAGAGACAGTACCGGGACGAGATTTCTTCAGTCAAGGAAAAGCTTTTTGCTCTGGACGGACTTGAAAAAGAAGAAAGTAGCCGGGTCTCTGCGGTCAAAGAAGATATTGACAAGAAAGTCGTTCTCTTGATGAAAATCCACAAAGAGAAGGAGTTCCATGAGACCGGAGTCAAGGAACTGGAGCTTGCTGCGCAAAAGCTAAAAGAGACGATTATTCAAATTGAGAAAAGAGACGAAAAGCGTACCGAAATTCCCTCTGATTTTGCGAATTTCAGAGGGAAACTTCCCATGCCGCTGGAAGGCAGAATATTGAGAGAAGGGGCTTCGCCTCAAGGCGGTCTCAAAGGAATCACCATTGAAGGTCGCCCTGGCGCAGAGGTCAAAGCGGTTTATGCAGGCCGGATCGATTTCTCAGGGAATCTCAAAGGCTACGGAGAGATCGTCGTGATCAACCATGGGTCTCGGTACTTTACTGTTTCCGCCCAGCTTGCTCAGAGAAAGAAGGAGGAAGGGGATATGGTCAAGGCTGGCGAAGCGATCGGTTCGCTTGGAAGAGCCCCTTCAGCAAGGGATGCAAGGCTCTATTTTGAGATCAGAAAGGCGGGAGGGACATTGGATCCCCTCAGGTGGTTAAAAGTTCATTGACCAGGGATGCCGGTGTGGAGTATCATAACTGATACTTTTCACTGTAAATCAGGAGCTATTCTATGCCTCGAAACAACAAGAGATTTTTTCTGCAAACCATCGTGTTCTGTGTTCTGATCGGAAGCATTCTCTTTTTCAATGGGAATACGGTTGTGGTCAAAGCCGGAACCGGGGAGGCTTACAAGAACCTTGAACTTCTCACAGAAGTGCTTCGACAGATTGAAAGAAACTATGTCGAGCCCCAGGATAACCAGAAACTGGTCCAAGGCGCGATCAAGGGAATGGTCCAGAGCCTTGATCCCCATTCGTCATTTCTTTCCAAAGAAGAGCACCAAGAGCTTCTGAGCGAAACAAAGGGTAGTTTTTCGGGGATCGGAGTCGAGATTACCGTGCGGGACAACGTGCTCACGGTCGTTTCACCCATTGAGGGAAGCCCGGCTTACAAAGTAGGAATCCAGGCCGGAGATAGGATTATCAAGATTGACGGGAAAGTTGCGGCGGAGATGACTCTGCCTGAAGCGGTCAAGAGCATTCGTGGGGAAAAAGGAACGAAAGTGATCTTGACGATCATGAGAGAAGGCGTTGAAAAGCCTCTGGATTTCACGGTGACCCGGGACGTCATTCCGATCAGGAGCGTCAGGAGCACCCTCCTGAATCCAAAAATCGCCTACATTCGGATTTCCAATTTTCAGAGTAAAACCACGAGCGATTTGTCCGCTGAGCTGGACAAACTCGAAAACGGGAACAAGCTGGAGGGCGTGATTCTGGATCTTCGAAACAATCCAGGAGGCCTGCTTTCTCAGGCCATTGACGTGTCGGATCTGTTCCTGGAGTCAGGGGTGATCGTGAGCACCAAGGGCCGGGAGTCCTCGCAGGATATGAGCGCCACGGCGCATAAGAAGAAGACGCATCGGAACTATCCCATCATCGTTCTGGTGAATGGCGGGAGCGCGAGCGCTGCAGAGATTGTTGCAGGGGCGCTCCAGGACAACAAGCGAGCGCTCATCCTGGGCACCAAGACCTTCGGCAAGGGGTCCGTACAGACGATCATTCCCTTGAGTGATGGTTCCGGCTTGCGGCTGACCACCGCCAGGTACTACACGCCGAGCGGCCGTTCGATTCAGGCCAGCGGCATTGAGCCCGACGTGGAGGTGAAATTCATTCCTCCCGCTGAAGAGGACGCAAAGGACAAGGCTCGAATGGTCAGGGAAAAGGACCTCAAAGGCCACCTGCCCGGCGACTCCGGTGAGGAGGTCGACACGGACAAGCGCACGGAGGAGAAGGAGAACGACAAGAGGGCCAAGGAGCTCGTTGAGAAAGACAATCAGATCCGTCAGGCCGTGCAACTGTTGCAGACCTGGAACATCTTTTCGCAAATGAAGACCGGGTCATAGAGCTTGATCCCGAGAGAATCGCTCCGGACGCCCGGCTTCAGACATGGGACCCCGAGGGAAGAAGAAAGGAAGAGCCCGAAAGAAGCAGATTAAACTGCGCATGTTGGCGCTTGGACTTATCGTGGGAGGGGGGCTGCTGATCACCTCCCTCTCTTTGTTTTTGCTCTCCGGCCGATCCTCGAAACATCTCGCTCGTGAAGATTCCTCCTCCAGAGTGGTCTCTTCAAAGAAACAGAATTCCAAAGGCGATCAGGGTGTTCGTAAACCTCCGAGGAAAGAGGTAAAATCGGCGCAGGTGAGCGAAGGCTGGGAGCCTCTACCCAAGGTCGCCATCATTATTGACGATGTCGGGTTCGATGTAGAGCTCGCGAGGTGCTTCCTTGAACTGAAGTCACCCGTGAGCTTGTCGGTACTGCCAACGGCCCCCTACGCACAGGCCATCGCTGCGGAGGCCATGGGGAGAGGTGTGGAGGTGCTTCTTCACTTGCCCATGGAGCCCAAGGAGACTACCGGCGACAGTCCCGGTACAGGCGCTCTCCTCGTGAAGATGGGGGAAGAAGAGTTTGTCGAAACCCTCAATGGCCATCTGAGCAGGATTCCGGGCATCAAGGGAGTGAACAACCACATGGGCTCCCTGCTTACCGAGAGGGAAGACAAGATGGCCTTGCTTTTCAGGGAACTGAAGAATAGGAACCTCTTCTACGTGGATAGCCGAACCACTCCTCAAACCGTGGCTTCCAGGGTAGCAACGGAAATGAAAGTGCCCGTGGCCAGCAGGAGTGTATTTCTGGATCACGACCTGTCTCAGGAAGCCATGAAGGTTCAATGGGAACGACTTCTTGCCATGGCTCGACAACACGGTCATGCCCTGGTGATCGCCCACCCGCACAAGGAGACCCTGGCTTTCCTGAAAGAGCACTTGCAGGACCTGAGAGACAGGGCGCGTCTGGTGCGGGTCGCGGAAATTGTGAGTTGAGGGACAAAGGCACAGAGGCACAAAGGGACAGAGCAGAAAGGGTTTTTCTGCTTTGTGCCTTTGCATCTTTGTCCCTTTGTGCCTTGGTGGTGATGAAAGAAACAGACTGAAGCCTTTGCCTGAAGGCGGACAATAACGACTGGAGGGATAAGAGTGAAAGTTCCATTGCTGGATTTGAGAGCACAGTATGCGACGCTCAAAGAGGAGATAATGGTCGCAACCCAGGAGGTCTATGAGTCGCAGCAGTTTATCCTCGGGCCTAAAGTGAAAGAGCTCGAAGAGAAGATCGCCGAGTATTGCCAGTGTCCATACGCCGTCGGCGTCTCTTCAGGTACCGATGCGCTGCTCATCTCCTTGATGACCGCGGGCATAGGACACGGGGACCTGGTCGTGACCACACCCTTTACCTTTTTTGCTACCGTCGGCTCAATCACGCGCGCGGGAGCGGCACCCCTGTTCGTGGACATTGACAGGACCACGTACAACATGGACCCCTCGAAACTCGCATCGACCATGGCCGGGCTGGGTGCGGCCGAGCGTTCAAGAGTGAAGGCGATCATGCCGGTGCACCTTTTTGGTCAGTGCGCGGAGATGGAGCCGATTCTTGAAACGGCGAGGAAATACCATCTCGTGGTCATTGAAGATGCGGCCCAGGCCATCGGGGCGGAAGTCCTGTTCAGAAGCGGCGCTCCCAAGAGGGCAGGATCCATGGGAGAGTATGGATGCTTTTCCTTTTTTCCATCCAAAAATCTTGGGGCTTTCGGAGATGGAGGCATGGTGACGACGAACTCCAAAGAGCTTTATGAACGCCTGAGCATCATGCGTGGACACGGCGCCAAACCCAAGTACTACCATCGCGTGATCGGCGGGAATTTCCGGCTCGATGCGCTCCAGGCGGCCATCCTGATCGTGAAGCTCAAGTACCTGGACCAGTGGACGGCAGGTCGCATGGAGAACGCAAAGACCTATCGGGAGCTCTTTCAAAAGTCCGGATTGGCTGAGGTGACGTTGCCTGTTGAAAAAGAGGGAAGGCACATCTACAATCAGTTCGTCATCCGGCTCAAGGGCAGGAGGGACGAGCTCCGGGAGTTCCTGAACGGTCAAGGAATCGGCACCGAAGTGTATTATCCCTTGCCGCTTCACGTGCAGGATTGCTTCAAATATCTG
>Ga0079037_100001827_pt1 | contig 11349 bp, 10 predicted proteins | sample Mud3Dept4metaG_FD_71479 | JGI IMG/M metagenome (GOLD analysis project Ga0079037, IMG submission 71479) | Freshwater wetland microbial communities from Ohio, USA, analyzing the effect of biotic and abiotic controls - Mud 3 Core 4 Depth 4 metaG | ecosystem: Environmental > Aquatic > Freshwater >... | reverse complement strand
CGCAAGCCGGTAGCGCGGATTGGCGTGCAGGTCGTCATGCGACCGCATGAGCCGCTTCGACTGCCACTTCTGCAGCCGCAGCAGCTGCTTGCCGAGGCGCGGGTCCCCCGCGAACACGTCGCGCAATGCCTGGTTGCGTTCGAGCAATCGCCCGAGCGTGCCGCGATCCTCCGGCGGGGCGCCGATTTCGATGCCGAGCAGCTTCAAGACGTCAGCCCGGCCTGCCCGCGACGGCGTGCTCGAGCCGGTCGAGCGTGCGGTGCAGCGCACCGGTCACGGGCAGCTGGCGACGCTTGCGCTCCTGCACGGCGCGCAGGAAAGTGCGCCGGCGATCTTCGAGCACATCGAGCCGCAGCGTGATTCCGTGCCGCTGCAGCAGCGGTTTGAGGCCGTCGGCCTGCTGCAGCAGGTCGTGCCGCGTGCGCTGATACGAATGCTCGGCCAGTCGACGGCGGTCCGCATAGCGGAATATGTTCTGAAAGAACAGCTCCCCGTCGCCGGGATCGGGCTCGAACAGCAGCACGTCGGCGTGCGGATAGCGCTGCTTGTAGCTCTTGAAGCCCGCCTGCATGCGCGACTGAATCAGCGAACGGAAGGTCTGGCTCAGCACCGTCGGCAGCCCTCCGTGCGTAAGGTCGTGTTCGTCCGGTGGGAAGCCGTGCGGTGGCCGCGGCGCGCTCGACGCATCGAACGCCACGAGCGGATTGACGCAGATGATGAAGTCCGCGTCCGCATCGAGCAGGATCGAGGCGTTCATCGTCCGCAGCAGTGCGCCGTCGGCATAAACGTGGCCGTCGATCGCCACGGGTGGATAGAGGCCGGGCAGGGCGGTGCTCGCCTGGATCGCACGCGAAATGGGGACGTGATCGAACCCCGGCTCGCCGAAGCGCACGGAATGTCCGGTGTTGAGTTCGGTCGCGACGATATAGAGCTTAGGCGCGAGTTTGCGGAAGTCGTTGGTGCGGCCGTCCGCCGCGAACAGCCGGGCCATCACGCGCTCGAGCGGGCGGTTGTCGCAGATACCCGTGGGCAGCAGGCGACCGAGAGGGTCGATTATTTCAGCCCAATCCTTGCCCGGATCACGCAGGTACTCGCGGGCGATGCCGGCGAGCATGCCTGGCGCCCCCGCGATGCGTCGGGCGTACTCCCGGAACGCGGGCATCAGGAACAGCGCCGGCGAGAACTTCAACTCGTCCGATGCGTTGTGGATGAAGACCAGCCCCATGTCGGCCGTATCGAAGCCGTTCGCAAGTCCGGCCGCGATCATCGCGCCCGAACTCACGCCGACGTACATCTCGAGGTCGGTGAGCCGGAAGCCGTCGAACGCTTCCTCGATCGCGTGCAGGCACCCGACCTCGTAGAACGCGCCGAGCGGCCCGCCGCCGGCGAGCGCGAGCCCGAAGCGTCCGTGGCTTGCCGTTCTTCGTCCAGTCGCCGGTTGCAGGTCGAGCATTGCCGGACCTCCGTGCGTCGCTGATGCCAGCGGGATCAGCCCGCGGTCTTGCTGCGTTTCGCCTGCGCGCGCCGCGGCGCCGCCGCGACCTTGCGCCTGGCGCGCTTAGCCGGTTTTTTCGGTTGCGCAGCGAGCTGCCGCTGGACGATCCTGCTCACGCTGTCGTTCAGTTCGCTCACGCGGCGGGTCAGCGCGCGGATTTCCTCGGCCGTCGGCACGCCGAGCTGGTGCATCGCGCGCTGCACGCGGCTCTGGAATAGCGCTTCGAGGTTGACCCAGGTTTCCTGCGCCTGTTCCCGCGCGCCGCCGACGCGTGCCTGCAGTGTCTCCTGCGCGCTTTCGAACGCGTCGCGCACGCGTTGCCGTGTCGTCGCGCGCGACTTGCCGAGCAGCTTCAGGCCTTCCGCCACGTTCTCCTGGAACGCCTTGGGCGATTCCTTCCGCGCGCGGCGTCCAGCGCCGGATCCGGCAGTCTTGCGGGTGCGGGAGGTGGCCATGACGAAACTCCTGATGGGGCGCGTCCGGAGGGACTGCCGCAATATGAATTGTGGGGAATCCCAGGCGCTTGCTGCAGTGTGTCAAACCGCAGTCTACGTATTTCCCGTGGTCGGCGTCGCCCGTTTCCTGCGCCGCGGTTTGCCGGCAGCCAGGGCTCGCTTGCGGCCCGTCGCTCTTTTCGACGCCTTCTGCGCCGGCTGCAACGCTGGTTTGCGCTGTTGCAGGCCAAGCACGCCCACCGTCGCCGCCAGCAGCAGTTGCTCGAATTCAGGGCCCAGCCGCTCGACCACCTGCGCTGGTTCGGCGATGCACGCGCGGTCCGCGATCAGCCCGAAGAACACTTTGCCAGCGTACGAGAGAATGCTGACCCCGACGCCGATCGAACCGCTTTGCGGCACCCAGAAATGCATCTCCGCGATGCGCTGTCCGCAGAGGTACAGCGGTGCCTGCGGTCCCGGGACGTTCGAGGCCACGAGCGATCCCTTGCGGCTGAACAATTCTATGGCGGGGCCCTGCACGACGTTCGGCATCACGCCGAGTAGTCCAAGCACGGTGAGCGTGAGTGGCGGCTGCTGCGAGCCTTTCAGGTCCCGCATCGTGTCGTGCATCGTGTACGCCCGCTGCAGCGGATTGACGACGCCGACCGGCAGCGCGACGAACAGCAGCCCGAACTTGTTGCCGAGCGTCGTCGCTTCCTCGGCCTCGCGCAGGTTCACCGGCACCGACGCGCGCAGCGCGACATCCCTGGTATCGAACCCTGCTGCGCGCAAATGCGCGCCTAGCGCGCCGGCTACGGTGGACATCAGCACGTCGTTGACGGTGCAGCCGAGCGCCCGGCTCACGGTCTTGACCTCCTGCAGGTCGAGCGGCTCCGACCAGGCCACTCGCTTCTCGCCACTCAAGGGTGCACGCAGGGGTGACGCAGGGTCGTCGGGCAGCGCGACGACCCGCGCAAATTCGCCGGCCATGCCCCGCGCCTGTAGCGCGACCGCCGCGGCGGTCTCCGGATGAAACAGCTTGTGCACGCCCGTCTCGAGCAGTCGCGCGCCTTCGGCCAGCACGTTTTCGACGATGTCGCCCGCGGGTTGGGTCAGCTGACTGATCCAGTCGAGCAGCTGCAACGGGTCTGCGGCTTTGCGTCGTCCGCGCCGCCGGGCGCGGGATTCCGCTTCGTGGGCCCCGGCGAGCGCAGGGCCGGCATCCTGTTCGGTCAGCGACAGCAGCACCCGGATCATCGCGATGCCGTCCGCGTAGCAGTGGTGCAACCGGAGTACCCACGCACTGCCCGCGCCATAGTGCTCAACGAAGTGCAGCTGCCACAGCGGTCGTGCCGGGTCGAAACGCTGGCTGGCCAGCCTTGCCGCCAGCGCCTGCAGCTCGTGGCGTCCGTCCTTGCCAGGGAGTGCGGTCACGACGAGATGCGCGTCCAGGTCGAAATTCGGGTCTTCGACCCAGGAGGCGCCGAGGGGATCGGTCTCGACGCGCTTGCGGAAGCGCGGGAAGCAGAGCAGCCGGGTCTCGAGGACCCGCCGCAGGTCGGCCGTGGGAACCGGCGTGGCCGTGGTCAGGACGCTGACGATCATCATGGTGTTGGCAGGGCCGTCCATGCGCAGCCAGGCGGTGTCCACCGCGGACATCCGTTCGTGTTGCCCACCTGCCGCCGACGCCCGATTCCTGCTCATGCCGCCCCCGGTGGCCTGCCCTGATCCGGCCGGCCGCACAGGCATCTTAGCCAATGCCGGGGCCAGGCCACGTTGACCTGAGTACGTACGATCCCTAAGGTAGTCCGACAATATCAGGGGGCTCCACGGATGACCTATTTCGTGACCGGCGCGACCGGCTTCATCGGTCGCTATCTCGTCCAATCGCTGCTGCAGAAGGGCAAGGGCACGATCTACGTGCTGGTCCGCCCACGGTCGATCGGCAAGCTCGACGAGCTGCGCGAGTTCTGGGGCAAGGACAGTTTCAAGCGCGTGGTTCCGATCAAGGGCGACCTCGGCCTGCCGAAGCTCGGCGTGGGCAAGGCCGACGCCACGAAGCTCAAGGGCAAGATCAAGCACTTCTACCACCTCGGTGCCGTGTACGACCTTGAAGCCAGCGCGGAGGCGATGGAAAAGGCGAACATCACCGGCACCAAAGGCGCGCTGGACTTCGCCGAGACGGTCAACGCCGGCTGCTTCCACCTGGTGAGCTCGATCGCGGCAGCAGGTCTCTACCGCGGCACGTTCTCCGAGGACATGTTCGAGGAAGCAGAAGAACTCGATCATCCGTACCACCGCACCAAGCACGACTCCGAGGCGATGGTGCGCGCGAACGGCCGCGTCCCGTTCCGCATCTACCGCCCGGCCATGGTGCTCGGTCACTCACAGACTGGCTTCATCGACAAGATCGACGGGCCGTACTATTTCTTCAAGGCGTTGCAGCGGCTGCGCGAATCCTGGCCGCGCTGGATTCCGCTGGTCGGCATCGAAGGCGGCTACATCAACGTCGTGCCGGTCGACTTTGTCGTCGACGCGCTGGTGCACCTATCGCACCAGCCGAAGCTCGACGGACGCTGCTTCCACCTCACCGATCCCAAGGTCCGCCGCGTCGGCGAGATACTGAACGTCTTCGCGCGCGCGGCGCATGCGCCCGAGATGGCGTTCCGCCTCGATCCGAAAGTGTTCGCGATGGTGCCGGAGCCGGTGACGCAGTCGGTCGGGCGCAGCAAGCCGATCCAGAACGTGTTCAACCAGTTGCTGCGCGACCTGCAGGTGCCGCGCTCGGTGCTGCAGTTCATCAACTACCCGACGCGCTTCGATTCGACCGCGACGCAGAAGATCCTCGACAAGGCCAAGATCCGCGTGCCGGCGCTCGAGGACTACGCCTGGCGCCTGTGGGACTACTGGGAACGCCATCTCGACCCCGATCTCTCGATCGACCGCAGCCTCAAGGGCGCAGTGAAGGGCAAGGTCGTGATGATCACCGGCGGCTCGTCCGGCATCGGCGAGGCGGCGGCGATCCGCATCGCGGAGGCGGGCGGCAAGGTGATCGTAGTCGCGCGCGACGAGGAGAAGCTCGCCGACGTGCGCAAGAAGATCACGGACGCCGGCGGCTTCGTCAAGACTTACTCGTGCGACATCACGGAATACGCGGCGAACGACAAGCTGGCGAAGGACGTGCTGAAGGAATTCGGGCACGTCGACGTGCTGATCAACAACGCGGGCCGTTCGATCCGTCGTTCGCTGGCGCTGTCGTACGACCGCTTCCACGACTTCGAACGCACGATGCAGTTGAACTATTTCGCATGCGTGCGCCTGACGATGAACCTGTTGCCATCGATGACGGCGCGCAAGGACGGCCACGTCATCAACGTGTCGTCGATCGGCGTGCTGACGAACGCTCCTCGGTTTTCCGCGTACGTCGCGTCGAAGGCGGCGCTCGAGTCGTTCGCCCGCTGCGCAGCGTCCGAGTTCCACGACGAGAACGTGCACTTCACGATCATCAACATGCCGCTCGTGCGCACGCCGATGATCGCGCCGACGAAACTGTACGAGGAAATGCCGACGATCATTTCGCCGGACGAGGCGGCGGACATGATCGCGGATGCGATCATCCGCAAGCCGCAGCGAATCGCGACGCGGCTCGGCGTCATCTCCGAGATCATGCATCTCGTCATGCCGAAGATGTCCGAGGTCGTCATGAATTCGGCCTACCGCATGTTCCCGGACTCCGCCGCCGCGCTGGGCAAGCGCGAGGGCGAGGAGCAGCGGCCGGCTACCCGTGAAGCGATGATCTTTGCGTCCCTGATGCGGGGCATTCACTGGTAAAATGGCGCGCTGGCCGTGGCAATCCCACGGCTGTGCTCGTGGCCGGACGACCCCGGCTGGAAGCTTCCAGAGGTGGCACCACCCGGATCGGTGATGCGGACCTGTGACGCAGCGCGTTAAATGGCCGCCCCGGATAGCCATTCCCGCGCGAATTCAGTCCTAATGGAGCTTCCGCACGGCGCTGGGCGGGGCCAAGCTTACGTGCCATCGACCCCCCGCAGCGCGAGGATGCGCTGCCCGTTGCGAGCGAAAGGAACCCAGGGAAGACGCAATGAAAATCGCTTTGATCGCCTTGTTACTGCTCGCGGCGGCGGGCTTTTTCGCCTTGTCGCGCCGGCGTGCCGCCGTGCGCGAGGCCGAGGCCGCCGCGCAGGCCCGTTCCCGGTCTGCCCGTAACAAGGCCCGGGTGCCGGCCGTTTCCAGCAACGTCAGGGGCGTGACGGCCACGCAGACGATCGAGCCCTTTCGTCCCGGCACGCGCGACGACGAGTACGTCGACGACCGCTGAGCCGTGTCAGCGTCACCCTGACGACAGGTGACGCAGAACCCCGACGGAGATTTCCCAATTGCGGCCGTCGAAGGGTTCGACCGCCAGGGCTGCAATCGTGCCGGTCTCGAGGCAGCGCGCGTTGACGCTGAAACCGTCGGGGTTCGAACGCGGCACGTAGAACGACTTGACCCCGCACCTACGGCAGAAGAGATGACGCGCCACGCCGGTATTGAAGGCGTATTCGGTGAGTGCTTCGGCGCCTGCCAACAGGCGAAAGCGGGAACCCGGCACGATCAGGTGCTGGAATCCCGACATCGAGCAGATCGAGCAGTTGCAGTCGTGAACGAGCAGGCGGGCGGGCGCGTCCACTTCGAAGCGGACGGCGCCGCAATGGCAGCCACCGCGGTGGGTGACGAAGTCGGGGATCGCGGTGTTCATGCCGCAACCTTACACCCCGGCACCGGCGCAGCGCGCAGGGTTGCAGGCGTGTTCGTCCTCGCGGCAGAGGCGACCGGATTCGCTGTTTTCAATAGCGTTCATTACCGATCAGCAATTTCCGGTTAATCACCTATTTGGGTGATTCATTTGCGCGGGTGATGTGGTCTATTAGGACCATAAGGCGGCTTGCTGCCGGCGCACAAAAACCTCATCCAATGGCGAAACGAAGTGGCAGCACTACCAGCCGGCGCGCGCGCGTGTCGACTGGTGCCGTTGGCCCGAGCGCGCCCGGCAAAGCCGCCAGTTCGCAGGTCAATGGGGGTCGCGCGGTGCCAGGGAAGGTGCCGCGCGGCTCTCTCCTGCGTCCTGCGTTGACGGGATTCACGTCATTGTCCAAGGCAGTCCTCGACAAGCTCGATCGCGGTGTCGTGCTGCTCGACGTCGACGGCAGGGTTATCGATTCGAACGCGATCGGGCGTGCCGTCCTTGCGAACGGCAAGTGCCTCCTGGTACGCAAGGACCGGATCGCGTTTGCCGATGGCGAAACCGACAGCCAGTTCGACCGTTTGCTCAAGGCCAATGGCGGTGCCCGGGCCGACGGCAAAGCCGCCAGGAAGACAGGCGAAAAGGCAGACCCATCAGCCGGGAAGTCGACGCGCGTAGTCGCGGCGAAGATCAAGCGACCCGGGGCTGTCCCATGTCGTGTGCTCGTAACGCCGGTGACGCTGGATGGCGAAGCGCACACCGCGGGGTTTCTCGCACTGATCTATGCGCCGGCCGAGCGACGCGACATCACGCCCGAAGTGCTGCTGGAGATCTACGGGCTCACCCGCGCGCAGGCGGATGTCGCGCGCCAGCTGTATGCCGGCCTGTCGGTCGAGGAGACGGCGGTCCGGCTCGGGCTCTCGCTCAACACGGTCCGCACGCACCTGAAGCAGATCTTTTCCAAGTGCGAAGTGCAGTCCCAGGCCGAACTGATGCATACGCTGGCGCTAGGCCCGCAGAGCTTCTGACAACCGCTCCCGTCCGGCCTTTACGGCCCGCGCAAAGTCCGCATGGCTCCCCGTTGCACGATGAAAACCGCCGGAGTTCGCCCGACGAACTGGCCGTCCGCCTCGATGCCTGCCGCCGGCTCCGCTGTGATGCACACCTTCGTCACGAGCCTGTGCTTCACCAGGGGGTCGTGCAGCAGGTTGCCCAGGTACAGCCTGGCGAGCTTCGGCAGCGCACGCAGCAGGCCGACGTCGTCGATCGTCACGAGATCGAAGGCACCGTCGTCCTGCCGCGCGGCGGGCGCGACGTGCATGCTCCCGCCGCAGTACTGGCCATTGGCAACGAACGCCAGCAGCAACCGGTTGGCAGCTGCTTCGCCATCATTGTCCGCTGTGAGACTGAAGGCCGGCGAGCGATATCGCGCGAGTTCACGCAGGGCTCCAGCCAGGTAAGCGAATTTCGAGGGAGTCCGGGCGGGCATCCGCTCGATGACGTGCGCATCGAATCCTGCACCCGCCACGTTGATGAACCAGCAGGTCCTGGCGGGCGTCGCACCAGAAGCTGGGAATTCAATGCGGCCGACGTCGTGCGGCACTGCGTGGTTCCGGCGAATGATCGCCGCGAGCACTGCCGGATCACTGGGCAAAGCGAGCGATCGCGACCAGTCGTTGCCCGTGCCGAGCGGCAGCGGGACGACAGTCGGACAGCGCGGCGGGTCCGGGGATGCGGCATCACTGCGCGCGCGCTGCGCCGTCATCAAGCCGTTGACTACGTCATGCACCGAGCCGTCGCCACCGGCGACGAGAAAGCGCTCGCGACCTTGCTGCCAGGCAGCGGCGGCGATGCGTGCACCATCGCCGGGACCGGTCGTCCATGCGATGTCGTGAGCCAGCCCGGCCTGGTGCAGCGCCTGTTCCATCGCGCGCCACGCTCGTGCGTCGCGCCGCGACCGGCCAGCGTTGGGATTGACGATCACCAGCCAGGGGAGCATGGAAAAAGGATCGGGGGCGCGGCTGGCGGCGTGCTCGGATGCGACCGGGCAGGCTGCAGCTGCGGTCAACGCGCGTGTCTCAGCGCACCGGCGCCGTGCAGTGGGATTCGATGAATTCCTGCTGCGTCTTGAGCTGATCGCGCGTCGGCCGGCGGCCCGGTTCGAGCATGTCGGCGAGCTTGTTGCGCGCGTCGACGCAGGTGTCGCCCTTCGAAACGCGCAGCCTGGCCGCCATGTCTTCCTGCTCTCGTCGCACGACCGGGTCCCTGCTGCAGTTCTGGTCCGCGGTCTGCTGCAACCGGCTGAACTCGGCAGGGTCGACGGCCTGGCCGCCTTTGGCCAGGCGATCGATCGACTCGAGCGCGACCACGCATTCGCGGTTGCGCAGCGAAGTCACCATTTCGTTGCGACGCGAGACCTGCTCGGCACTGGCCGCCGTGGTGCGGGTGCCGGTCGATGCATTGGCGGCGCTGTAGCTGGCACGCCTGGACGACGCGGAAGTTGCATTGCCGGTGCTCGCCAGCACGACGCGCTCGTACTTGGTGCCGGCGGGCGGCTTCGCGGAAGAGAGGTGCGTGATGCCAGACGCGTCGACCCACTTGTAAACCGACGAGGCCGAGGCGCCGCCCGCAACGCAGAGCAGGCACGCGGCCACGACTGTCGTGGCAATGCCAGTGGCTCGGCGGCGCAGGTCCGGGATGGACATCGGCATGGGCGGGATTCTACGGTCCAGGGCGGTCCTGCCAAGTGACGTGCGTCATGATCCGGTGAATTCCACTGGCATGGGAGGGGAATCGGGCAATCAGGCGTAACGCTTGAGGATGCTCGCGAGCCCCGCCGCACCCGGGTGCAGCTGCTCGTAAGGCAACTGGTTCAGCGGCTCGTCGGTCGTATGCAGCATCTCGTGCATGTCGGGATCGTTGCCCGGCGACAGGAAGATCAGGCCGGTCACGTGCTCGCCCTGGCGCAGCTTGGTGCGCAGGTATTCGAACGCCTTGCCGCGGTGGTTCGGATCGTAATCCTTGTCGAGCTTGCGCAGGCGCAGCTGGCTGCCGTCGTGCATCTGCACCGGCAGCACTTCGCCTGCGCCGTACGATGCCGTGATTTCCGTGCGCGGCGGGATGTAATCGGTATGCACGGCCTCGTGGTAATGCTCGCGCGTGAACTCGTAACTCTTGGTCGAACCGACGTGGTCGTTGAACGTGACGCACGGTGAGATCACGTCGATCATCGCAAAACCCTTGTGCATCAGGCCCGCCTTGATCAGCGGCACCAGCTGCTCGCGGTCGCCCGAAAAACTGCGTGCGATGAAACTGCCGCCGAGGCTGAGCGCGGCGAGGCAGGGATCGACCGGCGCCTGCTGGTTTTCCTCGCCTTTCTTCGACTTCGTGCCGATGTCCGCGGACGCGGAGAACTGGCCCTTGGTGAGGCCGTAGACGCCATTGTTCTCGCAGATGTACAGCATGTTCACGTTGCGGCGGATTGCATGCGCGAACTGGCCGAATCCGATCGACAGCGAGTCGCCGTCCCCGGAAACGCCGATGTAGTGCAGGTTCCTGTTGGCGGCGTTAGCGCCCGTCGCGATCGATGGCATGCGACCGTGCACGCCGTTGAAGCCGTGCGCGCCGCTGGCGAAATAGGCCGTGGTCTTCGACGAGCAGCCTATCCCTGAGAGCTTTGCGAGCTGCTCGGGGCGCAGGCTCAGCTCCCAGATCGCCTGGGTGATCGAGGACGTGACCGAGTCGTGGCCGCAACCCGCGCAGAGCGTCGACATCGCGCCTTCGTAGTCGCGGCGCGTCAGGCCGAGCTCGTTCTTCGGCAGATCCGGATGGCGGACTTTCGGTTTGTTGATGAACGACATTTTAGGGGTCAGGGGATAGGGGTTAGGGGGTAGTCGGAGGCGCGGTGCTTGAGGCTAATCACTGGTCACTATTTCGCAGCTGCCAGGCTCGCGCGTCGCGCGTCGCCCAGTTCCGCAACCACGGCCTCGACGATCTCCTTCGAGGTCATCGGCAGTCCGCTGTAGTGCAGGATCGAGTGCAGCTTCGACTTCGGCACGTCGGTCTCGAGCGTGAGCAGCGAACGCAACTGTGCGTCCCGGTTCTGCTCGACCACGAAGATCTTGTCGTGCGACGCCATGAAGGCCTCGACGTTCTTCGTGAACGGGAATGCCTTGATGCGCATGTAGTCGATCGGGATGCCGCGCTTGGCCAGGATGTCGCGCGCCTCGTTCACGGCGCCACGGCTGCTGCCGACGGCAACGAGACCGATGTCGCTGGTGCCCGTCGCTTCGATGACTGGTGCCGGCACGAGCGTCTTCGCCTGGTTGAATTTTCGCAGCAGGCGCTCCATGACCACCTGGTATTCCGCGGAATCCTCGGTGTAACCGCCGTACTGGTTGTGGCCCGAGCCACGCGTGAAATACGCGCCTTTCGGCGAAACGCCCGGCAGCGTGCGGGCCGGAATGCCGTCGTCATCCTTGTCGAGGTAGCGGTGGAACTTGGGCAGCGCTTCGATCTCTTCCTTCGTCAGCACCTTGCCGCGGTCCGGACGGTACGCGTCGTCCCACTTGAGTTCGGGGCACATCCAGTCGTTCATGCCGATGTCGAGGTCCGACATCACGAACACCGGGGTCTGCAGGCGCTCGGCGAGGTCGAAGGCCTGCACCATCATGTAG
>Ga0079037_100001826_pt1 | contig 11350 bp, 6 predicted proteins | sample Mud3Dept4metaG_FD_71479 | JGI IMG/M metagenome (GOLD analysis project Ga0079037, IMG submission 71479) | Freshwater wetland microbial communities from Ohio, USA, analyzing the effect of biotic and abiotic controls - Mud 3 Core 4 Depth 4 metaG | ecosystem: Environmental > Aquatic > Freshwater >... | reverse complement strand
ATGTCTCCCGGGGTGATCTCCGCCATCAGCCTGGCCAGCACGCCGCGTAAGGGATCGATCAGCTCCTGGCTGGGCATCGGTGACCGCCCAAGCTGCGCTCGCACCGCCGCCACCACCTCCGGGTGCCCCCAACCGAGGTTCATCATGCCGTAGCCGCCCAGGCAGTCAATATACTCGCGGCCAAGCACATCCCGGAAGACAGCCCCCTTGCCACTCCACTCGGTGGCTGCCCAGTCGCCAGCCTCGGTTACCGCCTTGCGATACCCCAGCCAGCCTTTGTTGAAATGCTCGGCAAAATTGGTTTTGCTCTCCTCGATGATCCTTTTCCCCTCTGCCTCGCTGACTTCTGCTTTTTCGATGATCTCCAGCCATCGGCTGGAATATTCGAGCGCCTCTTTCAACCTTTGCATTGGAACCTTTTATCTCGCCTCCTTGCCAGATATGAATCTGGTGTTTTCCATAGATAAACATCCTTCAACACCAGAGGGACCAGGATAGTGGTTGTTTTCCGTGCCCCGGGCATTTTACCTACCACTTCGCTGACGAAACGATAGATCTCGTCTGTATTCCGCCCGACGACTTGTAGGCTGATATCCGTCTGCCAACATCGCAGGCTACGTAGCTGACACACTCGTATCCGGTCATTTCACGGGCGGCCTCCAGGATAATGCCTGATTCAACTTCCAATAATACATCCGCACTGATGGAAAATCCCAGAGCTTTCGGGTTAGCGATCGCTCTCACTTTAATCACCTTCTCGCTAACCAGTCGTTCTAAACGATAACGGACGAAACGTTACGAGATATCCCCGTCACAGCGGGCAATTTCGGCGCAGGATCTCCGTCCTTGACCAGCGGGTTGATGATATCTTTATCGATTTTGTCGATTTCATACATAATTTTACCAATCTATTTCCGAACTAACCACCCCACCGCCAGCCCCTGCTCGTCATCCATGGCGATCTCTAAATGACATCCAGGCCGGTATTTGCTTACCTCAATCAGGCGGATGCAATTGGCAACGCTCTGCTCGCCAGGCACAGTGTACAGCAGACAGTTTGGAGTTTCATAGAAAAACTCACGCTTGAAAACTGTCTCCGGTTCGTCCAGGTTGATCGCCAATGGATAGATTTCCGCTTCCATCAAGTCTTGGAAGAAGTGTGTCCCCAGCGAAGGCTCCGGCGCAACCCCAACGCCCTTGCCGGACAGCTCCAGCAGCGCCCCGCTATGGCACACATCTGAATAGATCACATATACACCTAAATCGGTGTTTGTCGTTCCCCAGCGCCCTGGCCCGACGCAGATGAATGACCTATCTGGTAGGGCAGCGTTGACGCGCCCGATAGCTGCTCCCAGATCTTTTCGGCAGCCAACCGTATCCAACAAGAAGTATTCTTCTGGCGGAATGAAAACGACATACCGAATGTCGTCCAGGTATCCCTGTGGCACCATGAAGCGTGTTGAGAAGATGATATCCTCTTGGGATATATTCTTCGGGACGCGCACTACCTGTGTCGGTTTCAGATAACTTTGTGGACGACACTGCAACAACGAGATGTTGACATGTGGGGTAAGCGCCCTTGTGTCCGGGATGTGCAGAGTAAACTCCACATCCACCGCACTGTGGTAGTGCTCCTCCAGCAAGCGTAGCATCCTGGAAAGCGTCGTGGCGAAGGGTGTGCGGCGCAACAGCTCGTCGAAGGTGATCACCAGGTTGGGGATTTCTGATTCCATCACCCGTCCTCTGGGTGTAGCCAGGTAACCTTCCTGGTAGACCTGAGCCAGGAAGCGCAACGGCGGGTAGTTAGGCCGCAGCACCTCGCGGGTAGGCAACGATTTCAGAGCATTCTCCTCCAGGTCGATCAAATCTACATATTGCTGCGAATAATGGCAGATGGCCTGCGGTTCGTCGTCTGGTAGCAGCATTGGGTGGCTGAGCGCCACCGGGCGCGGATAATCGTTGCCAACGCGTTCCACAGCCCGCGTGCCCAATCCCCAGACCAGCCTGGCGAAACCCGCCTCGCGACAGATTTGCGGCGCCCAACGGTAGATATTATGGCTGAAGGCCACCCCGGCGCCCTGTGGGAGAAAATAACGCCCAAATTGCTCGCCTTGAACCACCTGTAAAAGGATCGCCATACGCTCATCGTAATCCTGCAATCCCTTGCTGCGCCGGTAGAGCAGCGCCTCCGGTCGCAACGTGCTGGCGTAAGTGCGGGCGATGGCAGTAGCCAGCTTCTGTAGGTTCTCCTTGTCTGTCCCCTGGTTGGGGCAAAAGTAACTCTCATACTTGCCGGCGAACGCCGTGCCGAAGTTATCTTCCAATTGGCTGGACGAGCGCACGATCACTGGCTTATGCCCGACCTGTTCCAGCACCGCCTGTAAAGCATCCAGCACCTCGGGGGGGAATTCCCCATGCCGATATTCTTCCTGAATCTGGGGATACTCAGCGCGTATCTGCGCTTCAGGCTTGTACTTCTGATTGTTCCAATGCATAAGCCCGTTCATCGCCATGAACAGGTACATCACGTCCGATCCAAGGAAAAACGACTCCGGTAGGCGCAGGCAGTCGCGAAGAACTTCATCGCCCATCTCGTTTAGAATCTTTCCTGCCAATAGCATGCCTGCTGCCTTGCCGCCGATCTTGCCGTAGCCGATTTTACGCTTGTAGATCTCGGCTAAGTCGGCAATGGTGAACCACTCCTTGGCCAGGTTGATGTACGCCAGTTGGTCGCTGATCATGCGCCGGATCAAGGCTACTTTGATCTCGCGCAAATTGTGCTCGTAAAAGGCGCGCTCTGCTTCCGGCAGATTTTCAATCTCAAGGGCACGCTCTAACAGAGTACTCTCTGGCGCTAGCTCTGGATCAAAGGTAGCCCAATAATCCTTAGTCCCCAGGACTTGACCACCGAGAGTCGCTGGCAAGACTTCCTCCGCCAGGTCCTCTCGCTGCCAGACTCGCCTCGAACGCATGTACAGGCTGTTGACCACCAGGCTATAGCCACGCTGTTCCTGTACATCCTTGTTGTCCACCAGCTGCATGTCCAAGGTGTGGCAGGCTGGCGTGGCATTCATGCATCCGATCTTGTGCCGGCTTTCTGTTAGCATTGTCTCCAGTGTGTCGCTTAGGGCATTCAGGGCAGCGCTCTTGCGATCCACCCAGGCGACCAGGTTAATGCCCCCTTTGGGAATAATAGCATCTGGTTGTCCCGCTTGCGGGCGCAACGTGTCAAACTCCGGTTCATACCGATAGACCGCCCTCACTGTACGGTCAACTTGACCCAGGTAATCACCGACCTGCTTCACCATGCTGTCCGACAGGTCGCTGCAAATATCGCAGCGCCCCTGGCGGAGAGCTTGCTCAGCCAATAGCAAGTCGCCTGAGAACTTCTTCTCTGCGCAATATGCGATCGCCTTTCGCATAATGCGGTCAGCCAGAACCTGGTCCATTAGCACGGTCGACATGTTGCCCTTATTGGCTTTCAAACTTCCGGGTGAGGCTTACCATTCTTGCCGTTTCCACGACCATCCCCACCAGGCACATCCCAAATAGGCAGCGGGCGCTCATAGCCAGCCAGCTTAAGCCCGGTTAAGGCAGCCGTGTTCAAATCCATGGCACGCAGGTCCTCCGGCGATAGTTCCTGAATGCTCTTGTGACCGGAAAGCATAGTCAATATCTTAACCTCTTCCGCACAGGCACGAATGAAGTTCCCCAGGCGATGTCCGGTCTCGATTGGATCCAGGCGGGCACGCATTTCAGGCTTTTGACTGGTAATTCCGTAGGGACAGTTACCCTTCTGGCAGGCATAGCACACCCGGCAGCCCATGGCCACCTCCGCCGCCGAGCCGAAACCAGCCGCATCAGCCCCCATTGCCATGGCCTTAAAGGCATCCAGACCGTTGCGCATGCCGCCTAAAGCGATCAGCTTGACCTTGCGATGCACGCCGTAATCCTTGAGAGCCTGTACAGCCGGCGGCAGGCATGCTACGGTAGGGATGCCCACGCCTTGTGTAACGATGTCGGGCGAGCAACCCGTGCCGCCTACCAGCCCATCGATGCTGATGGCATCTGCCCCAGCTTCGATGCAAGCCGCCACATCGGCATATGGACGGGATGGCCCAAGCTTGAACAGGATTGGCACCTTGTAGTCGGTCACATCCCGCAGGAAAGCCACCATATGTTTCATGTCATCCAGCGTCTGTACATCATAATAGCGGCAGGGGCTGAGAGCGTCTGACCCAACTGGCACACCGCGCACCCGTGAGACATCCTGGGTGACCTTGGCACCCAGCAAGTGGCCACCCATTCCGGGTTTAGCGCCTTGCCCGATCTTAACCTCCACTGCGTCGCCAGTGTTCAAGTAATCCACCGACACGCCCCAACGTCCCGTTGACCATTGGATAATCAGGTAGCCCCCGGGTTGCCACTTCTTATGCTCCTGCGCCTTATCGATGAAACCCCGTGCCAGCCAGGCCTCCTCCGGCACCAGCCCCCCCTCACCGGTGTTAGTGGCAATGCCTGCCTCCGCCGCGCCAATGGCTAGTGCCATCTTGGCTTCTTTGCTCAGCGCCCCAAAAGACATCGCCGCCCAAACAAAGGGCACCTTGAGCACCACCGGCTTCTTACAGGTGTCTTCACCGATCACAACTTCCATGTCGCACTCTTCGCGGTACTTGTCCAAAGGAGCCATGCTGGCGATTTGGCTGGGCACCACCGTGATCATGTCAAAATGCGGCGTTTGGCCGTGAGTGCCAAATCCTCGCAGCAAATATTCTCCAGTCTGCGCCTTGTAATGGATCTCCTCGATGGTCGAGAATGTCCATGGGTAGCGGGTGATGTACTCGGGTTCTGCCGGGTTGATGCGGATGGCATTGGTCGGGCAGAACTCAGCGCAAATCCGGCAGCCGACGCAGGTGTTGAAGTTCTGCACGGCCACCTCCCCTGTGTGGGAATCTAGCGCGTACACGCCATGTGGGCAGACCTCTGCACAAGTGGCGCACTTTCCCGGCATGCGGGCATTGAGGCAGACTTCTTTATTAACACTGACACAAAAAGCACCGATCACAGCCATTGTTACCTCCTAGTGATAGAAAGGCTTTTCCGAAGCGGCGACGATCTTCTTAAACGTAGCCGGATCGGCATCGATCTGGTAGGTCTCGAAATAAGCTTTCAGCTTGGCTTTGTCCTCTGCGCTGAGTGGCTCAACCTTAGTGTTGCTTCCCAGACTTTTCCAGTTCCCGCCAATATAGACGTTGCCGCGAATCAAGCAGTTGGCGAAGTTTTCTCCGGCATCTCCGACCACGATCAGATCGCCTTTTAGCATATAGGTGCCGGCTTCGTCGCCAACATTGCCACATACGATGACAATTGCGCCCTTGTTCATTGTGGCGGTGAAGTCACCGGCGTTGCCGCGCACGATTACTGTACCTCCATAGCAATATTGGCCAGCGCCATAATCGGCGTCGCCTGCGATGATCACCGTGCCTGAGGTCATATTATCGGCTACATACCGGGCGGCGTTCCTCGTCACTTGTACAGTAGCCCCAGCGTTCAAAACGCCAATATAGTCCCCAGCATTACCCTGGATTACAATTTCGCCGCCTTTAAAGCCCGCTGCCAGGCCGTGCAGGTGAGCAGCGTTCTTAACCTTCACTGGCATACCGTTCAGTGCCTCTTTGAGCAGGCTGTTAACATCTTTCAGATCTTTGTTCCTGGCATCTATGGTTTTCATGCTTTGTTTCTCCTTAACACCCTGTACACCCACTCCTGACATCTGATCGGGCACCGCTGCGTACTGGCGTGCGATACAGGCGCACAAACTGCTGGATCGCTTCGCCGCGCTTGATTGGGTCAGCCAATCCGTCGAGCATCAGAATTTGAAGCTGTTTGAATGCCTGGGCGCGCTCACGACGATCTTTCTCGGCAGCGGCATTCGCTAAAGCTGCCTCGTCCACGCGGTGGGTCGTCTCCAGCAGGTTGAGTTGGATCGCATTACGCACGAAAATATCCCCGGTGCGCGTGCGGATGATCAGTGTGGATGTCCCCTCCGGTGCACCCAGCGCGCCAACCGCCAGGTCAGCCGATTCGCCCAGATAGTCGTCGCAGGTGCCGCAGCCAGAGCGGGTGTAGCGCTCCGCTTGCTGGCGCGGGATGGTATAGAGCGAGCCATCCCACAATATCGCCTGCATGTATTCACGCTCCGGTGAGACCTGGAAGCGCTTAACCTTTTCGCGGGCGACGTCCATCTGGCTAACCAGCACATCCTCGATCAACTGCGGCCGGTAGATGCCAGTGCAGAAGACGGCCATGGTCAGCCGGATAGCTTCCTGATAGGGCGATAAGCGCGGGTTGGTGGAAGCCTTCAGTTTTCGCACGGCTTGAGCAGCACAAGGTGTGCTGACGATGGCGATGTCCTCCATGTCGCGTTCGAAGACTGCTTCGTTGAGCGCGTCGAAGACAGGCGCCCAGAGATACTGTGGCCCCACCGCACTGGCGATCTCCTCAACAGTAGATATGACACGTGCAACCGGTTGTAAGTCCCACGGGTCTACGTCGAGCATCACCACACCGTCCAGCAAGCCAGCGCTGCGTCCGGCGGCCAGGATGGCACGGATCACATCGTTCGGCGCGCCAGAGCGCAGTGGGCCACGTGCCGCTGCCGCCACGGTCACTCGCGCTTCCAGCGGTGTCCATCGCTCCAGCCGTGGGCACGCTTCCTCACAAAAGTGCTGGCAGAAGGTGCAGCTATCCAGCGGTGTTTTTGAGTAGCCGAGGGTCTTGGTGCGCGTTTCCACCACTGGATGGTCGCCCTCGCCCCATGCCAGCACCTGCTTGGAGCAGGCCGCTACACATAAGCCGCAGCCAGCACAGTTATCCAGCTCCCATACTTCTGTTTCCAATCGTTTTGACATACTTCCTCCCTATCTATCTGCTAATCCACTGATTTCGTCTACAAATTCCGTAATTTTCCGGGCAAATTTCGTCCCATCATCCACGGTGAGAAACTCCAACCGCAGCCGGCGCGGATCAACACCATGCGCCTTCAATTCGGCTTTGAGCTTTTCTACTCTCTCCCGGGCGTACAAGTTGCCGGTTCCATAATGGCATTCGCCAGGTGGGCAGGCGCCTAAAAAAACACCATCCGCACCGTTAATGAAAGCCCACAGGATATGATAAGGGTCGAAGCGCGCCGAGCAATTCATGCGCAGGATACGCACGTTCGCCGGGTAAGGGATACGCCGCACGCCAGCCATGTCAGCCGCGCCATAAGCGCTCCACTCACAGGCCAGTGCCACGACCTTCGGCTTACCGTTCTGGTGGAACTGCAAAGCCGCCTCGATTTGCGCTGGAATTTCCACATCATCCCATCCAGGCAAGGTGATCGCCTTGGATGGACAAACGACCACGCAATTGCCGCAGCCAATGCAACGCAGCGCGTCTACCTGGGAAAGTGATAGCACACCCTCTCGTCTGGTCATGCGAATAGCCTGGGTTGGGCAAACCTGTGAGCAATTCCCACAACCCGTGCAAACCCCATGATCGATAGAAGCCGTCGGAGTCCCCAGGTTAATCTTCTCCTGGCTTAGGAAGCGTTCCACCCGGGCAGTGGTCAGGTAAGCCTGGAAAAGGGCTTCAGCGGTGTCGGCAGGCTGTTGGGCGCTACCGAGTATAAAAATCCCTGCATCAGCGTAGCGACCCGGCCGCAAACGCCGGCGCGGCTCAGCCAGGAAACCTTCTTCATCCCGCGGCAACCCGAGCAGCGCTGCCAGGCTCTTTACGCCCTCCTGTGGGACTAGCGGCATGGTCAGCACAACCCGGTCAAAAGGCACCCGGATTGGCTCGTCGGTCAGGGTATCGTGCACATCTATTGTTTCATCACTGATGACCGGTGGGTGTTGGCTGCGATAGCGGAAGAAGGTTACACCCATCTTGCGCGCCTGAACCAGGTCAGCTTCGCCCCCGCCGGCTCCGCCCAGGTAAAGGTCGCGGAAGAGGATAGTGACGTTAGCGTCTGGGTTGAGCTGCTTGGCGTGCATTGCCTGTTGAATGCCAATGTTGCAGCAAACCCGTGAGCAGCGTTGGCGTTGCGTTTCCTCCGCACACAAGATCATAACAATGTCTCTCAGCGCTAGCTTTTGCCCGGATTGGGCTGCTCGCTGGAGTTCGGCTTCGAATTCCGTCTGCGTCTTCACCCGACTGCGGTCGAACCATTGGATTGTCTTCCTGATCGGGCTGATCTCCAACACTTTGTGCCGGGCAGCGTTTTCAGCGATAATGGCGCCAATCGCATAGGTGGTGGTCTGGTCTCCATGCTGGATGTGCACCTCATAATCACCCGGGTGACCGCTGACCTGGGTGAGGTGGGCGTTAAAGAGCACATCAATCAGCGGGTGTTTTAGGGTAGCCTGGCTTTTTTCAGCGTGTAGCTGGCTGGCGCGCTCCTGCAATTCGGGTTCGGTTCCGCCTAACTCGCCGTACTTCTCCACTAATGTCACCAGCATGCCTGCCTCGGCAAGAGCCAGTGCAACGGTCAGGGCTCCCATACTGCTGCCAATTACCAATGCTGATTTGACCACCCTGCCGGTAAGGACTTGCGCCGGCACCGTCGTTGCCAGGCGGACAACGCCCATTTCGATCAGCCCGGCAGCTTTGGGCAACGCCAACGGATCGCCAGCGTGGACATAGGCAACCTGCTCGCGCACGTCAGCCACGTGCAGATAAGCGGTTCCCATCCCGGCGGTTTGTACCGCTTCACAGAAAAGCTTCTCTACCAGGCGCGGCGTGCATCCTGCAATCAATAAGCGGTCGAGTTGATGTTCGGCGATAGCCCGGCGGATTCGCTCCTGGCCATCTTTGCTGCAGGGATAGGCCTCGTGACCAGCGTAAACCACCTCGGGTATCACCGCCGCCTGTTGGCAAAGCTCCGCCGTATCCAGCACGTTAGAAATCTTTCCCCCGCAATCACAGATCATCACGCCAATTCTCGGGGTAGGCTTTTCATCGTTGTGCATAATTTCTTCCTTGACTTTCCTGATTGCCTGTTCGACTGAGTGCCTGATTGCCCATTCCCCAACTACCGATCCGTCTATTCCGCTTCCTGGCTATCCAGGAACAATCCTGCAATATCCTGGACAAAACTCGGCCTAAGGTCAAGCTCTCCTGCCAAATGATAGATGCCAACACGGTAGGCTGACTCGGAGGGGGTGACATAATGAAAGCCCGCCACGTTTTCAAATTTGAAAGCGCCGGTCGGGCAAATTACGGCACACGTGCCACAGCCAATGCAACGCGAAGAGACTACCTGGAAGGGTGGCGCCACCTTCTTGGTGATGCCCCGATTAATCATGCTGATGGCGCCCACCCCGACGATCCCTTTGCAGGCGCGCACACATAAGCCGCACAATACGCAGGCAGCCTCCTCGGGCAGCTTGTAGCGCACCTCGCTGACGCCCAGCTCTTCACCCAGCGCCTGTATCTCCGGGATGTTATAGGCGCCAGCCAGCAGCAGCTCGGCGGTGATTCGCCGGCTGCGCTTTACCATTTCGCTGTCTGTCCTCACTACCACCCCCTCCTCGCAGGGGTAAACGCAGGAGGCTACCAGCCGAGGTTTACGTCCTGGGTAACTTACCTCCACCATGCATAGCCGGCAGGCGCCATAAGCCTCAAGCGCCGGATGGTAGCATAATGTAGGGATATAAATACCATGTTCGCGGCAGGCTTCTAAAAGCGAACGCCCCTCAGGCACCTGGATGGGTTTCTCATCAATGGTCAGATTGATCATCTGTACCTCAATTCACCACAATCGCCTCAAACTTGCACAGGCTCATGCACACACCGCAGCGTGTGCACAGCTCCGGATTTATGATATGCACCTGGCGCTTGGCACCTGTAATGGCGTTACCGGTGCAATTGCGCAGGCAAACCAGGCAGCCCTCGCACTTCTCCGGGATGATCGAATAGGTGATCAGCCCCTTGCACACCTTCGCCGGGCATCTCTTGTCGAAGATGTGGGCTTCGTACTCATCGCGAAAATAGCGGATGGTAGAAAGCACCGAATTTGGCGCGGTTTGACCCAATCCGCACAGCGAGCTCAGCCTGATGTGCTCGCCCAGCTCAATCAGATAGTCCACATCCGCCGGCTGGCCATTCCCAGCGCAGATTCGCTCCAGTGTCGCCAGCATGGCTTTGGTCCCAATGCGGCAGGGAACACATTTGCCGCACGATTCCTGCTGGGTGAAAGTCATGAAATAGCGGGCGAAATCCACCATGCAGGTATCTTCATCGGTAACCACCATTCCGCCCGAGCCCATGATGGCGCCTAAAGCGGTTAAAGACTCATAATCGATCGGCACATCCAGGTGTTCTGCGGGGACGCAGCCACCCGAGGGGCCACCAAGCTGTGCGGCTTTGAATTGCTTCCCATTGGGAATGCCACCCCCAACATCGTAAATTACCTCGCGCAGAGTGATGCCCATCGGAACCTCTACCAGACCAGTATTGTTGATCCTACCCACGACGGAGAAAATCTTCGTGCCTTTGGATTTCTCAATTCCGATCTTGGAGTACTCCTTGCTGCCCATGCCAAGAATGATGGGGATATTAGCCCAGGTTTCGACGTTATTGATATTGGTGGGTTTGCCCCACAGGCCGGCTTCAGCGGGATAGGGCGGTCGCGGTCGCGGCTCGCCTATTCGCCCTTCAACGGACGCCATCAGCGCTGTCTCCTCGCCGCAGACAAATGCCCCCGCCCCCAGGCGTACACCCAGCACGAAGTCAAATCCTGTGCCCAGGATATCCTTGCCCAGCAATCCAGCCGCTTCCGCTTGCAGGATAGCGATCCTCAGATTCTCCACTGCCAGTGGGTATTCGGCGCGGATATAGACAAAACCCTGTCGGATATCCATCGCATACGCGCCGATAATCATGCCCTCGATGACCGAGTGTGGGTTGCCCTCCATCACTGAGCGATCCATAAATGCCCCAGGATCACCCTCGTCAGCGTTACAGATCAGGTAACCCTCGCCGCCAGCCCGGACGTTCTTCCGGCATATCTCCCATTTGAGACCAGTTGGAAAGCCGGCGCCACCGCGCCCGCGCAGCCCCGAGGTCTTCACCTCTTCGATCACCTGCTCAGGCGTCATCGAGGCAAGGACCTTGGCTAAAGAGGAATAACCGCCCAGCGCCAGGTAATCTTCGAGTGAGGTTGGATCGATACGCCCATTGAAGCTGAGCACCAGCCGCTTCTGTTTTTGATAAAATGGCAGATCAGGCTCGAGCTTGATGTGCTCACCCGTTTGCGGGTCGGTATAAAGCAAGCGCTCAATAACCTCACCTTTAACCAGAGTAGCAG
>Ga0079037_100001824_pt1 | contig 11351 bp, 8 predicted proteins | sample Mud3Dept4metaG_FD_71479 | JGI IMG/M metagenome (GOLD analysis project Ga0079037, IMG submission 71479) | Freshwater wetland microbial communities from Ohio, USA, analyzing the effect of biotic and abiotic controls - Mud 3 Core 4 Depth 4 metaG | ecosystem: Environmental > Aquatic > Freshwater >... | reverse complement strand
TGCTCTTTTTTCTCTTCATTTTTGCGGCCGACAGCCCGGCCGAGGATTTCCGCTGCGGGGGGGATATCATTTCCATCGGCGCTCGCAAAACCGAAGTCCTGAGAAAATGCGGGGAACCCTCCAGTATCGAGACCTGGGAAGCAGTGCGCTACAAGAGCAGTCTCGGATCCCGTCCCGTCCTTCCGGACGAGGATCTGGCGCGACCTTTTCTTGTCAAGGAACTGGTAAACATCGAGGAGTGGGAATACAATCAGGGGCCCGGGAAATTTATCCGTTATTTGCGTTTTGAAAACGGAAGGCTGATCCGGATCACCACGGGGGATTATGGCTATTCTCGATAGGGCCTATTTTTCATGCGCCCAAATGGCGCCGCCATTTAAAAAGGGGGCGGCCAGTCCGCAAACATCACTCGCAGCCCCTTCAGGAATTTTCCTCCCGAATTGGATTATCTCTAAAATTGAACCAACGCAAGAGAACCCAGCAGAGCGACAACAAGAACGGCAACGAGAGGAACGATTCTATACCGGGCGATCAAAGGGAAAGGAAAGAGGCCCCGGAATGAATCATCCGATATTTGATCAATCTCCCTCCTCCAACCTCCCTGCTTATTTAAATTCTTTTCATTTTCTTCCGCAAACAGAGCAGAAAATCTTCCTTCATAGGAGAAAGGAAGGCCGGCGAAGGGCAAACTCCGAAGATCTTCTTCCATTGAATTCTGCGGTCCCATTTTCCCCATGCTTTCCCCCTTGATTTTCGCCCGCTAAGGTCTTGGTTGTAATCCTCTTTCGGATTTGCTGGGCGGTACTGTCTCCGCTGCTTTCCCTTTGGTTTTGCGAATCAAGCCGCTCTTCTGACCGGTGATGGGCTGATGGGGCTTCTTGGCCCGTTCTTTCCCATATGAAAGGCTTTGAGGAAGATGCCCGGGGGTCTGAGCGAACCGGATTTAAGGCCGCGTCTGAGGAGGTAAATTCCTAAACTTGCGGCGATCAAGACCTGAGCGCCCATGCAGGTCAAAAGGAGAAAGGTAGGAACCAACGACGGGTTTGTGCTCCATCCGCTCCTTACGATTTCTCCCGTCTGCCCCATGGCGGGCATGGCCGAAAATAGAACAAAAACGCCAATCAAACCTAAAATCACCATAACCAGTTCTCCTCTCTTTTGAAAATCAGGGGCTCCCTTGAAGAGCATCATCCGCCTATCTGCCGTATGATAAAGGCAATACTCATGCCATTTGGGAGAAGAAAAGAGAGATCATTTTCGCCCGGCTCCGGCTGCATCCATATCGATTAGTTTAAAGGACTTAGGGGTACCCTTGCGGTCATTCCACAAGGACTATGGAAAAGAACCGTGAAGCCTTTGCCGCCGGAATGGGGGAAAAGACTCAGAAGATGGGGGATATGACGCAGGTTTAAAAGAAGGCGAATTTCTTCATCCGGTAGCGGAGGGCATCGCGGCTTATACCCAGTAACCGGGCCGCATGCACCTGATTTCCTCCGCTCATCTCCAAAGCCTGGCGGATGAAATCCCGCTCTGCGCTTTCGAGGGAAATGCCCTGAGAAGGAAGTTTGAAGAGAGAAACCGTTTCCGCCTGGGAAGGAGGGGTAGAAAGAAGTTCAGGAGGCAGATGTTCGACTTCGATCGTCTCACTCTCGCAAAGAATAAAAGCCCGTTCCAGGACATTTCTCAGCTCCCGAATATTACCCGGCCAGGAGTATGAGTCCATAAGCTGACTGGCCTCCGGCGAGAGGCCGCGGATCCTTTTCTTGAAATCCTTCTCAAGATCGGCCAAAAAGAAACGGATCAGCGCCGGAAGGTCGGACATTCGGTCCCGCAGAGGGGGGAGCGAAATCGGAAAGACTTTCAGGCGGTAGAAGAGATCCTGGCGGAATTCACCCTTTTTTACGGCCGCCGCAAGATTTTTATTGGTTGCGGCAATGAACCGGAGGTCCACGGAGAGGTCTTTAATCCCCCCCATCCGGCGGAAACGCTTGTTCTCAATGGCGCTGAGCAGTTTTGCCTGGAGGCTGGGGTTCATATCTCCGATTTCATCCAGATAGAGGGTCCCCCGATTGGCCAGTTCCAGGAGCCCGGATTTGCGAGCTTTGGCATCGGTGAATGCCCCCCGCTCGTGCCCAAAGAGCTCGCTCTCCACGAGAGTTTCCTGAAACGCGGAGCAGTTGACCTCTACGAAAGGATAACTGGCCCGTTTGCTTTCGGTGTGAATCGAGCGGGCAACCAGATCTTTTCCGGTTCCGCTCTCCCCCTCCAGGAGCACGGTCGAAGCTTCGCTCTGGGCAATTTGCCTGATCCGTTGGCGCAACTCCTTCATGATTGCGCTATCGCCGATAATCCGATGGAGGCCAAAGCGAACGGTCTCTCGCGTCCGCAGAAACGCCACTTCTTTTTTCAGATGCGAGGCTTCGAGGGCCTGCCGGACGGAGAGAAGAATCGTTTCCAGATCAAAAGGCTTGTTTAAATAATCATAGGCCCCCAGACGAATGGCGGCGACGGCGGTCTCGATACTCCCGTAGGCGGTAAAGATCAGCACCGGCAAATGCTTATCGATCTCCCGCGCCCGTTTAAGGACTTCGATTCCGTTTAGGTCCGGAAGTTTCAGATCCAGGATGACCAGGTCCGGCGCCTCCTCTTCGACGAGGGAGATGGCTGCCCTTCCATTTTCGGCGGAGATCGCCGCATAGCCCTGCGCGGCCAGACCTTTCTCCAGGGATTGGCGCACTAAAAGTTCATCATCCACGATGAGGATCTTCTCTTTCAAACGATTTTTTCCTTGGTCTTTTCTGAGCGGATTGGAAAAAATAAAAAAAAGGTCGTCCCTTTGCCGATTTCGCTTCTGACAAAAATATGACCCTGGTGCTGTTCAACCACCCGCCTCGATAAGGAGAGGCCCAACCCCGTGCCCTTGGCCTTGGTTGTGAAAAAAGGGCGAAAGATCTCGCTCAGCACCCCGGGAGGCATTCCTTCTCCGGTATCGGTCACGAGGACCTCCGCCCAAGCATTCGTCGGAAGCGAATCCTCGGAAACCATAAAACCATGGCCCTGAAAGCATCCCGGTTCACAGCGTCCGGTCTTGATTTTCAAGGTGCCGCCCTTCGGCATGGCCTGCAGGGCATTCAGGAAGAGATTCAGAAACGCCCTCGCCATCTGTTCTGAATCGAGGGATAGAGGCGGGAGATCGGGGTCAAAGCACTTTTTTACCTGAATCCCGGCAAGCTGAAACTGGTCTTTCATGGAGGAGAGGGTCTCTTCAATTACCTCCGTCAGAGAAATGAGCTGAAACTGCGGGGGACTCTGGCGGGAATAGAGGAGGAGATCGGCCACCGTCTTATCCAAACGCTCGATGGAGCGCATGATTTCGGCCATGGTCTGCTGATGGTCGGAAGCCAGCCCAGGCTCTTTGGACAGGACCTGGATAGCGAGTTTGATCCCGGCTAAAGGATTTCTGATCTCGTGAGCCACGCTGGCCGCTAATTCTCCCAAGGAGGCCAGGTGCTGAACCTGGCTGATTTCCCGCCGGTGCTGTCTTTCGACCTCCTTTTGCACCGCAAAGAGCTTCTGGACCATGGAGGCAAAATTCTTGGCCAGGCGTCCCAATTCATCCTGAGTATCCAAATCTATTTTCACCTCGAAATTACCCGCTTCCACCTGCGACATCGAGGCAATAAGCCTCCGGGTGGGGTTTTTGACCAACCGGGTAAGCAGAAGGTTAATCGCCAGAGCCATCAGCAAAAGGGTAATGACGGTTGAAATGATGAGCAGGGTGCGATTGAAACGGATGCTTTGGATGGTGGCTTCCATGGGGAGAGAAACATGCAGGATGCCGAGAGTCTTCTTTTGATTTCCATGGCACGGAAAACAGCTGGCCTCATTCTGAAAAGTTTTGATGGTGCTGAGCGAGAGCTTCCCATTCACTTCCTGCTCGAAGACGGCGGGCAATGTTCTTGTGTTTTCAGCCCCCTGGGGAAACAGGTAAGCCATGGATTTTCTCTCTTCGATTTTATGGGATGAGTGAAGAACCGTCCCGTTCTCTTCCAGAATCCGGACCTCCAGCAGGTCCTCGGCAATTCCGAACAAATTCAAAAAATTATGAAAATCTTTGGTTTCCCCCTCTTTCATAAAATTGATTACGGCATGATTGATGAGCGTGGACAGGGTTTCGATCTCCTTTTTTTTGGCCTGGAGGAGATGCTCCTTTTGGTTTTCAATAAGGAAAAAAGCAAAAAAAGCCAACGTGAGGGTTACAACGATCCCCACGGAAAAACTGATTTTGGAGAAAAGACTCTTAAAAATATCAGGCCCTCTCGCTTTACAGCCGGATAGGGGGGAACCCTGGATTCCAATTCCTTGTTTCAGGGAGATCGCTGCAGATCGAAAACCGGAAAGATCTTATTCAGGGCCCAGAAAAGAACAAAGGGCATGACCCCGATAAAAAGGGCCCCGAAAAGCCCTTCCTTAAAAGTTTCCCAATCCTGGGGAATAAGGGGGAGGTGGTAATGCATGTATCCGGCAAACGTGAGGGAAAAGGATTGACCGCCAATGACGACATTCCATCTCATCATGAAAACCCCAAAAAGTACCAGGATGAGGGCCAGAAGGGTTCGGGGGATGGTTATCCGGGGAATCAGGAGTAAAATAAAAGGGACCAGATTTCCGAGAATATACTGGAGAACAAAGATGTTAACGAAATCCTTGCCATAAATGACATTTCTCAGAATATCCCAGGATTTCACCGCCGTGTAGCCCCGAAAAACCAGATCGAGCAGCTCTAAGCTTATGGAAAAGATCAAGAAGAAAATGAGGTATCTGGCCGTAATGCGCATCTCGTGCATCTCCACGCCCCTAATCTGCTCGACTGTCGGGTACAGGACGGAACCCCTTTTCCGGCGGGCGATGACCCTGCGGATCTCCATGGTGACGATATAGGTCAGCATGCAGAGGGCCACACCGGAGACGACTGCCGACATGATGAAAATGACCGGCATAAGCGGGGTCATCCATAACGCGTTGGCCTTGACCGATCCGAAAATAAACCCGGCATACCCGTGGAGGAAACAGGCTACAGGGACTCCGGCGCCCGCCAGGATCTTGATGGCCTTCTCGTCGAGACGCAGGGCGCGTTCGCTGAGGTCGGAGGCACCCAGAGTAAGGATGGTATACGTCCATAATTGAATTTTACCGGCCAGGGACAGGTTTAGCTGGTTTTTGAGCCTCAAAGAACTTTCGACCAGGTGCTGGCGGTAGAGGAACCACAGCTCGGAGGCAACAATCGAGGCGTAGATAAAAAGAACGACCCCGAAAGCGGCAATGGCCGAGGTGAAATGGGGAGTCAGGACAACATAAAAATTTCGTGCCGGCTGCATAAGGTGAAAAAGCAGCGGAAGAGGGGCAACCATCAGAAGGGCAAAGGAGAAAACCAGGGAAAACCTTGCTATTTCCTTGAGCGGCTTGATTCCGAAGAGATGGTACAGGGAGGAGAGGACAAAGGCGCCCGCTACCAGACCGGTCATGAAGGGATACATAACGATCTGAATGCTCCAGTAGATATATTCGTTTGGATAAACGAAAAGCTCCTTGGTCGTCCAGATTTCCTCTAAGACCATCCCTTATCTAACCTCCTCGCTAAGCCCGATAAAATAAACCTGGGGATTGGTTCCATATTCAGGCTTGTGAATGGAGACCCGTTGAGTCATAATGATCTGCGTCACCGGGTCTTGCGGATCTTTGATGTTTCCGATTCTCCTCGCCCCCGCCGGGCAGGCCTGGACACAAGCCGGCTTCAGTTCCTTTTGGATCCGGTGGTAGCAGAAGGTACACTTTTCCGCGACGTGGAGCAGGGGGTGGAAAAACCTCATGCCATACGGGCAAGCCATAATGCAGTACCCGCACCCAATGCACCACTTCCGGTCCACAAGAGTCACCCCCTCTGCGGTTTTGTAGGTTGCGCCAACCGGACAGACCTGGACACAGGGCGGCTTCTCACACTGGTTGCAGAGCTTGGGTACAAAAAAAGCCTTGTCAATTTTCTCTTGAGGAATATCTTTCACCCTTCCTTCACCCAGATCAATCAGGCGGCTGGTGAATCCGTTCCGCGCTTCCTGGGGGGTGTCTGCGAATACTGCCCCGTCTTTGGTGAGGATGTATCGTTCCACCCAAGTTCGGGAAACATTAGCCTCGAAGGGGACCTCATTTTCAATTTTGCACGCCTTGACGCAGAATCCGCAGCCGATGCACTTGTACGTATCCACGAGAAATACCCAGCGAAGAGGCTTTGGCGAGGCATGGATGGAAGCCGGGCGGAGGATATCCCCTATCCCCTCGGCCAGGATCAGAGCGGCAGATCCTCTCAGCGCCGCCTTCAGAAAAGATCTTCTATCCACCTTCTCCTCCTAACCGGGTTTCGCTGCTCTATGCGGATCATGGCAGGCCACGCACTCTGCGCCCGGGTTGTGCCGGTCCGGATCCAGACCTTTGATTTCAGATCTCTTACTGGTGGGATAAGCGAGGAAAGTGTGGCACCGGAGGCAAAGCTCCCGGGTTCGGTCTAAATCGAGCTTGGGCGGGTCAGACGGGTGCTCGCGACCCGGTCCGTGGCAGTTTTCACACTCGATGGCTTGATGCCGGGAAGAACCGATCTGTTGATCTTGTTCGGCATGGCAATCCGCGCAATATTCTTTCCCGCGGTACTTGAGGGCGAAATCTTTCCATTCTTTTTCGTTTGCTTTTCGATACCAGCCGTACATATACCCGCTTTCCTGAATCCCGAAATCCGCAGGTACCAATATCGTCCTGGCCACCAAAATCAGGCCAACCAGGGCGAATACGATATAAACGGGGCGGAACACGTGCATGGACCGAGACCCCTTTAAGGAGGAAAGGGAGTTGAAGGTCTCCAACCGTCCGTGAAAGAAACGAAGTTTCCAAGAAGGATGTACATGGCTAACCGGGTCTTCGCCTTCCGAGGAACAATCACGAATATTTCCGCCGGAAGCCGAATCCTCTGAAATACAAACTTCCGCAGCCGGCAAAAGAGCAGCTGTCTTCAATATGCGCCGGAACGTTGTCCCAACCTGTTCAAAGCTCCGGATCGCTTTGGGTGACGTTCCCAGGAGGCTCGCCATCTGCTTCCGTTTTTTTGCAGCCGGCAAAACAACCTGAATCTTCTTCGGCCCATGATCGGCCTGTTTTATGAGATACGGGAAAAAAACCAGGAGGGAAATCTTGGATTAAAAATACCACAAAGTGGTATTTTTAGTCAAGGATTTTTTGCTTGTGTGCTTAGAAGGCCAACGATGGGGGAATGGATATTGGTGCTTTTGAATTATCCACCCTGCCGGGGAGAGTGTAACCGGCCACACCTTATAAAAAGGTTTTCCCGATAGCGGTCATGAAAATCTTGATCGTTTGCAAGCCCCAGATAGCCCCCTATGCTGAAAATAGTAACTTCCCAAGACAAGAAAGGCAGAGCCATTTCAGACCCTGCCTTTTCCTGGGATGATGTTATGAATGAATTACTTCTTTAGCCTCCTTCTCGCTCCCCAAAGGCCAACCAGGCCAGAGCCAAGCAAAAGCATGGTGGCGGGTTCGGGAACTTGTCCGGTTGCTCCAAAAGTAACCCACTCTTCCGGGCCATCATTTGTTGGGTAAGCACCGGAGACACCGGTTGTTATTCCAAATTTAGACCAAACATAAATATAATCCGAAGGACATAAAGGGATATGTTGGCGACCTAAATACAGCAAAAAAAAGGCAGGATCATCCCTGACCCTGCCATGTTGGGAACTCAATATTCTTTTTGAGGGTGCCCTGCTTCCGGTTAAATTTCTATTCGTTCAAAATATACCCGTTCCTCAAAGACATCTTTGGGCGCATGGATTTTCGCCCAATTCATAATCGAAGCATGGGTTATTCTTTCTTTCTTTCTTCTCTTCTCTCGAAGCGTGCCAATGAATTGATCTTCTCCATTCCGCTCACGGCGATAAAAGTGATAAACAAAAATCTTTTGCCTATCTGAAGGGGGCATCCCTAATCCTGTCTCGCTCTTTGAAAACTATATATATTAATCTCTGTTTATTGCAAAAATGGCAACAAAGAGAAGGCCGAGGTGAAAGCCGATAAAAAGTCCAAAAATAAAAATAAAAGTGATCATCTCTCATCTCGATCTTCAAATTTTCACCAATACAAAATATATCCGGCCATTCAATACATCTTCGGGAACAATATTTTTTGGCCAGTTCATAATTGAGGCATAGGTTATTCTTTCAGGATCTTTTCGCCTCTCAGGGAGAGTGCCAATAAATCGGTCTTCCCCATTCCGAATACGCCGGTAAAATTCGTAGGCAGTTATTTCGCCGTTATTATTCATAATTCCTAAAGTTGATTTACAGCTTACTTCTAGGAATATTGATGGTCTCGTAAGAAGTCCACCTGTAAGTGCGCCTCAGTGACGAAGTTGCGGCGCAATCCCGCTCCGAGCGGGACAGATGGACTTTTTGCGAGACCATCAATATTAGAAGCAAAAATAATACCTCGAAATACTCTACTAATATTTACGGAAAATAAGAAAAAAGAGATGACTAAAAGTAATAATTAGTAATTTTTAAATACTTAAGTCCGGGAAAGTTATGTAAAGTTTTCTGTCATAGAATGATAAAGATCTTGATATTCTTCTTAATAACCCTATGAAATAAAAAACATTATTTGTTTATTTCGGATTTGTTAAAGAATCCTACATAAAAGGGGGCAAAGCCGAAAGAAGGGTTCCTAATGAAAGTCAAAGACCTAAAGTTTGCCAAATTCAACCCGAGAAAGATCGGTGAAAGCAGACTATCCATGCTCGGAAAGGCCATGCGGGAGTATGGCGATCTAAAGAAATTCTAAAAAAGGCAGGGCCATTTCTAACCCTGTCTTTATTTCCCAGGGTGGGAACCGCTTAACGGCACGGAAAAAATTTGACTAAATCGGTTCCTTCCATTTCAGAGTGGAAACATTGGCAGTAGGAAGGTGGGATAGAACTGCACCTCTTGGACAATTCCCATATGTTGGTCAATGGGGTCTCCATCATTCTGGTAATTGTCAAACTCAACGGCAATACTTGGGTAAATTCGGGTGGGTTCATGCGCCCATCCTCCGTAACCGAGCCATCGGCCGTAAGGTCCAACCGCTAACTCTTTTCGGGCATCATTTTGAATAAAGGCCATGCCGTCAGAGCCAGTAAGCTGAAAAGTGAAAGTAGTGGAGAGGGCATAGTCGTTTGCAAAAGTAATAGGAGAAGTGTAAAAAACACTGCCTTACCCTTCGGAACCCCTCAAGATCTATAAATCGGCTTTAAATTCGTTAGGGGGCAAAGATGCCGGATAAAATCGAAGAAGAGAGAGCGGGCCGCAGCATCATTTTTTCATGATCGAAGCAATCCGGGGGCTTGGTCTGAGAGGCCGATTAAGGTGGCAAACGGGAATGTTGACGTTTTTTCCCAAGTTTGTGGCAGGGATTTGGAGGTCAGAAAATTATCATTGCTGGGTTCAAGGAAAATATTATCGCAACCTTTCCACTGTTTTATCGGGGAGATGAGAGATAGTAGATCAACGGTGCGCCACTTATTTAAAACCAAGGATATTCTTCCTCTTAATTGGTTCGAGGGTAAATGGACGAAGCGATGGAGCTGCTTCACTGCGACAAGCCGATTGCGGCCTTGGCGCGGCGGATTTCCTCTTCGTCCTCCGCGGTAAGCTTGGCGTCGGTGAGTCCGATGAGAACCCGCTTCAGATTGCCGGTGAACTTGAACGGGACCCGGTAGTCCTCGCTGACGGGCGTTCCGGTGTCCTCGCCGATATCCAGGGTTTCGTCAATTGACATCCGGATGGCAGTGGACCGCTCGACGCGTCCCTCGGCGACCGGCTTGTTATCCACGGTGATCTTGACGGTCGCCCCCTTGCCGATACCGCCGCCATCATAGGCGAACTCCGCCACGATAACGTGTGCACCCGGAGATAACTTCTCCTTGGCGGCGATGGTGAAGCGTTGCACGCCGGCAAGGTTGTAGTGGAAGACCGGCATGCTGTCGAGCAGGTAAAGTCCCCAGCCATTGAATCGTCCGCCGTGGGTGGCGATCACCCCTTCGGCGCCACCGGCCGGGATAACCAAGTCCGCCGCGATCTTGAACGACCTGTTCTTGGTGTCCGGCGCCGCCCCCTCGGGGATGCGCGTCTGCCCGGGATAATAGGTAAAGACCGACCGGCCTCGGGTCAGGCTGGGCCGCGTGGAAACATCCATGCGTTCCGCCCGGCTGTTATCAAGGGGGATCACGTTATATTTGGCGGCCTCGACCCAGAAGAGGTCCTGGAGCGCCCGGAGTTTGCCCGGCTCCTTGGCGGCGAGATTCACAGACTGGCTGAAGTCCTCGTCCACGTGGTAGAGTTCCCACTGGTAATCATCCACGTCCGGAACCTTGCCTCCCAGGTCCCACGGAGCCACGGGCGGTGTCGTGGCGGCGACCCAACCGTCGCTGTAGATCGCGCGGTTAGCAAACATCTCGAAGTATTGCGTCCGGCGTTTCGAGGGCGCCTTGCCGTCGTCGAAGGAGTAGAGCATGCTCACGCCTTCGATAGGTTTTTGCGGCACGCCATTCAGGACGGCGGGAGCTTGCACGCCGCAGGCCTCGAGGATGGTCGGCGCAATATCAATCACATGGTGGAACTGGGGGCGGATGCCTCCCTTGTCCTTGATCCGCGCGGGCCACGAAATGACGAGGCCGTTGCGGGTACCGCCGAAATGGGAAGCGACCTGCTTGGTCCACTGGAACGGAGTATCCATAGCATGAGCCCAGCCGATGGGGTAGTGGTTGTAGGTGTTCGGCCCTCCGAGCTCGTCCATGCGTTTGAGGATCTCGCTGAAGGATTCGGGGACCCCGTTGAAGTAGGTCAGCTCGTTGAGAAGCCCCTGCGGACCACCCTCAGCACTGGCCCCGTTGTCGCCCTGGATGTAAATCACCAGCGTGTTATCCAATTCGCCCATCTCCTCAATGGCGTCGAGGATGCGCCCCATCTGATAATCGGCATGGGCCAGCGCCGCGGCATAGACTTCCATCATGTGCGCAAAAACCTTCTTCTGGTCGGCATTGAGGCTGTCCCAAGCGGGAATGCCCTTGGTCCGTTCCGTCAGCCTTGTGTTCTGCGGGACGATGCCAGACTGTTTCTGTCGGGCCAGGATTTCCTCGCGTAGCTTGTCCCAGCCTTGGTCGAACTTGCCTTTGAATTTTTCGATCCATTCCTTGGGGGCGTGATGCGGCGCATGGGCCGTGCCCGGCGCGTAGTATTGCAGCCAGGGTTTGTTTGTTG
>Ga0079037_100001822_pt1 | contig 11357 bp, 9 predicted proteins | sample Mud3Dept4metaG_FD_71479 | JGI IMG/M metagenome (GOLD analysis project Ga0079037, IMG submission 71479) | Freshwater wetland microbial communities from Ohio, USA, analyzing the effect of biotic and abiotic controls - Mud 3 Core 4 Depth 4 metaG | ecosystem: Environmental > Aquatic > Freshwater >... | reverse complement strand
TCGAGCGCGGCCAGGGCTGCCTCGATGTCGCGCTGCAGGTCCAGGAACCCCTTGCGGTAGATCACGTCCCCAAGCACCGTGTGCCCCGGGGCCCGCTGCTCCATGAACTCGGTGAAGACGCCGGCCTCGTAGGCTGCCTTCCAGTCGTCGCTCATCTCGGCAAAGAGCGCGTCGCGCATCGAACGCCCCTGCCAGAACGGGATGACGCGCTCGGCGTACGCCTGCCGTGTTTCGGGCGAGACGGCGAACGAGATCTTCTCGCGCGAGTCGAGAACGTCGAGATCGGTCGTCGTGTGGCAGCACAGTTCCGGGTACGTCGGGGTCCCCTTGGGTGAGGGCCCGCGCTCGCCCACCACGAGCTCCCCGTCCCCGATGTAGATGGTCTTGTGTTCAAGCAGGTACTTGAACGCCAGGGCCCGGGTGACCGGAACCGAGGCCGCCGGAGCCGTACGGTAGAACTCGGTAAGCAGGTTGGCGCGCTCGGCCGAGAGCCACGGGCGGGTGTCGAGGGTCTCCTTGCGCAGGCGGGCAACTCGAGGCGTCATCGAGGTCTCCGGACACACGAACAACCGCCCGCCTCTCGGCGGGCGTCGGGGCGGGGGCGGCTGCCCTCATTGTAGGACAGCCGCCCGAACTTTTGGGCGGCCGTTCCGTCTCCTGCTGGTGAGGAGCCCTTCGCCGTGACGAAGACCCTGCACGCCTTCAAGTTCCTGTTCACCGGCCCGCTGATCCTGCTGCTGCTGTTCGTCATCAACCTGATGACGTCGCCGGGCCACTGGTGGGTGCAGTGGGCCGCTCTCGGCATCGGCATCGCGTGGGTCATCAGCCTGCTTCGCGTCCTGCGCGCGGTGGTGCTGGCCGGCGGACTGGCCGCGCTGGGCGTCTACCTGGCGAAACGAAGGTAGTTCGGTTCGGCGGCCGGCGGTCGGCGCTCGGCTACAAGCGATTCGCCGCCATCTCGGCGATGCGCGAGCGCACAACGTCACGCATGCTGAGGTGCGCAAACGACGGCTCGCCCTTGAAGCGCTCGACCACCTGCACCAGCCCATTCGACAGCGAGTCGGTTTCAGCGCGATCGATCTGGTCCGGATCGCCCGTCAAGATCACCCTCGACCCTTCGCCGGCGCGAGTCAGGACCAGCTTCATGTCCTCGCGCGTGAGGTTCTGCCCATCGTCCACGATGATGGCCGCATCGTGGATGGAACGACCGCGCAGGTAGTTGATCGGGGCGATCTCCAGGACGTCGTTCGCGAGGAGCTGATCGACGTTGGGGTGCGTGCCATCCTTCTTGTCCTCGTGGTGCTCGCCGAGCTGGTTCGTCCAGCGCGACGACCCGTGCAACCGGCGCATGATGAAGTCGAGGTTGTCGATGATCGGCTTGGCCCAGGGCGCCATCTTCTCGCCGAGGTCCCCGGGAAGGAACCCGAGCTGCTTGCCCGCCTCCGCGTTGAGCCGGTAGACCTCGATCTTCGACACCCGCCCAGCCCGGTAGAGCTCGTAGGCCGAGAGCAGCGCGATGAGCGTCTTGCCGGTGCCGGCAATGCCGACCAGGCTCACGACCAGCGTCTGCTCGTCGAGGACGAGGTCGCGGGCGCACGCCTGCTCGGGATTACAGGGCCCGAACCGCTCGCCCACCTTCGTGTTGACGCGTCGCAGGTACCCTGCGCCGTCGTGCAGCTTGTAGATGCCCCACGCCGCCTTGCCGTTGCCCGTCACGTGCAGCTCGCAGCACTGGTTCGGGTGCAGCTCCGACAGGTCGACGAACGCCGCCACCGCGGAGGCCGGCAGGCGCTGCTCGTGGTGCAGCGTCGACAGCAGCCCGGCCTCCTCGGGTGGTATCTCGATGCGAACACGCCCCGAGTAGAACTGCTCGGTCGAGGGCACGGGGCGGTCACTCCAGTAGTCCTCGGCAGCCACGCCGCGCGCGCGCGCCTTGCACCGCAGGGCGGCATCGCGCGTGACGATGACCACGTGCTCCTCAGGATGCGCGTCCTGGTAGGCACTGGCCAGCAGGATGATCGCATCGTCGCCGTAGCCGGGATTGAAGCCGGGCCACGCCCTCGACATCTCGAGCTCACCGCCGTGGAAGCGCAGGGTGCCGCCGTTGAGCGGAATGCCCGTCCGCAGGTGCTCGGGCGACGCCTGCTCCTGCAGGTGATCGAGAAACCTGATGGTGGTGCGCGCCGTGTACCCAATGCCGTTCGCGGCCGTGCGGCGGCGATCGAGCTCCTGCAGCACGGGGAACGGGACGAGCACGGTGTTGTCGGTGGTCAGGTTCTGGATGGCATCGGGTGCCGAGACGAGCACGCTCGTGTCGACGACGTACACCTTGCGGGACTGCGGTCCGGAATGGGCCACTCAGCGCCTCCTCCGCCGTCGGAGGGAGGCACGCGGGGTGGCCGCCCGGGTCCCGACGCGCGGCATGGCGTGCATTCTACAGTGAAATCCTCGCCGCGCCCGTGAAAAAACGCCGATCCTCCACGTCACCCCACGCCGGGACGCGGCCCGTGGCGGGCGATGGTCTCCTCGTAGAACGCGAGCGTCTGCCGCGCGATGCTCGTCCAGCTGAACTCGCGCTCGACCCTCGCGCGTGCCTGTCGAGCCATCTTCGCCCTCACGCTGGCGTTGTCGAGCAGGGTGTTGACGGCAGCGGCCAGGTCCCGAGAGAACTGCTCCGGGTGTCGCGGCTCCACTTCGTCGGCACTGGCGGTCTCCGGCGCGACGAGCAGCCCGGTCTCGCCGTGATCGACCACCTCGGGGATTCCACCGACCGCCGAGGCGACGACCGGCGTCTCGCAGGCCATGGCCTCGAGGTTGATGATGCCGAAGGGTTCGTAGACCGACGGGCACACGAAGATCGCCGCGTGGGTGTAGAGGGCGATCACCTTCTCTTTCGGGAGCATCTCCGGGATCCAGATGATCGTGTTCGACGTGCGGGTGCGCGCGCGTTCGACGGCCTCCGTCATCTCGCGGCCGATCTCTGGCGTGTCTGGCGCACCGGCACACAGCACGACTTGCACGCCGTTGTGCAGGTACTCGAGGGCGTTGACGAGGTGGATGATGCCCTTCTGGCGCGTGATGCGCCCCACGAACAGGACGAACGGAACGTCGGACCGGATGCCGAACTCGGCCAGGGCGGCCGGGTTGGGGGTCGGCCGGTACTGATCGAGGTCGATGCCATTGTGGATGACGCGCACGCGGTCGGGCGCGACCCCGTAGAGCAGTTGCACGTCGCGCTTCATCGACCCGGACACCGCCACCACCCCATCGGCGTTCTGGTAGGCCGTCCGCTCGACGAAGGTCGACGCGTGATACGCCGTACCCAACTGCTCGGCCTTCCACGGACGGTGCGGCTCGAGCGAGTGCGTCGTCAGCACCAGCGGCACCTGTTGGAGGTACTTGACCAGGCATCCGGCCAGGTGGCTGTACCAGGTGTGGCAGTGGACGATGTCGACGTCGGCGAGCGAACCGCTCATGACGAGGTCGCGAAGCAGCGTGGCGAACAGGCGACCGTGCCGCGGGTCCTGGCCCGGGATATCGACCGGGGGCTGCACACCATCCACGTGGAGCGAAGGCTGCCGGATGGCCTGGTCGCCGAAACACAGCACGCGCACGAGGTGGCGCCCGTCGTCGAGCGAGGCCAGCTCGCGGGTGAGGTACTCGACGTGCACGCCAGCACCGCCGTACACGTAGGGGGGATACTCGTTGGTGAGAATGCCAATGCGCATGGCGGGTCGGACCTTGGGGGGCCCTGCGCACAGAAAGTACCACACGGCGGCGTCACGCGCGCGGGGGGCTAGGTGCGAATCCCGAGCAGCGCCCCGACCAGTGCCCCGACGGCTCCAAGCGAGACCGGGGCGCCGATGGCGTGCGTCAGCACCAGCCAGAACACCAACGCGGTGGTGGCGCCGCCGCCAATGGTGACGAGCCAGCCTTCTGCGGCCTTCCGACGCAGGTAGACGGAGACGAACAGCGCCGGCCCCAACAACATCCCGAAGAGCAGGATCAACGCGCCCAGCGCAAGCAGCCAGCCGACGGCCGCCGCTTCGAGGGAGGCGTCGGTCGGAATGGGCGCCGTTGCCTGCCTCCCCTCTCGCACATCACGCACGATCTGAACCAGCAGCAGGCCTGAGAGCGAGCCCGCAACGCTCAAGGGGACGACGCGCGAGCTCTCGTCGAAACCGAGGGTCAGGACGAGGAACACGGCGCTCAGCGCCAGGAGCGCCGACGTGAAGGCGACGCTGCCGATCCGTCGCATCAGCCCACTCTCCTCCGCATCCGTGGCAGGAGTACGGCCAGAACGATCAGCCCGGCGATCAGCACGACCGAGGGGCGCGACCAGAAGTGGATACGTCCCAGCCCGTGCAGCGTCATCGTCAGTTGAAGGTTCTGCTCGAACAAGGGCCCCAGCACGAAGGCGATGACGAAGGCGATCCGCGGCCAACCGAACGTGTTCAGCAGCCACCCGAACACGCCGAAGCCCAGGGCGACCATGACGTCGGCCGCACGGCCCAGGTGGGCGAACGCGCCCAGCGTGGCCAGCGCGAGAATGGCGGGCGCCAGGCGCGAGATCCGCACGATCGTGAGGCGGGAGAACGGGCGCACGAGCGCGAGGCCAAGGATCGACGTCAGCCAGTTCGACAGGAACAGCGACCAGATCAGGGCGAAGGCGAGCGGCAGTTGCTCGGTCATCAGCTCCGCCCCTGGCCGGATTCCATGAAGGGCCAGCACAGAGAGCAGCATGGCAGTCCCCCCGTTCGCGGGGATGCCGAGCGCCAGCGTCGGAAGCAGGGAGCCCCCATCCTTTGCGTCGTGGGCGGCTTCCGGCGCGATGACCCCGCGTATGTCGCCCTGGCCGAAACGTCCATCCGTCCCCACCGTCCGCGCCGCCGCCCCATACGCCACAAAGGCCGCGACTGTGCCTCCGAGTCCCGGCACCATCCCAATGACGGTACCGATGATGGAACTGCGGAAGAAGATGCCGGGATGACGGAACACGGAAAGAATGCCGTCGCGTGTGCTGCCCGTCAGTTCCTCAGGCCGGACTCGTCCCGACACCGTGGCGCTCGCACTCGCCATGAGCGCGATGACCTCGGCCACGGCGAACAATCCGAGGAACACCGGCACCAAACCGAGTCCGTCCTGGAGATAGAGCGAGCCAAACGTGAACCGCGGTGCGGCGGTGCGCGGGTCGAGACCGATGAACGAGGTCATCAGGCCCAGGCACGCCATTGCCAATCCCTTCACGACCGAGCCGCGAACGAGGGTGCCGATCGTGCCCAGGCCCAGGAGCGCCAGCATCAGGTACTCTGGCGGCCCCATCAGTGGGATCACGCGTGTCACGGCCGGAACCAGGGCAATCAGGACCATGACGCCGAACGTGGACCCGAGGGCCGACGCGGTGGCCGACGCGGCCAGTGCCGTGCGCGCCTGGCCCATCCGCGCCATGGGATAGCCATCGAGCGTCGTGGCCGCACTCGGAGCGGACCCGGGAATGTTGAGCAAGATGGCCGTCGTCGAACCCATGAACGTCGCGCCACCGGTCAGCGCTCCGAAGAGGAGGACTACCTGGAGGGGCTCCCACTGGAACGTGAGAGGGATGGCAAGGGCCATCAGCGTGACCCCGCTGATGCCTGGCAGCGCGGCAAACACCATGGCGGCGATCGTCCCGATCACCGGATACAGGATGTTCGGCCACGAGAAGACGAGTGCCCAGCCGTCCGAGGCGGCCTGAAGGATGGGCGCCAAGGTCGCCTCGTCGCCTCAGCGGGCCCTGCGTGCGGCCGCGGCGGCAATGGGAAGGATGCGCACGATCGCGGCGCGCGCGGCGGCCATCTCGCGCTGCGCCTGATCGGCAGTGGCGACGGCGAGCGTGCGCTGTGCCCGGGCTGCGGCGACCGCTAACTCCGGATCGCGAAGCGCGGTCCACACGGCGTGCTGGAGGCAACGCCTGACCGAGTCGTGCAACCCGGCAGGAGCAGCCACGATCCGTCCGAATCCGAGGTACGTGCCGATGGCATCTCCGAGTTCCCGTGCGTCTGCGGAAGCACCGGCGAACTGGTCGCGGCGCTGGGGTTCAAGGGTGCTGGGCGCTCCGAGCCGAGGCACGCGTTCGAGCTGCGGATAGGGTACGGGCTCGGGCGCCACCAGGAACAGCGGGGTGATGCCTTCTGGCCCGAGCGCGTCGAGCCCGGATTCGACGTTGAGCGAGATGACATCGACGTCGCCGCGGATCAGCGCCAACGTCAGCTCCCGGCTCCCCGGATACCCGACGACGTAATCGACCTCGAGGCCGAAGATGCGGCTGGTGACCGCACACGTGACGAAGTTCTGGCTGCTCGTCGCCGTGGCGCCGAACACGAGCCGCCGACGTCGGCCGAGCGCGAGCAGGTCGTCGAGCCTCCTGGCGCCCGACCGGGGCCCCGTCACAAGCATCTGCTGCAGACGCGTCACGCGCGCGAGCATCGTGAGATCCCGCGCAGGGTCTGGCACGCCTCGCTCGCGCAAGGCGACCGACCAGAGCGCGCCAGGACCGTCGAAAATCCCAATCGTGCGCCCGTCGGGCCTTGCGTCAGCGAGCGTCCGCAGGGCCACCGCGCCGGCGGCGCCGGGCAGGTTCTGGATCATGATGCGGGCCTCGAGCGCCCGTTCGAGGAACGGCTCGACCAGGCGGGCGTAGGCATCGTAGCCGCCGCCGGGGGTATAGCCCACCAGCCACCGCACGGTCTGGTCCTGGAGGCATCCGAGGTCCTCGCCTGCGGCGCGGCTGGTCGCGAGCAGGCCACCCGCAACGCCTGCAAGTCGGAGCACGGCTGTGCGCCGCGTGATGAGCCCGCTGGTCCCGCAGATCATTTCGTGTCCGCCCCGTGGTGGTGCTGCATGAGTCGCAGCGGCATCTGCTTCCCGCCGGAGCCGACGCGCGGGGCCTCGCGTCGCACGCGCAGCGTGCCGGCCTGGGCCCAGAACGCGCGCGCCATGTCCGCCGCGAGGCTCTCTCGAGCCAGCGCCGCATGAATCGCCTCAATGACCTCCCGTTCGTCCGCAATGGGCACGGAGGGGCTCACGAGCAGCGTGAGCCGCGTGAGGCCTGCCTCGTCCTCTTCCTCGACCAGTTGATAGTCGAGCGACGACCCTCCGAACCGTGCTGGCAACACCTCCTCGAGAATATGGACCATCTCGCAGCCAACGAGCGTGACCCCCTCGCCCGTGAGCTTGGCGAAGCTACGAATCTGGCGCAGGTGAACGCGCAGGCCGTGCGTGTCGAGTGGGCACCCGCAGGATCGTTCCTCCAGGAGACCGTAGTCATCGAGCTCGACGTTGAGGAGCAGTTTGGAGGCGCTGGGATGCAGATGGGTCACGTGAAACGAGTCGACCGTCGGACCCGCGTCCGAAACCTGCCGGGGCCAGGTGATGAACGCATACGCGTCGACTAGGAGGTGCACGTCCGTCTCGTCGCGCGCCTTGGCGCAGGCGACGGCGAAGCGGCCGGCTTCCGCCGCCCCGTAGTCTGTCATGAGGGCCGCGCCCGAGGCCCGGATGCCGTGCACTTTGGCCGGAGACACCGGCTCGCCGGCGACCATCAGGACGGTCCCGGTCAGATCGAGACCCGCGTCGCGCGCGGCCAGCCCGACCCGCAGTCCGGAACTCACCGTGGTGTTGAGCAGGGCTGTGCCGTGCACATCGCGGGCCTCGGCCATCCACCGCGCAATCCGCACGGCCTCGTCGAGAGGCACGGGTTCGGGCCACGGCAGTCGAGCGCCCATCGCACGGCCAAGCCCGACGATCGCCTGGGTGGCCAGCCGGTGCTTCAGGGGAGGCCCGAACCCACCGGGCACGAGCGGCGTGAACCATTTCTCCGGCGGATGGGCGGCGCGCGCGCCCCGGAGCACGGTATTGATCCCGCTGCCCGAGGGCAACGGTGGACGCCAGATCGCAAAGGGGGCGTCGAGCACCCCGTGCGCATCGAAGAGGAGCAACCGGTGTTCCGCTTCGATGGCAAGCCGATCGAGGTCGGTCGACACGCGCGTGCCCAAGCCCGTCGTTCCGCTCGAAATGGCGCGGTAGTAGTGCGACAGCCAGGGGTTGTCGAAGTCCGAGGGTGTCACGGAGAGCTCGCGCCCGTCCCTCACCACGGGCGTCCGCCCCTTGAACTCCTCGAACGAGAAGTAGACGCCGGCGCCGCGAAGTGCGCGCAACGTGGCCTCGACCCCGTGGTCCTTCACCGAGCGGCGAAAGTCGGAGAACCCGCAGCCGGCCAGCCGGAACAGCTCCCGGTAGGGGCTTCGCGGCGCGCCGAAGAACCCGCGTTCGGCGACATGAACCAGTGTCGCTTCGCGATCGGCGAGGCGACGTCTCAGCGCGTTCCGCGCATGTTCGGGCGTGATGGTGTCGTGCAGGAAGCGGGGGAGGCCGCGCAGGAACCGCGCGTACATCCAAGCTTCCGACAGGAACCGCACGTCAGCGCCTCCTCGACCGTGCTCACCGTGGCAGCCGCGACGTCGGCAGGCCAGGGACGAGCGCGATCGCGTTCGCGTAATAGAGCTTCCGGAGCACCTCGTCGGGCAGGTCGAGGCCGTACAGTTTCCAGAACGCGTGATAGTCGCGGTAGTAGTCGAAGTACTCGTCGGCGGTCTCCAGGGTCCGCCAGTAGTACGGATACTCATCGGGCTGGTAGCTGTCCTTTCCGAACAGCACCCGGTCCTGGTACTTGAGGAAGAAGGCACGGGCCGCCCGGGGCTGACGGCCCAGTTCGGCGAGGACGGCTGCCACCTCCGTGTAGACGTTCGGCAGCCGGTCGAGCAGCGCTCCGAGGCGCGCCAGGTCGTTGGCGTGATAGGCCATGTGCGCGGCGATGAACGTCGTCTTCGGGTGCTCGGCAAACAGGCGGTCGCGCTCGGCGATGAGCGCCTCGAAGCGCGGGAACGAGGGATCCTGGTAACGCCGGTCGCTGAAGAGCGCCAGCTCCAGCCACCGCTCGTTGGCATGGTCGATGGGGTCAAAGAACGCCTGGGGTTCGGCGGTGTGAATCAGCACGGGTACACCCAGGCGGGCGCAGGCGTCCCAAATGGGCGACAGTTCCGGGTCGTCGAGCCTCAGCCGCGTGCCGTCGGCGCGCCGCGTGCGAAGACCGAGCGACTTGTAGATCTTGAGGCCGAGCGCTCCCGCCTTGATGTCCTGCTCGAGTTGCGCGGCGGCCTTCGCCCCGAACCCGGGACCGGCGTTGGCGAAGTCGACGTTGGCAAAGAGCGCCATGCGGTCGGCGTGCGGGCTTCGACGGATGGCCTCGAGCCCCTCCCGCAGGCGTTCACCGCTGCCGCCGCTCAGGTTGACCAGGACCTCGAGATTGAGCGCGTCCATCGATCGCACGACGCGGTCGAGCCCATCGGCCCCGATGGGCGTCGGGTGGTGGCTGTGGATGTCGATCACCGGGAACTTGGCGCGGGCGACGGGGTGCTCGGCAACCACGAGCGTCGAACGGGGCTTGTACTCGCGGATGGTCGGGGCCGGCCACTCAGGCTCGCGGCCCTGACCAGGCCGTGGCCGCTGCCCGCTGCCCTGCGATGGCGGTGACTGCGCCCCGAGCACCGCCAGTCCCACGAACCCGCACACGATCGCGATTCCGGTCGCTCGCCGCATGCTCGCTCTCCCCTGCCGTGCCCGGTCCCGGCCATTCTGCACGAGGTGGCCCGTCCGTCCAAAGGCCGTGCTACCCTCACGCGATGCGAATCGCCCTGACGCGCGACGTGAGTCCCAGCCTCGTCGACTGCCAGCTCACGCACGTGACGCGCTCGCCCATCGACATCGACCGCGCCCGCGCGCAGCACGCGGCGTACGAAGCCGCGCTCGCGTCGATGGGGTGCCGGATCGTGCACGCTCCCGCGGCCCCGGAGTTGCCCGACGCGGTGTTCGTCGAGGACACGGCCATCGTGCTCGACGAGGTGGCCGTCATCACGAGGCCCGGGGCGACGACACGAAGGCCGGAAGTGGCCGGGGTGGCTGAGACCCTCGTGGGCTACCGCACGCTCGTCTTCATCGAAGAGCCGGGCACCTTGGACGGCGGCGACGTGCTCGTGATGGGCCATCGACTCTTCGTCGGCCAGACGTCGAGGACCAACGACGCGGCGATTGATCAACTCAGCCGGCTGCTCACGCGGCTCGGCTACGAGGTGCGCCCGGTTCACGTCGACGGCTGCCTGCATCTCAAGTCGGCCGTGACCGCGATGGCGCCCGGTCGCGTGCTGGTCAACCCGCGATGGGTGGATCCCCGCGCGTTCGAGCCTGCGGACTGGCTCGAGGTCGCCCCGGACGAGCCCCACGCCGCCAACGTGCTGCTGGTGGAGGACCGCGTCGTCGTGCCGGCGGCCCATGCACGCACGCGGCAGCGCCTCGAGGCCGACGGCTGCCAGGTCGTCACCGTGGATGTCTCGGAGCTCGCCAAGGCGGAAGGCGGAGTGACCTGCTGCAGTCTGATCTTCAGCACGTGAACCGCGGGATTGGAACGACAGGCGGTCTGAGCGCGAGTCTGACCGTCCGTGGCGGAATTGACGAGGGCTTCGGACCTCCCCTATGCTCCGGTAGTTACGGCATCGCCCACGGAGCCTTCCGCCGGGCGGCCGCCTTCTCTGGAGTCATCACATCCTCATGAGCGCCTCTCAGCCAAACGTTCTCTGCATCGGCGCCGGCTACGTCGGCGGCCCGACGATGGCCGTCATTGCCGACAAGTGTCCTCACGTCAAGGTCACCGTGGTCGACATCAATGCCGCGCGGATCCAAGCGTGGAACAGCGATCACCTGCCCATCTACGAGCCCGGCCTCGACGCCGTCGTACGGCGGGCGCGTGGACGCAACCTGTTCTTCTCGACCGGCATCGAGCAGGGCATCGCGGAGGCCGACATCATCTTCGTGTCGGTGAACACGCCGACCAAGACCTTCGGTGAGGGTGCTGGCCGCGCGGCCGACCTGCAGTACTGGGAGAAGACGGCCCGTCAGATCCTCCAGCACTCGTCGGGCAACAAGATCGTCGTCGAGAAGTCGACCCTGCCCGTCAGGACGGCCCAGGCGATGGACCGCATCCTCAACAGCAACGGCCGCGGCCTGCGCTTCGAGGTCGTCTCGAACCCGGAATTCCTCGCCGAGGGCACGGCGGTCAAGGACCTCGAGGAGCCGGATCGCGTGCTCATCGGGTCGCACGAGACCCCCTCGGGCATTGCCGCGCGCAAGGCGGTGGCGGATCTCTACGCGGCGTGGGTGCCGCGCGAGCGAATCATCGAGTCGAACGTCTGGAGCGCCGAGTTGTCGAAGCTGACGGCCAACGCGTTCCTGGCGCAGCGCATCTCGTCGATCAACAGCATTTCGGC
>Ga0079037_100001819_pt1 | contig 11362 bp, 6 predicted proteins | sample Mud3Dept4metaG_FD_71479 | JGI IMG/M metagenome (GOLD analysis project Ga0079037, IMG submission 71479) | Freshwater wetland microbial communities from Ohio, USA, analyzing the effect of biotic and abiotic controls - Mud 3 Core 4 Depth 4 metaG | ecosystem: Environmental > Aquatic > Freshwater >... | reverse complement strand
GGTTGACATCGATCTCCCGCGCCACCATGACCTGGAGGGCGGTCACGATCTGCGCGCCGACGACGATGGGATCGACGCACAACCAGGGAGCGGAACCATGGCAGCCAGCAGAACCGACGGTCAGGTCAAAATTGTCCACGTTGGCGGTCATGCTGCCCGAGCAATAGGCGATCGTCCCCGCCTTGAACCCATCGTCCACGTGATAGGCGAACATGGCTTCCGGTTTGACCTCCTTGAACAGGCCGGCCTTGAGCATCTCGTTTGCGCCGCCGCCGTGTTCCTCTGCAGGCTGGGCCACGAAGAGGACGGTCCCGGAGAGGTCCTTTCGAAGCTCCGAGAGGACATTGGCGGCGCCGAGGAGAACGGTCGTGTGGATATCGTGGCCACAGGAATGCATGATGCCCACTTTCCGGCCGTCACGGACTCCCTTTTCTTTCGAGGCAAAAGGAAGGCCCGTCTCTTCGGTGATGGGGAGAGCGTCCATGTCGCCCCTCATGCCCACGACCGGGCCGGGCTTCCCTCCGCGGAGAATACCCAGTACCCCAGTTCCCCCGATTCCAGTCCTGACCTCGAGCCCGAGCCCCCTGAAATAATCGGCCACGAGCGCCGCCGTTCGCGTCTCTTCCATCGACAACTCGGGGTGGCAATGAATGTCGCGCCGGATGTCGATGAGCGAGGGAGTGATCCGGGTGACGATCGCCTCCACCATGCCGTCCATCTGTTGAACGGGCGCCGGCGATGCGTGAGGGGGAAAGAAAAGGATGGACAATATCAAGCCGGGTAAAGGATTTTTTTTCATCTTCATCCTGCCTCCTCGGACGAATTCACATTCAAGTCCAGCCATATTATCGCGCCGGCCCGATTCTTTCAAATATCACGAAGCAGCCGGGCGTGCCGAAAGTGAACCTGTCTCCTTTTTCCAGATCTCAATCCACGCTGGCCGAGATATCGCTCAACGAGCCCATCCAGCGGGTGGTCGAAAAGGAGATTCGCGAGCTCCGGCGGCGCAATCCCCCTAACGCAATCCCATTTGACATCTCCTCTCGTTGCGTTTTATCATGCCCGGCGATCGGGTGAGGCGAAACCTTCTGTCCTATATGGAGGATCCATGGACATCCAAAAAGCCATTCGGATTTCCCTTCTTTCCCTTCTCTTTATCCCGCCTGCTCTGAGTTCTGCCCCGGCTGAAAAGGAATCGTTTCAGATGAAAGACGTGTTCGGGCTGGTTTACGCCGCCGATCCCCAGATCTCCCCCGATGGTCAGCGGGTTATCTATGCCCGGGCCTTCATGGACGTCATGAAGGACCGCCGGCGGTCGAATCTCTGGATCATCAACCGGGACGGCTCGGGCCATCGTCCTCTCACCACCGGCAACCAGAACGACGGATCCGCCCGCTGGTCTCCTGATGGAACGCGGCTTGTTTACGTTTCGTCAACCGACGGCACGTCCCAGATTTTCATGCGCTGGATGGATACCGGGCAGACCGCCAAACTGACCCAGCTCACTCAGCCTTTCGGGGATCTCAGCTGGTCCCCTGATGGAAGAACGATCGCCTTTTCGATGTTTGTTCCGGAAGAAACGAAGCCCCTGCCGACCCTTCCCGTCAAGCCGGAGGGCGCCGATTGGGCGGCGCCCGCGAAGCTCATCGACCGGCTGACCTATCGGATGGACGGGGCCGGCTACGTGAGGGCCGGCTGCTGGCATCTTTTTCTCCTTTCCTCCGAAGGAGGAACACCGAGGCAGATCACGTCCGGAAAATTCGACGCCCAAGGCGAGATCGTCTGGACGCCGGACGGCAAATCCCTGCTGTTCGCGTCCAACCGCGAACCCGATTGGGAATATGATCCCCTGAACACGGAGATCCAGGAGATCTCGATCGAGAGCGGGCAAATAAAAGCCCTGACGAAACGCCAGGGCCCCGATTCCTCCCCGTCCGTTTCTCCTGACGGAAAACAGATCGCCTACCTGGGTTTTGACGACAGGCTGCAGTTCTATCAGGTGACGGCCCTCTATGTGATGAATCGCGACGGGAGTGACCCCCGGATCCTCACGCCAAAATTGGACCGGGACGTAAGCCGTCCGGTCTGGGGCCCGGACGGCCGGAGCCTTTGTTTTCAGTATGACGACCGGGCAATGACCAAGATCGCCCGCGTATCATTGAGCGGCACCATAACCGACCTGACCGACGAAGTCGGCGGCTTATCGATCGATCGTCCCTATTCGGCAGGATCATTTTCACTTTCCAGAAACGGGTTCTATGCTTTCACCTATTCATCGGCCGATCGTCCGGCGGATGTCGCGGTCGGCAGCCTGGCCGGGCCGGGCGTCCGGCGGATAACGAGTCTCAACGGCGACTTCCTCGGTCACATCGACCTGGCCGAAATCGAAGAAATCTGGTTCGAATCTTCCCTGGACCGCCGCAAGGTGGAGGGATGGCTCGTCAAGCCGCCCGGATTCGATCCGTCCCGCAAGTACCCGTTGATCCTGGAGATCCACGGGGGGCCGGTCTCCAACTACGGACCGAGGTTTGCCGCCGATATGCAGCTCTATGCGGCGGCCGGCTATGTCGTGCTCTACACGAACCCGAGGGGAAGCGACAGCTACGGCGAGGAATTCGGCAACCTGATCCATCACAATTATCCGGGCGACGATTACTACGATCTCGTTTCGGGCGTCGATGCCGTGGTCGCCAAGGGATATGTGGACCCCGACAACCTGTTCATCACGGGCGGAAGCGGAGGGGGCGTCCTGACCGCCTGGACGATCGGCCGGACCGACCGCTTTCGTGCCGCCGCGGTCCAAAAGCCGATCATCAACTGGGCGAGCTCCGTTTTAACTTCGGACGGAAGCAATCATTTTTATAAATATTGGTTTCCCGGTTTTCCTTGGGATCACGTGGAGCATTACGCGAAGCGCTCGCCGCTGTCGCTCGTCGGGAACGTGAAGACGCCCACCATGGTGCTCAACGGCGAGGAGGACTATAGGACGCCGATGTCGGAGGCGGAACAGTATTACGCGGCGCTCAAGCTCCGGAAGATTGATGCCGCCCTCGTACGCATCCCGGGCGCCTCCCACGACATCGCCGACCGCCCCAGCCAGATGATCGAAAAGGTGGCCTATATCCTCAAGTGGTTTGAGGACCATCGCCTGAAGAGATAGCCTCCGTCTATTGCGGCGGGGTTCCGCGGCCCAACTTCAGGAAAAACCGCCCGCCGGTTATGGCCGGGTCGTCGGGATAGCCGAGGGCCTTGAAATCCAGCCGCTGGGGCACCTCGGGGTAGATTTTCCGTGTGTGCTCAGGCCGGTCCATCCCCGCCGCGCCGCGGTGGCAACGGACGCAGTTCACGGCCTCGGCGCGGTGGCAGTCGCTGCAGCCCAGGGCCGCCCGGGCCGGCACCACCTCGTGATGGACGGAGGAATACATCCGGGTCTCGGTAAAGCCGAATTCGCCGGAGTACTCCTGGCCGACGGCCTTCATCCCCGAGGCGATGGCCTTGGCCCAGTCGAAGTCGACCCAATAGTCCTCGAACAGTCTCGGGATGGCCAGGGTCCGTTTCTTTGTATCATAGGGCTGAACGGCGGCATGGACCTTGAAGGGAAAGATGCGGGCGTTGGGATTGCGCTTCTCCCCCATCGGGGCATTCAGGTCAACTACCCTAGCCGGGTTGATCTTGTCTCCGATCAGTGTCGCCCGCCGGGTACCGTCCGACCACAGGTAAGCGGGAACCATGTTCATACCCCAGGCGAGGGTCCCGAACTGTTTGGCGTAGGTGGGCATCCCGAATTGGTCTTTGGTTTCAGGAAGGTCCCGGCCGGCGGTGGAGTAATCCCTCCGGAGGAGAGTCGGTGTCTTACGGGCGATGGTCGGGATATGGCAGGTTTCGCAGGCGATGGTGCGGACGTGGTCGTCGAGATGACGGCCCAGCATGCCCGCTACACCGTGCGGCGTAAGGCCGTGACACTTCTCACAACGGACCCGCCCCTCCAAGGCCGGCGCCGTCTGGGACATCCCGGCGATCCGGTGGTTCTCCGTGGCGTGACAATCCTGGCAGCGCATTCCCAAGGCGCCCATGTGCATATCGAAGTCGGGCGGGGGGTCGGAGAGGATCGGCTCGAGGTCCCCGTGCTTGGCATTGGGGCCGCCGCCGCTTTGGAAGTGGCAGGAGCCGCAGGCCTGTCGGGACGGCCGACCCACCTTCCGGGCGATCGGGACCAAGTCAAGGTCCGGATCGGGAAGGCCTCCTTTCAGAGGGTTCTTGCGATAGGTGCCCGTCGTGTCGTGGCAGACCAGGCAGTCAATCTGGGCGGGGTCGGAAAAGTCGAAGGAGCTGTCCAGCCAGCCGTAGCCGATGTGACAGGTGGCGCAGGCGTACTGGTTGGAACCGATGGCGATGCAGTAATTGTTCACCATGAGCTGGAGGCTCACGTCGGTCCGGTTTTCGTAGCCGGCGAGGGTCGGAGACTGCCCCTTCCAGTTCCAGTGCGCCGTGCCCAGCAGATCCTGCCCGGTCTTGGGGTGGCATTCGAGGCAGGCCCGCGTCACCGCTTGCGGCGCGGGGCGTTCCGCCAGGATCACCAGGGGCGCGTGGTCGGGCGTCCAGGGATGGTGGCAGGAGCTGCACTCCGTCGGGGCCGGGGCAGGCTGAAGTTGCCGCTCGTGGCAGCCGATGCACTGCCGATGATAGGCTCCCTTGAGGCCCAGGCGGGCGGGGTCATCGGACTCATTGGGGCCGGCGTGGCAGCGGCCGCAGGCCTGGGGAGGGTTGGAGGCCATATCGTCATGGCAGGCGGCGCAGGGGCCGCCCAGCTGGATCTCGATCGACGCATGGAGCGACTTGATGTCCTCCCCCACCCTGTCGTCCTCCGACATGGCGTACCGGTGGTGGCAGACGCCGCAGTCGCCGCCGCTCAATTCGTCGTGGATCCGATGCGCGAAGGGAACCGGCTCGTAATCCTCGGACCGGGAATTGAGATAATCGCTGTCCAGACGGTAGAAATTCTTATACGCCTCGGGGCGCTGGGGATAGGAGGCCGACGCCATCGCTTCATGGACGGGCTGGGCAGCCTTGACGCGCTGGACCTCCTCCACGGACCTGACGGTGGATTGAACGGCCCTCTCATGGACGAAAACATACAAGCCGATGAAGGTCAAGAGAAACCCGACGGCGGTGAATCGGATCACCCAGGTCCAGAAGGGGGACACGGTCTTGGCCCGCTCTTCGCGCGGGACTGCGGGCCGTCCGGGGGTCGCAGCGACATAGCCGGGGAGGATCGGGAAGTAGGTCACCAGCAGGCGATAGCAAAACAGGATGCTGGAAACGATGGCAACCGTCATGGCCAGCTCGCCGATGGAAGGGAAATACGCTTTGAGCGAGTACGGGGGGTTGTAACCCACGAGGAACACGTTGATGCGGTTGAGGACGACGCCGAAGATGATCAGCGACACGGCAAAGAAGAGCCAGCCCATCGACCGCCGCACGGCTTTGTTCAGGAGAAGGAGGAAAGGAGCGATCACCCCGACCATGATCTCGACCAGAAGGGCGATGGTTTCTCCGGGGTCGGCCCCCAGGTTCAGCCCATTCCAGCGCCAGGCCAGATCCCCCAGTTTCAGCAGGCCGTAAGCGCCGAGGAACCAGGGAACAAAGCGGGCCAGGGGAGTGAGCAGTTCCATCTCCGCCTTGCGGCCGAAGCTGATATTGGCATAGATGGTCTCCAGGATCACCATCGGGAAACCCACCATGATGGCCGACATGAGGAAGAGGAGAGGCAGCAGGTTGGTGTCCCAGAGGGGACTCATTTTGGTCGGGGAAATGAGCATGAGCGTCCCCAGGGAGGACTGGTGCATGAACGAGAGGACGACGCCGGCCACGATGAAGATGGGCAGGGCGATCTTGATCAAGGCGTAGGCGATCATCAGGGGTTTTTCGATTTTCCGCAGGACGGCGGCGCCCCATTCGTTGTCGTCGATCCGGGCTTTGAGGCCTTCCAGGATGGAGGGGCTCATTTCGATGGCCAGCACCATGAGGTAGACGGTGACGCACATACCGACCTCGAAAAGGACCGAGTTGCCCTGCCAGTTGAATATGGGTCGCCAGATGTTCCAGTAGCGGCCGAGGTCGAAGGAAAGGGCGATAGCCACCCAGAGGTAGCCCAGGAAAGCGGTCAGGATGGCGGGACGGAGCAGGGCGATGTACTTCTTGCGGCCGAAGATCTCCACCAGCGCGGCTGTGGTGAAGCCGCCAGCGGCCAGCGCTACACCGCAGGCCACATCGAACGATATCCAGATGCCCCAGGGGCTGTGATTGTCCAGGTTGGTCACGGATCCCAGGCCCAGGAAAAGGCGAGTGATCCCGAAGGAGAACCCGATGCCCATGAGGAGCAGCAGGGTCAGAGTCCCAAAGGTGAAGAGAGGCTTGGTTACGCGATGGGGGGCGTCGGCGGAGTTCATCGGCCTTTCTCTTTCGACCCGGTGCTGGAGACTTCCGGCGGCGGCCCATCTTCCTCGGCGGCCGCGCTCTCCCGCCGGCGGTTGTACCACATGATTCCGGCCAGAGTCCCGTAAAACGCAACGGGGAGGATGCCGTACTTGAAGATGCCATGCTGGATGGCTTCGGTGCGCAAGGCGGGGGCCCTGTCCGGGAGGTTCAAGAGTCCGATTTCGGTGACCGGACGGCCGGTGAGATAAAGCCACCCGGTCCCGCCCACCTCGTTCTCGCCATAGATATGCTGGACGTAGCGGTCCGGCCGCTCTTCCAGCCGCTTATGAGCGATAGCCAGGAGGTCGGCACGGTTGCCGAAGACGAGAGTCTCGGTCGGGCAGGCGGCCGCGCACGCCGGGTTGGCGCCGGTTCCCTTGGCCCGGTCGGTGCAGAACTGACACTTCCGCACCTTGGGGGTGAGCGGCGTGTCGTATTCATAGGCGAGAACCTCAAAGGGGCATGCCACCATGCAGTACCGGCATCCAATGCAGATCGACGGATTATAGAGAACCGCTCCGTCGGCGGCTTTGGTCAGCGCCCCGACGATGCAGGCCGAAACGCACGAGGGGATGAGGCAGTGCATGCATTGGACCTTGGCGTAGGTTGTGGGCAGGACGGCCTGGTCGGGCGAGGGGCTTCCCGGGAACTGGTTCACCACGGTGAAAGCGCTCTCCGTAGGGCGCCGGAACGTGCGGAGGGCCTCGCGGTCCGAGAAGGGCTCGGAAGTCCGGGGAAGGTTGTTTCGGCGGTTGCACGCCTCCTCGCACTTGCGGCAGCCGATGCAGAGAGTGGTGTCGACCAGGACGCCGACATAATCAGGAGATAGCGGATGGTTGTCCTTCTTCTCCTTTGCTCCCAGCGGCGCCGCGGCTCCGGCGGCCGCCAAACTCAATTTGAGGAAGGTACGGCGATCCAACGGCTTCATCGACGGGCCTCCTGATTTCACGGTAGCTAAAGTCTCTTTTCTGCAATGATTCAAAAGCGGCCCAGTATAGCACAGTCCCGATTTCGGCGTCCCTACTGAGCCGTGAAGCCGCGGGTTGAGATGACGCGGGCGGCGTTAAGCTATTTGTGAGCTGAGGTGACGATAATATTTTTGATATCCTTCCCCGCATGGCCCATTACCTCAGCTATCGTCCCGCCAAACATTTTGCCGAGAAGGCCGACATTCAGCTCCGAGAGCCAAACCCGCTTGCTCTTGTCCTCATAGATGCCGACTTCGACAGGCATGAAGGCGGTAACTTTCTTATTGCCGTCCTCTGCCAGGATGCGGGATGAGTAACGGGGATTACATAAGGCGATGCTGCCGATCCGGCTTATCTCCCCATAGCCGCTTTCCCGGATGGTCTTCTGGTAGTCAGTGATACCCAGGATCTTCCAGTCCTGCGTCTTTTTGACGGCCTCACCGATGAGCGAGATAGTTTCATCGTAGCTTCTTGTGCTCTTGTGCTGGATAAGCATCAGGCGCGGCATGACCCGCCAGACGATTATTCCCATGAGCACCATGCCCATGACGATCCATAGCAGAGCCGTTCCAATCGCGATCACCTTTTTATCCTCCTTTACGAGATATCAACCGTTATTTCTTTGGTCTCGGAGTTTTCAGCCCGAAGCTTCGGGCTTGCCGGACCTGTCCTCAGGTATGGCCAAAGGGTATCAAGGAACAGGGAGGATAGTCAACCCAAGCCCGGCACCAGTTGGGAAGGGCTTCCTGTTGGACAGAGGAACTCATCTGACCTAAAATGATCGCGGCTCCTCACTCAAAAGAGGGAAAACAATGGAGGAGGAGATCGCCTATCGCTATGAGCCGGTTTAAACACCGGGCGTCAAAGAGATGATTTAGAGGAGCGTTCAAGATGATTCTCGCCAAACCCGAAATCCTCACCCAGATCAGGAACGGCCGTTTAATAATAGAGCCCTTTGATGAAGAGGCTATTGGCCCGGCCTCGATTGATTTAACCTTGGATAACAAATTGCGGATTTTCAACACCGACCAGCACATCACCCAAGCGGATATCGACTATAAAACACTGACCCGTCTTGTTGATATTGACGATGGCTACCTGTTGGAGCCGGGTGAACTGGTACTTGGGATTACAAAAGAGAGGATCACGCTCCCGGAGGACCTGTGCGGGTGGCTCAACTCACGCTCGAGATTCGCCCGCATCGGCCTCATGAGTCATATTGCGGCTCCGTTCCTGGCTCCAGGCATTTCCAACAAGCAGATCCTTGAAATATTTAACGCGGGACGAAATAAAATATGGTTAAGACCGGGAATGAAGATTTGCCATGTCGTTCTTCAGCAATGCAAAGGCACCGCAAAATATGACGGGGCCTGGAAAGACCAAGAGCTGTAGGGCTGAGATGTTCCGACGGGTACCGGGAGGGAGTCGGGAAGGCAGCCGCATGTCTCATGTACTGAAAACGCGCAGCGGGTTTGGAGGAGCTATGCCCATCAGCAAACATCGTTCCGGTTTATCATCACAGGCCCGTGATTTGATTTTGGCCGTCTGCCTCATCTGGGGGACTGCGGGAATCATTACGGCAACCCGACCGAGGGCCAAGACCAGATTGGGGCAGGAAAGCCGCCAAACTCAGACCGTCATTCCCAATATTGACGATGACAACGGGGACGGCGTGCCCGACTCCTTGGCCGCAAACCCAAGCGGAGCGACAGATGCGGAGATACTCCAAGTGCGCGTCAAACCGCCTCTCGACCTTCCCCTTGGATCCGTGGTCCGGGTCGAGATCGCCGAACCTTGGACCCGCTTCGCCCGAGCATATATTCGTGATTCCCAAGGAGTTTTCCAGAGTATCAGGGGGCCCGTGGGAGTGAGTCCGGGAGGTAGAGACGGAAACGGAATATCGATCGGCATCGAAGCGCTCGATTTCGCCGACACGGAGCGCCCGCCGACTCTCGGCTTGAAAATCCATTTTGAAACTGGGGAGGGGCGCCCTCTCCACGAAGAAAGCTTCAAATTCAGCATCGCTCCGTTTTTGGTTTCCTGTTGCCTCGACCCCGCCGATCACATCCACGTCGTCAGGACAAAGCTTACAGAGAGCTTCGTCAATGACCTGGCACCCGCAGTTCAGGCTGCGGGCGCCGAACTGAGGGTCTTCGAGGACCCGGCGCTTCCGGAACACGATATTTGGATTCAAGACGCGGCGGAAATCGGCAGCGCGACCGACGGTGAGCGCCTTGTGCACGTCCTTCTCCATGGGAATCGCGGCCGAGAGCTTGACGATGTGTTTGGCCAGCAGTTCCTGGGCCAGGATTTCGGCCTGATTCAGAAGGGAAACTACCGGGGCAAATCGGCCGAATGGATCGACTGGTTCGGGAACCTGGAAGCGAGCCCGCCGGTCAAGGTCGATGGCCGCGAATACCGGAACGGCCGAATCTACGCCGGCACGCAGGGAGAGCGCTCCATGCATCCCGATGTCATCAAATTCCTAGAAGCGCAGGGCGCCCAGTCGCCGGTCCTGTGGATCGATACATCGTGGCTCGTCATCGGCCACGTTGACGAGACTGTTTCCTGGGTTCCGTCCAAAGTGGGCACTCCCTATCGCATGCTGATCCCCTCGTCGAGGCTCGCCGTCGAAATCCTAAAAAAAGCCGAAAACGCCGCGCCCGGCGGTATCCTGAACCGGGGCACAAAGCGCGAGGGCGATGAACCGGGCGAGTTCGAGCGCTCCCTGGCCGACGCGCTGAATGATAAAGACCTGATGGCGGCGCAGGAGCTGGTTCAAAAGAAGATCGACGCGGTGCGCCGAACGCTGCAGGATGGTCTCGGCGTCGCCGATGGCGACATCGTCGAAATCCCGGTTCTTTTCAACTCGTCCTCAAAATGGTATCCGGGAAGATATTTCGCCGAGACGGTCAACATGGTGAACGGCCTACTGATCGGGAACGAATTCATCGTCCCCGATCCGCTCGGTCCGATCGTCGGAGGAAAGGACGTCCTGCTCCAAGCCGTAAAAAACCGCCTCGAACCGCTGGGCTGCCGCGTGCGCCCGGTCGACAATTTCTATCCGTATCATCGACACGGGGGCGAAGTGCACTGCGGTACGAATGCCACCCGGCGGCCGCCGAATCTCCGTTAGGGATGCGTTCGCGACACAAGCGCTTATCCGGCGGGTTCTCTTTTGCCTTCAACCTGATCGCTGCCGGCTTGAATTACTGAATTCATCCGGACCCGGCCCCTATACCTTCATGAAGCTCAGTCCGAGGGACTCGAGTTTTTCAGGAGTCGGGATCCCCGTTTTGAGGTCCCAGCCGCGGTCCTTGTAGTAATCGGCCAGGGCTTTATCGAATTCCTCGCGCTTGAGGACGGCTCCCTTATGAGGCCCGTAGGTAAGTGGGTCCTCAAAGAAGCGGGCGGGCACGGTGTCATCCTCGCGAGTGAAGCCTTCGCGGCAGTTGAACGCCCGCTCCAAGTTATAGATGCGTTCGCCCGCCCGAAGATAGGCCTCTTCGGTCCACTCGGCTCCCGTGATCGCCGAAAGCAGCCGGCAAATCCCGTCCTTGCCGAACCCATCCAGGGCGAACAGGCAGACACCTGTGGAATCGTCCGCCACGTACTTGTCCTGGCTTTTGGCCGAGTCGCCGTTGAGATGGCAAGCCCCGCGCGATGCGGTGGCGTAAGCAAGCGCGAGCTCCCGACTCCGGTGCGGATTCCAGGCGGCCAGCTCGTGGCCTTTGCTGTGGATGGCGAATTTCGCGGACGCGCCACCGATTTTCGCCGCCAGCGCCTTGACGCCTTTTGAGGCCAGGTCTCCGATTCCGTCCCGAAGGGCGATCTTGCGGACCATCTCGAGAATCGCATCCGCGCTTCCCCATTTGAGGTCGATGCCGTCTAGGAAGGCCCGGTCGATCATTCTTTTC
>Ga0079037_100001818_pt1 | contig 11366 bp, 9 predicted proteins | sample Mud3Dept4metaG_FD_71479 | JGI IMG/M metagenome (GOLD analysis project Ga0079037, IMG submission 71479) | Freshwater wetland microbial communities from Ohio, USA, analyzing the effect of biotic and abiotic controls - Mud 3 Core 4 Depth 4 metaG | ecosystem: Environmental > Aquatic > Freshwater >... | reverse complement strand
CGCCCAGGCCCAGCGTGGCGCGGCCAGGCGACAGTTGAGCAGGATGGCGGACGCGAAATACAGCACGGCCATCTCGAAGAAGATGATCCAGACCAGCAGCACGTCGAAGCCGTGCGCGGTGAGCGCGAGGTAGAACCAGTCGGCCGGAAGCAGGTGCACGGCCGGCCAGCGGGTCAGCGCGATCGACAGGCCGAACAGGCCGCCGATCAGCAGGAACACGACCGCGACCACGGCATTGGCCTTGATCAGGTTTTCGGCCGCGTCGTGGACCTTGAGGCCGGTGGTCGGGCAGGTCCGAAATACGCTCGGGGTATTCATGGGCTGCCCTCAGGTCCGCTCGACCACGTAGATGCGGCCCGTCATCGTGTGATGGCCGAGGCCGCAGTACTCGTTGCAGACGACCCCGAACTCACCCGAGGTCGTAGGCGTGATGGTCATCACGCTCTCGTACCCGGGGTGCACCTGGATGTTGATGTTGAGCGGCTGCAGCGAAAAGCCGTGCTGCAGGTCGATCGACGAGAGGTGCAGACGGTAGGTCTGGCCCTTCTCGAGCTCGAGCATGGGCCACCACATGTAGACGCGGCCCATCATGTAGACGTCGCTGCCGGGCGGCGGCTTGACGACGGGGAACGCGCCCTCCTGGCGCACCGTGTGCGCCGCGATCATCGCATCGACTTTCTCGGCGAACTGGTACGGCTGGATCCGGTAGGCCTCGTTCGACATGTTCTGCTGCCCGAACCCGTGCCACCAGATCATCGTGAAGAACATCGCCACGCCCCACAGGAAGGCGACGATGACCCAGACGATCTCGACCTTGTGGACCGGCTCTTTCCACCAGATACGTTCGCTCGGAGGAGTGATCGCCATGGCGGGACCTCAGGGTGCAGCAAGGGGAATCTGGATGATCTCCATGATTCCCCAGATGAGGTACAGGACCGTCGGCATCGTGACGCCGAGGAACAGCAGCAGGAAGTGGTTGTCCATCAACCGCTGGAAGAACGGAATGCGCTCGCGCTCAGGCGGCTCCCCGTCGTGCTGCGGATCGGATCCGGTCATGTCTTACCCCCTCGTCGTGCGCTTGTGATTCGGCTTCGGGAGGGTCTCGTTCGACCCTTGAGCACTGACGTCTTCCAAGGGCTAATACGTTGGCGCCGGATCGCTTTCCTTGATCCAGATCAACTGCACTGCAAAAAGACGCGCCCGTCAGCCCCCCGGAGCGAGGCTCCGCACCAGGGAAAACGCCAGCAGGGCGAGCAGCAGCAGAATTACGAAGAAGATCAGGCTCCGGTACTCGAAGCGCCGCCCGGCGCGCAACTCGAGCGCATTCAGCACGCGGTCCGCAACCAGATACAGGACGACCGCGAGGGTCGTGAACAGCAGGATCTGCACGGTCGGCCTCCTCTGCGAGTGTGCACCCGCCAGCCAGGTTGTTGAACGGCCGGGCTGCGTCGCACCGGTGACCGGCAACTCAGCGGTGCACGACCTGCAGGATCGAGTTGCGCACCTGCTCGTTCAGCACCATCTGCGCGTCCGAGACGATCGCCTCGAGCATCGCCGGCTCGAACTCGAGCCGCTCGTCGTCGCCGACCGACAGCACCTGGCGCTTGCGCAGCAGGGCGAGGAAGTTCTGGAACAGCGCGCGGTCGAAGAACTCCGGCGAATTGATCTCGTAGAGCAGCGCCATGCGCTGCGCCATCAGCTGGCACTGGCGCTCCAGCGCTTCCTGGCTCAGCCGTCCCGGGCCGGCCTTGAGAAGCAGCGCCAGCGCCAGGTAGTAACGCTCGAGGATCGGCACCGTGGCCTGGGCGAGCACCGACAGCTGCACGGCCTCGGTCGACTCGGCGGCCGGCCGGCGCCAGACGGCGCGATCCTCGCTCGCGGTGAGCAGCCCGTGGTTCAGCAGGTCCTCGAGCAGTTCGTCCACGACCGTCGGCAGCTCCTGCTCGCTCCAGTGCAGGAAGTACTCGTCCGCGACGTAGGGATAGACGCGGCGCGCGAGGCGCTGCAGGTCCACTAGCGGCACGGTCGGGTTGCTCAGGAACGCACTGGCGAGCAGCGACGGCATCAGCAGCAGGTGCAGCGCGTTGTTGCGGAAGTAGCTGGTGAGCACCGAGTGCTCCACCGTCATGTGCAGCACGTCACCGAGCTCGTGCGGCTGGCGGCGCAGGATGCCGAGCGATTCGCCGTAGCGGATCATCGCCGCGCCTTCCATGCCGGTGACCCAGACCCTCGGCGAGTACGGCGCCTGGCGCATCAGCGACGCGTACAGCTCGAGCTGGCGCGCGAGGTCGGCCTCGCCCATGCTCTGGCGCGGCGTGGCGAGCAGCACCAGCCCGATCAGGTTGATCGGGGTGACGCAGGCCGCGGCGTTGATGCGCGTCATGATGCGGGTCGCGAGGTCGCGCACCAGCGGGACCAGCCACTCCGGGCGGTCGTCCGATCCGGACGGTTCGCGTTTCCAGCCAGGCGCGTACGCCTGGATCAGCGGGTCGAGCGGCAGCGGCTCGCCGAAGCTGACGTACACCTTGCCGAAGCGGCTGCGCAGCGCCGGGATGGTCTTGAGCAGGCTGAGCACGCTCTCCTTTTCCTTCTTGCGGCCGGACAACTCGCCGATGTAGGTGCGCCCCTCGACCAGACGCTCGTAACCGAAGTACACCGGCACGAACACCAGCGGCCGGGTCGGCTCGCGCAGGTAGCTGCGCACCGTCATCGACAGCATGCCGGCCTTCGGCTGCAGCAGGCGACCCGTGCGGCTGCGACCGCCCTCGATGAAGTACTCGATCGAGTGGCCGCGCGCCATCATCAGGCCGAGGTACTTCATGAACACGGCCGAATAGAGCGCGTTGCCGGAGAAGCTGCGCCGCAGGAAGAACGCCCCGCCGCGGCGCAGGAACGAGCCGATCACCGGCATGTTCAGGTTGATGCCCGCCGCGATGTGCGGCACGGCGTAACCCTTGTGGTAAACCACGTAGGACATCAGCAGGTAGTCCATGTGGCTGCGGTGGCAGGGCACGTAGACGATTTCGCTGCCTTCCGCCACCGACTCCAGGCTCGAGAAGTTGGCGAGCTCCACGCCGTCGTAGAGACGGTTCCAGAGGCGGCTCAACACTCCGTACATCAGGTTCACGAACCAGTGGGAGTAGTTCGCCGCGATCTCGAACGCATAGCCGCGCGCGATCTTGAGCGCGTCGCGACGGCTGATGCCCTGCGCCTGCATCTCGCCGCGCACGGCGTCGCGCACGGCGTGGGTCTTCAGCACCTGCGCGACGATCGTGCGCCGGTGCGACAGGTCCGGGCCGATGGTGGCGACCCGCTGGTTGCGGAACTGCGTGCGCAACTGCCGCGCCAGGCGGCGCGGGCCGATCGGCAAGCCGCGCGTATCCGCGATCGACGGCTGCAGCGGCAGCGCGTCGCCGAACAGCAGCAGCAGGTTGCGACCGTTGACCAGCAGCGACAGCACCTTGCGGAAGCGGCCGCCGATGTCCCAGCCTTCGGCCACCAGCAGGCGGAACCACGACCGCTCGCGGCCCGGGGCGCGGCCCCAGAACAGGCTCACCGGCACGATGTCGGCTTCGAACGCCAGGTCCGCGGCGGCCGCAGAGGCGAGCTCGCGCAGCACCTCGGGGGTGCGGCGATCGATGCGCGTGCGAAACAACCCTGCACGCCGCTCCAGGAACAGCACTCCCACGGTGGACCTGCCGGCGCCGGCGGACGGCGCGAGCGGCATCGGCAGCTTGCGATCGCGGCACACGTACTCGAGCACGGCCACGTCGATCAAACTGCGCTTCTCGAGCGCGTACACGACCGGCCGGCCGGCGACGAAGTTGCCGGCCACGTCGTCCGGCAGGACGGACGGACGCACCCAGAGCGCCACGGAACGGCGCACCAGCGGCAGCAGCAGGCGCTCGAGGGGCGAGAAGGCGCTCACGCGGAGGAATCGTCCCGTCGGCTCAACGCGCTTCCGGCGGGTCTGCACCCTCCGACTGGCCGATGGCCGCGTCGATCCCGGCCTTGCGACCGAGTGTCAGGTCCTCGACGGCCCGGGCGCGGTCCTGGGTCTGGATCATGTCGTCGAAGACCGTCTCGTCGGTATCGCGACCCTTCTCGCGGGCTGCCTCCTTGTCCTGCGACGCCGGGGCGCCGCATGCCGCAAGCGCCACCAACGCGAGCGCGGACAGCGTTAATCTTGCGGCTGGTCGCATTGCATCCCCCTCGTTCCAGTGGGGCAATATTAACCGAAGGGGTGAACATGAGCGCATTCGCGGGCCGCAGCATCGTCCTGACCGGCGCATCCGAGGGCATCGGCCGTGCCTTCGCGCTCGCGCTGGCGCCGCAGCGCCCGAAGCTGGTGCTTGCGGCGCGCAACCGCGAGCGGCTCGATTCGCTGGCGGCGGAGTGCCGCGCACTGGGCGCCGAGGCGCACGTGGTGCCGACCGACGTCACGGACGCCCCGGCCTGCGAGGCCCTGGTCAACGAAGCCGTGGCGCGCTGCGGGGGCGTCGACGTGCTGGTCAACAACGCCGGCGGCACGATGTGGACGCGTCTGGACGAGGTGCAGGACCTCTCGATCTTCGAGCGCCTGATGCGGCTCAACTACCTCGGCAGCGTCTACCCGACCTTCCATGCGCTGCCACACCTGATGCGGTCGCGGGGCCGCATCGTGGCGGTGGCGAGCATGGCGGGCCTGATCGGCGTGCCGACCCGGACGGGCTACTCCGCCGCCAAGCACGCGGTCATCGGCTTCTTCGACTCGCTGCGCGTCGAGTTGATGGATTCCGGCGTCAGCGTGACGATCGTCTGCCCGGACTTCGTCGTCTCGGAGATCCACAAGCGCGCGCTCGGCGCCGATGGCCAGGCGCTCGGCGTCAACCCGATGGCGGCCTCGAGGATCATGACTGCCGAGGACTGCGCGGCGCTGATGGTGCGCGCCGTCGCGAAGCGCAAGCGGATGCTGATCACTTCCGGCCGAGGCAAGCAGGCACGGCTGCTGAAGCTGCTCTCCCCCGCCACCGTGGACCGGATGGCTGCCGCGGCGATCCGCGACAAGAAGTAGCAGGAAAAAACAGGAGAATGTCCCCTGTTTTCTCCTAGTGGTTCTCGTCGATCGCGTACAGGAAATACGAGAAGTAGTGGTTGATCGCGCGGATCTGGTCGAGCAGCCGATGATCCGAGTCGACCACGTGCAGGGTGGCCTTCTGCTCGCGCGCGAATCGAATGCTGTTGTCCACCGGGATCACCTCGTCGCGCCAGCCGTGGATGATCGTGGTCGGACACACGGCGGGCCGCGGGCTGAACTTCTCGTAGCCCGGCATGTAGAGCGCCGGCGCGAGCAGGAACATGCCCCGCGCCTGCAGCAGCGAGGAGCCGGCCACGGACACGTAGCCGCCCATGCTCGAACCGACCAGCACCAGCGAGCCGCGCAGGTCCTTGCAGAACGCCAGCAGCCGCGTGACCCGGGCCTGCGGGTCGTCGATGCCGCGGTAGTCCACCGACTCGACGTGGAATCCCTCGTCACGGGCGATCTCCGCCATCGCGGCAATCTTGCTGCCCCACGGCTCGCTGTCCTTGCCGTGCGAGAACACCACGTAACGTTCGGTCATGGGTACCCCTTTTTCGCCCTCGACGCATCATAACGCGACGCACCGGCCGGAATCGGGCCGCAGTTCTCATCGCGGAGCTGCCGTGCCACAGTGATGCCATGATCCGACCACCTCCGGCCTGCGGCTGGCGCTTCGCCATCGACCGTGGCGGCACCTTCACCGACATCGTGGCGACCGACCCGGCGGGCGCCTTGCACACGACCAAGGTGCTGTCACGCGACCCGGTTCACCCTGGCGATGCCGCCGTGCGCGGCATCGGCGAACTGCTGCGCCGGCACGCCGCCGAGGGAGCGCCCGTCGAGTCGGTGCGGATCGGTACGACGGTGGCGACCAACGCGCTGCTCGAGCGTCGCGGGGAGCCCACGCTGCTCGTCGCCACGCGCGGGCTGCGCGACGTCCTGCGCATCGGCCACCAGCATCGCCCGGACATCTTCGCGCGCGAAATCCGCTTGCCCGCGATGCTCTATACCCGGGTCATCGAGGCGCACGAGCGCCTGGCGGCCGACGGCGCCGTGCTGGAGCCGCTCGACGAAGCCGCGCTCTCGCAGGCGCTCGCCGCCGCGCGGCAGGACGGGCTGCGCGCCGTCGCCATCGCGCTGCTGCATTCGGTCCGCAATCCCGTGCACGAACGGCGTGCCGTGGAGCTGGCGCTCGCTGCCGGCTTCGAGGAGATTGTCGCCTCGCAGGCGGTGGCTCCGCTGGTCGGGTTGATCGCTCGCGGCGACAGCGCTGTGGCCGACGCGTACCTGTCCCCGGTGCTGCTGCGGCACCTGCACGGCTTCCGCGCCGAACTCGCCGCGCAGCATGGCGCTACGGCGTTGCTCGCGATGCAGAGCAGCGGGGGCCTCGTCGACCCCGACGGCTTCCGCGGCATCAACGGCGTGCTGTCGGGTCCGGCCGGCGGCGTGGTGGCCCTGGCCGCCGCCGGGGCCACGGCCGGGCGCGAGCGACTGATCGGCTTCGACATGGGCGGCACCTCGACCGACGCGAGCCTGTACGCCGGCGAACTGCCGCGACGCTACAGCACGGAGATCGATGGCGTGCGACTGCAGGCGCCGATGATGGACATCCATACGATCGCCGCGGGCGGCGGCTCCATTGCGCGCTTCGCCGACGGCCGGCTCCAGGTCGGACCCGACTCGGCAGGCGCCGACCCGGGGCCGGCGTGCTACCGCCGTGGCGGCCCGGCCACGGTGACCGACTGCAACGTCGTGCTCGGCCGCATCCTGCCCGAGCGCTTCCCGAGCGTGTTCGGACCGGCCGGAGACGCGCCGCTCGACCCACAGGCGTCACGTGCGCGGCTGGCTACGATCGCGGCCGAGATCGCCGCGATCGGCGGCCCGCGCTACACGATCGAGGGGCTGGCAGCGGCGTTCCTCGAGGTCGCCATCGCGAAAATGGCCAACGCCATCCACGAGCTCGCGCTGCGCCACGGCGAGGACACGCAGCAGTTCGCACTGGTGCCCTTCGGCGGCGCCGCGGGGCAGCACGCCTGCGCCGTGGCCGAGCTGCTCGGCATCGACACGCTGCTGCTGCACCCGCTCGCCGGAGTGCTGTCCGCCTGGGGCATCGGCTTGGCGCAGCGCCGCTGCATCCGGCGTCGCAGCGTCGAGGTCCGGCTCGACGTCGACGGCATGGCCACGGCCGAGGTGACGCTGCAGGCGCTCGGCACCGACGCGCACGCCGAACTCGAGCGGCAACGCGTGGCGCAGCCGGCCATCGCGGAGCGCCGCACGGCCCACCTGCGCATCGCCGGCTCCGACACGGCCATTGAGATCCCGTGGCAGGACGAGGCGCGCATGCGAGCGGCGTTCCTCGCGGCACACCAGCGACTGTACGGTTTCGCTGCCGGCGACCAGCCACTGGTGATCGCGTCGGTCAGCGTCGAGGCCGCGGAGCGGTGCGTCCCCGCCGCACCGGCGACGGCAGCACCGGCGGCGGGCGCCGCGACGCCAGCCCGTCCGCTGGCGATGGCCCCGGCGTGGATCGCGGGCGCCTGGCGCGAAGTTCCCCTGCATGCACGCGAGGCGCTGCATGCAGGGGAGCGCCTTGCGGGCCCGGCACTGGTAAGCGAGCACGGGGCGACCGGCTGGATCGCAGCAGGCTGGGTCGCGACGGTGGAACCCGATGGCGTGCTGCTGGTCCGGCACGCCGCGCAGCCCGGCAGCGTCGCGCGACACGACGGCACGGCACCTGACCCGTTGCGGCTCGAGGTCTTCAACGGACTGTTCATGCACGTCGCCGAGCAGATGGGCGTTGTGCTGCGGCAGACGGCCAGCTCCGTCAACATCAAGGAACGGCTCGACTACTCCTGCGCGCTGTTCGACGGCGCGGCACGGCTCGTGGCGAACGCCCCGCACATGCCGGTGCATCTCGGCTCCATGGGGGCCAGCGTCGCAGCAGTGATCGAGAGGCACGGGACCGACCTGCGCCCGGGCGACGCGTTCCTGCTCAACTCGCCCTATCACGGCGGCACGCACCTGCCGGACATGACCGTCGTGACGCCGGTGTTCGATCCTGCGGGCGAGCGCGTGCACTTCTTCACCGCTTCCCGCGCGCACCACGCGGACATCGGTGGCACGACGCCGGGCTCGATGCCACCCGGCAGCCGCGACATCACGGAGGAAGGCGTGCTGATCGCGCCGACGCGCATCGTCCGTGCCGGGTGCTTCGCGGAGGACGAGGTGCGATGCCTGCTCACCTCCGGCCCCTGGCCCGCGCGCAACGTCGAGCAGAACCTCGCCGACCTGCGTGCGCAGCTCGCCGCCAACGCGCGCGGCGTCCGCGAGCTCGAGCGCGCTGCGGCAGCGCACGGCTGGCCGGCACTGCTCGCGTACATGGGCCACGTGCAGGACAACGCCGAGGCCTGCATGCGCCGCGCGATCCGCCGCCTCCGCAACGGCCGTTTCCGCTACGAGATGGACAATGGCCAGTCCATCGCGGTGAACGTCGAGGTGGACCACGAGGCGGGGGCCGCCGTCGTGGACTTCACCGGTACCTCGCCGCAACAGGCCAACAACCTGAACGCGCCGCGCGCCGTCACGTTTGCCGCCGTGCTGTACGTGTTCCGCACGCTGATCGACGAGCCGATCCCCCTCAACGCCGGGTGCCTGCGCCCGCTCACGATCGTCGTGCCGCCCGGTTCGCTGCTCGACCCGGCGCCGCCGGGCGCGGTGGTGGCGGGCAACGTCGAGACCTCGCAGTGCATCGTGGACGCGCTGTACGGCGCGCTTGGCGTGCAGGCCGCCGCGCAGGGCACGATGAACAACTTCACCTTCGGCAACGAGCGCTACCAGTACTACGAGACCATCGCCGGGGGCGCAGGCGCGGGTCCCGGCTACCACGGCGCAAGCGGCGTGCAGACGCACATGACCAACTCTCGGCTCACCGACCCGGAGGTGCTCGAAGGCCGTTTTCCGGTGCTGGTGCGCGAGTTCGCGCTGCGCGGCGGATCGGGCGGCAACGGCGAGTTCCGGGGCGGCGACGGGCTGGTGCGCGAAGTGGAATTCCGCGAGCCGATGACGGCTGGAATCCTCTCCAATCATCGGCGCATCGCGCCATTCGGGCTGGCCGGCGGTGGCGCGGGCCGCGTCGGCCTGAATCGCCTGATCCGTCGCGACGGAGCGTCAGAAACGCTGCAGGGGACGGCCGAAGTCGCCGTGGAGCCGGGCGATCGTCTGCGCATCGAGACGCCCGGTGGCGGGGCCTACGGCGCCGCGATCGGCGGCAACGACTGAGGGGAGCGGGCGCGGCTCCGTACCGTGGCCATACAGCGCCTGGGCGAGCGTGCGCTGGCGCTGCGTCTCGCCGGCCGCCGGCGTGGCGGCGGGCCCGTGCACCGTCATGCGCGTCCCGGGCGCCAGGACGTTCGAGCGCACCGTGCGCACGCGACTGCCGGTGCGCGCGTGCGTCACCATGAAAGAATGCCAGTGCCCGGGCTGCGCCGCGCGCAGCGAAACCAGCAGGTTGACGTGCCCGGCGGCAGCCTCCTCCGGACCGTTGACGCGCTCGTCGCACACGATCTGGAACGCCCCCGGCTCGTCCGGCGCGCCGAACAGCCCCGCTGCCGCCAGGGGCTGCAGGAACCCCTGCACCTGGCGCTCCAGTTTCTGCCAGACAGGACGGTCGGACGTCTCGAACACGGCCCAGCGCGTACCACGCTCGATGCTGGCCATGATCAGCAGGCTGCGGCGCTGCGGCGTCAGCAGCCGTCCCGCGGCGCTGGCCGCCGCACCGCCGGCCAGCGTCCTGAGCGCAAGTTCGCGCGGACTGGTGGAACGCAGCGACTGCAGCGGATTGACGCCGTGCGCGGCGAGGCGCGCCCGTTCGGCATCGGTCAACACGGTTTGCGGGCGTGCCGCCGGACGCAGCAGCAGTTCCTCGTCCGGGCCCGGCTGCCAGGGCGAACGCTGCTCGTCGAGGCGCGCGAGCGTGCCCGCCACGGCGCCGCAGCTGGCGAACGTCTCGGCGCGGGCCCGCAGCCGGTCGAACGCGGTGATGCGCGGGAAGCACATCAGTGCGTGCTCGGAGCGGAACTCGAAGTCGCGCAGTCCCTGCAAGGCCTCGTCGCAGGACTGCCACGCGGCCGGCGGATCGACGACCAGCAGTGCGTGGCGCTCGCGGCACAGGCGCGCGGCCACCAGCAGCGCGCTCGGACCGACGTCGCGGTCCCGCTCCAGCGGTGGGATGCAGATCAGGCGCACGTCCTCGGCCGCAGCGAGCGCAAACAGCCCGGTCCCGGCCGTCGGCGAGCCGATCACGTCGTAATCGGTGAGCGGGGCGCCGTCGTCACCGTCCGGGTTGGAATCGACGTAGCCGATCGGGTGGCGCGAGCCCGGCAGGAACGTGCGGTCGGGACGAGTGGTCGGCACCGGACCGCGCACGCGCACCAGGTGCGATTCCTGCAGCGCCGTCGCGACATAGCGGGTCGTGTCCGGCACGACCGACACGCGCCGGAAAATCTCCTGGTCCTCGATGTGCTCGGAGCCTCGCGCGCGCACGCGCTGCACGATGAGGTTGAAGCGGTCGGATTCGTTCGCAGCGATGTTGTCGTAATCCACCGATGCGCGCAGCGCCTCCCGCGAGCCTGGGCTCAGCGCGGCCAGCGTCAGTGACTGCGCGCCGCACGGCAGCGTGATCGTGGCCGGTGCGCCGGCGTTGACGACGCGGACGATGACGGCCCGCTGACCACCGTGCTCGAAGAACTGCTCGACCGCATACGACAGCGGGCTCGGCTGCCAGAGGCCGCCGAACATATCGTGGAACTCGGCGAAACTGCTGACGACGACGGGGCGGCCGACGGGCCCGCGCAAGGTCCGGCCGACGAACGCAGTGACAGCGGACGGCAGCGGGACGATGGCGCTGTCCGCGCCCGGCCCCTCTGTCACGACCATGCCGCCAAAGGAAGAATCGCGCAAACCCTTAAGTCCCCGCTCGAGCCCGACGTAAGTTAGCACAAGCTCTAGTATTCTTGGCCATCCTTTGACCCCACCCATAGATGCACAAGACTTCGGGACGCTGGCGGCTCGGACTGGCCCTCGCGCTCACCACGGCGGTGTTCTGGGGCCTGCTGCCGATCGCGCTCAAGGTCACGCTCACCGGCCTGGATGCCTGGACGCTCACCTGGTATCGGTTTGCGACCGCCTCCATCGCGCTCGGCATCTTCCTCGCGTGGCGTCGCCGCCTGCCACTGAAGGCGCCGCTCACGCGTCGCGGCTGGTGGCTGTACCTCGCCGCCCTGCTCTGCCTCGTGGCGAATTACGTCAG
>Ga0079037_100001817_pt1 | contig 11366 bp, 6 predicted proteins | sample Mud3Dept4metaG_FD_71479 | JGI IMG/M metagenome (GOLD analysis project Ga0079037, IMG submission 71479) | Freshwater wetland microbial communities from Ohio, USA, analyzing the effect of biotic and abiotic controls - Mud 3 Core 4 Depth 4 metaG | ecosystem: Environmental > Aquatic > Freshwater >... | reverse complement strand
ACCAACGTGTTTTCAAGGTCGGGTTCGCCGTCGAGGTCGATCGGGACGGTTCTTATCGAGACATTCGGAAATTCTTTTTGCGCCGTTTTCTGGACGGCTTCCCGAAAGGACTCCATCGCCTGCCGGGAATTCCGGAAGCCGGACTGATAGAGGACTCCAATGACGAGCTCCGCCTGCATTTTGGCCGTCAGGTTGCGGTCGTACTTAAGGATCTTCAGGAAAAGCTGGTATTGAAGAGGCGAAGGAAGCGACATTTCCTGCGCGGACAATAGCCGCAATCCGAGAAAGAGCATCAGGCAGCCCATGCCGAAGGCCTTTCCGTGCCTACCAGTTATTGGTGTCATCGTCCTGCTTCTTGCCCTCGTTCCTTCTCTTAGAACAGATATTCCAGCCGAAAGATGAAATTCCGGCCATCCTGGATGATGGCGTCCTGGAGATGCTCATACCCTCCCGGATAGGCGTACTGAATGTCGAAAAGGTTGTTGATCAAAAGGGATGCCCGGAGGTGTTTGAAAAAGGGCTTGGAGGCCAAGTTGAGGTTGGCCAGGAAAAACGGTTTGGCGGTGGTCCCATAGACGGTCAGACGCTCGGATTCATGGAGAATCTGAAGGCCCACATAAACGGACCTGAAAACGGGGAAGGAGACGCCTGCCTTGACGAGATGCACCGGAGAGTTGGTCAGGCGGCTGTCGCCAACCGCATCCATGGAGTCCTGATAACTGTAGCTGGCGTACCCCAGGACTTCATTGGGGAGCCGGGCGTTAAGGCCCAGTTCGAGGCCCCTGGATTTTGCCGTGCCGGCATTTTCGTACCAATAGAAGTCGTCGGCCGGATCAATCCCGAGGTCGATGAGATCATTCATCCGGAAGGAGTAGAGAGAGAGGGTGCCGAAGAGCCCGTCGGACAGCCTCTGCTCCCAGGCGAGTTCCAGAGTCCCGATCTTTTCCTCCCCCAGATCGGGGTTTCTCTTCTGGTTGACATAGCCCGTCTCTTCGCTGTCGATGTAATATCTCTCGTAGATATTCGGGGCCCGGAACGCCTCGCCGTAGAGAAATTTCAAGGTGCTGCCCTGGAAGGGACGATAGATGAGGGACGCCCTGGGCACGAACGTATTGCCGATCGTAGAATAATGGTCGTTCCGGAGACCCACCGTCAGAGTCAGCGCTTTGCTGAGGGTGAATTCATCCTGGGCATAAAGCGAATAGACTTGTTCCGGGAAATCTCCCCTGAAGTAGTCGCGAGCCTCTTCTCCATAGCGGTAAAATGCTTTCGAGTGATTTTTATATTCCAACCCGAGAACGATCCGGTTCTTGGATGCCGTATCCCAGAGGAAGCGGACCTCACTCCCCAGAAGACGATCCTGAGACTCGTCCTTGACGGGTACTGCGGAATATGTCAGAAGGTCATGATAATCATAGCCATAGCCATAGGCGCGAACGGTCATCTGCAGCCGGGCGCCGAACTCGTGCTCAAACCGGCCCTCCACGAATCTCTGAGCATCGTAAAATTCGGCGTTCGGATCGTTGAAATCGACTCCCCAAGCGCCGGTCGGGTTCCCTTTTTTACGGGAGGAGCTGTAAGCCTGGAGAGAAAACCCTTTGTAGGAAACGCCGGCGAAGAGGCTGTGGTATTTGTCCCAGTCCAAGCCCTGAGCCACGCCGTTATTGGTCGAAGGATCATCATATTCTTTAAAGTAAAGATCCTGGCCGTCGATATCCGCCCAATTCCCGGAAATGAAGAAATCCAGGCCGTTCTTGAGCGCCGTCCCGTACGTGGCCTTCCCCTTCAGCCGGCCGAAACTCCCGGCTTCGCCCGTCAGGGAGAGACCGGTTGCCTGGGCCCCCTTTTTGGTGATGACGTTGATGACGGCCAGCATGGCTCCGGTCCCATAGAGTGTGGAGCCGGGTCCGCGGACGATCTCGATCCGTTCGACGTCGGACAGGTCGATGCCGAATCCCGTTTCCAGGAGCGACGACCCGAAAATCACTTCGTTTGTTTGCATCCCGTTGAGCAGGAGTAGGATGCGGTTGTTGTAGTCCGTCGGCCGGCCGAACCCGCGGACTCCCAGATAGCTGTAGGTGCGGTCATAGGAGAAGTAGAACCCGGGAACGCTGCTGGACACGTCCTGAAGGGTGCGATAACCGAAGCGGCGAATCTCCTCTTGAGTGATAACCGTGATCGACGCGGGTGCCTCGCCGACCAGCTGTTCGTATTTCGACGCCGTGCTGACTTTGACTTTAAGCAGATCTTCCAAAGTGGCCTCTTGGCCGGCTTTTAGGTCCTCGGCCGAAGCCCCCAGGGAGGCCCAGCAGGCCGCGACCGAGAGCAGCAGTCCTAGGACCTTTGACCCTCGTCCCCCGGAGTTCCTATCCCTCATTTTACGTCTCCTCTCCGGCTGCGGCCTCATTCCCACGGCTGCCCGGCGGCTCGCTTCGGACCCAAGGTAAGGCATCATGTTTGAAACCGCCCCTATAGTGCCGCCGCGCTTTTTTAAATGCGATAGCCTTAGAGAGTGAATCGGGGGGTGATTTTTTTTTGGGACGGAGGCGGCTTTTCTCACCCCCAAAGGGGAGAGGGTGACCCCGAGCGGGGCGAACTTCGAACAAACCTCGCCGAGCTCCCGGGCAAGTTCAAGAGATACGTTCACCCCTGGAGGCTATTGGCGGCCTCCAAAAATCACCCCGGAATACCCCTTAAAAGGTGATTTACAGCCTCCGGGGTATGGCCGATAATCGGCCCGAAGTCCATGTTGTCCATTGAGGTTTACGCTTTCAGGCCGGCTGTCCGCCCGGGCATCCATCGCGTCGATGGATCTCTTGACTTCCCTGGGGCGATCTTTATGGCCGTGAGGAGAAGCTAAAGATGAGCGATCATTCCCTCTCTCGGGAGGGCGGCGGCCGGAAGAAGATCCTGATCGTGGACGATGAGCCCAGGAACATCCGACTCCTCGAAGGGATGCTGGCCGGAGACGGCTGCCATCTGCTTTCCGCCGGCAACGGCAAGGAGGCGGTGGAAAAAGCCTTTTCCGAGCATCCGGACGTGATCTTGCTCGATATCCTGATGCCTGAGATGAGCGGCTTTGAGGCCACCCGGATCCTGAAGAAGGATCCCCGGACCGAAAACATCCCCATCATCCTGGTCACGGCCCTGGACGGGCCGGAAAACAGGATATCCGGGTTGGAGGCGGGAGCCGAGGACTTTCTCAACAAGCCGGTCAGCGCCGTCGAGCTCAGAGCCCGGGTCAAGTCCATGTTCCGGCTCAAGCAATACCGCGACCAGCTTCTGATCCGGAACCAATCGGAGCACATGCTGGCCGAGGCCTTGGGCGTAGCCCTCCCTCCCCAGGTCCAGCAGAGAGAAGATATGCCTCAGGTCCTACTGGTCGAAGACAACATGGTGGATGCCGACATCGTCCGCTTTTTTTTGAAGGATGAGCCCGTTCGACTAACGGTCGCCAGGCAGGGGAAGGAGGCCCTCTCTTATATAGAATCGCGGGAGATCGACCTCATACTCCTGGATATTCTCCTTCCGGACATGAGCGGGTTCGATATCTTTCAGACTCTAAAAAAGAACGAGAAGAGCAAGGACATCCCCATCATCATCATCACCTGCCTGAGCAACCTGGAAAGCAAGATCATGGGGCTGGAGCTCGGAAGCGACGAATTCCTGGTCAAGCCCATCATGCAAAGGGAACTCCTGGCCCGGATGAGGGTGCTCCTGGAAAAGAAATCCCAGCTGGACAGGCTGCGGACCCACTATGAAGATGCCCTGAAGACGGCGACCACCGACTGGCTGACCGGGCTCTGCAATCACGGCTATTTCAAAAAGCACCTGGAGCTCGAGGTCAAAAGATCGCTGCGCCATCCCTATCCGATCAGCCTGATCATCCTGGACGTGGATGATTTTAAGAAGCACAACGACCGCTGGGGCCACAGCGGCGGCGACTCCATCCTGCGCGAGGTCGGCCAGGTTTTGCGAAGCGTCACTCGGGAGATTGACCTTTCGGCCCGGTACGGCGGCGACGAGTTCGCCGTCATTCTTCCGTATTCGGACAGGGAAGGCGCCGGCCACGCCGCCCAGAGGATCCAGCAGGCGGTCCAAGCCCTGGAGGTCTTTCCGGCCGCGGAGCAAGGCCCGGTCCGGATTTCGGTCAGCATGGGCATCGCCTGTTATCCTGAAGACGCCGCAGTGGCCGAGGAGTTGGTCAAAAACGCCGATCAGATGCTCTACCAGGCCAAGAAGAACGGGAAAAACCAATTTTGCCTTTATGGGCAGTCTCATCGAGAACAGCCTTGAGCGTCTGGCCGTTCGTTCATTTTTCCAGCTTTTTGGTCTATGTCGGACTGGCGGTTTATATTATCTTAAAGAATCCCAAGTCCTCTTTACATCGCGTCGCCGCCCTTTTGATCGGCTGCTTTGCCCTGTGGAGCCTGGCTCAGGTCTTCATCCATAATCCGGCTTCGTCCCAAGCTCTGGCGCATTTCTGGCAGAATATCAGCTCCCTAGGCTGGATCAGCCTGAGCAGCGTTGTGCTTTGGTTTTTCCTGGTCTTCAGTCAGAAGAACAAAGTCCTTCGCTGGCGGCCCTTCTATTTTCTTCTCTTTGCCGTTCCCTGCCTGTTGATTTATGGACAATGGTCAGGCGGGCTGGTCTCAGACGGAGTTCGGCATTTCTATGGTTGGGGAACTGTCTGGGCCCGGACCTTCTGGGTGTATGTGTATTTGGCCTACTTCATCACTTATACAACCATCTCTCTCTTTATCTTGATTGCCTTCTGGAAACGGACCTTGGACCCGGCCAGGAAAAGGCAGGCCCGGATTATTCTTATTCCCGCACTTATCACGATCCTGGTCGCCGCCTTGACCAATTTCGTCCTGCCGATGCTGCATATATACATTATTCCTGACCTCGCCGACGTCGCCGGGCTGCTGGTGTTGGGTGTCCTGGGCTTCGGCATGGCCAAATATGATTTCCTTGCTCTGACCACCCCCGTTGCCGCGAAAGAGATTGTTTCCAGGATCACCGATTCCCTGTTTCTGATTGATCCGCTGGGGAAAATCGTCACGGCCAATAAAGGCGCCGAGCAGCTTCTCGAATACGCCCCCAATGAATTATCGGGAAAGCCGTTTGAATTCATCCTGGCCGACTCTCGCTTGAGGGCGGACATGTTCTGCCGGATCGGGCGGGGCGAAGAAAGCTTCAGTTCCCAGGCGGTCTTCATAAGCCGAAAGGGGAAACATGTGCCGGTCCTTCTCACCTGTTCTGCGCTGGCGAGAGAATCGAACGACCTATTCGGGATTATTTGCACCGCCCGCGATATTACGGAGCAAAAAAAGACTCAAGAGGCGCTGAGGGAAAGCGAGGAGAGATACTCGCTCGTCACCAAACAAACCGGCCAGCTCATCTATGACTACGATACGGAAACCGGAAAAATCATCTGGGCCGGAGCCATCGAGGAGGTTATGGGTTATCGGCCGGAGGAGTTTCAAGCCGATATCGAGGAGTGGGCGGACCGGATTCATCCGGAGGAGAGAGAGCGCAACGTCCTCCTCTTGGGTGAAGCCCGGGAGACCGGTCGGAGGTACAGCACGGAATACCGGTTCAGGGTTAAAGACAACCAATACAGATACATCAGAGATACGGGCATTTTCTTGTCCGATGAATCCGGGAAGCCCAATCGCATGCTCGGGATCATGACTGACGTCTCCAAACAAAAGGCCGTCGAGAATGAACTCCAATCGGCCAAGGAGGCGGCCGAATCGGCCAACCGCGCCAAAAGCGGGTTTCTGGCCAATATGTCCCATGAGCTCCGGACACCGCTGAATGCCATCATCGGGTTTTCCGAGGTCCTGAACGACCGGTTTTTCGGGCCGCTGAACCAGAAGCAGCAGGAATACGTAACCGATATCATGGACAGCGGGAAGCACCTGCTGACCTTGATCAACGACATCCTGGACCTCACCAAGATCGAGGTGGGCAAGTTTGAAGCCGAGATCTCGGACGTCAGGATCGCGGACCTGCTCAGGAACAGCCTGACCATGATCAAGGAGAAATGCCTCAAGCATCAGATCGCCATGGAATTGACAGTGTCTCCCGAGACAGAAGCCTTGCAGATCCCGGCCGATGAGCGCCGGATCAAGCAGGTGCTGGTGAACCTCCTCACCAACGCCTCGAAGTTCACCCCGGACGGCGGCCGGATCGAGATCAGCGCGCGGAAAAACGGCCGGGAGCTCCTGATCAGCGTTTCCGATACCGGAATCGGCATCGCAGCAGAGCATCAAGAGAGGATCTTCGACCGGTTCTACCAGGTCCAGAGTGGGATGCGGGACAAGACGCCGGGCGCCGGCTTGGGTTTGAACCTGAGCAAACAGATCGTGGAGATGCACGGCGGAAAGCTGTGGGTCGAAAGCGACGGGATCGGCAAAGGCAGCCGGTTCAGCTTTGTTTTGCCGCTGAGGCGGGGGAACGCGTAGGGAAGGACTACTTTGCGGCCCGCAGGCGGTCGTATTCGTCCAGCATCGCCCTGAGGTTTTCCAGGTTGGACTCATTGAATGGGCGCAGATCCTCCACCTTGAATAGCGTCAGGACTTGTCGTCCGTGGGGATCGTCCTTGAGTGTCCCGGACAATTCGATAACCTTCCGTATGAATTCCTTATCCATGCTGTTTCGGAAAAAGGCAACGGTCCCTATGAATTCGGGAGACTGCGCCACAATCTTTAATCTTTCCGTGACCTGCGGGTTCAATTCGCCGGCCGTCAGGAAAGCGCTTTGCCCGACGATGCAGGCATCCGCCTGGCTGAAGAAGACGGCGAGAAGGGCCTGGGAAGGACTTGATTTCATGTCTATCGCAGAAAAATAGCCCTCCATCTCAGGGTGTCCGCCCCTGAGGAGGAGCAGATTGAGGAAAAGGACGCTCACGTCGTCCCCCTTGAGAAGAGCGATCTTCTTTCCCTGGAGATCGTTCAAGTCCGCGGCCTGCCCTTCTTCTCGGATGAGGAAGACAAGCCGTTCCGTCACTTTTCCGGCTCTGACCCCGATTATTCCGGGCGCCGTCTCAACGTAGGAATGTGAACGCAGATAGTCCAACGCCCTTAAGGAAAACAAATCAACCTGTCCGGACTGAGCATCTTTGAGCAAAGCGCCCGAATCTTCATAGATCCTGCTTTCCGCGCTTATCTGCAGTTTCTTGGCGAGAGCGTTGACATAGATCTTCAAGGCCGCCGTCGCATCCCTTAAATCGACGTCGGGCAAGGTTTTAGCCGAATAGCCAAATATGAATTCCGCTCTTGCCCCTTCCTGGGCGTTAAGGGAAGAGGCTGGAAACATGAGCATCATACTGACAAGGCAAAGTGCTGCCGTAGGCCCCCAGAAACGGGCTTTTCTTACAGGACTCATATCCTTCCTTTCCGGAGCTCAGCCTTCCGGCGGGATGATCACCTCGGCAGGGTAAAAACAAAGCGGCTCCCTTTGCCGGCCCCTCCGCTTTCCGCCCAGATCCGACCGCCGTGCAATTCTACGATCCTCTTGGTCAGCGCCAGACCCAGGCCGGTCCCCGCGGTTTTGTCTGTCGTTCCGCTCTTTACCTGGTAGAAGTCCTCAAAGACCTTGTTGATGTGCTCAGGGGCGATCCCGATCCCCGTGTCCTCGACACTCACTTCGAACTCCGCTTCCTTCTCCTTGATACCGATCTTGATCTCTCCTCCGTCCGGGGTGAACTTGGCGGCGTTTGACAGAAGGTTGAACATGACCTGCTTCAGCCGCCGCTCATCGACCTCCGCTTTCAGCCCGTCCGCATTCTCCGTCTTGTCGAGATGCAGGTGGATGTTGTGCTTGGCGCATTTTTCCTTGATCATGACCATCCCGCTCTGCAGAAGATCCTTCAGAACGATCGCGGTTCGGTTCAATTCCATCTTTCCGACTTCGATCTTGGAGAGATCCAAAACGTCGTTGATCAGGCCCAGAAGGTGCCGGCCGCTTTCGAGGATGTCATTGACGTACTCGGCCTGTTTTTCGGTCAGGTCCCCGAAAAACTTGTCCTGGAGTATCTCGGAAAAGCCGATGATCGCGTTGAGCGGCGTCCTCAGCTCGTGCGACATGCTCGCCAGGAAATCGCTTTTCGCCCGGCTCGCCCCTTCGGCTCTTTCCTTCTCCTGCCGCAAGGCGTCCTGCGATTTCTGCAGGCTTCCGATCATGGAGTTAAAGGATTCCGCCAGCGCCCTCAGTTCCCGGTTGGACGTGACCTTCGCCCGGACGGACAAATCGCCCTGTCCGGCCAGCTGCGTTATCCGACCCATGCCCACGATCGGCCGGCTCCACCATTTGGCGAAGAGGAATGAACTGGCCAGGCCCAATAAAAGACAAAGAGAGGCGAGAAATCCCGTCCGCATAAAGATGGCCTTGAGCTGGGCCATGTAATTGTCCAGAGACAACCCGACATGGATCCAGCCCCATTCGATCCCCGAATAGGCAAAGGGATGAGTGAAATGATAGACCTTCCCCTCGGCCAGAGGGTTTTGCATCATCGCCCCTATGTTCTTTCTCTCGCCTTCCGGACTCCACAGGCCTTTCAGATCCTCCTGCGTCCATTTGTCCGCCATGTTCACCAGGGAAAATCCATCTTCCCGGGTGATCACGATATAGAGAATGAAAGGCTGCTTATCCAAAACCTGCATGCAATGGTCCACCACCGAACTGTAGTCCTCCACGACTATCGCCGTCGCCGTCACCTGGCCGATGGATGTGGCAATCGTGGCCGCGGTCGACTCCATGCCCAGGACCAGGCTTTTCCGGAGCTGCTGGAGCGTGACGAGAAGAAAAGCGCCCAGGGTAAAGGCAATGATGGCCCAGAAAAGGACGGTCGTCTGGAAACGGAGGCTCCGCCGGTTAAAAGCCCTCCAGCCGCTTATCTTGGCGTTCATACTTGCCCCCTGGGCCTATCCGTCCTCCCTATTGGATAGTCTTCTGCACTTCCTCGCCGACGATCAAGTCCAGACGGAGCCGGCTCTCGATATGGTCGAAGAGCACTTTTTCGAACTGAGCCTGCATGAATGACTCCATGATCTGCGCTTCGATGACTTCTTGCGTTTCCACCAGCTCGTCCTGGTAGGCCCGGACATTGAGTTCGCGGTTTTGGACGGCCGCTTCTAAGGCGGCCTTAGACGCGTCATACTGCTTTTGGGCCCTTATGACCTGGAGGAAAATATCCTCGATCTGCAGGGCCAGTCCTTCCCTGAGGAGGATCTGCTCCTGCTCCATCTTCCGAAGGCGGGCGCCGGCCTCGCGGATTTCGTGGGCCGTCAAGAAGCCGTTGAAGATGGGGATTTCCAGGCCTATCCCTACCATCCAGCTCTTCTTGTTCACGGGCGTAACCATGCCTTTATCATAGGCATTGGTAATGATATTGAGACTGCCCATGATTCCGAGTTTGGGGAAGTAGCCGCTCCGGGCCTGCGAAACCCTGGCCTCCGCGGCCTGGAGACCGGCCTTCAGTGCCGCCCAATCAGGATTGAAGCTATAAGAATTGTTGACCAGGCCTTTGAGGTCCAGCGGGTAGGCTTCATAGGGGATATCTTTTTCGGAAAGCTCTATGGCCGTATCCCAAGGAAGTCCCAGGCTGTTGACCAACGCCGCCTGGGTCAGTTGGACATTGCTTTCCAGGACGGCGAGGATCGACCTGGCGGCCTCGACGATGGTCTTGTTCCGGAGATAGTCTGTTTTTTTGACCTTTCCGGATCCTCTCTGGTATAGGTTTTCGGTCAAAGTCAATGTCGCTTCCAGGCGGGCGAGGGCGTCGCGGCCGATCTGATGGAGGTTTTTGGCGAGGATCCCGGCATAATACAGGCGTTTGACGTCGAAGATCACTCTTAAGTCGGTCTTTCTCGCCGCCTGGCAGGCCGCTTCGAGACCGCTCTTGGCCTGTTTAATGACAGCCTCCCTCAGGCCCCCCGTGAAGAGCGGGAGGGTCAGGCTGAGGGAGTTGACCAGGCTGGTATCATCCATCAACTTGATATCCATGGCCGGCAGATTCAGCGGGATGGGCTGGGGCAAAAAGGGCGCGTTGAAGGAAAGGCTCTGGGCCGGGAAGATGAAATTCATGTCCTCATCCATCTTCATGAAAGATGTTTTCAGGTTGAGCCGGGGCCAGTAGGTGGAGAGGGCTTGCTTGTGTTGGGCTTCGGCGATCTCGACTCCAAACTGGGACGCCGGCCGCCACCGGTTATTCTGGAGGGCGATCTCGAGGCACTCCTGAAGGCTGTAGGCGCGGGGAGCCTGGGGCGCGGCGACGGGGGAGGGGGAGAGAGCCTCTTCGGTTTGGGGCGGGGCTTGATGAGCATCCAAAACCAGGCATCCAAGCCCGATCGTCAGGACGAGTCCAAAGAACAGCTTAAGCTTTTTCATTTGCTTTTTCCCTTTTTATTGAATTCGTTTTTGGCCAGGCGGTTTTTGTATTCCTGGACCAAAGCCTTAGCGCTGTCCAGGTGGGAGGATTGGAAAGGCGCAAGGCGTTCCTCGTGAAAGAGGAGAAGGATCTGCTGACCTTGGGGGTCTTCATGGATATCGGCCATAACCTCGAGAGTCCTCCGCTTTTCCACGGGGTCGCGGCTTTTGCGAAAACAGATCAGGCCGCGCAAAAGACTGGGTGACGTCGCCAGGATCTCGAGCTCGTTCCCGATCTGAGGGTTCAGCTCCTTGAGCGAGTCGAAACTTCGAGAAGAAGCGAGACAGACATCCGCCTGTTTGAAAAATACCGGCAGCACGGCCTGAGCGGCTTTATCCACGTATTTAATTTCCTGAAAGAACGTTTCGAGCCGGCCCAGTCCCGCTTTGAGGAGCAGATTGTCCACCCAAACCTTAGGAATGTCGCTCTCTCCTCCGAGGGAGAAAGCGAGACGGCCATTTCTAAGCTGACCCAATTCCTTGATCCCTCTGTCCCTCCGGACCAGGAGGAGATAGTTTTGCATGCAATCTTCCCGCGAACGCGGAACCAGGACGGGTTCCAGCAAGTCCTGTTTCGTCAGGTTGAGGTAATCGAGCGTCCCCATGATAGCGACGTCCAGTTCTTCATGGGCGACGGCCGCGTCCAGTTCGGCGAAGGAGGAGATAATGAGGGCGCTGACCTTGTTCAAGGGGCTTGTCTCGCGGTTGATCAGGCTGCTCCCCCACATCTCCAGGGCGATCTGGGCGTCCTTGACCCGGAGATCATAAAAAGCGCTCTCGATATAGCCGATGACGAGGACTTCGGAACGATCCTGGGTGGGAGCCTGGGCATAGAGTCCGATCTGGGGGGAACGGATGTCCGGCATCAGACAGGTCAGAACGAAAAGCGCCAGCTGAGCCAACTTCAAGGTTTGATCCATCTCCTCTTC
>Ga0079037_100001816_pt1 | contig 11368 bp, 7 predicted proteins | sample Mud3Dept4metaG_FD_71479 | JGI IMG/M metagenome (GOLD analysis project Ga0079037, IMG submission 71479) | Freshwater wetland microbial communities from Ohio, USA, analyzing the effect of biotic and abiotic controls - Mud 3 Core 4 Depth 4 metaG | ecosystem: Environmental > Aquatic > Freshwater >... | reverse complement strand
GCCTTCGAAGTTCTCCGCTGGTCCCCCGCCCTCGCCAACAGCGTGCGCGAGGGGAAGACCGCCATGATCACGACCCTGATCCAGACCGGCAAGAGCGCCGGGATGATGTCGCTCGACTACACCCTCGCGGACCTCGTCATCGAGGACGTCGTGACCTTCGAGGAAGCCATCGAACGGTCGCACGACCGGGAGGGCTTCAAGGCGCTCGTCGACAAGCGGCGGGGCGCCCCGGCTGCGCCGGCTTCCTAGACCGCGCCGGCGGCCGGCGGGGTCCGGGGGACGCTCAGGACGAACCGGGCGCCGCCGAGCGACGCCGAGCGCCCGACCGACAACTCGCTCCCGTGGAGGACGGCGATCTTCGCGACGAGCGCGAGGCCGAGGCCGGTCCCGGATTCCTTCGTCGAGAAGAAGGGGGTGAAGAGCTTCGGCAGGACGTCGGACGGGATGCCGGGGCCGTCGTCCTCCACGGCCAGCCGGACGGCGCCGCCGACCACTCCCTCGCCCCGGATCACGACCCGGCTCGCGGCGGCCTCGCAGGCGTTCCGGACGAGGTTGACGAGCGCCCGGCGGAGAAGGGCGGCGTCGATCGTCGCCGGGCCGAACTCCCCTTCCGCGGAGACCGAGAGGGCGGGCGTCAGGCCGCGCTGCTCGGCGGCGATCTCCTCGGCGAGCGGTCCCAGCTCGGTCTCGGACAGGTCGAGTCGCTCGGGGCGCGCGAAGAAGAGGAAGTCCCCGGTCACCCGCGCCACGTGCTCGGCCTCGGCGCTGATGGCCGCGAGATGCCGCGCCCGCGCCGTCTCGTCGCCCGCCTGTGACGCGAGCCGCGCGTAGCCGAGGATCGTCGCCGTCGCGTTCCGGAACTCGTGGGCGATGCCGGCCGACATCTCGCCGAGCCGGGCGAGCTCCCGCTGGGACGACAGCTCCCGCTCGAGCCGCGTCGTCGAGAGAACGAGCGACTCGGCCCGGATCGCGAGGCTGTCGGCCCGCTCCTCCTCGCGCCGGCGGAGATCCTCCAGCTCGGAGGTCCGGAGCCGGAGCTCCTCGATCGTCCGCTGGAAGGTCTGAACCGCCTGCTCGGCCTCGTCGCGGCGGGCGGGCCCGGCCGGCGGAGGAAGCGGCGGCACGACGAGCCCGGCGTCCCGGGCCGTCTCCTTCAGGGCGTCGATCGGTCTCATGAGGCGGCGGAAGAAGGGAAAGACCAGCGCGACGAGGACGACCGCCGAGAGGGGGACGATCCATGAGACGAGGCGGACGTTCCGCTCGGCGGCCGCGAGGGAGCTGCTGTCGTAGAGAAGCCGGAGGATCCGCCGCCCTCCGGCGAAGGCCACGGAGACCGTCACGCCCGGCGGCGAGAGCGTCCGTTCCCCCTTCACGACCGGGGTGGCGCCTCGCGGCCTCTCCGCCGCTTTCAGCGTCGGAGGCGAGATCCCGGCGTCCGGCAGGAAGCCCGCTTCGACGAGGCGGTTTCCCTCGCTGTCGTAGAGAGCCGCCGCGCGGACCGCCTCGTCCCTGAGGAGCCGCGCGACTCCCGCGCTGCCCGAAAGGGCCAATACCGGGTCGCCGGCCGTCTGGAGCCGTTCGACGACGACGCGCGCGCGCGCCGCCGCCGCCGCCTCGCTCTCTCCGACTCCCCAGGCCGCGACGTTCCGGAGGACGACGAGCGAGAGCGCCGCGAGGAAGAGGAGGAAGAGGACGCCCCCGAGGACGGCCAGCCGGATCTCCCGCTCGAAAGAGCCCGCTTTCACGGAAGGAGCCCCTGCGGCAGGAGGAGCGAGAGCCCCGATCCCTCGAGAAGGGCCCGCCCCGCGGCGAAGGCGACCAGGGCCCCGGCGGCGAGGAAGACGCCGAACGGAATGTCCGCGCGGCCGAAGAGGACGAGGAGCGCGCCGTCCCCCGCCGGGACGCCCCGGGCGGCGAAGACGCGGAAGAACTCGTCTCCATCGTCGACGACGAGACGGCTGGCCGACGAAGGCCTCCCGGCCCGGCGGCGGGCGAGCCGCGCGAAGGCGACGAGAGGGCGTGCGACGGCGGACGACGAGCGGAGCGGCTCCCCGTCGGCGGCGGCGCCCGGGATCTCGCGCCACAACGGGGACGAGGCGAGGACGCGCCCGTCGGGAGCGACGAGAAGGCCCCCGGTCCGTGCGGCCTCGTCGGGGGCGACCGCGCCGGAGGCGATTCCGCGCGCGACCTGCCGCCAGGCCGCACTCCGGAGTCCCGTGAAGGCCCCGCCCAGCACGCTCCCCGCGAGCGATCCGAGGAAGACCGTCAGGAGGGCGCCGGCCGGCCCCGTGAACGCCCCGACCATCGCGAGCATCTTGACATCCCCGAGGCCGAGTCCCTCGACGCCGCGGAACCTCCGGTAGGCCGCCCGGACGGCCAGGAGAAGCCCGCTTCCGACCGCCGCGCCGAGGAGGGACTCGAGGACGCGGTCTCCCGAGGCCGCGAGGCTCCCGTCGCCCGGCCGCTCGGGAAGGGCCGAAAGGAGAAGGCCGAGGAGGGCTCCGCCCAGGGTCACTTCGTCCGGGAGGATCCGGTCCGAGAGGTCGGTCGCCACGAGGACGATGCAGGCGGCGCCGAGGAAGGCTCCTCGGAGCGCGTCCGTCGTCGGCCCCCAGAAGATCGCCGCTCCGAGGAAGAGGAGCGCCGTCGCGGTTTCGACGAGCGGATAGCGGACCGGGATCGGCATCGCGCAGCGCCGGCAGCGGCCTCTCAGGAGGAGCCAGGAGACGACCGGGACGTTGTCGTAGAAGGCGATCCGGCCGCCGCAGCCCGGGCAGCGCGAGGGGGGCGAGACGACCGACTCGCCCCGCGGGAGGCGGTGGATGCAGACGTTGGCGAACGAGCCGACGATGGCGCCGAGCGCGGCCGCGAAAGCGAGGAGCAGGGCGGCCTCCGTCACGGACCGCTCCGCGAGGGGGCCCGGCCCGCGAGAACGAGGGCGGCGAGGAAGACGAGCGCGCCGCCCGAGAGGAGGAGGCCCGTCCGGTAGCCCCGCGGCTCGTACCTCAGATCGAGCCGGTGCTCACCCGCGGGAACGAGAACGCCCGCGAAGGCCAGGTTGGTCCGGAGGAGCGGCACGGGCGCGTCGTCGAGACGCGGCGTCCAGCCCCGGTCGAAGCTTCGCGTCAGGACGAGAAGGCCCGGCTGAGACGTGGAGAGGGCCGCCTCGAGCCGCTCGGGCTCGTCGCGGAGGACCCGGGCCAGGGAGAAGCCCTGCGGCGGCCGGCGAGGGGGAAGCGCGATGTCGCCCGCGGCGACGTATGCCAGGTCCTCCGGGTCGTAGCCGGGGCGGCGCAGGGCTTCGAAGGCTTCGTCGTCCGCCGCGATCCGCGCCTCGCGGGGGAAGAAGAGACGCCCTGCCGTCCGGGGAAGGCGGTACCGGAGGACGCCTCCTGACTCCATCTCCGGCACGGCTTCGGGGATGGTCGTCGGGAACGGCGTCACCAGGTACCTCACGTCGGCCAGGGCAAGGAGCGCGGCCGGATTCCCCCCCGAGAGGGCGGCGCCGAGGAGACGGGCGCGCTTCGGGTTCTCGATCGGCGACGCGGAGCCCGCCGTCGGCACGCCGAAAAGGAGGTTCGAGTAGCCCGAAAGCGCGTCGTGGCTTCGGCGAACGGTCTTCCGGGAGAAGGCCGGCCCCCCATCGGCGAGCCAGCGGCTCAGGAGCCGTCCGTCATGAACGGCGACGAAGGTCCGCCCGGAGGATTCCCTCCGGAGCCCCGCGAGGGACGCCGGCGGGGACGCGAGATCCGCCGCCGGCAGGGACGCGAGGAGAGGCGAGGAGAACCAGGCGAGAGGGGCGGAGAGAGTGAGAAGCGTGAGCCCGGACGGGGTCGCGCTCCGTCCGAGGAGGACGAGGCCGAGAGCCGCCGAGCCGAGAGCCGCCGCGAGGCGCCCGAGGCCGTCGCCCTCTGCTCGCGCCGGCTCGAGAGCGCCCACCCCGGCGACGACCAGGGCGACGAGGAGCGCGCCCGGGAGGAGGACGCGCCAGCGGACGCGCGAGGAAGCCTCGCGGAAGCCGTCCATCCCCGCTCCGGCGAGCGCCGCGAGGGCCAGGTGGACGAACGCGAACCACCGCGCCGGAAACCGGATCCCGCGGAACGGTCCGAGCTTCCAGAGAAGCGGAACGAGTCCCCCGGCCGCGCCGAGGGAGAGGAGGAACCCGGCCGCGCCCACCGCGGCGAGAGCCCAGACGAGCCGGCGGTCCTCCCACGTGGCGAGGCCCGCCGCCGCGAGGAGAAGCGGAAGGGGACCGAGGGAGAGCGTCAGGAGATACGCGCCTCGACCCGGCGCTCCCCCCTGCATCAGGGGAATCGGCGGCGGCCATACGAGATCCACGAGGTCGGAGGGGCCGACCGGTCGTTCCACCGCCTCCGTCCGCGTCGCGCCGGTGAGCCGTCCCGACTCCACGACGTGAAGGGTGAAGGGAAGCGTCGCCGCGGCCGAGAGGGCCGCTCCGAGCAGCAGCCCTCCGGCGAGGCCGAGCGCCCCGCCGCCGGCCGGCCGCCCGCCGGCCCATCCGGCGGGCCTCGTCGCGAGGGCCGTGGCTGCAGCGGCCAGGCTCCCGACGACGGCGAGGGCCGGCTCGCCCCCGAGGACCGCGAGGGCGGACGAGCAGGCCAGCGTGGTCGCGCCTTCCCCGCGCGACGCCCGCCGCGCTCCGAGGAAGAGCCACGGCAGAAAGGCGGCCGTCGCGAAGTTGTTGTAGACGGGGATGAGGGAGAGGAAGGCCCCTCCGCCGGCGTAGATCGCCGCTCCGGAGAGCGCCGCCAGCTTCGAGCGCCGGAGGGCCGTCAGGAAGGCGGCCATGCCGGACGCGGCAACGGCGAGGTGGAGCGCGATGGAAGCCGTCGGTCCGTAAGGCCACGGGAGGAGGAAGACCGCGTCGAGGGGGTTGAGGACGCCGCTCTGCAGCTGCGCCAGCCACGGCTCACCACATCCCGAGAGGGGATTCCAGAGCGGCGGCGCCCCGGAGCGCCAGCGAGAGGCCGTGTAGGCCTTCATCGGCCAGAAGAAATCGGGGAGGTCGCCCCGTGACGGGAGGCCGCCCGAGACGAGCGACGAGACGAGGAGCACGCCGCCGAGAGCCGCTCCGAGGAGCGCCCCGGCGAGCCGGACTCTCATGCGCCGACGCGCCGGGGACGCGGCCCGCCGTCCCCACGTCCCCGAACTGCCATTCGTCCGATTCTACGGAAGCCGGGAGCGCCCGCGGTCCGAACGAAGGCGCGCCCCGTGGAAAGAGAAAGGGGCCCCGCACGCGCGGGGCCCCTTTCCGAGGAGGAGGAGGGTTCGGGAATGGGAACCGGTTACTTCTGGAAGCCCTCGGGGTACTGGAGGAACTGCCCGTCGACGAAGACGATGTCCGCGTTGAAGTCGGTCGTCGGGCCGCCGACGTACGCGGCCGTCGCCCCGTCCTTGGCCGCCGAGACGACGATGTAGTCCTGCATGTTGTTTGCGGTCGCATACAGGAACCAGGAGTTCCAGCCGTCCCTCAGCGGGACCTGCTTGATGTAGGTCGGCTGAAGGGCGTTCTGGACGCTGCCGATGATCGTGGTCGTCGGCATCGAGACGCCCGAGGGGAGCGGCTGGCCGGCCGCGGTCGGGTAGCGGTTGTTGTCGACGGCATAGGCCTCGGTCGCGGTGCCCATGTTGCGCATGTCGGCCATGGTCCTCTTCTGCTTGGCGCGCTGGATGGCGTTCAGCAGGTTCGGGATCGCGATGGCCACGATGATGCCGATGATCGCGACGACGATCAGCAGCTCGATGAGGGTGAAGCCCTTTCTGTCTCGTCTGATTCTCATTTAAGAACCTCCTGCGTCCTTATACTCAATTCGCGTGCCAGAGTGTCAAATAACTCAAAATCAATTGCTTGCGATTGTGGAGACCCATTACAGACGCTGGAGGGACAATTTTTGTCAGTCCGGCTTCCCGCGTTCTCTCAGGGTTTGTCACCCGCGTGACGCGGAACGGGCGGAGGGGCCGGCTCATTTCTGAAGCCCATCGGGAAGCTGAACGAAGGAGCCGTTCACCAGAATGATGTCGGAGTTGAACGTCTTCGTCACCCCGTACGGGGGTGACGACTCCGGGGCGCCGTCCGCCCCGTTCGACCGGAGGATGTAGTTCCCCGCGCTCGTGTCGGTCCCGTAGGTGAACCACGAGTTCCACCCGTCAGCCATCGGAACGAGGCGGAGGTAGGTCGGCGCGAGCTTCGGGGCGACGGAACCGATCGTCCCGGTCGGAAGAGAGAGCCCGGAAGGGAGAACGTAGCCCGCGGCGGCGGGATACCGGTTGTAGTCGGTCGAGAACGACTCGGCGCCAAGCGCCAGGCTCCGCATGTCGGCCATCGTCCGCTTCTGCCGGGCGCGGTTCATGACGCTCCGGAGGTTCGAGGCGGCGATGGAGACGAGGATTCCGATGATCGCGCTCACGACGAGCACTTCGATCAGCGTGAATCCGCGGCGTGACCTCAACCGCACGGCACCTCTTCCGGTCCTATTCAAGAAACGTGCCTCGCCCGGCGGTCCTGAGATACTTCCCGTGTGGTCCAGAAGCCGCCGCTCGCCCCGGAGCTTACGCCCGAGCGGGAACTCGCCGAGTTCGAACGGCTCAAGCCGCGCCTGAGGGAGGTCTGGAACGCGATCTCGCTCCGCGACGAGGAGCCGCACACCTCGGTCGTCGTCCCGTCGCTCACGCTCGATCAGTCGGAACTGCGGAAGCTCGAGGGGTCGAGCTTCTACGAGGAGCGTCTTCTCTTCCTCCTGATCCGGCTCCGGAACCCGAGGGCCCGCGTCGTCTTCGTCACATCCCAGCCGGTCCATCCGCTGATCCTCGAGTACTACTTCCAGCTCCTCGTCGGGATCCCCGCGAGCCACGCCCGCGGCCGCCTGACCCTCCTCTGCGCCTACGACGCCTCGCCCCGCTCCCTGACCGAGAAGATTCTCGAGAGGCCGCGCCTGATCGAACGGATCCGGCAGGGGATCGCCGACCCTTCGCGCGCGTATCTCACGGTCTTCAACTCGACCCCCCTCGAGCGCCGGCTCGCGGTCCTCCTCGGCATCCCGCTCAACGGCGTCGACCCGGCCCTCTCCGGCCTCGGGACGAAGTCGGGGTGCCGAAAGGTCTTCCGCGAGGCCGGCATCCTGTGCCCGGACGGGTTCGAGGACCTCGGCGGCGAAGACGACGTCGCCCGCGCCCTCGCGGAGCTGAAGCGGAAGAAGCCCGCCCTCCGCCGCGCCGTCGTGAAGCTGAACGACAGCTTCTCGGGGGAGGGAAACGCCCTCTTCCGCTACCCGGCCGAGGGGGGGGACCGCCCCGACGTCATCCGCGCGGCGCTCCGGGGGCTCGAGTTCTCGGTGGACTGGGAGACGGTCGGCGACTACATGGAGAGGCTCCGCCGGATGGGGGGAATCGCGGAAGAGTGGATCGAGGGGGCGGAGAAGAAGTCGCCCAGCGTGCAGCTCCGGATCGAGCCGGAGGGATCCGTCGTCCCGGTCTCCACGCACGACCAGCTCCTCGGCGGGCCGAGCGGACAGATCTACCTCGGCTGCCTCTTCCCGGCGGAGGACGCCTACCGGATGGAGATCCACCGGGCCGCGATGCGGATCGGCGAGGTCCTCGCGGCCAGGGGAGTCGTCAGCCGCCTCGCGATCGACTTTCTCGTCTCGCGCGACGGGCCGGCCGAGCCGTGGAAGCTCTTCGCGATCGAGATCAACCTCCGGATGGGAGGGACGACCCATCCGTACCTCGCGCTCCAGTTCCTGACGGGAGGCCAGCTCGACCCGGCGACGGGCCTCTTTCTCTCGCCACGCGGCCGGCCGAAGTACTACCACGCCACGGACAACCTCCGGTCGGAGAGCTACCGCGGCCTCCTGCCGGAGGACCTGATGGACGTCCTGACGGAGAACGGCCTCCACTACAGCCACAACTCCGAGTCGGGCGTCCTCTTCCACCTGATCGGCGCCGTTTCGCAGTTCGGGAAGCTCGGCATGACCGCCATCGGCAACAGCCGGGAGGAGGTCGAGGCTCTCTACCTCCGGGCGCTCGAGATCCTCGCGCGCGAGACCGGCGGGGGCGGCGAGGGGCGCGAGCCCCGCTTCTGACCGCCCGGCCGGAGGCGGGCCCGGGTCAGGGCATCATGCCCATGCCGCGGCCGCCATTCATCATGTTCCCCATGACGACGTAGCCGTCGTTCGTCGTGTTGTCGTTCACGACGGCGTACGCCATCACCATCCCGCCGGAGCCCTGGTTCAGCCGGACGCGGAGCTGAAGCGTGGCGTCGCTGCCCCCCTTCGAATGGAGGTTCGCGAGGACGCCGTTGAACTGGTGAGACGAGTACCCCTGGATCGTGAAGGGAAGCGTCGACGCTCCGGAGCCGGCCGGCACGGTCCCGTCTCCGTCGAGGACTTCCACGACCCCGGAGACGGCCGTCGAGCTCGTGTTGACCACCGCGACGTTGACGCGGCTCCCGGGCTCCGGGAGAAGACCCAGCATGTACATCGCGAAGTCGTCCATCCCGAATGACCCGCCCATCATCGGCATCGACTGCAGCGACATCGTGGAGGGCATTCCCATCAGAGCGAGGCCGAACGCGCCGCCGGCCGCGTTGTTGTAGACACGGGCGGTGGCGGAGACCGGGTTCGCCGAGACGATCCGGATATTCCCGGCCGCCTTCGACATGCCGAAGTTCGTGGAGACGACGTCGGGAAGATAGGTCACGGGCTGCGTCAGCGTGATCGAGAACGCCGCGGCCGGCGAGGCGGAGGCGGCGTCCGCCGGGTGGAAGTAGAGCGTGGCCGGCGTCGGGAGCGTCCGGCACCGGATCCAGAGGTCCGTCTGGAAGAAGGCGCCGTTCTTCCCGTCGATCCGGACTCCCGTCGGGACGACGATCTCCCCCGACATCCAGTCGGAAGGCCCGCTCATCCCGGTGGAGCCGCCCCCGCCCCCCATCTGGGCCTCGAGGGCGGCCGGTACGACGAAAGAAGCGAACAGGCCGGCGAGGAGCAGAGCGCGGAGCGGGGTCGGGGCGATGGGCCTCATGAGAAGCGTACCTCCGTAACTAAACAGTTGGCGATTTATCAATGTTGAGGCCATGCGGCCGGCCCCCTGCGGGGCCCGGGACGTCCCCCGCCGATGAAAGACTCCGCAGCAATACCTCCGCTTCCCCCGCGGCTCTGGATTGGCCTTTCGGGAACGATCACGCCGCCGCCAGGATCCCGGAGGTCGGAGGCGTGGCGGGCGGAAGCGCGCGTTCCTTCCAGAGCAGGTAGACGGCTGGATAGACGAGAAGTTCGAGGAGGAACGACGTAACCAGACCGCCGACCATCGGCGCCGCGATCCGCTTCATCAGGTCGGCGCCGGTCCCCGTCGACCACATGATCGGAATCAGGCCGAAGAACGCCGCGCAGACGGTCATGGCTTTCGGCCGAACGCGCTTGACCGCTCCGTGGATGATCGACTCGATCAGGTCGGCGCGGTTCCGGAGCAGCCCCTTTTCCTTCGCTTCTGCATGCGCGAGGTCGAGGAACAGCAGCATGAAGATGCCGGTCTCGGCGTCGAGCCCCATCAGGGCGATCATCCCGACCCAGACGGCGATCGAGAGGTTGTAGCCGAGGAGCCAGAGGAACCAGACCGCCCCGATGATCGAGAAGGGGACCGCGAGGAGGACGATCATCGTCTTCATCGCAGACTTCGTGTTCGCGTACATCAGGAGAAAGATCAGAACGAGCGTGACGGGGATGACGACCTTGAGGCGCTCCTTGACGCGGATCATGTTCTCGTACTGTCCGCTCCACAGGAGCGTGTAACCAGGCGGCACCTTGACCTTGTCGGCGACGGCCTTCTTCGCCTTCTCGACGTAGCCGCCCACGTCCTCCTTCGACGTGTCGAAGTCCACGTAAACGTACCCGGACAGGAGGCCGTTCTCGTTCCGGATCATGGCCGGCCCTCGCACCTGGCTGATCGTCGCGAGCTGGCCGAGCGGCACCTGGGAGCCGGACATCGTCGGGACGAGAACGCGGGCGAGCCGGTCGAGATCCTCGCGCAGTTCGCGCGAGTAGCGCACGTTGACCGAGTACCGTTCCCGGCCCTTGATGACCGTCGTGACCGTCTCGCCCCCGATCGCCGTCATGATGACCGCGTTCGCGTCGTCCACCGTGAGACCGTAGCGGGCGAGCGCGTCGCGGTTCAGGTCGAAGTCGATGAAGTATCCGCCGGCCACCCGTTCGGCGAAGACGGACCGGGTGCCCGGAACGGCCTTCACGGCCCCCTCGACCTCCGCCCCGATCCGCTCGATCTCCTTGAGATCCGCGCCGAAGACCTTGATCCCGATGGGGGTTCGGATCCCCGTGGAAAGCATGTCGATCCGCGCCTTGATGGGCATCGTCCACGCGTTCGTCGTCCCGGGGATTTTCAGCGCCCGGTCCATCTCGGCCACGAGCTCGTCGTGGGAGATCCGGTCGCCCCAGACGTGGCGGAAGACGCCGGCCAGCCCTTCCGGCGCCCAGGAGGAGTACCACCGCTCCTTCTTCCGCCATTCCGACTCGGGCTTGAGGATGACGGTCGTTTCCATCATCGAGAACGGCGCCGGATCCGTCGACGTCTCCGCGCGCCCCGCCTTTCCGAACACCCTCTCGACCTCCGGGAACGATTTCAGGATGCGGTCCTGCACCTGCAGGAGGCGCTCGGCCTCGGTCACCGAGATCCCCGGGAGCGTCGTCGGCATGTACAGAATCGACCCTTCGTAGAGCGGCGGCATGAACTCCGAGCCGAGCTTCATGAAGACGGGCACCGTGGCGCCCATCGCGAGGAACGCCAGCGCAATCGTCGTCTTCGGGTGGCGGAGAACGGCCCGGCAGGGTCGCTCGTAGAGTCGGTGAAGGACCACGCTGATCGGATGCTTCTCCTCGGCGTAGTACCTCCCGACCGTCGCCTGGTTCACGATCCACGCGAGCCACTTCGGGCGGAACTGGAAGCCGTCCATCCGCGCGAACATCATCCGGATGGCCGGGTCGAGCGTGATGGCCAGGAACGCCGCGATCGCCATCGCGAGGTTCTTCGAGTAGGCCAGCGGCTTGAAGAGTCGCCCTTCCTGGTCCACGAGCGTGAAGACCGGCAGGAACGCGACGGCGATGACGAGAAGCGAGAAGAAGACGGAGGGGCCGACCTCCATGAGCGCCGCGAGCCGGACCTTGTGGAAGTCCCCGGGCCGGCCGCCGTCGTTCCATTGCTGCAGCTTGTGGTACGCGTTCTCGACCTCCACGATCGCGCCGTCCACGAGGATGCCGATCGAGATCGCGATGCCGCCGAGCGACATGATGTTGATGTTCAGGCCCATCGCGTTGAACGGGATGAACGCGAGGACGACGGAGAT